>Ga0207650_10000539_pt1 | contig 30939 bp, 29 predicted proteins | sample KBSS63metaG_FD_184325 | JGI IMG/M metagenome (GOLD analysis project Ga0207650, IMG submission 184325) | Switchgrass rhizosphere microbial communities from Kellogg Biological Station, Michigan, USA - KBS S6-3 metaG (SPAdes) (version 2) | ecosystem: Host-associated > Plants > Roots > Rhizosphere...
CGGGAGAATTCCGGTTATTCTCACGGGTTTCGTCTTTCTTCGTCCTCGGCCACGACAAACGCGAGACCGTGCTCTTTAGTGTGCGTGATTGAGAGCGCCCACCGCCGAATCCCTAGCTCCTCGGCGAGCCGCGCGGTCTTGTCGTGCAGAACGATCGCCGGTTTGCCGCTGCGCGCGCGCGCCACTTCGATGTCGAGCCAACGAACTTTCGCTCCCCAGCCGCGGCCAAGCGCCTTCATCACCGCTTCTTTAGCGGCGAAGCGGCCGGCGTAACTTTCGTATTTGCCGCGCTGCTTTTTCTCGCAATATTCGATCTCCTTGGGGGTGAAGACGCGCTCGCGAACGCGCGCCCCGATGCGCGGATCTTCGAGGGCGGCTTGAATCCGATTCACCTCGGCAAGATCGACGCCGGTGCTGATGATCATGCCTGCGCCTCGCGTGCGCTGGGTGACGCACCGTGCGCTAGCCCCCAGCGGCACATGCTGTCCACCACCGGTTTCAAGCTCGTGCCGAGTGGGGTGAGCGAATATTCCACTCGGGGTGGAACTTCGGGGAAAATTTTCCTTTCCACCAGACCGTCACGTTCCATTTCTCTCAGCTGCTGAGTCAGCATTTTCTGCGTCACTCCGTCCAAAGCCCGTGCAAGCTCGGAAAACCTTTTGGCGCCATTCAATAGATGAAATATCAGCGGGATCTTCCATCGGCCATGAATCAGACGCAGCGTATACTCCGCCGGGCAGCTAGTTTCTTTCGGTTTCATACAGAGCTCCGCGGTTACTTGAAAGTTACTATAGCACCAGCCGGTGCGTACTTAACATCAAGCGAGCGGATGATTACATTTTGCTGGCTAGGAGCAACTATGCGAACCGCCGTATTGAAAAAAGTCCTTGATCATAATCCGACCGGCAAAGCTACGCCCAATCCGCCGCTCGCATCTGACCGCGACGCAGCCTTGCTCGACGCGTACTCCCAGGCCGTCGTCTATGCCGCGGAAAAGGTCAGTCCTTCGGTCGCCTTCATTGAAGTCAGCAAAGCCCTGCCTCAACGTCGATCCACGGTCGAACGAAGGCCCGAAGCTCGCGGTAGCGGTTCCGGGTTCGTTTTTACGCCGGACGGTTTTATTCTCACCAACAGCCACGTGGTGCAAGGCGCAAGCAAAATCGCCGTCACCCTGAGCGATGGACGACGCTTCGACGCGAGCCTCGTCGGTCACGATTCGGGCACCGATGTTGCCGTCATTCGAATTTCTGCGCCGGCTCTGGTGCCTGCGCCGCTCGGCGATTCGGAAAAGATTAGGGTTGGACAGCTCGCGATCGCGATCGGCAATCCTTTCGGGTTTCAGTATAGCGTCACCGCGGGAGTGGTGAGCGCATTGGGTCGCTCGCTCCGGTCCGAATCCGGGCGGTTAATCGATAACGTCATTCAGACCGATGCAGCGCTCAACCCGGGAAATTCCGGCGGACCCCTGGTCAACTCCAACGGCGAGGTGATCGGCATCAACACCGCTGTCATTCTTCCTGCGCAGGGACTCTGTTTTGCGGTCGCGGTCAATACCGCAAAATTCATCGCCGGCCACCTCATCATGCACGGACGCATTCGCCGGGCCTATCTTGGCGTCGGTGGACAAAACGTCGCGATCCCGCGTTTCGTCGTGCGTGCGCAAGAGCTCAAAACCGAAAGCGGTGTGCTGGTGATTTCCATCGAGAAAGAAAGTCCCGCCGCGCAGGCTGGACTCAAAGATGGCGACGTGATTGTCGGACTGGGTGATTCGCCGGTGCGCTCGGTGGACGATCTGCATAAGCTTTTGACCGAAGCACACATCGGCTCGCGTTGCGAGCTCACGCTGCTGCGCCAAAGCCAGAAAATCTCGCTCACTGTCATAGCCCAAGAGGCACCCGTCTGACGCGCGCCGGCGGCCGTGGCGCTCAAGTCAGCGTCGCGGTCTTTCCCGCAAGTCTTTAGTGGCGCGTCCGATTGCGATTTGTTATCTTGGGTCATTCCAAAATCAAGGGAGTAATCCACGTGCTAAAACGTTTCTCATTGGCGTTGCTATTGATAGTCACTTTTGGCCTGGCGGGAACGGCAGCGGCTCAGCAGAAGGGCAGAATCAAAATTGCCGTGCAAGCGCCGTTATCCGGCGAGCAGGCTGCCATCGGCGAGCACATCAAGCTTGGCGCTCAGCTCGCTGTGGAAGAATCCAGCAAAGCGTTCAAAGATCTCGGCTACGATTTGGTGCTTGTGCCGCAGGACGACCAGGCTAAACCGGAGGTCGGCGTTGCGAACGCGCGAAATATGGTCGCGGATCCCGAGGTGCTCGTGATCGTCGGACATTTCAATTCCGGGGTCGCCCTTCCGTCTTCTGAAGTTTACAAAGACGCCATGCTGACGATGATTTCCCCGGCGAATACCGCGACCGAGATTACCGATCGCGGCTACCCGAATGTCAATCGGGTGTGCGGCCGCGACGACGTCCAAGGGCCCGTCGGCGCTCGGTTCACGGCCCAAGATTTGAAGTTGAAGTCCGTTTACATCATCCACGACAAGACCCTCTACGGCCAAGGTGTTGCGGAAAATTTTCGCAACGAGGCAAAGAAGCTCGGCCTCACCGTCTTGGGTTTTGACGGCACTGAAGAGCGCGCCAACTTCTCTCCGATGATCATTCCGCTCAAGGCCAAGAATCCCGATCTCGTTTACTTCGGCGGCATTTATCACCAGGGCGGACTTTTGCTGAAGCAGCTCCGCGAAAAAGGGGTCAAGGCGAAGTTCATGGGACCGGATGGCCTCGATTCGGCTGAGATGGCCAAGATCGCCGGGAGTGCTGTGGTTGGAAGCTACTACACCAGTGTCGCTGGTCCGCCGGATGCCTATCCTGAAACCGCAGCCTTCGCAAAAAAGTATAAGCAGCGGTTCGGAAAAGAGACGGAGTCTTTCGGCATGTACGGCTATGACGCGACCCTGGTCGGGATCAAAGCCATAGAGGGATGGATCAAAGCCAACCCGGGCAAAAAACCGAGCCGTCCCGATGTCGTCACGGCGGTGCGCAACATCAAGAATTTCAAAGGTATCACCGGCTCCATCGAATTCGACAACAAAGGAGATCCGGTAAAAGCCAAGTACTTCGTCCTACAGTTCGAAAAACAAGCTTACCCCGGCAAAGTCGTCAAGGTCATCGAACAGCAAGCGCCGGCGGCACTCGCGAAGAAGTCGTAGGCCGACGAAGAAAACGAGGATAGAAGATGGACGATCGAACATCGATTCCATCCTCCATCCTCGATTTTTCAACGTCAATCTTCTACCCTCCATCCTCGGCCCAGTCCTGAAATTTGCAATGAAGAAAAAAATGCGCGTCGCACTGCTGTTCGGTGGCAAATCCGCCGAGCATGAGATTTCGCTCGTGTCGGCGCGAAATATCGCCAAGGCCATGGACAAGGGAAAATATGACCTGGTCGCCATTGGCATCGATCGCCAGGGCCGCTGGCACCTCGATGAAGGGGCGCGCCTGCTCTTCGACGAAAAACGCACTACGGTCGAGTTCACAGAGCGAAAGACTCTGGCCGCGGTGCGGCCTGGAGAGAACTCGACGCCCTTGCTGCGCGAAAGCGGCGCTGGAGTTGGCGTCATCGACGTTGTTTTTCCAGTGCTGCACGGGCCGTTCGGCGAAGACGGCACGATTCAAGGGTTACTCAAGCTCGCGGATCTGCCGTTCGTCGGCGCTGGCGTTTTGGGGTCCGCCGTCGGTATGGACAAGGACGTGATGAAGCGGCTACTGCGTGATGCCAAAATTCCGACTCCTAAGTTTCTTGTTTTCGAAAAACGCGAACCAAATTCCATCCAGTTCAAAACCATCAAAAAAACCCTCGGTCTGCCATTTTTTGTGAAACCTGCAAACCTGGGTTCTTCGGTAGGGATCAGCAAGGTGAGCCGACCCTCTCAGTTCCGCGCCGCCATCGACGACGCTTTCCGCTATGACAACAAGATTATTATCGAGGAAGCGATTCGTGGCCGCGAGATCGAATGCTCAGTGCTCGGCAATGACAAGCCCGTGGCATCGCTGCCCGGAGAAATCATCGTCCAACATGAGTTCTATTCCTATGATGCGAAGTATATCGATCACCAGGGCGCTCGGTTGGAGATCCCCGCGCGCCTGCCAAAAAAAATTATCACGGAGATTCAGCGGATCGCCGTGCGGACCTTCCGAGTGCTTTGCTGTGAAGGGATGGGCCGCGTCGATTTTTTCCTGCGGCCGAACGGCCAAGTGCTGGTCAACGAGATCAACACCATTCCCGGCTTCACCCAGATCAGCATGTATCCCAAAATGTGGGAAGTCAGCGGCTTGAGCTATGCACGCCTGATCGATCGACTCATCGGATTAGCGCTGGAACGATGGCGCAAGGAAAAGCGCCTGAGAACTTCCCAGTAATGCCGGATATCGTCGCGGTCGCAGAAACTCAGCTGATCTGCGCTGCTGGTGCGAGATTCGTGCGCAACAGGACACTCGCCCCGGATCGCTCCGGAGTCGCGTGCCCCATGACAAACCCATCGGGCACACCTTCGCCACCGCCTCACCCAGTCACGACGTGACTAGGGATACACCGGCACTCGAAACGCCAGCCGAGCTAAATGCGGAGCCGCCGTTGAAGCGGCTCGTCTATGACTCAGTCCATCTGCCGTCGCAAGAATGTCGGGATGTCGTACTTATCGTCCTCATCCTGATTCCCGGAGAACTCGAAATTGGTTTTACCCAATGTCACGGTTTCGATCTCCTCGCTGCCGGCCTTTTTGCGCTGCCACGTCGGTGTGTCGAGATCGTCGACAATGGTGCCAAGATGAACGACCTTGCGATTCTTCTGCGCCGCGTTGGCGATGCTCGAAACGTTGGCGGACGGGGTTGGCGCTGGTGCAGGCGCAGGCTTTTTCTCCTCTTTCACTTCGCCGAATCCGGTAGCGATGACCGTGATGCGGATTTCATCGGTCATCGTCTCATCGATCACCGCGCCGAAAATAATATTCGCCTCGTCGTGAGCTTCTTCCTGGATCATCGACGCCGCTTCGTTAACCTCGTGCAAGCACAGATCGGGGCCGCCCGTGATATTGATCAGAACGCCGCGCGCGCCCTGGATCGAAATATCCTCGAGCAACGGGCTCGAGATCGCTTTTTGCGCCGCTTCGATGGCGCGATTCTCGCCTGAAGCCGCCGCAGCTCCCATCAGCGCCAAGCCCATTTCCGCCATCACGGTTCTCACATCCGCGAAATCGAGATTGATCAACCCCGGAGTGATGATCAGGTCGGAAATGCCGCGCACGGCCTGCAGCAGAACGTCATCCGCTTTATGGAAAGCTTCGAGCATCGTGGTGGTTTTCGCTGCAATGCTCAACAAGCGCTGGTTGGGAATCACGATCAAGGTATCCACGCTCGCCTTCAACTCCTCAATGCCTTCTTCGGCCTGATGCATGCGCTTCTTGCCCTCGAAGATAAACGGCTTGGTGACAACACCGACCGTGAGCGCGCCGACGTCGCGCGCCACTCGCGCCAGCACCGGCGCACCACCGGTGCCCGTGCCACCGCCCATGCCCGCTGTGATAAAGATCATGTCCGAGCCCTCGAGGTATTCTCGAATCTGCTCTTGATCTTCCAAGGCGGCGCGGCGGCCGATTTCCGGATTGGCGCCGGCACCCAAGCCTTTGGTCACCATGTTTCCCAGCTGGATGCGCACCGGTGCCTGGCTCGCTTGCAAAGATTGCGCGTCCGTGTTCGCCACCATGAAATCGACACCCGAGAGTCTCGAGCCGATCATCGTATTGACCGCATTACCTCCGCCGCCACCGATGCCGATCACCTTAATGCGTGCCGCGGCGAGACTATTCTGCTCCACGATTTCAAACATAGATTTCCCTCCTCACTAAAGTCAGTAAATTTGCTTCGCCCAATTAAAAAAAATCGCTCAGCCAGTCGGACATCCGATGCTTGACCTTCGACAATATTTTGTCCTCGCGCAGGCGAAAGACAGCGCTGCGATCGTGCCGCTTGACCCCATGCAGCGTGAGACCCACCGCGGCGGCATGGATCGGGCTATTGATGATGTCCACCAGCCCGCCAACGCGAGCTGGCGTGCCCAAACGAACCGGCAGACCAAAGGAGCGGTCGGCGATATCGACCGCGCCGGCCAAAAGCATCGTACCGCCCGTGGCGACAATTCCCGAAGCTAATGATCCTTCGTATCCCGACTTGGTGACTTCCTTTTGCACGAGCTCAAAGATCTCCGCCAAGCGCGGCTCGACAATTTCACAGAGAATCTGTCGCGAGATGGTGCCGGCGCCTTTGCTGGCAACACAGGGCACTTCGACTCTCTCACTGCTCGAGACCATCGATGCGGACGCGCAGCCATAGCGCTGCTTGAGGCGTTCGGCGTCGTTGAACGCGGTGCGTAATCCGGCGGCGATGTCATTGGTGATATGGTTCCCACCGATCGGCACCACTGCCGTATGCTTCACCGTGCCGTCGTGATAGACCGCGATATCGGTGGTTCCCCCGCCGATGTCGACCAATACGACACCGAGTTCCCGCTCCTCATCGGTGAGCACGGCGGCGGCCGCGGCGAGCGGTGTCAAAACGATTTCAGCGACGTTGAGACCTGCCCGATTGCAACACTTAATTACATTTTGTGCCGAGGCGACTGCGCCGGTGACGATGTGCACCTTCGCTTCGAGACGAACTCCTGACATTCCCAAAGGGTCCCGGATGCCGTCTTGGTCATCGATGATATAGTCCTGCGGCAGAACATGGAGAACCTCGCGGTCCATGGGAATCGCTACCGCTTTAGCGGCATCGATCACCCGCTCCAGGTCTCGCGCCACGACTTCTTTGTTCTTTACCGCTACGATACCGTGGCTGTTGAAGGCTTTGATGTGACCGCCGGATATGCTCGTGAACACCGTGTGAATTTCGCAGCCGGCCATCAGACTCGCTTCTTCCACCGCTTTTTTCAGTGAATTCACCGTGGTTTCAATGTTGATCACCACGCCTTTTCGCAGTCCCTGCGATGGATGCAAGCCGATGCCGATGATCTCAAGACCGTGTTCGGTCATTTCACCGACGGCGGCGCAAACCTTCGATGTGCCGATATCCAAGCCGACGACGATGCTGTTTTTCTTTCCCATAGACGACTGACTTCGATGAATTAGCGCTGCACCCGGCGCAAACGGGTGACAATTTGATCTTGAAAACTCATGTCCAGTGAGGCGAGACGATTTTCATTGCCCTTCCACAGCATCATGAGTCGGTCCATGCGCTCCAATTTGTCCTCCCAGTCTCCCCAGCCCATGCGCAGGGCGACTGGAAAATCAGTGGTATAGACCACCAGCCGATCGGGTGCTTCAAAATGAATTTCCGAAAGCGAGTGCGAGCGGCGCGCCATCAGTTCGCCAAGCCGGATCGCGTCCTGGATCCGCCGCCGCCATAGAGGATCCGAGTTCGTCAACTCTTCGGCGCGAAGCCCGGTCAGCAACGGATATTTTACGTTTTCGCCCGGCCCGATTTCCTTGAAGACCAAACCGTCGCCGTCCACATAGTAAAGCTTACGGACCGCAACGATCGCTTTCGGCACCCGTTCTTCGACGTCGATCACGATGCGCCGCGGAAATTCGCGCCGCGCCAAAACCTGGCGCACCCAAGGGTGTTTGGCGATTTTTTTCTCGATGGCTGCCAGATCGACCTTCCAGATGCTCATGCCGCGATGAAGCCCGGCAATGGCGACGATTTCGCTACCGCTCACTTTTTCGCCGCCATGCACCTGAATCTCGCGTACCGAAAAATAGGCATTGTCCAAAACGAAATCGTAAAGTGAAGCCGCGGCAATGCCGAACGGGCCGCTGAGTCGGTAGATCGCTGCCGCCAGAACCACTGTGCCTAGAACGGCGCCGATTTGTAGAAGCCGACGCCGCCACCGGCGCTGATCTTTTTTTCGATTATCCCGACGGTAAACCGTGAGCTGCATAATCTCCTGTTACGATTCCCAATCGCCGAGCAATTTGACTTCGGGTACGAGCTCGATGCCGAATTGTTTGTGCACTTCACGCTGTGCGAGTTCCATCAACTGGCGCACTTCGATCGCTTTGGCGCCGCCGTGATTAACGATAAAATTGCCGTGCCGCTCGGAGATCTGACAAGCTCCCACGCGCGTTCCCTTGAGACCGGCGGCATCGATCAGCCGTCCGGCATAGTCCCCGGGCGGATTCCGAAACATGGATCCGGAGTTGGGCGAACCGGAGGGCTGGCTGGCTTTTCTTTTGCGCGCGAGGTCACGCACTCGGACGCTCACCTGAGCAGGCTCTTCCTTACGTAATCCCATACGCACCCGCATCACGACGGCCCCGGAAGGCAGATGGCAATCGCGATAGCTGAAGCTCATCTCGGCGCGCGTAAGGCAAACCGGCTCGCCGCGAGATGTCATGAGTTCCACTTGATCGACAACTTGTTCGAGCTCCGAGCCATAGGCGCCGGCGTTCATGTAGAGAGCTCCACCGACGCTCCCCGGAATTCCCTCGGCGAATTCCACGCCGGCGTAACCGCGCCGCGCCGCATCACGCACCAACTTTCCCATTGAAACCGCTGCTCCGGCGGTGACCTTTGCCGTATCGGCTTCGTCCCAGCGAATCTTTTTGAATTCACCCGCAAGGCGAATGATCACACCGCGCACGCCCCCATCGCTGATCAAGACATTGCTGCCGTTGCCCAGGGGCCAGAAACTTTCCTGGTGCCGATTGAGAATTCGCAGCAGCTCCGCCAACGCCGCGTCATTTTCCGCCTCGGCGTAATAATCCGCCGATCCGCCCACCTTCATCGAAGTGTATCGGGCCAAGGGCTCCGCCATTTTTACTTTCAAACCGGAGACCTTGCTCAGTTCCGCCGCGAGCGGCGAATGATCACCTGCAGTGCTCATCGGAAACATCGATAATCGTGAGGATAATGGAGTGTTGCAGTACTGGAGTGTTGGGCTTCTCCTTTCTACCCAGTACTCCATTACTCCACCACCCCCTCACTCCATTTCTTCATCGGAGCGTCTCAACCAAAGCGTCCCCGACCTTGTAGATGTCGCCCGCGCCGAGAGTTAACACCATGTCACCCGGATTGAGCTTCCCGGCGATCTGCACCGCAATCTGGTTTTTGTCCGCCACGAATTCCAATTCCAGGTGACCCTTTCGTTTGATCGCTTGGTACAGCGCTTCACCGGTGGCGCCGGCAATCGGATCCTCTCCGGCGGGATAAATCTCCGTGAGGACCAGCCGGTCGGCACCTTCAAAAGCGGTTAAAAATTCATCGAAGAGATCTCGAGTACGGGTGAAACGATGGGGCTGGAATATGACCGTTAGCGGACGCTTCCAGCTGTCGCGAATCGCGCCGATGGTGGCGCGAATTTCCGTGGGGTGATGCCCGTAATCGTCGATCACCATGATCCCGCGCGGTTCGCCTTTGACTTCGAAGCGTCGATGAATACCGGTAAACTCGGCGAGAGCGTCTGCAACACCGGCGAAGGGAATTTCCAGTTCATGAGCCACGGCGACTGCGGCGAGCGCGTTGGTCGCGCTATGACGGCCGGGAAGATGTAAACGCAAGTTGCCCAGCGGCTTGCCGTGATGCAGCACGGTAAATTCAACGCCGCCCAGGGACATTTTTACGTTTTGAGCGGAAAAATCCGCCTCCGCGGAAAAACCGTAAGTCGCGAAGCGTTTCCTCGTCTTCGACAGAAGTCCATGCACGTTGGCGTCATCGATGCAGAGCACGGCCAAGCCGTAGAAAGGTATTTTGTTGATGAAAGCGAGAAAGCTTTCATTGAGCCGTTCCATGGTTTCATGAAAATCCATGTGCTCTCGATCGATGTTGGTCACTACCGCAATGGTCGGCGAGAGCAGCAAAAAACTGCCGTCGCTTTCATCCGCCTCGGCGACCAGAAACTCCCCTTGTCCGGTTCTGGCGTTGGTGCCGAGCATATGCACGCGGCCGCCGATCACCATCGTCGGGTCCAATCCCGCATTGCTCAAAACTGCCGCGATCATCGAGGTCGTGGTGGTTTTTCCGTGACTGCCCGCTACCGCGACGGCATATTTCATCCGCATCAACTCGGCGAGCATTTCAGCCCGGGGAATCACCGGAATATGGCGGCGCCGCGCTTCGAGAACTTCCGGGTTGGAATATTTGACCGCGGTGGAAATCACGACCACCGATGGGTTCCCGGCAAGATTCGCTTCTTGGTGGCCCATAAATACAGCGGCGCCGAGGTCGCGCAAACGCCGCGTCGCATCATTTTCTTGAAGATCCGAGCCGCTCACGATGTAGCCGGAATTAAGTAACACCTCAGCGATACCGCTCATACCGACCCCGCCGATGCCGACGAAATGAATTTTGTGCTTCTTCTGCAACATGAAGCTTCGATCGGTGTCAAAGGATTAAGCCTGCGTCAAAGCACAACACTCATCGACGATGCGTGCCGCCGCATCGGGACGTCCCATAAGCCGTGCCGCCGCGGCCATTCTGTCGATTCGCGCACGATCCGAGATATAACCACGAATGCGCTCCGCCAAGATTTCTCCCGTCAACTCTTGATCCAAAATCATGTCCGCGGCACCGCGATCTTTTAACGCCTGTGCATTACCGCGCTGATGGTCGTAAATCGCGTAGGGATAGGGCACAAGAATCGCGGCTTTGCCGAACGCGGTCAGCTCGGCAACCGTGGTCGCGCCGGATCGACACAAGAGCAGATCCGCCTGCGCGTAAGCTTTATCCATCGCATTGATGAATGGCGCGATTTCGGCTTCGAACGGCAATGCGGAGTAGGCTTCACGAACCGCGGTGTAGTCGAGCTCGCCGGTTTGGTGCGTCACAAAAAGCTCATTTTTAAAATCCGTTAATTGTTTCAACGCCTCGATGGCGGCGAAATTGATGCGGCGCGCGCCTAAACTGCCGCCGAAAACCAGCAGCGAAAACTTTTCTCTCGGCTTCACGGTGGGCAGCTGTTGCCAACGCACCGGGTTACCGGTCTCCACGACACGCGCACCGTGAAAAAACTCGGCGCTTTCGACATAGGCAGTGAACACGACATCAACCCAACGGCCGAGCAATTTGTTGGTGAAGCCGGGGCGAAGATTTTGTTCCATGATCGCGCAGCGAACTCCGGCAATTTTTCCCGCGAGGAGCATCGGGCCGGAAGCATAGCCGCCAAGCCCGATAATTCGATCCGGACGAAATCGTCGAACAATACCGAAGGCTCCGATAAGGCTCAGCGGCACACCATAAGCAGCGTCGATCAAACCGCGAATGCCGCGTCCCTTGAGACCTCTGATCGGCAGTGTTTCCAGCTTGAATCCTTCCTTCGGCAGCACGCGAAACTCGATTCCCCGTTGCGTTCCTACGAACAAAATTTGGTTTCGTTGATCTCGTCGCTGAAATTCACGCGCCACCGCCACACCCGGAAACAGATGACCGCCGGTTCCTCCACCGGCGAATAGAATCCGCATTGCTACAGTCGGCGGCGCGAAAGCCCCAGCAGTATTCCCGCCTCCATCAAATTGATCACCATCGCCGATCCGCCGTAGCTGATGAACGGTAAAACCAAGCCCTTGGTGGGCATCAATCCCATGACGACACCCATATGGATCAGCGCCTGAAGCCCGAGCAGCACCGTCAAGCCGAAGGCCAAATATTGATCGAACGGCTCCTCGATCTTGGCGGTGAGCTGTAGCCCACGCGTGATAATCACGCCGAACAGCGCCAGCACCGCGAGCGCCCCGAGGAGCCCAAGCTCTTCGCCGATCACCGAAAAAACAAAATCGGTATGGGCTTCGGGCAAATAAAAAAGCTTTTGTCGGCTCTCACCCAAGCCGCGGCCCCAGATCTGCCCCGAACCGAAAGCGATCAACGATTGAATGACGTGAAAGCCACTGCCGGCGGCGTCGCTCCACGGATCCAGAAAACTCATCAGGCGGCGAATCCGGTAATCGGCTTTGGTGAAAACATAGATCAGGACCGGCAGAGCCATAAGCCCGGTGCCGACCAGGTGGTGCACCCGCGCGCCGCCGATGAACAACATGAAATAGAGCAGCATCGATAGCATCAGGGCCGTGCCGAAATCCGGCTCGAGAAGCAGCATGCCCGCAAACAGACTGAACACCATCAGATGGGGCAACACACCGACGGAAAAACTCCTGATCATCTGCTCCTTTTTGGCCATGGAGTGCGCGAGGTAGAAGACCAAAGCAAGTTTCGCCAGCTCCGAAGGCTGAAATGCGAAACCTGGAAACATAATCCAGCGTCGCGCCCCACCACGATTCACCCCGACTCCCGGGACGAGAACCAAAACCAAAATAATAAAACTAAGCGCCAGAAGCGGATAAGCAAACCTACGGTACAGCGCGGAAGGAATCATCGTGCAGGCGATCAGCGCGACAGCGCCGGCTCCCATCGCGATCATTTGTTTGCGAAAAAAATAGGTGCCGTCGCCATAGCGTTCTTGCGAATAGAGATAGCTGGTACTCAAAACCATTGTCACACCGACGGCCAAAAGACCCACAACCGCGAGAAGCATCCACTTGTCCACGGTCAGACCGTCTCTCATAATTTCTGCACCAGAGTCTTGAAGGCTCTTCCCCGCTCAGCGTAGTTCTTGAACTGATCGAAGCTCGAGCAGGCGGGCGACAACAACACCACATCTCCCGGCTGCGAATGTATCGCAGCATCCCTCACGGCTGTCGCTAAATCTTCGACGATCACCGTATCAGTGAGCCCGCCCAGTGCTCGCGCGATGATCCCTTTGGCCGCGCCGAACAGGACCAGGCGGCGGACTCTTTCCTTGATTTGTCTTTCCAGGGGAGCGTAGCTGCCGCCCTTATCGACCCCGCCCGCGAGCAAAATGACCGGCGCGGAAAAACTCTCGAGTGATTTCACCACGGCACCGACATTGGTTCCTTTTGAATCGTTATAATAAGCGACGCCGTCCTTCTCGCGGACAAATTCCAGACGGTGTTCGAGACCGGGAAAACGATTCAAAACCGTTTGAATCGCATCGCACGCGACACCAATGCTTTTGGCCGCCGTCACTGCCGCCATCATATTTTCCAGGTTGTGTATGCCGTGAAGCTTGACGTCGGCCAGCGAAAATCGCTCTTCGTCGCCGTCGTCGCGCCAAATGAGCTCATTTGGCCCAGCAAACGCACCCTCGCCGACTTCGGCAAAGCCGAAGGAAACGACGCGCGGCTTGAGCCGCTTTCGCATTTCCCAGACGCTCGGATCGTCGCGATTGAGGATGGCCGTATCCGAGCTCGTTTGTGCTTCAAAGATGCGTGCCTTAGTCGCACCATACTCGGCAAAGGACGCATAGCGATCCAGATGATCCTCGCTGATATTGAGCAACACCGCGACGCGCGGACGAAACTGGTTCACCCACTCCAGTTGAAAGCTGCTGATTTCCAAAACGATCCAATCCCAATCGTCTGATACAGCACTGATAAACGGCACACCGAGATTTCCGCCGACAAAAACCTTTTTGCCGGCCGCTCTGAGGATTTCGCCGACCAATGTGGTCGTGGTGCTTTTGCCGTTGGTACCGGTGATCGCGATGACCGGCGCGCCGCTAAACCGGTAAGCTAGTTCGATCTCGCTTAGAATCGGGATCCGCCGCGCTGATGCTTCTTGCAGCAAAGCGTTCTGGCGCCCCACGCCAGGGCTCGGGATCACGTAATCAACGCCGTCGAGGCAATCCGGTTCCTCACCGCCTAAGCGATACTCGATTTCTACGTCCTGCAGTTCAGCCATTTCCGCTCGGAGCGCCGCCTCAGGATGTAAATCACTGACCAGCACACGCGCTCCTTGCTGCGCCAGGAAACGCGCGCTGTCCCGGCCGGTCCGGCCCAATCCGACCACCAGCACTGTCTTGTCTTTCAGTTCCACGCTTCATCACCGAAGCTTCAATGTGCTCAAGCCGACCACGGCGCATATAAAGGACAGAATCCAGAAGCGCACGATGATCTGCGGCTCTTTCCAGCCCTTGAGTTCGTAATGGTGATGGATCGGCGCCATTAGAAATACCCGCTTTCGCCGCAGCTTGTACGAAATCACCTGAAAAACCACGGAGAGCGCTTCCATCACGAACACACCACCGACAATAATGAGAAGAATCTCGTTCTTCGTCATCACAGCGACCACGCCGATTGCCGCGCCGAGTGAAAGTGAACCGACATCACCCATGAACATCTGCGCCGGGTAAGCGTTGTACCAAAGGAAGCCAAGGCCCGCGGCAACGACGGCGGCGCAGAAGACGCTCAACTCACCGACTCCGGCGACGTACGGAATTTGCAGATACTCGGCCAGCTTCAGATGTCCGGTAACATAGGCGATCACGGCGTACGTTCCGGCAGCGATCATGACCGGACCAATCGCCAATCCGTCCAAGCCGTCGGTCAGATTGACTGCATTTGAAGTACAAACGATGACGAGCATCGCAAAGGGAACGTAAAACGGCCCGAGTTCGAAATGAAAAGTTTTTACGAACGGCACGGCGATATCCGTGCTGAACCGGGGTTGATAGTAGAGCGCCACGGCGACGATGAAAGCGACCAGCAATTGCCCGAGTAGTTTTCCACGAGGTGAAAGGCCCCGGCTGTTCTTCCGGGTCAGCTTCAGATAGTCATCGGTAAAACCGACCACGCCCGTACCCACGGTGGCGAGAAGCGCGAGCAAGACATACCGGTTCGCGATATCAGCCATCATCAAGGTTGAGAAGAGCAGCGCCAGAATGATCAGCGCGCCGCCCATGGTCGGCGTTCCTGCTTTCACCGCATGACTGGCGGGTCCGTCATCCCGGATTTGCTGGCCGATTTGTTTTTGAGTCAAAGTGCGGATTAACCAGGGCCCGAGCAAAAAAGAGATGAGCAATGCGAGCAGCGCCGCCATCGCTGCGCGAAACGTGATGTAACGAAAAACATTGAAGCCCGAGTAAGTCATGGAAAGCGGAAACGAAAGGTAATAGAGCAACTCCAATCTCCTATGCCTTTCCGCTTTTAAGCTCGTGCAAAACGGTTTCCATTTTCATCCCGCGGGATCCTTTGACGAGCACCCAGTCGCCCTTTTTCAATTCTTGCCGGAGCTGACGAGCGATGTCGGTATGATTCCGGCCAATCATAACTTGCTCCGGCCTCATGCCATGGGCAACGGCGGCGCGACGCGTCGTTGTCGCTTGCTTCCCGAGGAGATACAAACCGTCAATTGCCGCGCGCGCCGCCGCTTTACCGACCTCCCGATGCTCCTTCGCGCTGTGCTTTCCCAGTTCAAACATGTCTCCCAGCACGGCGATGCGCCGACCGCGGCAGGGTAATTCCGCAAGCGTTTGCAGCGCCGCGCGCATTGATGCCGAATTTGCGTTGTAGGCGTCATTGATAATCCCGACACCGTTCCACTGGTCGACTTCCATACGCATCGAAAAAGGCCGAGCCTTACCAAGTCCGCGCCGAACCGCTGCGAGATCGACGCCCGCACCCAGAGCCAAAGCCGCGGCGCCCAGGGCATTGCTGATATTGTGCTGGCCGAGATAATGCAGCCGTACATGAGCCGCATGACTGCCGGCTTGAAGCTTGAATTGCATGCCTTGCGTACCGCGCAGCCGCGGCGACAGCGCTCGCACCGAGCCCCGCTTGCCGTACGTAATCTTGCGGCCTGTGAAATTCGCGCCGAGCCTTCTAACCCAAGGATCATCGAGATTGACGGCGATTGCGCCATCGACACGAATGTTTCGATAAAGAGCGCCTTTTTCGCGCGCTACGCCGGCCAGACTGCGCAGCCCTTCGAGGTGAGCACCTGCAATCGAAGTGATGATTCCGCCACAAGGATCGGCGATTTCGGCAAGCCGCTGAATTTCACCCGGATGATTCGTGCCGAGCTCCACGACGGCGACCTTGTCATCTTCACGCAAGCGCAAGAGGGTCAATGGCAGTCCCACGAGATTGTTAAAGTTGCCCTCGGTCTTTAAGACTTGCCCACGCAAGCGCTTGCCGTTCAGGGATGCTTCTTCGAGAATGGCCGCAAGCATCTCTTTGGTGGTCGTCTTTCCGTTTGAACCTGTAATCGCTAAAACTTTGGGCGCTATCTGCGCGCGCCGATAATGCGCAAGATCTCCAAGCGCGCGAAGCGTGTCAGCGACTTTGATGATCGCCGCTTCGCCGGCCGGGATTTTCTTCGGCAAGCGCTGAAGGATCACGCACGTGGCGCCACGGCGCACGGCGTCTCCGATAAAGCGGTGTCCATCATGACGCTCGCCCTTCAAGGCAATAAAAACCGATCCGGCGTGAGCTTTGCTCGAGTCCGTCACAATCTCACCGAAGGCCATTTGCTTTCCATCGCGCAGGATCTTGCCGCCCGTGGCGCTGATCAGTTCTTGCTTCCCCCAGCCCATTCCTCGCGCTGTTTATACGCCGGCGCGCTCCTCCGCTTCTTCCCGGGCGACCTCCCGATCGTCAAAATGGATCCTCTCCCTGCCCAAAATTTGATAATCTTCGTGGCCTTTGCCGGCGATTAAGACCAGATCGCCAGGCTGCGCGATATTCAACGCGATCTCGATCGCTGCACGTCGATCGGCTTCCACGAAGTAACCGCGCTTGGTTTCAGACCGCGGCTCTCGGGTTTCGACCGCTCGAGACTGCAAACTCGAGACGCTAAGCTTGATGACTTCCGTTCGACACATCCCAGCTTCAACTTCGTTGAGAATCGCCATTGGGCTTTCGCTGCGCGGATTATCGGAAGTCAGCACCGTGATATCGCTCAACCGGCCGGCAATTTCGCCCATGACCGGCCGCTTGCCGCGATCACGATCGCCGCCGCAGCCAAAAACGGTAATCAGTTTTCCACGGGTGAGCGGCCGAACCGCGCCCAAGACTTTTTCCAGCGCGTCCGGCGAATGGGCATAGTCGACCAAAATCGTAATACCGAGTCGATTCGGAACTTTTTCCAGACGACCCGGAACCGAACGGAGCTGATCAACGCCGTCGGCGATGGCTCGGGGATCCAGTTTCAGTGCCGAAGCAACGCCAATCGCTCCCAAAATGTTTTGCAAATTTGCCGCGCCCACAAGTGGTGAATCAAATTCGATGGTGGTTTTTCTCGCTTGAACCGTGCCGCGCAAACCCTTCACGTCTCTCTCGACCCGGAGCGGCCGCACATCCCATTGAGACCCTTCGCCATAGCTCCACAGTTCGATGTTCTTGCCGCGAAGCATTCCAAACAACTCTGGGGCACGCGGATCTTCGCCAAAAATTACCGCCGCTTTGTCCGGCTTGGGACTTGCGCTCAGGTAATCCGTGAAGAGCCGAGACTTGGCTAAAAAATAATCTTCCATGTCAAGATGGTAATCGAGGTGATCGCGCGAGAGATTCGTAAATACACCGATGTCAAAAGCCAATGCGCGCACTCTTTCTTGCGCCAGCGCGTGAGATGATGCCTCCATGGCCACCGATCTGACACCGGCCCGGAACATGTCGGCGAGCATCTTCTGTAAATCGATCGCCTCGGGAGTGGTGTGGTGCGAGGGAAACTCACGCCCTTGGTAACGATAATTGACAGTTCCTATGACTCCCGGCTCGAGACCAGCAGCGTGTAAGATCGACTCCACAAGATAAGAAAGGGTAGTTTTGCCGTTGGTCCCAGTGACTCCGACAAGCGTGACGCTCTCGCTTGGCCGGCTGAAAAACTCAGCAGCCCAGAGAGCCATGGTGCGCCGAACGTTCTTGACTTGAATCGCTGCCGGCGCCTTGGGTGAGATCTCTCGACGCGAAAAAACCACGGCCGCGGCTCCCCGACCGACCGCTTCTTCTATATAGTCGTGGCCGTCGGTCTTTTCTCCCTCCACGGCAAAAAATAATCGGCCGGGGCCAACCTGTCGCGAGTCGTAAGTTAGTCCGTTTATTTCCTGTTCGAGATCCCCGTCCGCCCGTTCTACTTTCTCGATCGCAAGAAACTCTCTGATGTGCATCGCTCAGCCTTGCAAGTTCAACAAAACCACTTCTTCGTCGTTCGATCCCTTCCCGGGCGCTCGCGATTGCTTGACGACGTAGCCGTTTCCTTGGATGCGCAGCTTCAGTCCGAGCGTCTGCGCTTTTTCCAAAGCTTCCCGCAGGCTCAAGCCGACGAAATCAGCTGTTCCATCATTACCTCCGGCCGGGAAATTCCCGCGCCGTGTTGACCGGCGATTGAGTTTTTCTGGTTGGCTTTCGGCAACCGGAAGCGGTGAGACTTTGTCGGGAGCGACCGCGAGACGGCGCAAAGCGCCTTGAGCAATATTACGGAAGACCGGTGCCGCCACGATGCCGCCGTAAACATTCACCTCGGGCTCATCGATCAGAACCAATGCAACGAGTCTCGGATTATTGGCCGGTACAAAACCCACGAATGAACCGACACGTTTTTTCGCCGCATAGCCGCCGTGTACCGGATCCGCTTTTTGCGCTGTGCCGGTCTTGCCGGCAACCTCGAAACCCTCGACGTTAGCCATGACACCGGTGCCGCCTTCACTGGTGACGTCCTGGAGCATGGACGCCAGCAGTTTGGCGGTTTTTTCCGAGATCACACGGCGCACGACATGGGGTTGATTTTCCAGGACCACGCTGCCATCGGGTGCGAGCACTCGCCGACCGACGTACGGACGCATGAGAAATCCCCCGTTGGCAATCGCGGCGTAGGCCATGATCAACTGTAACGGTGTCGTGGAAATGCCCTGACCAAAAGCATGCGTTGCCAGGTCAATCGCTGACCAACTCTCGGGCCTGCGCACCAGCCCCGGGACTTCCCCCGGCAAATCGATACCCGATAATTGGCCAAAACCGAATTTTTCGATGTATCGGTAATAACGTTCCTTTTTCACCTTCTCCGCCACTTTGGTGAAACCGATATTGCTGGAGACCTGAAGGATCTTCGAGAAGGGCAGCCATCCGTAAGGATGCGTGTCGTGAATGATTTTTCCAGCGTACGGGTATTTACCCATTTCGCAATAGAACAAGTCGTCTTTCCCGACAATTCCTTCCTCCAAAGACGCCGCGGCAAGAATCGTTTTGAACGTGGATCCCGGTTCGAAACTATCCGTCACCGCGCGGTTACGTCGCTGTTCGGGCGACTGTTTAGCGTAGTTGTTCGGATTGAAGGATGGATAATTTGCCAAAGCGAGCACTTCGCCGGTAAATGGCTCGACGACAATGGCGACACCGGCCTTGGCGCGATATTTCATCACCGACGCCTCCAGCTCTTTTTCCGCCATGTACTGGATTGAGGTATCGAGTGTAAGGTGAATATCGCTCCCCGGTGGAATATGCAGGCCTTCGACTCCTTGGACGAGCACACGCCGCCCGAGCGCATCGCGCTCGGCCATGGACGAGCCGGTCTCACCGCGAATATAGTCGTTGTATTTGAGCTCAAGGCCTTCGAGTCCCTCGGAATCGCGCCCGACGAAACCGAGCAGCTGACCGGCCAACTGACCCTGCGGGTACTGACGGTGAGGCTCGTAAAACATGCCGATCCCATCCACATTGAGGGCTTGAATCTTCTCCGCTTCCGCTGATGACACTTGGCGCTTCATCCAAACGAATGGCTTCTCGGAAGTGATCTTTTGCTTAGTCTCGGCAAGCGGAAGATTCAGAATTGGCGCCAAACTGCGGGCAAGTCGAGTGGGATCTTGAATCCGATGCGGCCGGGCATAGACCGACTGCGATTCCATACTCAATGCCAGCGGCTCGCCGGTGCGATCGAAAACTGCTCCGCGCTTGGGCAGCACGATCCATTCCTTTAGATGCTGGCGCTGCCCAAGCCGCATGAGCTTGTCACCTTCCCAGAGCTGGAGTTGAATCGCGCGTCCGCCGATGGCCAAAAATAACACCGCGAACAAAATCTTGGCCGCGGCGATTCGGCGAACGTTGCGCTGCGTCGATCTTCTCATGGCAAAACAATGACCTGACCTTTCTCGGGAGGTGCAAGCCCTAATCGCCGGCGTGCCAGCGACTCGAGACGATCAGGTGAAGTCAAAGTGGCCAACTCGATCTGTAGTTCGCGGTTTTCTTGCTCTAACCGCGTCTGTAATTTGGTCGCGGTCGCGAGCACGTATCCGGTCTTTACGACTTGTAGGCGTAACCACACATGCACTAGAACCACGCCGACCAGAAGCAGTGCTAGCAGCGCGACACAGACAAACTGGCGCCGGTTGAGCTTGTGCTCACGGCGCGGTGGACGCTCTCGCTGCGCGCCGGGAATTCGGCGCGCCGGCGCACTGGCAACCCCCCGAGTCACGTCCTTAGATCCTTTCCACGGCGCGTAATTTTGCCGAACGCGCGCGCAGATTCGCGTGGACCTCGGCAGCCGACGGCACCACTGGTTTTTTGGTCAGCAACTTCACTTTTCGGCTCCAACCGCATTGGCACCGCAAGGTCCTCGGCGGGCAAAGACAGTCGCGGCTCCACTGGCGGAATTTCGTTTTCACCATGCGATCTTCCAGCGAATGAAACGAGATAATCGCCATTCGTCCCTGTGGCCGAAGCGTCTCGTAGCCGTTTTCTAGAAAGCGCTCCAGATGATCCAGCTCTTGATTGACAGCCATTCGCAGTGCCTGAAACACTTGGGTCGCCGGATGATGTCCGCGTCGACCGCGGCCTTTGACTTTCTCAATAACCTGAACGAGATCAGCGGTAGTTTCCAATGGCCGAGTCTGTCGTTCTCTGACGATTGCTTGCGCAATGCGCCGGGCCTGCGGTTCTTCGCCGTAATCCCGAAAGATCCCTTCCAACTCGGCTTGCGTCGCTGAGTTGATGATCCGCTCAGCATCTAAATCCTGGCGGCGATCCATGCGCATATCCAGCCGCGCCGACGAGCGAAAACTGAACCCACGTTCTGGAGCGTCAATATGATGGGACGAAATGCCTAAATCCAACACGACTCCATCCGCCTGGTGCCAGCCGATTTCGCGCAGGATCGTCAAAGCGTCGGCAAAGCTCGCTTGTCGACTGATGAACCGGCGGTCAAACCGGCGCAACCGCTCCTGAGCAGCAGCGATCGCTTCTTCGTCCCGATCGAGCCCCAAGACTTTGCCGTCGGGACTGCTGGCCATTAAAATTTCCTCGGCGTGACCGCCTCCTCCCAATGTTCCATCCAGATACCGCTTGCTCGCTGCGGGAGCGAGCAACTCGATCACCTCCCTGACCAAGACAGAAACGTGCGCGTACACCTCAGTGGCTCGTACCGTCACCCTCCCAATCATCATCGAAACTTTCGATGGCATCTTCCAGAGACGTGTAATCCTCGAAGAAGCGGTCCATACCCACGACTTTAAAGATGTCGCGCAGGAACGGACTCATTCCCGCGAGCTTGAGGTCGCCGTTTAAATTTCTAAGTAGCTTCAGCCGCTCCAGTAACACACCGATGCTGAGATAATTGATGTGATCCACCGACTTGAGATTGAGAACGACTTTGGTGCGCTCTTTTTCGATCAACGAACCGATCGCCTCTTTGATGCGGATCATCTCACGAAAATCGATATCGCCAGTGACGTCCAGCACTGAGATATCCTGAATCGGTTTTCGCGCTAGCATTCGTAACTCTCCTTTCGCCGCTCGGGAATCACGTCAGAGACCCAAGTCACCGAGGAAATCTGGATCCTGCATTAATTTGTCTTCAGCCTCGACGAAAATTTGCTTCCATGCGTCGCGGTCCCAAACCCGAAACTTTTCCAGCGCCGAAACCAGAACGACATCACGCTTGAGGTCAGCGTATTTTCGCAGAGTCGGTGGAATGAGAATTCGCCCGTGGTCGTCAGGGCTGCATTCGCAGGCCGACCCGAGATAGTAGTTTTGAAACCTGACCATGCGCGGATCGAATTTTGGCTTCTTGCGGATTTCATCCTCGAAGCGCAGCCATGCATCGACAGGGTACACATCGAGGCAACGCTTGCCGTCGATCACGAAATTGGTCATGACGATACGCTCATCGCCCTTACCGACCAAAACGTCGCGGAACTTCGACGGAATGCTCAGTCTTCCCTTGTTGTCTATGGTGTGCTCAAAGCTGCCGCGAAACATAAATTTGAATTAGTTAGAGCGGGAAAATAGGGTTTTATCCCACCTTTTCCCACTAAGCGCCACTTATAGTTCGTTCGATTCCACCTGTCAATAAAAAAGACCTGAGTTTTAGGGGTTTTCGGAAGTTTTTTTGTTCGGCTGAATTCGCTCTCGGACCGATTAAAACTGAGCGTCGTTCAGAGACACAAAAACCCGAAGAGCAGGCTGCAAAATGTACGGGGAACCAAAAAAAACGGATGATTTAACCGTTATGAGAGAGCGGAGAAGACAGATCGGCGGGCTAAAGTGAATCGATAAGCCGGATTCTGTGGTGGCTCATAAAAAGAACCACAGCGATCATTCATCTTGCCCCTCGATTGCTCGAGGGGTCGAGCGACCATACCCGAGGGCTATGAGCGGACCACTCGACCCTCCTATTTGGCCTTGCTCCAGGTGGGGTTTGCCATGCGTTCGCCATTACTGGCGAACCGGTGAGCTCTTACCTCGCCTTTTCAACCTTACCAGCCACACAGGGTTGGCGGTATTTTTTCTGTGGTACTTTCCCCCGATCACTCGGAGCCGCCGTTAGCGGCCACCGCGTCCTATGGAGTCCGGACTTTCCTCCCCTTGCGCAAGCGCAAAGAGCGATCGCTTAATCCACTTTAGCCCGAGCGAATTGATCAGCGCTGGGTTTAGGCATGAGCGTTACTTCAACCGATTGTCCAGCCTACGTTGTAGAGAATACGTTACGACTAAGGCTGACGCAAATCGCGAGGCGAGCGCGCTCCGAATTGCGCTCGGCGAAAACGCGTGAACTCGCGTTCGGAAGGTAACCTTGAGCGAAGAAGCGCTCAAGTTACGCAGTAAAAAGAAGCAAACGATCCGTGGTGTTTTTAACGCCGGCTATTCAGCGCGAGCCTTGACGAAAAGAATCCGCTGGCAGCTTGGACACAAATGAAGCTTTTCGTTCCGAATGATCTCATTCCATAATTGCGGCGGAAGATTCATGTAACAGCCTTGACAGATTCCTCCCGCTACTTCGACCACTGCCGTTCCGCCGCGACGCGAGAAAATTAGCTCATAACGCGAGATCAAATCACCTGTCACCTGCGCTGCGATGCTTTGCCGGCGACTTGCTGCCTCGGAAACAGCGGCGTCAATCCCAGTGATCTCTGATTGCAGCTCGTTTTGCTTTTTTTGCCATTCTTGCTGCATCGCTGCCATTTCGGATTCCTTCGTTTGCATTTGTTTTTTAATCTCGTCCATTTCCTGCATGATCTTGATGAGCTCCTCTTCGAGCTCACCGTTGGTTTGTCTCATGAGCTCGATCTCGCGCTGAAGAGATTGCAGTTCCTTGACGTTCTTGATGCGATTCATGCGCATCCGTTTGTCCATTGCCTTTCGACCTTCGTCCTGCAACACGCGGTCTTTGTCGGCGCGGAACTTTTCCTTTTCGGCATGCACCGCTTTTAATCCGTCGATTTCCCCTTTCTTGACTAGGATCTGCTTTTCCATTACCCGCAACTCGTCGAGTAATTTTTGCTTTCGGCTGGTTTGCTCTTTGATTTCCCGATCAACAGTTTGTAATGATGCCAAAATTTCGATCTGTGCTTGCAAGTCTTAACCCTCCAAATAAAAAAAAATGCACCCTTTGGGGTGCATTTCTATTGATGGACACTACCGGAAAGATATCGATTGAGTCTTAATCTGTTCACTCCAGACTACCTCTATTTATCTATATCGCTTTCCAGCCGTTGTCAAAGCCGGTTTTCACGCTCGTGCTATTCGATGGTAAGAACCGCTTCTTTGACGATGAGCGGTTTCTTGCTTCTTTTTTAAAGACCCATCTTGCCTGGGTTCATGATATTCCTCGGATCGACTGCCCGCTTGATCTGACGCATGACTTCCAGCCCATAGCCATGCTCATTCGCCATCAGCGGCGCGAGCTTGATCCCGACACCGTGAGTATATTCCATCGAGCCGCCCATCTGCTGCGCAAGCCGAAGCAATGCTTCCACCGTCTCTTCAAGTGCCAACTGGGCGTTTGCCAAAGCATCATTTTCGGCAGCTAGCCTCATCGAAAAGAGCTCGGGTTGCACCCACAGGCCGCTCTCCTGGAGTACGACTCCACGCCGCCGGATTACTTCCTGCGCTGCCCGTCTAAATGGGAGTACCTTCGACCCTGGCAGCGCCACATGAATCCAGTCACGAAAAATTCCGTCGCGGCCTCGCTCACGTCGCTGCCGCCGATTTTCCATAAAGCGACGCGCGATATCGTGCCTTTCGCGCCAGAACTGTTCAGGCTCCTGTGGACTCAGCGATTTACCGCTATGGTCCGAGCAGATCCCGATTGCGAGCTGCGACTCCGCTGCGACAACTTGCTCATTACCTTCGAAAACTAGATACAAGAGCGCTCCAGGTTCGTGCTCATCTTCATCATCGCCGAAATCCAACAGCGCCGGCCGTACGCGTTTGTGAAACAATTTCTGGATCGCGACAAAACCCTGCTCGAACGAAGAAAAAACAAACCCGCAGAACACCCGCGTCTCGGGTATTGGAAAAATCCGAATCGTCGCCTCTGTAACAACACCGAAGCAACCCTCACCGCCGATCAGAAGAGCGTTCAAATTAATTCCTACAGATCGCTTCGATACTGCCGGCGTGCGTAGAACCTCGCCGTTCGGCAAGACCGCTTCTAAACCGAGCACCTGCTCCCCCATGGAACCATAAATACCCGCGCGATAGCCGACGCTGTCAGTAGAAATTGCGCCGCCGATCGTAGCGACAGGCACCGTCCAAGGATCATGCCCGAGCATAAAACCTGAAGGGTTCAAGGTCGTATCCAGTATTTCAAGAACGACACCGGCTTCGACCCGCGCCGCATGCGACTCGGTATCGACATCGATGATGCGGTTCATCCGACGCAGATCGAGTGCCACGCAGGGTCGAATCGACAACGCACCTCCCATCAAACCGGACCCGCCGCCGAATGGCACCACGGAAATCATTTCTGCATTGGCAAATTCAACGACGCGGCGAACCTCCTCGGTGGATTGGGGTCTGACAATGCAACTCGGGCGATGCAGCTCGGGTCGGTGCTCGGGGTGAATTCGCGCTTCGCTCAGCGCGTCCCAGGAAAGCTCGTCCAGTTCAGAGGGATCTATGGAAATGCGCTCGGCTCCTATGAGCCTCGCCAGTTCGCCGGCAACTCGATCCATAAAGATTTACACGCGAAAAGATCTTAACCCAATCGAACAGGCGGGGAAAGCCGGCAGATCCGCAGTGGCAAAAAGCGAACGAATCGCGCTCAAGAGGACGCTAGAGCAACGTGCCGCTCAGCACGCCTGCGGCGATGGTGAAGTAAATCACTAGGCCGGTCACGTCGACTAAAGTCGCGACGAAAGGCGCCGAGGCGCTTGCGGGATCGAAGCCCATACCGCGCAAAATGAACGGCAGGATGGAGCCTGCCAATGAACCCCACAGGACGACGCCAACCAGGCTCAGGGCAACGGTCAGCGCGACCAGAAAATAGTGCTCGCCATATGCATTGAATAGAAACTGCCAAAGGAGGATGCGAATGAGACCGATGCAAGCGAGGATCGCGCCCAATCCGAAGCCGGTCACGACCTCACGACGGATGACACGCCACCAATCGCGCAGCCGAACTTCGCCAAGCGCCATCGCGCGAATGACCAGGGTCGTCGCTTGCGAGCCAGAATTGCCGCCGCTGCTGATGATCAGCGGCACGAACAACGCCAACACCACAGCGCGAGCAATTTCCGTCTCGAATTGCCCCATTGCCGTGGCGGTGAGCATTTCGCCCAGAAACAGCGCAGCCAACCAGCCGGCGCGTTTACGAATCATCATCAACAGCGGCACCTCGAGGTAGGGTCCCTCGAGGGTCTCCACGCCGCCAATTTTTTGAATGTCTTCGGTCGCTTCCTCTTGGACGACATCGACGATATCGTCGACATTGACGACGCCCTTGATTCGCCCCTCGGCATCGACAATCGGTATCATCAAGAGATGATGTCGCATGAAAAGTTTGCTCAAAGCCTCTTGGTCTAAATCTTCGGGAGCGGAAATAACCTCGTTGCGCATGACATCGCGCACCAACTTGTCGCCTGGGGAAACCAGCAGATCTCGAAACGAGACGACGCCGAGCAGGTGCTCCTGAGCGTTGACCACGAAGACGTAGTAAACCGTCTTTTCCCGCATGCGCGCGTCTTTACGGAGATAGCTGATGGCCTCGTCGACGGTCATATCGGCGCGGAGGCGAGAATATCGCGTATTCATCAAGCCGCCGGCTTCGTCTTCGGCGTAGTCCAGGAGACCCTTCACTTCCCTTCGGGTCTGCACGTCGAGCAACCCCAGTAAGCTTTCACGATCTTCGACAGGGGCCTCCTGGATCACGTCGGCGGCATCATCGGGCGCCAAGAGTCTCATCCATAGGCGTCGTTCGCCGGGAGGCAGCGCCAGCAGCAACTCGGCTCGATCGCCGGCGCTCAGCTGTAAGAAGAAGTCATCGGCGTCGTCCCGCTTTAAAAATTCAAATCCTTCGACACGCTCGTCCAGCGATAGAACGCGCCAAGCTTCATAGAGCTCCGAAGGTGAAAAGTTTCTGTCCGCCATAGTCAGTCGGGCGCAGCGCTCCAGCGCCACGCATAACTTTTTATTCGTACCACATCGACCCGGGAGGGCAAAACGAAAAACTGCGTTTTGAGCATTCCGAAGGTGGGTACCCAATGTCAGGTTCAGCAGGACGGGCAACTACGGGATGCGGCGGTCCGCCACATCAGCAAGGGTCTGCCAATAAACGCGACAGACCTTGTTAAATGGCGTTAAAGAGCAACTTGAACTGAGGCTTCAGCGCGTGCGGCGGGCAACCAATCAGTTACAGCGCGAAACGCGGATCAGCAAATCGGCGGGATACTCTTGACCTGAAGCGGGTAACTCAAGGCGTGGCGAAACCATTATGACTTCTCTAGTGAAACATTCTTCCGCGATCGTCATCTTTGCCGCCGGTATGTAGCTGAAAGCGGCGCTTGAGCCGTGCAAGTCGCCGGCGATCGCGATAATCCTTGAACCATTCCCAAGGATTGAAGCCGCGGAGATACACGTAACCGAAGACCATCCCACCAAGATGCGCCAAATGCGCGATCCCTCCCTGGCTGGCGGTGATCGAAGAATAAAGCGCGATCGCACCGATGATCCACACGAAGTGTTTCATCTTGATTGGAAACAAAAAATAAAAGTAAATGATGCGGTTCGGATAGATCAAACCGTATGCGAGTAGAATGCCGTAAACGCCCGCCGACGCGCCGATGCTCGGTCCCATTTGATTGGGCACGAAAAGCGTATTGAGGATACCGCCGCCGATGACCGTGATGAAATAATAGCGCAGGAAAAAGCCACTGCCCCAGCGCCGCTCGAGATCACAACCGAACATCCACACGGCGAGCATGTTGAAAAGAATATGCAACAGTCCGCCGTGCAAAAACTGATAAGTAAAGAGCTGCCAAATATAGAACTCGTGGAGAACCAGTGGCGGCACTAAACCGAAATAAACCGTCAACTGGTAATCTGTCGCGGCGCCAAGGATTGTTTGTACGGCGAAGACAGCCGTGTTGGCGATCAGGAGGAACTTGACGGCCGGGGTCACGGTGCCCGGACCGAACATCATTTGTCGAGTCTGGTATTGCATTGCAGTTGAGTCTAACGTTTCATCATCACTCTTTAAAGACGCGCGATTTGTTATCCGCCGAGATAAGCTTGCCTCACCAAATCGTTACCCGCCAGCTCGCTCGCCGTGCCTTGCAGAGTGACGTGGCCGGTCTCTAGGACATAGCCGCGATGCGAGATGGCCAGCGCCATAGCCGCGTTTTGTTCTACCAATAAGACGGTTACGCCCGCTTGATTGATGGTGCGAATGGTTTCAAGGATCTGCTCGACAATTTTAGGCGCAAGTCCCATCGACGGTTCGTCGAGGAGCAAAAGCTTGGGCTTGGCCATCAGCGCCCGGCCAATGGCCAGCATCTGCTGTTCGCCTCCGGAAAGGGTGCCTGCATATTGTTTTTGCCGTTCTTTTAAGCGCGGGAACATTTGAAACACAAACTCGAGCTCCGGCGCTAGCGCAGCCTTGCGGCGGGCGTAGCCACCGATCATCAGATTTTCGAGCACCGTAAAACGTGGGAAGACTTTCCTGCCTTCGGGCACATGAGCAACGCCTCTACGAACAATTTCATGCGCTTCAGTTCTTTGTAGTGTCTGTCCCTCAAGAAGGACGGCGCCGCGCTTCGGCCGTAATAAGCCAGAAAGCGTTTTTAACGTTGTGGTTTTACCTGCGCCATTGGCCCCAATCAACGTCACGAGCTCACCGCGCTCGACCGTGAGCGATACGCCTTTTAGCGCGTGAATGGCACCGTAATAGACATGCACCTCTCTAATCTCGAGCATCGGGAGCCCACGTTGCTTGGCCGAGATAAGCTTCGATGACGCGCGGATCGCGCCGTACTTTGTCAGGGTCACCTTCCGCGATCTTTTCGCCGTAGTCCAATACATGAACCCAGTGCGAAATCCCCATGACAACTCGCATATTGTGCTCGATCAGCAGGATTGCCTTGACATAGTTTCCAATCAGCTCTTCGAAGAGAGCCATGAGGCTCTGCGCTTCCTGGGCATTCATCCCCGCAGTCGGCTCATCGAGGAGCAAAATTTCCGGCCCTGCCGCTAATGCTCTGGCGATTTCCAAGCGCCGCTGCTCACCGTACGATAATTGCCCCGCCCACGTATGCTCTCGGCCATCGAGGCCCGTGAGCTCCACCAACTCCAGCGCTCTGCGCTGCGCCTGCTGTTCCTGCGTGTGAAACGCCTTGGATCTCAACAGGATGGCCGGCAAGCTAGTGTGCAGCCGTGCATGCATTCCGACGAGCACATTTTCCAGAACCGTCATATCGGAAAATAGCCGGATATTTTGAAACGTGCGGCTGATTCCTGCAGCGGTAATATTTTCCGGCTTGAGACCGACCAGCGAGCGTTCGCGAAAGATGATCTCACCCTTATCGGGTCGATAAAGGCCGGTCAGAGTGTTGAACAGCGTGGTTTTTCCCGCTCCATTAGGTCCGATCAATGAAGCAATCATGCCCTCGTTCAATGCAAGGCTCACATTGGCCAGGGCTTGCAATCCGCCAAAACGTTTCGAGACGGCACGGAGCTCCAACAATGCCATGCTATTTCTTTCGCTCGTATCCGGGTGGCAGTATCCCTTGAGGACGGAAGATCATCATGAGGATGAGAATGAGACCGAACACCATCCTTTCATATTTCGCCGGCTCGAATTGAGCTGGCAACTGGCTGAAGGAGTAGCTGCCGAGTAGAGGAATCGTCAGCTCGGCACCCGATTGGCGCAAGTTATTGAGCCAAATGGACACACTTTTGAGCAGTTGCAAGTTGAGTATCGTCACGCCTGTGGCGCCGACAATCGCTCCCGGAATGGAACCCATGCCGCCCAAAATAACCATTGCCAAGACACCGATCGACTCCATGAAAGTGAAGCTTTCCGGATTAATAAAAACCTGCTTCGCGGCGAACAGCACGCCCACGGCCGAAGCGAAAGATGCGCCGACGGCAAAGCCAAGCAGCTTCATTCGCACCACCGGCACGCCCATCGCGCTTGCGGCGACTTCATCTTCGCGAATCGCTTTCCATGCGCGGCCGACGCGCGAGTTTTCCAAACGCCGGGTAACGAGAATGATCAAACAGACCATGATTAAAACGAGAAAATAAAAATAGAGTGGATACAGCGTGGCCTCGGTGACCTGGAGCCCAGCCCATTTGAGTGCCGGCTCAAAAAACAGCGGCGGTTTGCTGATCGGCGCGATCCCGCGCGGTCCATTGGTCAAATTGATCGGCTTGTCCAGATTATTCACCAACGCGCGCACCACCTCGGCGAAACCCAAGGTGACAATCGCGAGATAATCGCCGCGCAAACGCAGCACAGGAAGGCCCAGCAGCACTCCAGTCAGTGCGCCAACCGCAATACTCAGGAGCAGAAAAATAAAAAACCAATTCGGCGATAACGGAAATAAACCGCCTGAAATGAAAGCATTCGCCTGGGGCGAACCGAAAATGGCCCACAGATAAGCACCGATCGCGTAGAAAGCCACGAAGCCTAAATTGAGCAAGCCCACGAAACCGACGACAATATTAAGTCCGAGCGCCAAGGCGACGTAAATGCCGATCTGAATCGCGACTTCGAGGTAATAACCGTTCACGAATCCTAGAATCGGCATCAATCCCACTAGCACCAGCGCGCCGAGAAAAGTCTTTAAGCTCTGCTCAATAGGCGCGTAATAGATCGCCAGCAAAGAACCTTCGAAGAGGAGAAAAGCCAACGCGGATTGGGGAAAATGAAGCGCCAGGAAAAAACTCGAAACGATTGCGACCCAGATCCCAGCCGTTGCGACGGGCCCCTTCACGCCTTGCTCTCCCGGACAGCCTCGCCCAATAGTCCGCTTGGGCGAAAGATTAAAATCAGGATCAATACCAGGAACGCCACGACATCCTTATATTCGGCGCCGAACGCACCGTTGGTCGCCAGCGACAAATAAGAAGCCGCGAAAGCTTCCAAGAGCCCGAGCAGCATTCCCCCCAGCATTGCGCCCGGAATATTGCCGATGCCCCCGAGAACGGCTGCGGTAAAAGCTTTCATCCCCGGAACAAACCCGCTGTACGGATTGACCAAGCTGTAGTGAATGCCGAACAATACGCCGGCGAGGCCTCCGAGAGAGCCGCCGACGAAAAAAGTGAGCGCGATCACCGAATGCACCGGCACGCCCATCAATGAAGCGGTCTCCGGATCCTGCGCGACCG
>Ga0207650_10000542_pt1 | contig 30843 bp, 29 predicted proteins | sample KBSS63metaG_FD_184325 | JGI IMG/M metagenome (GOLD analysis project Ga0207650, IMG submission 184325) | Switchgrass rhizosphere microbial communities from Kellogg Biological Station, Michigan, USA - KBS S6-3 metaG (SPAdes) (version 2) | ecosystem: Host-associated > Plants > Roots > Rhizosphere...
TCGGACTCGTCCGGAAAATTGTTTGGCTTTTCATTCATTGAATGGTCACAAGTCTGGTTTTAGTGTGCGTTCGATTGTTTGGTGTTTCCGTGGTCCCGCTCGACCGCCGAGCGAAATGCGCTTTGCACAAAAAGTAAATAAACGCAGGAGTCGCTGCATCAGAACCGGGAGCTATAGCGACCGGCCAAAGATTCAAGTTGAAAAACGAAGAGTTTGCACAAACCATGAAGAGTGTTTGGCCGGTCGCTACCGCTCTCGGTTCTGATGTTGAGCACTTTTCGTGCAAGCTCGTCACAAAAAACATGAAGCTCATCTCCGTCATTGACCAGTCGACTGCCGCAATCGCGCTAACGCCATTTGGTAATCAAATATTGCTTGATACAAAGCACTGCGCTGCTCGACCAGCGTCGTCTGCGCATCCGTGACCTCTATTATTTGCGCTTCGCCGGCGCGATAGCGCGCGATGGAGGCGCTCAGATTCTCCTGGGCTTTGATCAAACCCTCGCGCGCGAGACTAATCCGCGCCGCCGCGCTCGCCACTTGTGCCCGCGCCGCATAGAACTGTTGCGTGAATCCACGCAGCGCCAGGGTTCGTTCAATCTCCGCCGCTTCAACTCGAAGACGCGCCTGGCGCTCGCGGCTCCGGGTCGCTCCCCAATCGAAGATCGGTATCGTCAAACTGAATGCCGCAGACACGCCACTGTGCTCTTTCAGACGCGGAGGCTTTAGCGAATCAGTATTGAAGCCGCCGTTGATCGAATAAGAGAGCGAGGGCAAGCGATCCGCCCGTGCGATCTTGATTTCCTGTTTGGCGGCGCGCTGTTGTTGGTCCAACTGGGTAAACTCAGGTCGCCGGGAAATGTCGTCAGCCGTGAACCGCTGATACTCGGTGTCGATGGGTATCGCCAGGGCCAGATCACTCGTAACTATCGGGCGGGTGAATTCGTAGCCGACGAGCACGCGTAAGGCTCCGGCTGCAACCTGTTCATTCGCCCGTGCTCTTTCCAACTCATCGCGCCGCGTGAGCGTTTGCAACTGGGCGCGCGTTAAATCCACGGGCGCGACTTCGCCGCCACTCAACAACAGCGAGGTTATGTGCTCGAACTCTTCGGCCGCGCGAAGATTTCCTTCCGCAGCTTGCCGCTGCGCGATTGCGAGGGCCAACCCGTAGTAACCTTCGATCACCGCCTGGGCCAACGCGCGTTTGGCAACATCGGCCCCTGCATGCGCCGCCGACAATAGCGCGCGATTCCTGGCGAGGGTCGCTCGCAGCTTTCCGGCAACATCTAAATCGCCGGAGACATTAACAAACGCTTCGTAGGCGCCAATCGCGTCGCTGGCGATAAAACTGGGTGCGCGCGGCTCGCCGGGCGGTAGGCCCAACGCCGGCGTTGTGTAGATGTAGCTCAAAGGAGCGCTGACCTTCGGCAGAAACGCGGCCTGCGCTTGTCTCACGTCCTCGGCTGCGATGCGCTCGTTCAGGACCGCGCTCTGAAACGTCGATGCCTGAACATTCGCAAGTCTTAGCGCTTCATCTAGAGTAAGCAGATCAACTTGAGCGCTAGACTGGTTGGTGGTTGACGGAGACGGAGGAGTGGTAGCAGGCGAAGGAACTTGTGCGGCGACTGATGCAGATATATAGACCAGTGCGGATAGCACCGCGAAGGGGATTACCCACGGTCTAGTTTGATTCGGCATGCTCGGTTGCTTGGACCAGCCGAGTATACCCGTAGCAACCTTAACGCAGGATTAATGGACCGTGGCAAATCAGTGTCGCGACTCGAGAATGTAGCCTTCACCGCGCCGGGTGTGCAGCAGTTTGAGCGGGTGTTCGTCGTCAATCTTCTTGCGCAGCCGGTTCATGTAAACCTCAATTGTGTTGGAAAAGGGATCGAAGGAGTCGTCCCAAACATGTGCGGCGATTTCAGCGCGCGAAACTAACTGGCCGGCCCGACGAGCGAGATATTCCAACAAAGCATATTCTTTCGCTGTTAGCTGGACCTCCTGAGCGGCGCGGGAGACGCGATGGCTGGCTGAGTCGACGACCAGATCCTCAATCTCCATAACGTCAGGGCGAAGCTGAGAATCACGCCGGAGCAATGCACGAATTCGCGCCAGTAGCTCCAGAAAAGAAAAGGGCTTAGTCAGATAATCATCAGCTCCTGCTTCAAATCCGGCCAGACGGTCGTCAATGGCCGCCCGAGCCGTCAACATTAGAATGGGCGTCGCGGTTCCGCGCGCGCGCAAGTCGCGGCAAACTTCATATCCGTCCCGCTCTGGCAGCAACACATCAAGAACGATCAGGTCGTAGTCGTTGATGGAGGTTTGATAGAGTCCCGCAGCTCCGTCCTGGGCCACATCAACCGCGTAGCTCTGCTCGCGCAGACCCTTCGCGATCACGTTTGCCATCCGTGGCTCATCTTCTACCAGGAGAATTCGCATCAGGAGTGGTATTGACCGCTCTGAAGTTAGAACATTTTTATTAATACTATCAGCCGGATACTCAAGGTGCTACAATGCGGCCAAACCGGCGGGTTGTTTGTTCTTACTATTCCTTCTTGGCGATGCTTGTATCTCAACCAGCGCTCAATCGCCCTCCCAGCGGGAAGCCAGCCGGCGCTCAAAACCAATTAGTGCTCGCCGCCCGACGATGAAGTCGTGTCGCTGCTGCCAATAAGTCGGTTACAGAACGTAAAGAAAACGCGCGAGGCCGGTGCGGCGTGATCATTACCATGAAAACTGCCAGTTCATTACTGTGGTGTATTTCGTTGTCGCTGTTCTGCGCGTTTTTCGTCGCCGCTCAAAGTCAGATGACCGGCCGGATCGCCGGTACGGTGACAGATCAATACGGTCATCGCATCGGCCGCGCGGAGATTAACGTTAAGAGCAACACGAGTGGGGATGAGCGGGAAGTCATAGCTGACGATGAAGGGAATTATGCCATCTCGATTCTTCGTTCGGGCGAGTATCGCGTCAGAGTAGTGGCCAGGGGCTTCTCGCCCGCGGTATTCAATCCAGTCCGGATTGTAATTACTGAGACCACGCGGGTCGATGCGGAGCTCTCGCCCGCGGGTCCTGATGCTGTAGACATCCGCATCGACAACTTAATTCAACAAGACGGACCACAACTCGGCCGCGTGGTCGACGCGCGTGCCGTCTCAGAACTTCCCCTCGCGACGCGTAACTTTACGCAAATTCTCGCGCTTTCCCCGGGCACTTCCGTGTCGCTCCCTGACAACACGGCGCTCGGCCGTAACTCACAAAATGTTTCCGTGAACGGCGCCCGCGTGACGCAAAACGATTTCGAGATCAACGGCATCGACGCCAACAATTTGACGACGAACGCCGCGGCGAGCGTGGCGGTACCGGCGCCCGAGACGGTCCAGGAATTCAAAGTGCAGACCTCGCTTTACCCGGCCACATATGGACGCGCTGGCGGCGGCAACATACAGGCGGTTACGAAGAGCGGCGGCAATAACTTTCACGGCGCCGCCTATGAATACTTCCGCCACGACGCGCTCAACGCCAACAATCCGTTTTTGAAAGCGGCAGGCGTATCCCGTCCAACGTTACGTCGTAACGTCTTTGGTGGTTTGCTCGGCGGCCCGCTGAAAGCTGACACGCTATTCTTCTTCGGCTCGTTTCAGGGAACTCGCGAGCTCAACGGCGCCTCGCCGAACAGTCTCACCTCCGGCGTCTCGATTGCAACAGGCCTGACTAACGATCGTTCACAGCAAAACCTGCTGACGACTTTCAAGCCTCGCGCTACGCCAAACGGTCCACTGGCCACCTCAATCAATCCCGTCGCCCTCGCGCTCCTGAACGCAAAACTTCCCGGCGGTCAATTCGTAATTCCAACGCCGCAGGCCGACGGACACTACTCAGGCTCCGCTACGTCTTCCTATCGTGAGGATCAATTCAACGCCAATCTTGATTACCGTTCGGCGGATCAGGACTGGCTGGCGGTACGAATCTTTTTCTCAAACGCGCCGCAATTTCTGGCGCTTCCGGCCGGCGGTGCAAATGTTCCCGGGTTCGGCGCCGATCAAAAACAAAGCAATCGCCTGCTCTCGCTGCAACACATTCACACGTTCAATTCGAGAATCATCAACGAAGCGCGCGCCGGTTATAGCTTCATACGCGCCGAGACGTCGGGACAGAATCCGCTGCGCGATTCCGACCTGGGCATCAACCGGGCAAACGCGAGCGCCTATCCGGGGCTGGGATTTGTTCGGATTGGACCAACGGCAACAAATTCAATCGGTATCGGGAATGCTGGTACGAATGTCGATACTCTCAACGGCGGATCTTCCACGACCCTCGCCGACGTTCTTTCAATCACGCGCGGCCGACACAGCATTCGCACCGGCGCCCAGCTTATCTACTACCGCAATAATCTAACCGTAAACAACAACCGCCGCGGCACCATAACTTTTCAGAACTTCAACAACTTTCTGCTCGGTGTCGCCAACAACTCGGTTTACGCAGACGGCGTCAACACTCGCAATCTGCGCGCGGCTGACTACGCCTTCTTCCTGCAGGACGACTTGAGAGTTTCGCGCAAACTGATACTCAACCTTGGGCTGCGTTACGAGTTGGATCTGCCGCCACTCGAAACGCGCGGCGCCATCTCGACGTTTGATCCGTCACTCTATCAGCCGCGCATGGAGGTCGACGGGAATGGAAATCCAGTCGGACCTCCTATCGCCGGATTTGTGCAAGCGGGAAATGTTATTTCTGAGTTCGACTTGCCGGAGGTTCCGAACGTCGGCAAGCGATTACTGACCAGCAACGATCCAAACAACTTCGCGCCGCGCGTCGGTTTCGCCTATTCGCCGCTCGATTCAAACCGGTTCGTGGTGCGCGGCGGTTACGGCATCTTCTATTCGCGGCCATCCACGGCCTACATCGGTATTTCGATCAACGCGCCGCCGATGTATGCCATTCGCCGCAGTCCGACCGGCGCGACCGTGGCCTTCGCCGATCCCTTCTTTCCTTTACCATCGCAGGACCAGTTTCCAACTTTCGTGAAGGGCGTTTCCCTGGCCGGCCAAATATTCGATCGCAACCTACGAACGGCTTACTTCCATCAATACAACGCCGGCGTTCAGCTCACCCTCGGCCGAGATTTGTTGTTTGAAGCAACTTACGTCGGCACCCGTGGACTAAATCTAATTCGCGACCTGGCCATCAATCAGGCGCGACTGGCAAGTCCGCAGCATCCGATCATTAACGCCGTTACCGGACAAACAATCACCACCAACACGCCGGCCGCGACCAACGTAGCTCTGCGCGCGCCGTATCAAGGCGTCGAAGCCGGCAGCTTTCTGCAGATTCAGTCGACTGCACAATCAAGCTACAACTCGGTGCAGTTAAGTTTGACCAGACGTTTCACGCGCGGACTGCAATTCCTCGCTTCATATACCTACGCGAAATCAATCGACAACGCGTCGGGCGGCAGTGACAGCATGGGCGAGGTTAGAGACACAATTAATATCGCCGGCGACCAGCTTGATAATCGTGCTAACCGTGGCGTGTCTGACTTCGATCGCACGCACCGTTTTGTTTTGAGTTATCTGTGGTACTTGCCGCGTCCCGCCTTTGCGACCCGCTCGCGTGCGAGAAGATTACTGTTTGCTAACTGGCAAGTGGCAGGGATCGTCACGGCGATGTCTGGCCTGCCGATCGACATAATAGACGGCGGCGCCGGATCGTTTTATGGATTGAGTGGCGGAAACAACGCGCTGGTGCGGCCCAGTTGGGCGCCGGGCGCGACTGTAAATACGGCGAGCAGCAACATACCGGCCGGGTATTTTTTCAACCCGACTGCGTTCGTGCGTCCGGTCGTGTTATCGGGCCAGATAATTCCAAGTTCCAACGGTACTGCCCGGGCAGCCGCGACTGGAACCGACTTCGGCAACGTGGGGCGAAACGTCCTGCGTGGGCCGCGGCAAACCAACGTTGACTTCTCGGTGATCAAGCGTTTCGCAGTTAATGAGACGAAGAATATTGAACTGCGCGCCGAGTTTTTCAATCTCTTCAATCACGTAAACTTTGCGAACCCGATCAGCAACCTTAATGCGGTGCCGGCCGCGTCCATTGACGCGAACACGGGACGAATCACCGGCAATCCCGGCGACTTTGGTCGCATTGTCTCAACCAGTAACAACCCGCGTTTAATTCAACTCGCGGCGAAGTTTAATTTCTGAAGATAACGACGAACTACAACAGAAAACTACTTGCGAGAAGCCTGAATCCACGGTGGCTTGATTTGAAAATCTCTGTGCCTCCTCTGTGCTCTTTGTGTCTTTGTGGTGAATGTTGTTAAGCAAACCCACCACAGAGACACAGAGAACACAAAGGTTGCACAAAGAAAACCTCAATTAGTTCACTGCCTGAAAGTTCAGGTTGAACGCGAAAGGAAAACTCATGAACCAGATACGCATCACGCGAGACCCTAACGGCAACGTGAAGTTCCAGACGGTATCGATCGACGTCACTGAAAACGTCTTCTTCACTAACCTCGATCCGCAGCAAGCCCATTGGCCCACGCTGGCCACCAATCAAGTTGGCCCAGCTCCTTCGGCTAATTCGAGTCAATGCCCGGTGCCGCCGCCGCAGGTGACTAACCCCAACCCGCCGCCAGCAACAATTAATCAAAAACCGCCCTACACAGTTACCTACAAATGCCAAATTCCCGGGCACCAGAATGAGCAGGGCGTGATCAATGTGTTTGCCGTGCTTGCCGCCGGAACCACGACGCTCGCGGCGGCGACCAAAGGCACGCCGATTACCAAACAGCAGGTGGTGGTTGGCGGGCAGTCGCCGTACACGGTAAGCAACGCACAATTTCAAATCAAAGACAGCAACAACAATGTCATCCAGTCGGGCGCGGGCATCGGCCCCGGCCTCCAGTTGAATGCTACGCCGGACAACACCGGAGTCTGGGTCACTGGCACACCAACGGTGTCGGGAACTTACAACTTCACATTCATGGTGACGGACCACATGGGAGGAAATCTCCAACAGGTTCAGTACTCGATGAAAGTCGCCTGAGAAGATTAACCCGCCCAGCAGAAGGAGCTTCAGTCATGAAAAAGACAAACGAGAGAATCAGCGATAGCTGTCAAACATTTCCTGGTAACAAACCGGAGACACGCTTTCGGGTTGAGAGCGACTTATCATCGAGGTCATTGTGGCCGCTCATCGGCAAAAGCGTAGTCATCATCGCGGGCCTGGCGCTCACAACCGGAATTGCACTTTCGCTATGGGGTGATCGTCCGGCGCGGGCTCAGAATCTCGGCAGCCCGGCCTTCGCGAACCCAAGCGAGGTCCGTTATCGCCCGGCGGAAAAACGCTTGCGGGCAATCATGGTGCTCAAAAGCGGCAAATTCTCGATACCAAATATCGGCACCGCCACGTTGCGGCAATTTCGCGGCTGGGATCCTAAAGACCCTCGTCCCGAACCAGACAATAACGTCGCTCCTGGTCCAACCCTGCGCGCTCGTATCGGCGACAAGGTCGAGATTTCGTTCCTCAACAAGATTAACGACAGGGAATTCGCCTACACGTTTGATACCAACAGTCCGGGCGGGAAATCCAGCTTCGGCTGTGACCAGAGCGGCACGACCTACCCGGGAAAAGATCTGTTCCCCAACTGCTTCCACGGGTCCAGCACAGCCAACCTCCACTTTCATGGCACGCACACCAGTCCCGACGGGCTGGGAGACAACGTGCTGGTCCAGGTCCTGCCGCAGGAGAACCAGCCCGACTGGACGCGCACCTTCGACCGCCTCTTTAACGCCGGCATCATTCCGCAGCGTTGGGCTGCGATGCCGCGCGATTACAAAGAAAAGCAACTGGAGATGATCAAACAACAGGACGCTGACGCCGCCGCCGCCGCCGCCGGGAATAATCTGCCGGCGCCGCAGTCGCTCTATGAAGCGGATATGAAGGCGATCCATGCGGGCGAGTGGCCGCAATATCTGATGGGCGCGTTTCCCAACTTCTTCGTCATTCCTGATTACAATTCCGGAAGATACAAGGCCGGTCAGGCGCCGGGCACACACTGGTATCACGCGCACAAGCACGGCTCCACGTCTCTTCACATTCGCAACGGCCTGGCCGGCGCCTTCATCATCGAATCAAACCGTGAAGGTGGCTACGATCACGTCATTCGCAAGTTCTATGGCTGGGGCAAGAGCTACGGGGACCACGAAAAGATATTCGTGTTTCAGGAGTTTGACCCGACGGCGAACCTTGAAAGAAGTCCGAAAACTCCTGGTGGACCAGTGAACCCCGGTAAAGGCAGCGCCCTGGTCCTCGTCAATGGTTTGATGTCGCCGACGATTACCATGCAACCGGGCGAGGTCCAACTTTGGCGCATGATCAATGCGACCGAGGGAAACGGGGCCGGCGTGATCAAGAGCACGCTGTTTCAGACTGCGGGTTTCACTTTCAAACAGACGGCCGCGGACGGCGTGCAGTTCAGTCCGGACAACTATGCTAACCAACCGTTTCTCAATGCCAACGCGCCGAATGGCCAGGTGCCTGGCGGGCTGAAGTTGGCTGGGGGAAATCGCGCCGACGTGCTGGTCCAGGCGCCGACGACGCCCGGCGTCTATTCCTTCGTCTCCGGGGCCACGCTGTTCTTCGTCAATGTTGTCGATAGTACTCCGGTAAGCTATCCGAATGGCGCATTCCCGACCACTTGGGCCAAGCTGCCGAAGTTTCTGGACGACCTGCGCAAACCCGGACCGCTGGATAAACCCAATCCGAATTCGCCGGTGAAGTTTCAATGGGAGCCCGGCCGTGCTGGGCCAGGTCTGCTGCCGAAGACGCCGGATGGTTTTCCACCGCACTTCATGATCAACGACAAACAGTTTGAAGATACTGGGCCAAGAATTGACCAGTGCATGCCGTTGAATGGTTTACAGGATTGGGTGCTGGAGAATTATACCAACGTCATTGCGCACCCGTTCCACATCCACATCAATCCGTTCCAGGTCCTCGAGATTCAAACGCCGACAGCGGAGAACCAATATACGAAATACACGCCGCCGAATAACTACGTGTGGCAGGATGTGATCGCGATTCCGCCGGCAGTAATTGTTAAGGACGCTAACGGCGGGGCTAAGAGCATCACGCCCGGGAGGGTAATAATCCGTCAAACCTACGTGGATTTCATCGGCACCTACGTGCTCCACTGCCACATCCTGGCCCACGAGGATCGCGGGATGATGCAACTGGTGCGCGTGCTGCCGGCCGCGCAGTATCCAGCGCGTTGTCAGGGCCACATACCAATTCACCACTGAGGCCTGGCTCTTTGGTGGGTTTAACCTAATACAGAACCGTGAGCGGTAGCACATCATGGATTGTTACCGCTCCCGGTTTGACAAAAGCGAGCAATACCAGCGCCGTCTTCGAAATCGGCGTTCTCCCTCCGTTGAAAAAGTCCTTGACGAAGTCTCAAACCTTCTTTAATAACTGTAGTCAGATGTAACCTGATAATCAGTTAGCCTGGAACCACGCTACCAATCAACGCCGAGCGGCGCCCATTCGTTCTGAACTTCACCAGAAAGGAAGTCCTCAAATGAAACTCCGTTGCTTGATTATTGCCACTCTCTTCTGCGTATGCGCGCTAATCGTAGTGGGACAAAACCGGCGGCGCCCTGCTCCGTCGCCGACACCTCAGGCCGTTGATGGGCCGCCCGGGACCGAGAATGTGAAGTGGCAGCGTGGTCCCTCGCTCGCAAATCTCGGCCAGACCGCTCAAGTGCATGTGCCCGCGGGCTACGTCTTTGCCGGGGGCGACGACACTCGCGTAATCATGGAAGCTACTCAGAATCCGCCCAGCGGACGGGAGCTCGGGTTTGTGGCGCCATCAGGCGAAACGTGGTTTGCCGTCTTTGAATTCGATCCCGTGGGATACGTTAAGGACGACGAAAAATACTCATTAGATGCTGATGCCATGCTGGAATCGATTAAGGAGGGCACTGAGCAAGGTAACCGGGAACGAGCGAAACGTGGGTGGCCAGCCATGACCATCACCGGTTGGGAATATCCACCTCGTTACAACGAAGCCACGCACAACCTCGAGTGGGCCATCAGGGGAGAAAGTGAAGGCGCTACAACGATAAACTACAACACGCGTTTGCTTGGGCGTGAAGGGGTAATGGAAGTCACATTGGTAACAGACGCGGAAACTCTCAGCGAGACCTTGCCGAAGTTTAAGACCATGCTGGAGGGTTTTGAGTATAAGCAGGGCCAGAAATATGGAGAGTTCAGGGCCGGAGACAAAACTGCAGCTTACGGGCTGACCGGTTTGATTGTCGGTGGAACAACGGCCGTGCTGGTGAAGACAGGCGCATTCAAATGGTTGTGGAAGGGCATTGTCGCGCTAGTGTTGGGCGCAGGAGCATTACTTCGGAAGCTCTTTTCACGCCGGAAGGCCGAATGAATGTATTTGAGCGATGGCCAGTCGCTGCTGCTAATTCTCTTCTTGCTCTACCTTTCAGAGTGTGTGGTATGGGTTAGGAAGCATTCGGTTGCCTTCGTCTACTCGCGAGGCCGCTGGCGCATAGCGAGACCAAAATCGTGGCTCGGTAACGCGAACGGCGCGCTGCTCTTTTTGAACCCGTTATCCCTGGGTCGACTGGTGGTGTCGCACCTTCCTCCGATCACAATTTCACCAGCCGGTGTTTGCGGCTTGAACGCTCAGACGCTGCCGATGAGTGAAAGACCGCTCGGGCAAACGAGCAAGTTCATCGCTTTCTCCGACATCAACGACTCAAGCGCTGACGGTGCTTACGCTCTCATTAATAACGAGCGATTCGCCAAATGCGCCACTCCAAAACAGGCAAAGTCGGTCTCTAAGTTGATCAAGATGACGGCAGGCGCGGCCCCAGGCGCTCGCGAGTCCATAGTCCAGGCGTACTATGCCAGACACTTCGCGGCGGATGAGGCTGCCGCGATCTTTCAAAATGCGAATAACCTGATTGGACCAATCCGGTTGGTATGTTGGATCCTGTTCCTGTTTTTGTTTGCGGCAGCGCCGGTCCTGGTTAGCGTTTTCGGATTGCGCTTGCTTATTCCTATCGCCGTGGCGACGCTGGTTTTGGCAGCTCAAATTTGTCTAATGTTCTTTCGGTTCCACAAGAAGTTATATCCGGAGGAGTCGATTGAGCGGATCGAGTCGCTGGTCAAAATGCTGCTTTGCCCGCCCGCCTCAATTCGAGCTCCGGATTTGCTGACCCGGAACTTACTTTCCGATTACAGTCCTATCGTACTCATTGACTTATTACGGGTAGTTGCGGGCCCTCAGTTTACGCGTGCTTACATTCTCGATTTACAGTATCCCCTAAAATATGACGTGCTCAATGAAGCCGCCGCACAGACCATCACCTGGGCTGCCCGGGAGCAATTGACGTTCTCCCTACAGCATATCGCCCGCAGCGGTGCTACGTCCGAAGGAGTGCTCGATCCAATACTGCCGGAGGAAAATTCTATTTCATATTGCCCTCGCTGCGGATGTCAGTTTCTCACCCGGGAAGGTGAGTGTGCTGATTGTCCAGGCATCGCCCTCGTCGTCTTTCCCGAGCAGGCTGAAGTTGACTAGAGGAGGTGGGGTATCGAACAGAATTTAAACTGGATGGTTTTCGCGCTGGTGGTGGTCACTTTTATTGCCGGGTACGCCATCGTTAGCTTCATTGCCAGCAGACTCAGGACGCCCCCGACCGAAACGCCGGACCCTGATCGACGCAAAGAGCCTGGCTCAACTACCGAACGCGGGCCAGACTAATGGCTGTCTCACGTTGCATACTTCGCACATAGTCACTTCTAAAGCCGCGAAAGCGTTCGGTTCGTTTCCGTCACTCGCACGTCTTGAACTCTCCGACCCAAAGTGTTCTCAAGCTTCTTTCTAAAGCAGCGTTGCTTTAATTTTCCCGCGGTCTGTAATAAAGTCAGTCTCCATACTTCATACAAGTGTTACCAGTTTTGAGAAGGAGACTTATGAAGGCGTCTCTGTCCGAAGAAGCACTGCGCGATGTCGCCGCGCCTCTGAGTAAAGCTAACAACGCGTTCGGCAAAATCTACCCCGGCGAAACCGGCAAGCGTCAACCAGTACACACGGTCTACGGCGGCGCGCATCTGTTCAAGTCAGACTTGGCTACACGTTTGGGTGGCCTCGCGCGTCGCTCGTTGGATCAGTTCGCGCCGGACTTCCTCAGTTTCGCCAAGGCGGTTGGTCTAAACGGCGCCGATCAATTGCCGGAGTCGCCTGAAGAAGACATCGCGCTGATCGCGCGGCTGGAAGCGGATCGCGAGCTTGTCCGACACGACAACAAAGCAGCCTGGCTGGCCCATGCAATCTACAATCGCGTCAATGAAAAACTGCGACGTGAGCCGGTCGAGGATTTTCGCATCGACTTCGAAGACGGCTATGGCAATCGGCCCGACGAAGAAGAGGACGGGCATGCCGCTTCAGCCGCTAACGAAGTCGCCGAAGGAATGAAGGCCGGGACGTTGCCGCCGTTCATCGGCATTCGCATAAAGCCGTTCACCGAGGAATTGCGCGCGCGCAGCATGCGCACGCTCGACATTTTTGTTTCCACGCTTGTTGAGCAGTCAGGCGGCCAGCTGCCCGAGAATTTTGTAGTAACTCAACCGAAGATCACGATTCCGGAGCAGGTGGCGGCGCTCGCCGATCTCTTCGAGTTGCTTGAAAACAAAACTGGCCTGGCAGCGGGTTCGCTCAAACTGGAGATGATGATTGAAACGACGCAGTCGATCATCAATTCGCGCGGCGAGATCAATCTACCGCAATTGCTGGCAGCCGCGCGCGGCCGCTGCGTAGCCGCACACTTCGGCACTTACGATTACACCGCGAGCTGCAGCATCACCGCCGCGCATCAACACATGATGCATCCGGCTTGTGATTTCGCTAAACACATGATGCAGGTTTCGTTTGCCGGCACCGGCGTTTGGCTCTCGGACGGCGCCACGAACATCATGCCCGTGGCGCCGCATAAATTCAGCGAAGGCGGGCCGGCGCTCACGCCTGAGCAAATCGCGGAGAATCGCTCCGTAGTTCACCGGGCCTGGAAGCTTCACTACGATCACGTCCAGCATTCGCTGGAAGGCGCGTTCTATCAGGGCTGGGACTTGCACCCGGCCCAACTGCCAACTCGTTACGCGGCCGTCTACGCGTTCTTCCTCGAGAGCCTGGATGCGGCGTCGGAACGTTTGAAGAATTTTGTGGAGAAGGCTGCGAAGGCCACGTTGGTGGGCGACGTTTTTGACGATGCCGCTACCGGCCAGGGATTGCTGAACTATTTTCTGCGCGCGATTAATTGCGGCGCGTTGACGGAAGAAGAAGCAACGCGACTGTCAGGACTTACGATCGCAGAACTGCGATCGGGTTCGTTTGTGAAGATCCTGAACAACCGGCAAAGTTTGTAGGCTTCGTACCGCGAAGCGGTTATGTAATTTAGCGCCGGGTTGCCGCGTTGCGCGGCTACCCTGGGTAAAGAAAATCCTCTGATACCAACCCCAACGGGGTTGTATCAGTTTTCGACGCTCGGCCCTCGATTGATATTCGATTGGATGCGCAACCCCGTTGGGGTTGATGGTTCTTACAACTTGATCCCCAGGGTAGCCGCGCAACGCGGCAACCCTGGGCTAAGTTACATAACCGCTTCGCGGTTGTCTGAAATACGCTGGAGGCCTAAATGAGAATTCTTGTCAGTTTAATACTTTTATCAACGCTATTGATGGCTAATACTTCCGGAATGCAGCGACGTGGAAACAAAGCAGCGGCGGGAGACCCCGAACTCGCAAAGAAGATTGCGCGGTTCGCCCCGACGGTGTTGACTGCCAATACCGCAGCTCTATCACCGGGCGATCGAAAAGCGCTGGGCAAGATAATCGCTGCGGCAAAACTCCTCGACCCGCTGTTTTTGCGTCAGGTCTGGAGCGGCAACGATGCGCTTTACCAAAAACTACAAGCTGACACCAGCACCGCCGGTCGCCAGCGACTGCACTATTTCCTGATCAACGATGGCCCCTGGTCGCGTCTTGATAACAACGAGCCTTTCATTGAAGGCGTACCGCGCGAAAAACCGCCCCAGGCGAATTTCTATACCGACGATATCACCAAAAACGAATTCAACACCTGGGCCAACGCCTTGCCGGCCGCTGAAAAAGAGAAAGCCACTGGCTACTTCTATGCGATTCGTCGCGACCCAAACGGCAAGTTGATGAGTGTGCCTTACAGCGAAGCCTATCGTGAGTTCCTCGAGCCGGCAGCGAAGTTGCTGCGCGAAGCCGCGGCCCTGACAACTAACGCGACCTTGAAAGATTTCCTGAGCAAACGCGCCGACGCCTTTGCTTCAAACGATTACTACGCCAGCGACGTCGCCTGGATGGATCTCAAAGCGCCAATCGATCTCACCATTGGCCCATACGAAACTTATGAAGACGAGTTGTTCGGATACAAGGCGGCGTTCGAAGCCTATGTCACCCTGACGGACTCGGCCGAGAGCGCGAAGCTCGAGAAGTTCAGCCAGCACCTGCAGGAGTTGGAAAACAATCTGCCCATGGAAGCGCGTTACCGCAATCCGCAACTGGGTGCATCGTCGCCGATGCGCGTGGTGAATGAAGTTTTCGCTTCGGGCGAGGGTAACAATGGTGTACAGACGGCGGCGTTCAATCTTCCCAACGACGAAAGAGTGGTTAAGGAAAAGGGTTCAGCGCGAATCATGTTGAAGAACGTTCAGGATGCCAAGTTCAACAAGGTCCTGATTCCGATCAGTCGTGTGGTTTTGTCGCCGGCGCAACAGCGCGCCGTCGCGTTCGATTCGTTTTTCACCCACATCCTCATGCACGAGTTGATGCACGGACTTGGGCCACACAACATTACTGTCGGTGGCCAGCCGACGACGGTGCGCTTGCAACTTAAGGAACTCTATTCGTCGATTGAAGAAGCGAAAGCCGACGTTACCGGGCTCTGGGCCTTGCAGTATCTAATCGACAAGGGCGTGATCGGCAAACAAATGCAGCGCACGCTTTACACCACCTACCTCGCGAGCATGTTTCGCTCAGTCAGGTTTGGCCTGACGGAGTCGCACGCGCGCGGCGTGGCCATGCAGTTCAACTACTTCACGGACGAAGGCGCGATCAAGTTTGACGAACGTACCGGCAAATTCAGTATCGACGATGGGAAAATAAGAGAGGCAGTGCGCAAGCTGACGCACGATCTGCTGACGCTTGAAGCAGAAGGATCTTACGACACGGCAAAAGCAATGCTGGACAAGTATTCGCTGATTCGGCCGGCGATGAAGGGCGCGCTGGACCGGTTGAACGACGTGCCCGTGGATATCGAGCCAATATTTCCACTCGCGAAGTAGGTAAGACAGGCATTCTTATGTCTTTAGGTCTCCGAGGTCATGCCGGCGGGTTCTTGTCAGTGCTACGCTCGCCGAATAAACTTCGCCGCGCCCCACCCGAGCAGAATCAGCACCGCGAGCACGGCCCAGTTGTAACGATCGCCGTAAGTAACTCCGGGAAAGTGGTTGCTGATCATGATGAACACCACCGGCACGGCCATGAACGTATTTTGTTTGGATCGAAACTTCGCCTGCGCGCTCAGGGCATCGTCGGGTTTTCGTCCTTCGTTGATTGCCGCGATCATTTTCTTTTGCGCCGGGAGGATGCGCATCCAGACATTGGCGGCCATGATGGTGCCAAACATCGCACCCACGTGGATGTACGCCGCGCGCCCGCTGAAGGTACGCGTTAATCCGTAGGCGAGGCCAACGACAAGCAGGTAAGCAATGACCGCGAACGCGAGTTCGTTTTTGCCGAGTGGCGATAGCATCATCAGATCGTAAACAATCCAACCGATCACCAGCACGCCCAATCCAATCAAAACCGCTGTAGTAACACTGATGTCTCGTACGTCCGCGTCGACCAGCGCCCCACCGCCGACATAATAGACAAGCACTAACAGCGCAAAGCCGCTTAGCCAGGTGGTGCCTGCTTCCCAGCGAAACCAATGAAGCGTGCGGGAAACCAGATCCGGGACTTTGCGTTTTTCCACGACGTAAAAACCGCCGCTATGGACCATCCAGATCTGCGCGGGCGTTCCGGTGTTGGCAACTGCCTTTTCTTCTTCCGTCAGACGCGCATCCAGCCAGGTGAAATAGTAAGTGGTACCTACCCACATGATGCCGGCAAAGACGTGTACCCAACGGAAGATCAGGTTGAGCCATTCGCTTAGAGTTGGATTGAGAGTCATGTTGTGTCGATAAATAAAGGCTTGCGTTTGTCGGCCGCGAAGCGGCGATAAGACCAGACGTGAAACGTCTGGATCCACGAACTAGAAAACCCGCGCACTGAAGGTGCGCCGAGACATTTTCTTCGCGCGTCTTCAACGCGCTGTCAACGAACGAATGTGATCCAGACGTTTCACGTCTGGCTACCTTCTTAATCGCCGCTGCCGCGGCGCCTTCTTCTTATCACGGCGACCGCGGCGGTATTAACTGCCGCGATAGGTGGAGTAGCCATAGGGACTGATTAGCAGCGGTACGTGATAGTGCTGGGCCGCATCGGCAACTTTAAAGACGATCGTCACCTGCGGATAAAAGAATTCGACCCCTAGCTCTGAGAAGTAGTGTTCGGTATCGAAGACGAGCCGGTAGATGCCTCCCTGAAGCGGTTCTTCGACCAGAAAGAAGGGCTTCACCCGCCCGTCTTCATCGGTCCACGCATGGCTCAACTCCGTCCAGGTTTCGTCAGTATTCTGAAGATCAAGATGCACTGCGACGCCACCGGCGGGCGCGCCGCGAGATACGTCGAGGATGTGGGTGGAGATGGTGCTCATTACGAGTCTGGAGTCTACAGTCTGATTTGGAGGTCAACAAGAAAATTTTTCCGGAGCAAACGCCCCGCCAACATCATCTTTTGGAGTGCGCTCGGCGCGCAGGGCTGGGAGCGCAGGCATCCTGCCTGCAATGAGCGCGAAGCGCGAACAACCGTTTCCTTAGAGTAATGTTTAACTAAAGCGCTGCCGCGCCTTCAGCGCTTGCAGGCAGGATGCCTGCGCTCCCAGCTTACGAAACAGCTTGGGTCGCAACAAGCTTTCTCAGGCGCAGTTCGGTAATCTTTGCCTGTTCGGCAGCGGCGATGCGCAACTCTTCTTTCCGGTCATGCGGCAAGCGTTCCCGCAGAATCCGGAGCATCTCTTCCGACGTTTTGCCCGTAGCGCAAACTATGAAGATGTAACCAAACTTCTTTTCATAAGTTTCGTTCAGCTCGGCTAAAGCCGCAGTGGTTTCCGCCGTAGCCTCGCGCACACCCGCTTGCTCAGCTTCTGACCATTGCTGCGCTTCCCGAGTGACAGCTGCGGCCGCCTTCTTCTCTCCGATCTTAGGATGACTGTGGAACGCTTCCAGCCAGTCAGCAGGACGGAGCGACCACCAGATGCGATTGCTGCACTCGATCAACTCAGACAGACTGCTGAAAGGACGGGCGGCGGCCATTCGTTGCGCCCACTGCTTCGAGCCGCAGCACTTGAGGAACTCCGCTTCAGCAGCGTTGGGTGGTAAGGAATTCAGTTCCATAAGAAAGGTGAAAACTTTTCGCGCCCTGCGGCGCGTTGCAGGCAGGATGCCTGCGCTCCCAGCGATTGCGCTCCCAGGTCACGCGAGTCGCCCGTAGATGCGTAAGCGGCTCACGCCGCCGTCGGGAAAAATATTGAAGCGCACGTGAGAAACAATGCCGGCATCGAGAAGCTCACTCTCAAAAAAATGTCGCGTGTGGGCCTGCAGCTTCGTACGCGGCAAAACGCTTTGCCACTCGCCGGACAAATCTGCCGGCGCCACCGCCAACTCTCCCGACTGAAGCGCCTCGAGTTCACAACTGTCGGGAAAGTTCCCCTTGAACCAGGCTGTGTCAACTTCCAGCCGACGAATGCGACCCGGCCGGCCAAGCTGAATGATGGTCCAGTCGTGGCCCGGTCCGCGACGGCGTTTAGTTTCCCAACCGTCACTCATGTTTGCCGCGCGGCCAGGCATGATCAAATTGTGGCGGTGACCGAAAAACATGTCGCTGCACGCAAGCACGCGCCCACCATTCTCCACCGCCGCCAGATCGATATCGCCGCCGATGCGTTCAAGCCGCTCCCAATCGGGGACCACCTCGCCGTAAACCCTTAGCCGGGCCACGCCGCCATCCGGATAAATTTTTAGACGCAGGTGGGTGAAGCGTTGCTCGCTCTGAATAGCAAATGCATTTTGCGAATCACCGGCGAGCTGAGCCTGCGGCAAGATTTCGGTCCAGGCCAGACCTTCGCTCGTTAGATCGGCAACCGTTGGCAGGCCGTCGATCGTGCAGGCTTCAATTGAACAATGCTCTGGATAATTGCCACGGAAAAAGCTGGTGTTTACTACCACGCCGTGAATTTTCCCCGGCGCGCCAAGGCGAATAATGCACCAGTCGTAGCCCGGCGTGCGCCGCCGCCGCGTCTCCCAGCCGTCCATCCACTTGCCCAGGTCGGTATACTTGCCTTCGATAAATACCGGCGCGGCCGGTTTCAGCAGATTCTCTTTCGCGGCAAAGAATTCGTCGTTGGCGACGAGCACGGCGCCGCCCAGTTTTTCGGCAGCCAGGTCGACAAGTTCGGTGAAGTCCATTGCGCTTCAACCCTCAGGATAAAAAATAAAGATGGTGCAACCGGTCTGCGATTGCGAAGTGTAGATTCCTAACTTCAGAAGAGCGGGGCAACCCACCTTCCTCGCCCTGAGACTCTACTGGTTCTTCAGATAATCCAGGATTGAAAATCTTTCAAGCAACGATGATTGCTCAAGCCCAAGTAGCTCAGGGTCGGCCCCCGCTCTTTCGACTTCCTTCATTACTAATAAAAGCCCAACCTAAAGGTTGAACTCTGAACTGCTTGAGCCTTGGCATAACAAAACCCCGCCGGGTTCGCCGATGAACTCGCCGTCATCATATATCTTTCGGCCGCGAAGAAAAGTTTTCTCAACTACTCCCTCCAACCGCCGGCCCTCGTAGGGCGTCAACTTGTGTCGATGATGAAGCGCGGCGCCTTCAACCTGAAACTGCTTATCAGGATTCCAGATCACGATGTCGGCGTCGCTGCCTACTTCGAGCGCGCCTTTTTGCTGTTCAAGCCCGACGAGCCTGGCCGGCGCGCTACATAGCCAACGCGCGAGCTGGTCCAAAGAAAAACCACGCTGCTTGCTTTCGGTCCAAACCGCCGGCAGTCGGAGTTGGAGAGATGATATCCCGCCCCAGGCTTCGAGAAAGTTTCCAGTCTCGGGCAGCTTCAGTTCCGGCGGACACGGCGAGTGGTCCGAAACGATCATGTCAATCGTGTTGTTTGCCAGCGCGCTCCAGAGTTGTTCACGATTCTCCCGCTCACGAATGGGGGGACAGCATTTGAATTGCGTCGCTCGATCGGGAATCTCTTCGGCCGCAAACGTCAGGTAATGCGGACAAGTTTCGGCGGTTACCGGCAGGCCCGCCGACTTCGCCTCGCGCAACATGGACAACGAGTCGGCAGATGAATGATGAACAATGTGGACGCGATTGCCATACTCGGCCATCAACTTGAGCATGAGCGCAACCGCTTCGTCTTCTGCCGCGCGTGGACGCGAGGCGAGAAACGTCGAGTACGCCGTAGGACAAACATTCCTTTCTTCGGCCGACAGGTCTGCTTGATCAGAAGGACCGGCAGGAATGCCGGTCCTGCTTATCGGCCCGGGCACTTCGGCGTGAACTATCAATAACGCGCCTAGCCTCTTCAACTCCGGCAGGGCCTCGCGCAAGTCTTGCTCAGTGACGTTGGGAAACTCGGCGACGCCCGAGTCAATCAGAAAACATTTGAAGCCGACCACGCCTGCTTTGCAGAGCGCGGCAAGTTCCCTTGTGTTCCCCGGAACCACGCCGCCCCAAAAGCCGACGTCTACGTAACACTGATCGCGCGCTGCCGCTAACTTTGCTTCCAGTCCCGCGAGGGTGGTTGTTGGCGGGATAGAGTTGAGCGGCATATCGACGAGCGTGGTGACGCCGCCCGCCGCAGCCGCTCGGGTGGCGGTCGCAAAACCTTCCCAGTCGCTGCGGCCGGGATCGTTGATGTGAACGTGCGTGTCGACGAGCCCGGGCATCACGATCGAATCTTCGGTTGCTTCTACCAACTCACAACCTGCGGGAACATTATCGGAGGCGGTTATACCGACAATGCGGCCTTTATTGATTTGGATCGATGCAGGCGAAATCGAATGCGGTAAGACGACTCGAGACCCGCGAATGACGAGGCTGGCTTCCGGCATAGTTATCATAGCCCCACTTTTACTGGGACCGCGGGCGTCTCGCCCGCCTCAAGCAACGCGTTCACTCAAGCGACCTCTTGAACAATCCTGCTACCTGGCATTCAACGAAGGCGGGCGAGACGCCCGCGGTCCCGGTAAGTGCGGGTCAACTTGTTTGCAAAAGCTGCCAGTTGCGAAACGACCCCGTCGCTACGGTTCCCGGTTCTGATTTTGTGTTAGGTGAAAGTCGGCGGTGGCGGCGGCGTCAGCGGCGCCTGCACCTGGCCCAGCCCAAACACTTGTTCATACGCGGTGGCAATCGCGGCGAAATAGACCGGCATCACCAGAAACGCTCCCACATAACAAAACAGCACGCCTACGAAAATCAGCACGCCCATGAGCAGCATCATGCCCAGCAGCCGCCAGAAGTTTGCAAACCCCGCGCGTATGCTCAGCTTAACGGCATTGAGTCCGGACAGCCGGCGATCGACGATCAGCGGGTAAGCGAACAGGAAGATAACCGAAAGTACCATTATCAAAATCATAACGACGAACCAGAACAGCGCGAAGAACCCGAAGAATCCCAGCAAGGCGGCCGGCTCGGGTTGGCGACCGCCCGAAACTCCCATCATCGCGAACATGCCGACATAAAAGATGATGTAGGTGGGAACCACGATGACGACGATGGGAACGGCGTGAATGAGAGTAGCGATTACGGCGTCGCCGAAATAGTCGAAGCCTTTGAAGAGCAGGCCGAATTCAATCGGTTCTCCGCGTCGAATTTTAAATAGCGCGAGATAGATACCACACATCATCGGCCCCATCAGGATTCCGAACGGGACGACGCTGCCGATTATTACTCCCACCAGACTCATGCCGACAAATAACCAGTATTGACTCTTGATCAATTCCCAACCCGCCTTGATACATTCGACGGGTTGCACCGCATTGCGATTGAACTCTATTTGATCGAAGGGGAAGCTCATTGTGGGGGGTTGTCCTTTCACTTAAGAGTCAGGTGACTGTTGTGCTCGCGTTTCCAGCCGGCCTTGTCGATTAACTGCCGCAGGTGACCTTTGATGGCTTCGGCGTAAATCAACGCGCCCATCTGGTTGGGATGTCCGAGGGAAGCGTAGCGGCAGATCAGAAAGAGATCTTCGCGCGCATGTTTCTTGTCCTTATCTTCCTTGACGCCCTTTGGCTTTTTGTAGACCTGCTCGCAACTTTTGATTCGTTTCTCCCTGACGTGGTCGTTCGTTTTGTAAGCCGCGGTGCCGAATGAAAGTAACACTACGATCCTGGCGAAGCCGGAAGTATTGGTGGACGCAAACATGAAATTCCAGAGCAAAGTATCCGGAGCCGCGAAAACATGCTCGGCGCCAAACTGAATTTCCACGAAAGTAATGCGGGGAGACTCGGCGTGGCCCGCGTTTGTCTTAGCAACGGCATCGAGCAGGCTGGCGGTTGACGTCTTGTACCATTCGTCGGAAATAGCAATCAGGTGCTGGCGCATTTCTTTGTCAGTCATGCGTCTGGCTTCGGGCCGTTGGTTGTTTAGTTTCTTCACCAGCAGGCGGAGGAAAGCGTTGTCGTCGGTTTGCGACGAAACGATCGGGTAATAACTTGTTACCAGGATCTGAGAGTCGGGAAAACTACTGCTGACGCGCCGCAGCAGCAGTTGCATGTCTTCACCGCAGCTCTTGGCTGCCTGCGCGCGTATCCATTCGAGCGGCGTCGAAGCTGACAGAAGGTTTTTGACGCCGACGTCGTTAATGCATCCGTTCATCAGAATCAGCGACGGCGAAGCGTGAACATCCTGGTAAAACTGGATTGCATGATCCAGTTGCAGGTTTATCGTCGGCGTCGAACGATTTACTTCGCCGTCGCCGGTTACAAATTCCGTTGGGTCGTTCGAGACTGCTGAGATGACCGCGCCTGAGTGGGCCTCGACATGGACGCTAACCTCACGAATGATCTTCTCTTCGAGCCAACACTTCAGCCGCGAAGAAAATTTTTCTTCATCGCGCAGGCCCTGGCCCCACATCACCGAATCGCCGAGCACCAACATGTGAAACGGATCGCCGGGCGGAATCGCCGCGGGCGTCGTTTGACACTGCGCGCGCGCGGCCGAAGCGGAAAAGACAACGAAGACGATCAGGCAAAGAACATTGGGCGCGTGAGACGCAATTCTGTTGGAGAATTTACGGGTCATGCAGGTATTAGCTGGCGCAGGAAATCTTCAAGCACGTTAACACTAACGCGCAATCGATAGTCTTTAGTTGAACGAATGTCGTCGATGGGAGCTATCTCCCGCGACAACTCGGCTTTCGCCTGTTGAATAACATTCTCATCGATCGTCTTCCCCTGCAACACCGCTTCAGTCGCGCGGCAGCGAAGCGGAACCGGAGCCACGCTGCCGAGGGCTATTCGTATCAATTCGACAGCGCCGTTGTCCATGCGCGCGGTCGCGGCGACGCAAACTTTCGAAATTGCCTGCGCTTTGCGCGTTCCCACCTTGCGATAGTAATGGATCAAATCCGGCCAAAGTCGCGGCAGGCGAATGCGCGCGAGCAATTCATCCGGCTGCATGACCGTTAGTTTGTATCCAGTATGAAAATTTTGGTAGGGGACCCAACGCGAGCCGTTGACGGAAAGCAGCTCGAGCTCAGCGTTGTACGCCAGCAGGGCCGGAGGAGAATCAGCCGCCGGGGAGGCATTGGCAATGTTGCCGCCGAGAGTGCCGCGGTTTTGAATCGCGAGTCCGCCGGTTTCGCTTGCCGCCTGGCAAAGCATGGGAAACTCTTCGCGCAGGACTGCGTCGGCTTGCACGTCGGTGTAGGTGGTGAGCGCGCCAATGGTTACGTGTTGCGTCGAGACTTCAATGCCGCGCAAGGCGTCGAGGTTCCAGATGTTGAGATAGTTCTGGTGCGGAAGCTTGCCGGCTTCGAGAAGCACCATAAGATCGGTACCGCCCGCGAAAGGCTGCCACACGCCCGGCTCACGCGCGAGCAGTGCCAGCGCTTCAGATAACCCTGCGGGGGTTACGAGTTGATAGTTAGGAATGAATGCGCGCATGCGTAGCTTTTTTCTTTTTGGCAGGCTCCACGGCGGCCGTGCCTTCAGATTTTATTTCGGCCATCAGCCCTCGAATGGCCGTCGCGCTTCTCTCAGCATCTCCCAAGCCGCAGGCACGCTTGATCCGCGCCGTAACTGCTGCCGCCGACATATCACCTCTGGTCTTTTTGTTGACTGCCATGCCATTCCTCACGTCGTCCGCGTCAATGAGCCGCGAAGCGGCGGCAGAGAGTAGCCCCGGGCGTCAGCCCGGGGATCCAATATACATAAGTCCCAGCCCGCGAAGCGGGCGACAGAAAATCACTGACTGCCCTTGGTCGTCCCGTCTGCCAATTGGCTTTGCAACCTCATCGCGTCACATCCTCTTTTGACAAGCCTGCAGCACTGATTCAAAAATCTTCATATACCCGGTGCAACGGCAGAGATTCCCTGCGAGTCCGTTGCGAACGTCAGCTTCAGTAGGACTCGGATTGCGCTCCAGCAGATCGACGGCGGCCAGGACCATGCCGGGCGTGCAAATGCCACACTGCGCGCCGCCGCAGTCGATGAAGGCTTGTTGGACCGCGTGTAGCTGGTCGCCGGTGGCGACACCTTCAATCGTTTTTATGGTCGCGCCTTCAACCTGTGCGACCGGCACCAGACAACTGTTGACGATGCGGCCATCGATGACCACGCTGCAAGCGCCACACTCGCCTTCGCCACAGCCTTCCTTGGTTCCAGTTAGATGCAGCTGCTCGCGCAGCACGTCGAGCAGACGCGACACTGGGTAAGCTTCGAGCGTTCGCGGCTCGCCGTTCACGTTGCAGTCAATCTGAATTCTCTCTGATGCTTGAGACACACAAATCTCCGGTCGGCCCCGATCAGCTATTGCCCCAGCGTTAGCTTATTCCTACGGCTCCAGGTCCGTCGGATCAATCGCAACCTTGCCGCTCCCGAGATAGTACAAACCCCATTTCACCTGGACGCCCGGCTGCATCAAGCGCGAATGCGACATTATTTGATTACGCAATTGGTGGGCGTTCACAAACGAGACTCGATCCATATTCCGTTTGTCGTCGGAAGTGATCCGCCGCCCACCATTGAACCTGTGGCTGACTTCGTCAATCGGGCGTTCAAGTTTCGCCAGCAGCGCCGGCAGAAACTGCCCGGTCGCATGATCGACGGCCCCTTTGACGGCGCCGCAATCCGTGTGGCCCATCACCACGACCAGCTTCACACCTACGTTCACCAGTGCATATTCCAACGAAGCGAGCTGATCCTTGTCGAGGACCGGCCCAGCCACGCGAATTACAAAAATGTCGCCGAGTCCCTGGTCGAATATCAATTCCGGCGGCACCCGAGAATCCATACAAGACACCACCACCGCAAAAGGGTGCTGCGAGCAGTGGGTTCTTTCGCGTTCCTGTGGCCAATTCCGCTCCTTCATGTTTGACTGCTGCCAGTCAATGTTTCCCTGTCTGAGCCGTTCCAGCGCGGTTGACGCATCAACGCCTTCATTGTCCTCCGTGCAAGCCCCTTTCGCCTGGGGAGCCGGATTCTTCCTGCCGGTCCGTCGCTGGGCGCTGGACGCGCCGAACAAGCTAAGGACAAACAATAACCCGATAGCGATAACCAAATATCTCGAAGCGCGGCTTTTCATATGCAACTCCTTCCTCCATCGGTGATCGGTCACCGTTATCGTCTCCTATTGCCCGTGTCGAAACGGAGCATATCATCTAGAACATGCTTGATTGGGTTGACTGTCAACAAGTAGAACGGAGCGAAGACAAATTCAGCTGGGCCTGGGGTTTTTTCATTTATCCATGACCAGTTTGAAAGATTTCCCTCGCGGCGTGCGGTAAGTCGAAAAGCCACGCCGATCAAGCGTAGCAATCTCGTAAGTGTTCAGCCGATCGGCGAGCAGCACCAACGTTGCGTCTGCAAAGTCCATCGGCGTATCCGCATACTTACGCGTAAGTACGGCCGCGTTTTTTAATTGAAAGGGTTGCGTACACTCGTGAACCAACAAACGAGTAGCGTGTGCAAAACTCGCCAGCGCTTCGGGTCCTTCTCGTATGGCGCTCACGAAGTACATGGCTTCTACTATGACTGCATCAGTGGTGATTACATGACCGGTAAAGGAATTAAGACACTCAACTGCGTGAAGGTGGGCGCGGTCGAGCGCATCCAAATACGCTACGAGCGGTCCGGTATCGATTAACCAGGTTCTCACTCGCGCCAGTTTCGCTCCTTGATCTTGCGTGCCCAGGAATCACGCGGCTGGGACGGCAAGCTGATTTGCCCCTTCAAATGCCCCGCCCGAGCCCCGAGCGAACGCTCGGATAGGGCTTCCTGCAGAATATCGCGAACCAGCTCCGACACGCTCTTGCCCAGCATTTTCGCGGCCCGTCCGAGCTTTTGTTGCTGGTCAGCGTCGATTCGAATCGTTAACGTCTTGTCCATGAGTTACACCGTAATGCAACGTAAGACAAATAGTCAAACCATTAGGTAATGCCCTGATTTCAACTCTCTGCGTTAACTCGGTGTGCTCTGCGTCTCTGCGTTGAGTATGTTTGCAGCGATATTAACCACGGAGTCGCAGAGAACGCAGAGTTTGCGCAGAGAAGAACTTCAAATTAGGGCACTACCAAACCATTATTGGAGTTGGCGTGATAGTTCCGTCATCATTGCTTCCGGCATTAGCGGCACGTGATTGAAGCTTACGCCCGTCGCATTCTCAATCGCCGCTAATATTGCCGGCGCGGCGCCGTCCATTGGCAACTCGCCGATGCCCTTGGCGCCGCCCGGACCAAACGCGTAAGGGTTCTCTTCGAAGTAGACGCGAATCGGCGGAATGTCAGCGGCCGTGGGCATGATGTAGTTCGTCATTTGCCCATTTGCCATGCGGCCGTCTCGCCAAACTACATTTTCGAAGAGTGTGAAACCAATCGCCTGGGCCACGCCGCCTTCAATCTGTCCCGCTGCCAGCACCGGATTTATTACGCGTCCGACTTCCTGCACGGCCACAAAATCGTCGACGTGGGCCTCGTAAGTCATCAGGTCAACCGAGACTTCAGCAACGTACACGGCCCAGGCGTAAGTTCCATAAGCGTCGCCCTGATACTTCTCGTCGTCCCATTTAACATTGGGGGGCGGCTGATACTTACTAAAAGTTTTCAGCGGACCAAAGCTCGCGACATGCTTACGACAGGCCTCTTGAAATTGTGACGAATCATAGTTTTCGGGCAAGAGTCCGCTGCCCGAGAGCGTTTGTTTGAGGCCCAGCACCGCCGACTCGACAAGTTTTCCCACCACCATACAAGTCCGTGAGGCGACTGTTGGACCACTGTTAGGAACCTCGCTGGTGTCAGGTTGTGCAACTTCGATTAGCGACTCGTTGATGCCAAGAGCCTCGGCGGCTATCTGCGAAAAGATTGTGTTGGTGCCCTGGCCGATTTCAGTGCTGGCCGCGAGGATTCGGATGCGCCCTTCGGCAGTCGCTTCCGCGCCGACGACCGAAGCCAGGTAAACCTCGCCCGATCCGGTGAAGCCTGCGCCGTGCATGAACGATGCGAAGCCGATGCCTTTCCTGACACGCCGGCTTCCACGAGACGAGCTATTGGCTCCGTTTAGAAAGGGCACTTGTGCCCCCGCCGCGTCTATGGGCAAGCCCTCCCTGACGGTCGGGCTACGGCCCCGAAGCCCGTTCTCCTTTTCCGCATTCTCACGCGCGAATCGCTGCGTCCTATCGTGATAGTCCGTCAACTCAAACGCCCGATCCAGCAGGCCCGCCATGTCGACTTTTTCACGAATGACCTGGTTGGTTGCCGTAGTTTGACCTTCTTCGACAAAGTTGCGGCGGCGAAATTCATCCGGCGTCAGCCCCACGGCTTTAGCAACCTTATCGAGTTGCCGCTCGAGCGCGAAGATACTCTGCGGCGCGCCAAAGCCTCGGAAGGCGCCGTGCGGCGGCACGTTCGTGGCAACGGCGCTCGAGCGAATGCGTACGTTGGGACAGAAATAAGGACCGGCCGCGTGAATCGTGCCTCGCGAGAGTACAACTGGCGAGAGCGTGCAGTAGGCGCCACCATCGACAATAAACTCGATCTCCATCGCCAGGAGCTTCCCGTCTTTCGAGACAGCGGTCTTGTGCCGCGTTCGCGAAGGATGGCGTTTCGTGGTCGCAACCATATCTTCCGCGCGATCGTAAATCATCTTCACCGGTTTGCCCGATTTCCACGACAGCAACGCCGCATGACCGGCCAGCAGCGACGGATACTCTTCTTTGCCGCCGAAGCCGCCGCCAGTCTCAGTTTGAATCACGCGAATTTTTTCTTCCGGCAGGGCAAACAGTTTCACCAGGGCTTTGTGAACGTAGTAGGGACACTGCATCGATCCCCAAACAGTGACGCCGTCGTCGGCGTTGGCGATTGCGATAGCGCCGTTGTTCTCGATGTAGAGCTGCTCCTGCGCGCCGGTGTGATACTCGCCTTCGACAATGAAGTCTGCCTTCGCCCACACGTCGTCGACGTTTCCTTTATCAACCAGGAAGGATTTGAAAACGTTGTCGTCGCCCCAGATGATCTCTTTCCGGTTCACCGAATCCTCCAGAGTGAAGACCGGCGGCAGCTCTTCAATTTCGACGCGCACGTGGCGGCGCGCCTCTTCGACAAGATATTTGTCCGGGTGGGCCAGCAGGACAATTGGTTCTTCTGGATGATTTACAACTTCGTCGGCCAGGTAAGGTTGGTCGTTCAGTATGAGGGCAACGTAGTTTTCGCCGCCGTTATCGCGAATGTCTTTGGCGGTAACAATCGTGAACTCATCCCAGGGGATGTCGCCTTCGAAGGCGATGCTCTTGATGCGCCCGCGCGCCACGTGGCTGCGCACGGTCGCGCCGTGCAGCATGCCGGGAAAGGAAATGTCGTCAACGTAAAGCGCCGCACCGGTGACTTTCCGACGGCCTTCCTTGCGCGGCGCGGATTTGCCGATGGGATGATTGTTTGTATTGGGGGCCATTGAACTGGGCACTTTAAAACGCCTTAGTTAACTCAGGGCAATCAATTTCTACATCAGCATGGTTGGTCATTGCCTGCGTCTACGGCCGGAGGCAGCCTTGCTTCTGACAGCGCTCCCCTGTGCACCGCTCTGTAGCTTTGCCGGAAGATCCATTTCATCATCAAGCAGCACGTCCGTTGAAATATTCACACACCGCGCATATCTCAATAGAACCAAAGCCGGAGGTTGACGCACTCCCCTCTCAAATACAGATAGCTCCTCTCTAATAAGCTCGGCAGTGAGGCCTAATCGGCTAATCATCTCATTTTGCGACAGACCGAAGCTCTTACGTATCAGCTGGAGTTTTTCCGGAAGTCTTAAGGATCGTAACTGCGATGCAGCACCCATCAGGAGTCACCTCCTGACGGACCGAGTGCTTTCAGGTTGCGCCTAGAATGAATACATTCTAGTATTAGTCCTCGATTCGTTGCCGAAGGGAGTTTGTAAGTGCTCTCCCGTACGGCTTGCATTAGTCGCGATTCAAGGCGGCAAGACGCATTGGCTGTTACGGGTGATTGTCAAAGTTTGATGCGAGACAGCGCCTAAAGTAGCAGACTCAGAGACAGGTTGTCAGCTATTGGTGTTTGCTAAAGACAAAAGACAGTCACGAGCGAAAATGGCGCGCGGGCGCAAGATGGATACCGGCTCGTTGCGTAACGACGAACTGCATCAGCTCGTAATGAAGATTACACGCGAGGGCACGAAGTCGAAGTCATTTCTGCGACGAATGGTGATTCTGTGGGACAGCGTCAAAGCTGGAGAGACTGACAAGGTGGCTCGGCTCACGAGCCAGAACAAAGATCCGGCATTCGCGAAACTTATGGCTGCAATTTCGGATTCAGTTAGGAAGGGAGAACTTGGAACGGCAAGCATTATTATCTTGCTGGCCGCCGGCTTCGCATATCAGAACACGCTCGACTATTACCTGGACCTGCGGAGTTATCTGGATAGATTTAGATGATCCAAAAGGACCTTGATTAACGTGAGTGCCGGACAACAAGAAAGCGACTCAGGATGGGTTGATGCTTTAAGAGAATTCCTCGATCAACTCCACTTCGCGCTGAACCAGTTGATTCACCAGCTCATTCACATTCTTTCCATTTTTCTCCGCCAGGCGTTCAATTTGCTTCTGGAGCTTTGCATCGAGATAAATTGGCAGGCGCAACTCCGCCCCCTTGCGATAGAATTTACCCCTCACACCCTTGGAAAAATCGTACTCTCGTTTCATTGCTTACTTCCTCTCATACTGTTTGGCTTCATTTTTCGTGGCCTTGCGCGCTGAAATCACGCGAATGTAGGAGCCCGACTCCGTTTCGCCGCGATAGGTATGCGAGACTACAAGCAATGCGCCAGTCCGATCCAACCCCAGCGTCAGCCACCGTTGCTCCCCGCGACGCGCTCAAAAGAAACGCGGTGTTCTTTCAGGTTCTGACGAGCCTTTGCGGTATCCCATTCGAATTGATATTCGAATCTTTTGGCCACAAAGGCATCATCCCACGAAAGAAGTTGTCAGCCAAGAAGTGTGAAACGTACATTTCGATTTCCTCCGGCTGTCGATTTGTCGGTTGTCTTGCAAAGCCGCCGGCGGCCGCGTATTGGTGTATCATGCCGCCGCTCTTCCATTCCCCAAAAGATTCGCCTGGCCCAGTTGGGCTGAATCCCAAGGAGCATTAAATGTTAATTAGAATTTGTTTATTCGTTTGCGTCGCCGCGGCGATCGTGTTTGCTGGTTGCTCGAAGTCGGAAAACGGAAACACGAACACTGCAACTACTAACGCCAACAAGCCGGCGGCAAGCACCGCGCCCGCAACGACGGCGCCGGCAACGGCCGCTGCCGAAAAAATCGGCGTTCCCGAATGCGACGACTTTATCGAGGCGTATGATGCTTGTGTTTCGAGCAAGGTTCCGGAAGCGGTGCGCGCTCAATACAAGGCGAGCATCGAGCAATGGCGCACTTCCTGGAAAAAACTAGCTGAGAATCCCAACACCAAGGCTTCACTGGCCGCCGCCTGCAAACAATCAGCCGAGCAGGCGCGCGCTTCGATGAAGACTTACAACTGCACGTTCTAAATATTGTCTCTGTGCCACCTCTGTGGACTTGCCTTGATTTTGTGGACACCAAGAAAGGGCCGAATCATACTTCGGACCAAGGAGGTGTTCATGTCAGAAAAGCGAAGGCAGTTTACACGGGAATTCAAGATGGAGGCCGTGCGTTTGGTCAAGCAAGGCCAGTCTGTTTCGAGCGTAGCTGCAGCCCTCGGGATCCGGGCGTCAATGGTGCGCAACTGGAAGCGACAAGTAGAAGGTGGCGGCGCGGAGAAAGACGTCTTTCGCGGCCACGGTCGGGTGACCAGCCAGGAAGAAGAGCTGCGGCGGTTACGCCGGGAGTTGGCGCGAGTGA
>Ga0207650_10000543_pt1 | contig 30748 bp, 27 predicted proteins | sample KBSS63metaG_FD_184325 | JGI IMG/M metagenome (GOLD analysis project Ga0207650, IMG submission 184325) | Switchgrass rhizosphere microbial communities from Kellogg Biological Station, Michigan, USA - KBS S6-3 metaG (SPAdes) (version 2) | ecosystem: Host-associated > Plants > Roots > Rhizosphere...
CGGCAGGCCCCACATCAGCAGCGCCGCGGCAACCAACGCGCACACGCCAATGACATACAGCGCCGGCGTGGTGCTGCCGGTGATGTCCTTGATGCGCCCCACCATTACCGGGCTGACGATACCGCCCAGTTGCCCCAGGGTATTGATCAACGCGATCCCGCCCGCCGCACCGGCGCCGGCACCTGCCAGCAATTTGGGCGGCAACGTCCAGAACGTCGGGATCGAGGCAATAATGCCGGCCCCCAGCAAACCCAGCGCAATGATCAGGAAGGTGGTGTGGTTATCAAAGATCCCAGCGCAGAAGAAGCCAATCGCCCCCAACACCACCAACCCACTGACGAACTTGCGACGCTCACCTGTGGCGTCCGACCAACGCCCCACCACGACCATGGTGATGGCCCCGCAGATGTACGGGATGGCGGTCAACAAGCCAATCACCATCGGGCTTTCGATACCCGCGCTTCGGATCAACTGTGGCGCCCAGAAGTTGAGGCCGTAGGACGCCACCTGGATCAGGAAATAGATCAGCCCCAGCATCAGGAAACCCGGGATGCGCACAGCCTGGAGCAACGAGCCTTTCTTGTGCACTTCATGCACCGCGATGCGGCTGGCCAACAGGGCCTTTTCGTCGGCGCTCAGCCAATGTGCATCTTCAATGCGGTCCTTGAGTTGCGTCAGCACCATCCACGCCAACAGCAGGCACGGAAGGCCACCCAGCAGGAACAACCAGTGCCAGCCGCGTATCTGCAGCACGCCATCCATGTGTTCCAGCACCAGCCCGGAAAACGGCGCGCCCACCAGCCCGGAAAACGCCGAAGCCAGGAACAGCATTGACGTGATGCGCCCACGGAAATCCTGCGGGAACCAAAGCGTCAGGTAATACAGCACGCCAGGGGCAAAACCGGCCTCCATGGCGCCGATCAGAAAACGCAGCGCGTAGAACTGCCACTCCGCGGTGACGAACACCATGGCGGCGGTCGCCAGCCCCCACGACACCATGATCCGTGCGATCCAGCGCCGTGCACCGAACTTGTACAGCATCATGTTGCTCGGCACTTCGAAGAGGACGTAACCCACCACGAAAAGACCCGCCCCCAGGCCATACGCGGTATTGCTCAAGCCCAGGTCGGCTTGCAATTGAAACTTGGCGAAACTGATGTTGATCCGGTCAAAAAACGCGAACAGGTAGCACACCATGATCAGCGGCATCAGGCGCCAGGCGACCTTTTTAACCACCGCTTTAATGGCGTCGTCTTTGCCGACCGGGTGCGCGCCAGTCTCTAACGTATCAGTGCTCATTGTGCTTCTCCAGCGGACCGCTCATGGGCGTCCGATTGTTTTTGTTGTCTGGTATGGCGTTACAACGTGGCGATGTAAGCCGCAGGTGAATGCAGGTCACTGTTGCGCCCGGCCTTGACCACCTGGCCGGGTAACTCATGGCCCAATAGCGCCGGCAAACGGCGCGACAGGGTCAGCAGATGCGGCAGGTCGATACCGGTGTGAATCCCCACTTCCTCACACAGGTTGACCAGGTCTTCGGTACAGATATTGCCCGACGCCCCCGGCGCAAACGGGCAGCCGCCAAGGCCGCCGAGCGCCGCGTCAAAACGCCGTGCGCCGGCCTCGTAGGCGGCCAGCACATTGCACAAACCCAGGCCACGGGTGTTGTGGAAATGCAGGGTCAGGTCGCTGACCGGCACGTGTTGCAGCACGCGTTTCACCAAACGCTGCACCTGACGCGGGTTGGCCATGCCGGTGGTGTCAGCCAGGGTGATGCCCTGGATGCCCAGCTCGCGATAGGCCTGCACGATCTGCAGCACGCGGTCTTCGTCGACCTTGCCTTCGAACGGGCAGCCGAAGGTGGTGGCGATGCTGCCGTTGAGGCGCACCGGATGGTCGGCGGCAAACCTCACCACCTCGGCAAACGCCGCCAACGATGCTTCGCAGCGCATGCGCATATTGGCCAGGTTGTGGGTCTGGCTGGCGGACATCACCAGGTTCAGTTCATCGGCGCGGGACTCGATGGCGCGCTGGGCGCCCTTGAGGTTGGGGATCAACGCGACATAGATCACACCCGCTTTGCGTTCGATGCCGTGGAACACTTGCTCGCCGTCACGCAGCGCCGGGATGGCCTTGGGCGAGACGAACGAGCCCGCCTCGATCCGTGAAAACCCGGCGAGAGAGAGTTGGTCGATCAGCGCGATCTTGTCGGCCGTCTCGACCCAGGTCGGTTCGATTTGCAGGCCATCGCGCGGCGAGACTTCCTGCACGATCAATGGCTCGGAATAATCCTGGATCATTGCACCACCCCCGTATTTTTTAAGCGTTGGATATCGGCGTCGGCGAGGCCCAGCCCACTGAGGATGTCGTCGGTGTGCTGGCCCAGCGCCGGGCCTTGCCAGTTCACGGCGCCCGGTGTCTCGGAGAGCTTGGGCACGATGCCGGGCATCTTCACCGACACGCCGCCGGGCAACTGGGCGTTGAGCAACATGTCGCGCGCCTGGTAGTGCGGATCGCTGACGATGTCCGCCACCGAGTAAATGCGCCCGGCCGGTACTTCAGCGGCTTCCAGCGCGCTGAGCACTTGTTCGATGGGCAGGCTGCTGGTCCAGTGGGTGATGGCGGCATCCAGCACGGCGCTTTTGGCCGCGCGGCCATCGTTGTGGGCAAACTCAGCGGCTTCGGCCAGGTCGGCGCGGCCGATGGCGGTCATCAGGCGCTTGTAGATCGGGTCGCTGTTGCCGGCAATCACCACGTAGGCGCCATCGGCGGTCAGGTAGGTATTGGACGGTGCAATGCCGGGCAACGCGCCGCCGCTGCGTTCACGCACATGGCCGAGCATGTCGTATTCGGGCACCAGGCTTTCCATCACGTTGAACACACTTTCGGCCAGGGACACATCGACCACCTGCCCATCACCCTGGCCGGTCTTGACCCGCAGCAACGACATCAAGGCACCGATCACACCGTGCAGGGACGCAAGGGAGTCACCCAGGCTCACCCCCACCCGCGCCGGCGGCGAATCCGGGTTGCCGGTGGTGTAGCGAATGCCGCCCATGGCCTCTCCGATAGCACCAAACCCCGGGCGGTCGCGATAGGGACCGGTCTGGCCGTAGCCAGAAATGCGCACCAGCGTCAGCTTGGGGTTTAGAGCGTGCAATACGTCCCAGCCCAGGCCGAGTTTTTCCAGGCCGCCGGGGCGCAGGTTTTCGATGAGGACGTCGGCGTCGCCGAGCAGTTGCTTGATAAGCCCCAGGCCTTCGCTGGACTTGAGGTTCAGGGCCAACGACTTCTTGTTGCGCGATTGCAGGTACCACCACAACGACGTGCCTTCATGCAGCTTTCGCCATTTGCGAAGCGGATCGCCCTGGCCCAGGGATTCGATCTTGATCACTTCGGCGCCAAACTCGGCCATCAACCGTGCGGCAAACGGTGCGGCGATCAGGGTGCCGATCTCGATCACCTTGATGCCGCTCAGGGGAGTCGTCATGAGGTGTACCTCTTATTCTTGGAATGTGAACCAAGGCTAGAGGACCGGCATTAGAGAAATCCAACCGTCAGTCGGCAAGGTTCGTTCGCAAAACGCGAACGCTCAGCGAATAGTCTGTAGGACAGAACTCACAGGCCGCTCAAGGGCAGGCATCGAGAGGCTCAGATAATCGAACAACAAACGGCTCACCGGCGACAACTGCGCCTCGTCACGCGCCACGAGGATCAATCGGCGGTCCGACCAGGCGTCGGTCAGCGGCACCGCGTGCAGGCCCAGCGCACGTCCAAACAGTTCGTAGGCCTTCTGCGGCAGGATACCGATGCCCATATTCGCCTGGACCATGCGGCACATTGCATCAAAGCCCGGCACATGAATGCGCAGGCGCAACATCTTGCCGGCCTCGCGCGCGGCGGCATGGGTGCGCATATTGATGGAACTGGCAACATGCAGCCCCACGTAGTCACTGCCCAACGTCTCGGCGAAAGCCAAACTGTCGCGCGCGGCCAGCGGATGATGAGCGGGCATCAGTACCATCAGTTTGTCGTGGCGATAGGTCACGCTGAGCAGGCCCTTGGTATCGGTATCGCAGGAACAGATGCCCAGGTCCGCCACGCCATCCAGCACGCCTTGCACAACGCCGGTACTCGGGCGTTCTTCCAGGTCGGTCTTCACTTCGGGATGCAGCTCGGAAAAATCCCGCAAATCTTCCGGAAGGAACTGAATGATCGCCGAGAGATTGGCCAGCATCCGCACATAACCGCGCACACCGTGGCTGTGCTCGCCCAGCTCCATGCCCATTTTTTCGACGTTGAACAGCATCTGCCGTGCGTGGTGCAACAGGGTTTCGCCGGCGGCCGTCAGGTCCATGCCCTTGGCGCGGCGCACGAACAGGCTCACGCCCAACACATGCTCCAGATCCATCAGGCGCTTGCTGGCGGCCGATACCGCTATGGCTTCGCGGGCGGCGGCGCGGGTCAGCGTACCCTCCTCGAACACCGAGACAAACAACTGCAAGGTGATCAGGTCGAGGCGGCGCACCAGGCTTTTGTGCAACATCAGTGACGCTCGCCGGCCAAGCGATGGAGATCGGCCTGCTCCACCACCGGTTGCGGCGCGCCCTGACGCACCGCCTGCAACATCGCCCGGCCGACCGTCTCGGTACTCACCACCCAGCCCGGCCTGACACGGCGCACCAGCGACAGCAACGGGCCCAGGACGGCATAAAAACCTTGATACAGCGGCGTCTTCGAGCGCACGCCGTGCAGCGGCTGGATCAGCCCCGGCCGGAACAGGTACACGGCCTTGAACGGCAAGCGCAGCAACGCATTTTCGGTCTTGCCCTTGACCCGCGCCCACATCGACTTGCCCGCTTCGGAACGGTCGGTACCGGCGCCGGACACATAGATAAACGTCATCTGAGGATTGAGCCGCGCCAAGGTGCTGGCGGCAACCAGCGTGAGGTCATAGGTGAGGTGGGTGTAGCGGGTTTCATTCATGCCTGCCGACGAAACGCCGAGACAAAAGAAGCACGCATCAAAGCCTTGCAGCAGGTTTTCCAGGGGATGGAAATCGAGCATGTCGCTGTGCAATACCTGGTGCAGCTTGCCGTGCTCCTGAGGCAACGGCGTGCGGCCGACGGCGACGACCTCCTGCACGTCGGCGGCCAACAGGCATTCACGCAGGACGCCCTGGCCAACCATGCCGGTGGCGCCGAATAACAGAACTCTCATAAGGGGACCTCAGCGGCACGCCGCAAGCTCAAGTTAAACGCATTCGACTTGTAGCTTAACGCGTGCAGCGTGCCGCTGCCCCTATTCAAAACGCGCTGCGAAAGATCTCCTCGATCTGCCGCTGATCCGCGCGTCGTGGGTTGGTGAGCCCACACGCATCCTTGAGGGCATTGCCGGCCAGCAGCGGAATATCCTGCAATTTGGCCCCCAGTTCGCGCAGGCCGGCGGGAATTTCAACATCCTGGGCCAGGCTGCGAATGGCGGCGATGGCCGCTTGGGCGCCCTCTTCATGGCTGATGCCCCTGGTGTCAGCGCCCAATGCGCGGCCCACGTCGCTCAGGCGTCTGGCGCAGACGCTGGCGTTGAAGCTCTGCACATGGGGCAGCAGCACCGCATTGCACACGCCGTGGGGCAAGTCGTAGAAACCACCCAGTTGGTGCGCCATGGCGTGCACGAACCCCAGGGATGCGTTGTTGAAGGCCATGCCGGCGAGGAACTGCGCGTACGCCATGTTTTCCCGGGCGGCCTTGTCACTGCCGTCGCGTACGGCCAGGCGCAGATTGGCGCTGATCAACTCTATCGCCTTGATGGCGCACGCATCGGTGATCGGCGTGGCGGCGGTGGACACGTAGGCTTCGATGGCATGGGTCAAGGCGTCCATACCGGTGGCGGCGGTGAGGCCCTTGGGCATGCCGACCATCAACGAGGGGTCGTTGACTGACAGCAGCGGCGTGACGTTGCGGTCAACAATGGCCATTTTCACGTGACGGGTTTCGTCAGTGATGATGCAGAAACGGGTCATCTCACTGGCGGTGCCGGCGGTGGTGTTGATGGCCACCAAGGGCAGTTGCGGCTTGGCTGATTGGTCGACACCTTCATAGTCACCAATGTGCCCGCCGTTGGTCGCGCACAGGGCGATGCCCTTGGCACAGTCATGGGGCGAACCGCCGCCCAAAGACACCACGAAATCACAGGCACTTTGCTGCAGCAGCGCCAGGCCTTTCTCGACGTTTTCCACATTGGGGTTGGGCTTGGCGCCGTCGTAAATCACCGAATCGATGTCCTGCATCGCCAGTTTCTCGGCGATCATGCTCGCCACGCCCGCCTTGGCCAGGCCGGCGTCAGTGACAATCAGCGCCTTGCGAAAGCCGTAGTTGCGAATCGCGTTCATGGCTTCGTCGAGGCAGTCGGTGCCCATGATGTTGACGGCGGGAATGAAAAAGGTGCTGCTCATGGCGAATCCTCGGATAACGTTTATGCCTACAGCATCGACCTCGCGCGCCAGCGGCATCTTGATCAGGATCAACGCCGGCTCGTGATAAAGTCACCACCCAGCCGATTTGAGTAGACCCGCCGCAATGAAGGACTTCCAAGCTATTGACGCCCACCTTGAAGACTGGAGCGCACTGCGCAGCGCCATCCACTTCAGCGGGATTTTGATCGGCAACGGCGCAAGCCGCACGATTTGGGAAGACTTCGCCTACGACTCGCTGTTTGAAAACGCACGCACCGTGGAAGAAAAACCCCTGAGCCAATCCGAACTCAGCGTGTTCGACGCCCTGCAAACCCGTAGCTTCGAGCAGGCCCTGGGGGCGCTGAAAACCACCAGCCGGGTCAACAAGGCCCTGGCGGTCAGTTCGGCCGCACCGCGCAATCGCTACTACGCAATCAAGGAAGCCTTGATCAATACCATCCACAGCGTGCACATCCCGTGGCGTCTGGTGCAGCCATCGACGCTGGCGACGATCAACGCCGAGTTGAAGCACTACTCAACGGTGTTCACCAGCAATTACGACCTGCTCAATTACTGGGCGACCCTGCATGCCCCCGGCATCGACGATCTATTCGGCAGCGCCGACGCCAGCTTCGACCTGCGCCACACCCACTGCGAGGCCACGCGCATTCTGTACCTGCACGGCGGCCTGCACCTGGTGCGCAACCTCGACGGCACCGCGCGCAAATTGCCTTCCACCGACAGCACCTTGCTCAGCAGCTTTGCCATCAACCATACGATCAAGACCCTCGACGACGTGCCGCTGTTCGTCAGCGAAGGCCAGGTGCAAGAGAAGCTCAAAACCATCCGCAGCTCCGATTACCTGTCGTTCTGCTATGAGCAATTGTTGAACCACGAGGGCGCGCTGTGCGTTTTCGGCCATGAGTTGGGGCCGCAGGACAAACACTTGGTGGATGCGATTCGCCAGGCCCGGCTGACGACCCTGGCGATCTCGGTATCGGGGCGCAGCGAGGGGTTTATCCGCCAGCAGAAGCGGCGCTACTCGGAGTTGTTTGACGGCACCGGCGTGCAGCTGAAGTTTTTTGCGGCGCGCACCCATGCATTGGGTAATCCGGCGTTGTCGGTGCCGGTCGAACGCTGATTTCAAGCCCCATCGCTATCATTCCTCGGCGCTGTGCACCACCACCAGCAACTGCGCCTGCACCTCCCCCACCGAGCGAATCCGGTGGGGCTTTTGCGCGTTGAAATGCAGCGCGTCACCGCGCTCCAGAATCACTCGCTCATTCATGAAATCCACCTCGACCGAACCTTCATGCACAAACAAAAACTCTTCCCCGAGGTGCTCCTTGAAGGTCTTGTCGCTGAATTGCGCCGGCGGGTAGATGATGAACGGCAACAGGCTGCGTTCGCTGACCTGATGGGCAAGCACCGCGTAACCCGGCGAGGTGTCGGGCCGCTCGTGGCTGCGTACCAGGCTGTAGCTGTCGAGGCTGACACGGTCTTCGCTGAACAGTTCTTCGACGTTCACGTTCAACGCCTTGGCCAGTTTCAGCGCGGCGGCGATGGACGGCGTATTGAGCCCGCGCTCGACCTTGGACAAGTAGCTCTTGGTCATCCCGGATTTTTCGGCCAGGGTCTCCAAGGTTACGCCAAGTTTTTTTCTCAATAATTTCAAACGGATAGACATGTGCTGCAGTTAATCCATGCAAGAAACGATAGGCTGCGCTTGCCAATGACACAAAGTGTCATATAGCATCATTAGTGTCATTTGCCTTCACCCAACGACCTTGCGAGCAGCGGGAAACAGCAAATCCGACGTCCATTGAACCACCCAAAGGACACCGATATGGCCAAGACATTAGCACTCCCCAAAGACCAACTGGTCAAGCAAGCGCTGGTCCAGATGCAAAACACCCTGGCGGATAATACGTGGACCGACCGGCAAAAGCTGGCGCTCACTTGCCGCATCCTGTTCGAGAACGGCCACGACTCCGGTCTGGCCGGGCAGATCACCGCGCGCGGGCCGCAACCGGGCACCTATTACACTCAACCACTGGGCCTGGGTTTTGACGAGATCACCGCCAGCAACCTGTTGCTGGTGAACGAAGACCTCGAAGTGCTGGAAGGTCATGGCATCCCCAACCCGGCGAACCGTTTTCACAGTTGGGTGTACCGTGGCCGCCCGGATGTGAATTGCATTATTCACACGCACCCGACGCATATCGCGGCATTGTCGATGCTGGAAGTACCGTTGCAGGTGTCGCATATGGATCTGTGCCCACTGTACGAAGACTGCGCCTTCCTGGAAACCTGGCCAGGGGTGCCGGTGGGCAATGAAGAAGGCGAAATCATCACCGCGGCCCTGGGCGATAAACGCGCGATTCTGCTCTCGCACCATGGCCAATTGTCCACCGGCGCGAGCATCGAGCAAGCCTGCGTGATCGCGCAGTTGATCGAGCGCGCGGCCAAGTTGCAGTTGCTGGCAATGGCGGCGGGCACCATCAAGCCAATCCTGCCGGCGCTTGGGCGCGAAGCCCACGACTGGATCTCCCGGCCCAAGCGTGATGGCGCCGCGTTCAATTACTACGCCCGGCAGAACCTGCGCCAACACGCCGATTGCCTGAACTGACCTGCCCTTTTTCGACCGGAGACTTTCCATGTCCAGCCCAACTATTCACGGCATCATCGGCTACACCATCACTGCGTTCAGCGCCGACGGCCAGCGCATCGACCTGGATGCCCTCGGGCGCTCCATCGACCGTTTGATCGACAGCGGCGTGCATGCCATCGCCCCCTTGGGCAGCACCGGCGAAGGCGCGTATTTGAGCGATGCCGAGTGGGATGAAGTCAGCGCCTACAGCCTGGCAAAGATCGCCCGGCGCGTACCGACTATCGTCAGCGTGTCCGACCTGACCACCACCAAAGCCGTGCGCCGTGCCCGGTACGCCGAGGCCAACGGCGCCGATGTGGTGATGGTGCTGCCGACCTCGTACTGGAAACTCAGCGAGGCGGAAATCCTCGCCCACTACGCGGCGATCGGCGACAGCATCAGCGTGCCGATCATGCTGTACAACAACCCGGCCACCAGCGGCACGGACATGTCGGTGGATTTGATCCTGCGCATCATCAAGCAGGTGAGTAACGTCACGATGGTCAAGGAAAGCACCGGGGATATTCAACGCATGCATCAGTTGCATCGCCACAGCGACGTGCCGTTCTACAACGGCTGCAACCCGCTGGCGCTGGAAGCCTTCGCGGCGGGCGCCAAAGGCTGGTGCACGGCGGCGCCTAACCTGATCCCACAGCTGAACCTCGCGTTGTATGACGCCGTATTGGCCAACGACCTGACCAAGGCGCGGGATTTGTTTTATCGCCAGTTACCGTTGCTGGACTTCATCCTCAAAGGTGGGTTGCCGGCGACGATCAAGGCGGGCTTGCGCTTGACCGGGCTGGAGGTGGGCGATCCGCGCTTGCCGGTGTTTCCATTGGGCGAAGCGGCAATGGAACAGCTGAGAACATTGCTGCGCTGAAGCGGCGATCGAGTGTGGGAGGGGGCCCCTTCCCACCTTTTAAATAGAGACAAATAGCAATAATTCTCGATATCATTCGCGACCTTTCCAAGCCGTGCTTCGTCAAGAAGGATATCCATGTCTCGTCCCAAGCCCGACCCGTTGTCGGCCGATGCCTTTCGCGGGTTTTATACGGACATTCTGTATTTCCTGCGCAAACGCACCGACAACGTCAACGACGCGGCCGACATGACCCAGGATGTCTTTGCGCAATGGCTCAACTACCGCGACCGGGCCAACGTCGAGCAGCCACGGGCGTTTCTGTTCCAGATGGCGCGCAACCTGCTGCGTGATCACTGGCGCAAACAGAAGGTACGGCACACCGTCCATGCGGGTCACGATGACATAGACGCGGAACCTGTCACCGACGAGCAAAACGAACCCATGGCCGCGGCGCTGCGCCTGCAACGCCTGGAACAGTTGAAAGAAGTCCTCGCCGAACTCTCGCCCCGCAGGCGAGAAGCCCTTATGCTGCACCGCTTCGAAGGCCTGAGCCAGGCGCAGATCGCCGAGCGCATGGGCATTTCGACCAGCATGGTGGAAAAGCACATCGCCTTTGCCCTGCTGCATTGCAAGCGACGCCTTCACACCGAACCCGGCACGGAGCAGCCAGAATGAACCGCCTGAGCGACACCGACGCCCTCGACATCGAAGACAGCGACGCCATCGATGCCCAGGCCGCCAGTTGGTTTGCCCGCCATCGCAACGACGCCGACCGTGCCGACCGCAAGGCCTTTGCCGCCTGGCTGGCAACACCCGCGCACGCGCGCGCCTATGCCGAGTTCGAACAACTGTGGGCCGACCTGGCCCAATTGCAGCAACTGAACAAACCCGTGGCGCTGCCGACGCGCAAAACCTCCGTGTGGCGCCCTGCCCTGGCCGTGGCCGCCGGGTTGCTGTGCGCCGTACTGGCCACCCAGATAGGCGCGCCCCGCACGCTTTACCACACCCAGGTCGCGGCGCATGCCAAGGGCATGCGCACCTTGCCCCTGCCGGATGGCAGTACCTTGTATGTGAATGCCAATACGCGCCTGCGCGTGGATTTCACCGCGCACCAACGCATCGTGCATCTGGACAAAGGCCAGCTGTACATCGAAGTGGCCGCCGACAAGGAACGGCCGCTGTTCGTGCAAGCCGGCGAGGCCAGCGTGCGGGTAGTGGGCACCGGGTTTGACGTGCGGCGCAGCCCGCAACAGCTGGTGGTCAGCGTCGCCCATGGAGAGGTCGCCTTCGAGCCGGACGCAAAAAGCCCGGCCACCCTGCTTGGCGCCCGGCAACGCGCCAACTACAGCTACGCCCAGGGCACCGTGCAACAACAAACCCTCACCGGCGAAGAGGTCGCCGACTGGCGCGGTGGCCACTTGTCGTTTCGCAACCGTGAGCTGGCCGGCCTGATCGATGAACTGAGCCTGTACCGCCCCCAGGCACCGATGCAGGTCAGCAACGCCGTGGCGCACCTGAAGGTCTCGGGCAATCTTGATGTGAACGATCCAGACGCCCTGCTCAACGCATTACCGGCCCTGCTGCCGGTGAAAACCGTGGTCTCGGCCGATGGCATCGTACGGATTGAATCGAGCAAATAACTCGCTGAAAGCCACACATGAGAATATTTTTCATTCGCAGGTGTGGTTTTTTTTGCCTGCTCCGTCTTCCTCCGGTCTGCGTTTGATACGCGCACCTTTCTGGCCATTTGGCCGCACCGGGGGATTTCATGTTTCGCGCGCCTTGCCATGCTTCGCACCTGTTTCTTCGACCGACCCTCATCGCCACCTGCCTGGCCTTAAGCCTCAGCGCCCAAGCCGACTCGCTCACGCTGCAGCTGCCTGCGCAGCCATTGGCAACATCCTTGAGCCAAGTGGCGCAGCAGGCAAAAATCCAGCTGCTGTTCGATGAAGAGTTGCTCAAGAACGTAAAGGCGCCGGCCCTCAGCGGTGACTTCACGCCGGAAGTGGCGATCCGCACCCTGCTGAAAAACGGCGAATTCACCTTGATCAAGGTCGGCAGCACCTACGTGGTAAGGCCCGAAGAGGCCAAGACCACCAACAGCGGCGCGATCCAGCTGGACGCCCTGAGCGTGATCGGCACCGGCAATGAAGTCGACTCCAGCACCGTAGGGCGTTCCACCTTGAGCCAGGCGGATATCGATCGATACCAGCCCGACAACATTCCATCGCTGCTGCAGACCCTACCTGGGATATTCATGGGCGGCTCACCCAAGCCAGGCGGCCAGACCATCAACATTCGAGGCATGGGCGACGCCGAAGATGTGCCCATGACCGTGGATGGCGCGACCAAAAGCGGCTTCGAACGCTATCAACAAGGCACGGTTTTTATCGAGCCGGAGCTGATCAAAAGCATTGAGGTAGAGAAAGGCCCCTACTCGCCATTCAACGGCAACGGCGGTTTCGGCGGCACGGTCAACATGACCACAAAAGATGCACCGGACCTGCTCCAGGACGGGCGCAATGCCGGAGCAATGACCAAGTACGGCTACTCCAGCAATACCCACGAGCAGGTGTACAGCGGCGCGCTGTATGGTCGCACCGATGACGGGCGCATGGACGGCCTGATCTACCTGACCAAGCGCGACGGCGCAGACATGAAGCTGGCAGGCACGCCGCCGGACCCGCGCAATGAATACCCTATAAACCCCAAGCGCCTACCCAACAGTGCACAGGATGTAGAAGGCGAGCTGTTGAAGTTCAATGCTCACTTCACCGACGAACACAGCATGGGACTGTCCTACTCCAGCGCCAAAAGCGAACGCATGGCGCCGTTTTCGGCTAAAAGCTACCCGTCACCACCCACGCAATCGACCATCAACCGGTATGGCTACGAAGGCGCGCTGAAACGTCTTCTGGCCGACCGAGAAACCGTCGACACCACCTGGTCGGGCAAATACCAATACCAGCCGCTGAACAATCCGTTGATCGACCTGAAACTCAGCTACTCATTCTCTCAGACCGACCAGACTGACGAGCGCGCCGAGAACGCTGTCATAGGCCTGAGTACCGGTGGACGCAAGATGGAAACGTCTTACACCGATCGAATACTTGAGGTACGCAATATAAGCCTGCTGACCACCGGCCCGCTGGAACACGCGGTCACCACCGGCGTGCAGATCCGCAAGCACAGCCGCGAAACCGAAAGTTGGATGCCGGGGGCGACCTACAACACCGCTAGATACAACTATGGGCATTTCCAGCCCTACTTCATGCCTCACGGCAAGGCCGATACCAACGCTTTCTATGTGCAGGACGCCGTAACACTCGGCGACGTAACAATCACCCCGTCCCTGCGTTACGACCATGTGCGCAACCGCGGCGAAGCCAATGATGCGCCGTACTACAGCAACCCGGACCCGCGTGTCGGCCATGACTACAGCGACCGCACCTATACAGGATGGTCGCCGCGCCTGGCCGCGTTCTGGAACGTGACCCCGGATGTGGCGTTCTTCGCCAGCTGGAACCGCACGTGGCGTGCGCCGGTCATTGATGAACAATACGAGGTCCAAGGTGCCAACAGCACTCGCAGCGCCACCAGCCTCAACCTCGAACCGGAGCGTATTACGGCCATCACAGCGGGCAACGTCACCCATTTTTCCGGTGTCTTTACCCGCGATGACAACCTGCAACTGCGCACCACCCTGTTCCACAACCGTATCGAAGACGAAATCATGAAGGCCACCGGCATTGGCTGCGAACGGCAAATGACGGTGCCGGGCAATATCGATACGGTGTGTACCGACACGGCGTCCAGAACCAACTATCGCAACGTCGGCGGCATGACTATCAAGGGTGTCGAACTGGAGGGCTACTACGACTCGACGTACCTGTTCGGCTCCCTGACTTACTCCTGGGCTACAGGTAAACGCGATAACCCCTACACCAACCCCTGGGCTACCGACCGTCACGTATGGGCACGGGATATCCCCCCGGCCAAATGGGTCGTGGTATTGGGCACCAAGATTCCGAGCTGGAACGCGCAAGTGGGCTGGCAGGGCCAGTTCGTACGCAAGACCGATCGCGTACCCACCGACATCTACTCTGGCGGCTTGAACTCAACCATCGGCGACTTTATCTATGACCAAACCGAAAACGCCAGCTACGACACCCAGGGCCTGTTCGCCAACTGGAAACCGCAACAGGCAGGCCTCAAAAGCACCGAATTCAACTTCACCGTAGACAACCTGTTCAACCGCAGCTACCAACCTGCGCTCAGCGGCGAAGGTGTCTACAGCGAAGGCCGCAACGCCAAGATCAGCGTCACCCGCTTCTTCTAAAACTGTACGGATAAATCCGCGCCCAGCTGTAGGCCCGCGTTCGGCGGGGGTTGTGGCTAGATGGGCTTCCCTTGAAGCCCTCTGGATTTCGGTTACCCCATGAACTCGCGCGAAAACACCGGCATGGCCCTCGGCCTGTTGGGCGTCATCATCTTCAGCCTGACCCTGCCCTTCACTCGTATCGTGGTGCAGGAGATCCACCCGCTGCTCAACGGCCTCGGCCGTGCGCTGTTTGCGGCAGTGCCGGCGGCCGCGCTGCTGCTGTGGCGCCGCGAGCGCTGGCCTGGCTGGCGCCAGGTGCGCGGGCTGTGCCTGGTGATCGCCGGGGTGATTCTGGGCTTCCCGGTGCTGTCGGCCTGGGCCATGCAAACCTTGCCGGCGTCCCATGGTGCGCTGGTCAATGGCCTGCAACCGCTCTGCGTGGCGCTGTACGCGGCGTGGTTGTCCCATGAGCGGCCATCCAAAGCCTTCTGGGCTTGCGCGGCGTTGGGCAGCGGGTTGGTGCTCGGTTACGCGTTGATCACCGGGGCCGGCAGTATCCAGGCGGGCGATCTGTTGATGCTCGGCGCCATTGCGGTAGGCGGCCTGGGCTATGCCGAAGGCGGCCGCCTGGCCAAGGAAATGGGCGGCTGGCAGGTAATCTGCTGGGCACTGGTGCTGTCGACACCGGTACTGATCGGCCCGGTGTGGTACCTGGCGGCGCAGCATCAAGGTGTGATTTCCATGCGCACCTGGTGGGCGTTTGGCTATGTGTCGCTGTTCTCGCAGTTCCTGGGGTTCTTTGCCTGGTACGCCGGGTTGGCCATGGGCGGCATTGCGCGGGTCAGCCAGATTCAGTTGCTGCAAATCTTCTTCACCATCGCGTTTTCGGCATTGTTCTTCGGGGAACATATCGAACCGATTACGTGGGTGTTTGCGTGTGGGGTGATCGTGACGGTGATGTTGGGGCGCAAGACAGCGGTGCAGCCTGCGCCCATTCCCAAGGTACACACCGTCTAACGGTGAGGTGCTGTGTTCAGCCCAGCAACCCATCCGCGCGCAGCAGGGTTTCCAGGCAGTGTTCGCTGATGTGGTAGAACGCCTTGAGCTCTTGAATCTTCTCCAGCAACTGCGCGTTGTCCACCGGCTCGGCGCGCTTGACCGCCAGGATCATCTTGTTCTTGTTGGTGTGTTCCAAAGAGATGAACTCGAACACCTTGGTCTCGTAACCACAGGCTTCAAGGAACAACGCACGCAAGCTGTCGGTGACCATTTCCGCCTGCTGGCCCAGGTGCAGGCCGTATTGCAGCATCGGCTTGAGCAACACCGGGCTCTGGATCTGCAGGCGGATCTGTTTGTGGCAGCACGGCGAGCACATGATGATCGACGCGCCGGAACGGATACCGGTGTGGATCGCGTAGTCGGTGGCAATGTCGCAGGCATGCAGGGCGATCATCACGTCCAACTCGCTGGGCGCCACGCTGCGCACGTCACCACACTTGAACACCAGCCCCGGGTGTTCCAGGCGGGCGGCGGCGGCGTTGCACAGGGTTACCATGTCTTCGCGCAGTTCCACGCCGGTGACTTCGCCTTCGGCCTTGAGGGTATTGCGCAGGTAGTCGTGGATCGCGAACGTAAGGTAGCCCTTGCCCGAGCCGAAGTCGGCGACGCGCACCGGTTGCGCAAGCTTCAGCGGTGACGAGGTCAGGGCATGGCTGAACACTTCGATGAACTTGTTGATCTGCTTCCACTTGCGCGACATCGACGGGATCAACGCCTGCTTGGCGTCGGTCACGCCCAGGTCGGCGAGGAACGGGCGGCTCAGGTCGAGAAAGCGATGCTTCTCGCGGTTATGTTCGGCCGAGGGCGCCTCACGCAGTTGCTGCGGCTTGCTTTTGAACAGCGAACTTTTGTTCTTCTTGCTGTATTCCAACTGCGCTTCATCGGTCAGCGCCAGCAAATGCGCGTTCTTGAACGCTGCCGGCAGCAGTTCGGCAATCGCTGCCACCCCGTCGGCCAAGGGCAAGTTCTTGGTGATGTCGCGAGTTTTGTAGCGGTAAACGAAGGACAGGCATGCCTGCTCCTTGACCGTCACAGGCTTGATGATCAGCCGTTGCAGTTCGGCTTCGTCACCCACGTACTTGGCCAGTACCAGTTTGATAAAGGCGTTCTGCGCCAGGTTTGTGCTCAGCAGTTCGATGAACTGGGCGTGATGATCCGGTTGAGCGGTGACAGACATGAACAAAAACGCCTCGGGCAGGGAATACCAGGCATTTTAGGGGGGATGGGGGTTAAGGGCACGGGGTTATTTGATCAGTGGTAAATTCCTGAGCCACTGTAGATCCAATGTGGGAGGGAGCAAGCCCCCTCCCACACTTTTGCTCAGTGGTGGCTGGGCTATTCGAGCACCACCAGGCGATTGGGCAACTCATTGCGAGCCTGCGTCACCGGCACATGCACCTTGAGCAACTCGCCACAGGCTTCAATGCAAGCGATAAACCCGGCCAGCGTCTGGCCCTGTTTAACCTGCTGGGTAAACGTCTTGACGATGGCATCCCAACTGCTGTTATCCAGGCGCTTGGAAATGCCCTCATCCACCAGGATCTCCACATACCGCTCGGCCTCGCTGACAAAAATCAGCACGCCGGTACTGCCCAGGGTGTGGTGCAGGTTCTGTTCGAGGAATTGGCGACGTGCCAGGTTCGAAGCACGCCAGTGGCGCACCGACCGGGGGATAAGCCGCGTGGTGACCTTGGGCAGGCGAAACACCAGGCACAGCACAATGAACGTCGCCCATTGCGCCAGCAACAAGGTGTACATGGTCAGGTAGCCCGACAGGTAATGCACCACACCTGGCACCACCAACGCGATCAAGCTGGCCCACAACAACGGGATGTAGGCGTAATCATCGGCACGCGCGGCCAGTACCGTCACCAGTTCGGCGTCGGTCTGTTGCTCGACCCGGGCGATGGCTTCGGCGACTTGGCGTTGCTCGTGTTCAGTCAGTAATGCCATGGTTGTACATGCTCTTTTCTCGTTATTGTCATCACCAGCCACCTGAAGCGCCGCCGCCGCCAAAACCGCCACCACCGCCACGGAAACCACCGCCACCACCGCCTCCCCCGCCGCCGCGCCCGCTGCTGAGCAGCGCCAGCAAGATCGCCCCCACCGGCAGGCCCATGCGGTTGCACAACCACAACACGCCGATCAGCAGCACGAACAGGCCAATGGAAAACCCGGGATTATCCTTGGCGAAATTGGCATCCGCCACATGGGCGGGCACCGCCAGCGGCTCGCCGCCCACCACCTGGATCATCGCGGCCACGCCGTCGCTGATGCCCTGGCTGAAGTTGCCGGCCTTGAATTTGGGAACAATGACCTGGTTGACGATCACCCAGGACTGCGCGTCGGTGAGCACGCCTTCCAGGCCGTAACCCACTTCGATGCGCAATTTGCGCTCATCGCGGGCGACGATCAACAGTGCGCCGTTGTCCTTGCCCTTCTGGCCAATGCCCCACGCACGCCCCAATTGATAACCGTAGTCTTCAATGGGCACGCCCTGCAGGTCGGGCACGGTAACCACCACGATCTGGTCACCGGAGGTTTGCTCCAGCGCCTGCAACTGTTGGGTTAGCTGCTGGCGCGTCGCCGGGTCGAGCATCTGGGCGTTATCCACCACCCGCCCGGTCAACGCCGGGAAGGTCAACGCCGCCTGGGCCGCGCCCACGCAGGCCAACAGCCACAGCGCCAGGCCTATCCGTAATAAACGCATCGACACCTCAGTGCAGCCTTATTTGAACTTCACTTGCGGTGCTTTATCGGCATCGGCGCTGGTGGCTTCAAACGTGGCGCGGATCGGCAAGTCGCTGTACATCACGCTGTGCCACAGGCGACCGGGGAAGGTGCGGATCTCGGTGTTGTAGGCCTGCACAGCCTGGATGAAATCACGACGGGCCACGGCAATGCGGTTTTCGGTGCCTTCAAGTTGCGATTGCAGGGCCAGGAAGTTCTGGTTGGCCTTAAGGTCCGGGTAACGCTCGGACACCACCATCAAGCGGCTGAGGGCGCCGCTCAAACCGTCCTGGGCTTGCTGGAACTGCTTGAGTTTTTCCGGGTTGTCGAGGGTGCTGGCGTCCACTTGGATCGAGGTGGCCTTGGCCCGCGCCTCGATCACGGCAGTGAGGGTGTCCTGCTCGTGGGCGGCGTAGCCCTTGACCACTTCCACCAGGTTGGGGATCAGGTCGGCGCGGCGCTGGTACTGGTTCTGCACCTGGCCCCAGGCGGCTTTGGCCTGCTCATCCAGCGTGGGGATGTTATTGATGCCGCAACCGCTCAGCACGGTGCTGATCAATAGCAAAGCCGCGGCCTTGAAGCCCCAGCGGTAACCGTGTGCTGCTTGCATGGTGTATCTCCTGCCCAATCTTTGATGGAATTTGACGACTAACCCTATAAACCACGCGCTTGGGGCATAATCCGCCACCACTGGAATGCATCGAGCCAATCAGCTACAAAGATGCCCAGCGCGAAAAAGAGTTCAGAGTGTGCTGCATTTATCTGAACAACACCCGAACAACAATAGACGCTCCCCACATTTTGGCCGACGGCGCCCATGGTGCTGTGCAGTGAGCCGAAAAAGGATATTCATGAAAAAGCTGTGTTTGCTCGGCCTTGTTGCCACTCTGGCCAGTCACCCCGTATGGGCAGAAACAAAGCCTGCTGCGCTTAAAGACAAGGACGCCTTCGTCAGCGACCTGCTCAAGCAGATGACCCTGGATGAAAAGATCGGCCAATTGCGCCTGATCAGCATCGGCCCCGAAATGCCCCGTGAGCTGATCCGCAAGGAAATCGCCGCCGGCCGCATCGGTGGCACGTTCAACTCCATCACCCGCCCGGAAAACCGTCCGATGCAGGACGCGGCCATGCGCAGCCGCCTGAAGATCCCGATGTTCTTCGCCTATGACGTGATCCACGGCCACCGCACCATTTTCCCGATCAGCCTGGCCCTGGCGTCCAGCTGGGACATGGACGCCATCGGCCGCTCCGGGCGCATCGCCGCCCAGGAAGCCGCCGCCGACAGCCTCGACATCACCTTCGCGCCGATGGTCGACATCTCCCGCGACCCACGCTGGGGGCGCACGTCCGAAGGTTTCGGTGAAGACACCTACCTGGTCTCGCGCATTGCCCAAGTGATGGTGCGCGCCTTCCAGGGCGCCAGCCCCGCGAACGCCGACAGCATCATGGCCAGCGTCAAGCACTTCGCCCTGTATGGCGCGGTGGAAGGCGGGCGCGACTACAACGTGGTCGACATGAGCCCGGTCAAGATGTACCAGGACTACCTGCCCCCTTATCACGCGGCAATCAAGGCCGGTGCCGGCGGCGTGATGGTGGCGCTCAACTCGATCAACGGCGTGCCCGCCACCGCCAACACCTGGCTGATGAACGACCTGCTGCGCAAGGACTGGGGTTTCAAGGGCCTGGCCGTGAGCGACCATGGCGCGATCTTCGAGCTGATCAAACACGGCGTGGCCAAGGACGGGCGTGAAGCCGCCAAGCTGGCGATCAAGGCCGGCATCGACATGAGCATGAACGACTCGCTGTACGGCAAGGAGCTGCCAGGGTTGCTCAAGTCCGGCGAGATCGAGCAGAGCGACATCGACAACGCCGTGCGTGAAGTGCTCGGCGCCAAATATGACATGGGCCTGTTCAAGGACCCGTACCTGCGTATCGGCAAGGCCGAGGACGACCCGGCCGACACCTACGCCGAAAGCCGCCTGCACCGCGCCGATGCGCGTGATATCGCGCGCCGCAGCCTGGTGCTGCTGAAAAACCACAACCACACCCTGCCCCTGAAAAAATCCGCGACCATCGCCCTGGTCGGCCCGCTGGCCAAGGCGCCGATCGACATGATGGGCAGTTGGGCGGCTGCTGGCAAACCCGAACAATCGGTGACCCTGCTTGACGGCCTGAACGCGGTGATCGGCGAGAAAGGCAAAATCATCTACGCCCGTGGCGCCAACATCACCAACGACAAGGCGGTGGTCGACTACCTCAATTTCCTCAACTTCGATGCCCCGGAATTGGTGGATGACAAGCGCGCGCCGCAGGTAATGATCGACGAAGCGGTCAAGGCCGCCAAGGAGGCCGACGTAGTGGTCGCCGCCGTTGGCGAGTCCCGTGGCATGTCCCACGAGTCGTCGAGCCGCACCGACCTGAACATCCCGCAAAGTCAGCGCGACCTGATCAAAGCCCTCAAGGCCACCGGCAAACCGCTGGTATTGGTGCTGATGAATGGTCGTCCATTGTCGATCCTCGAAGAGAACCAACAGGCCGACGCCATCCTGGAAACCTGGTTCGCCGGCACCGAAGGCGGCAACGCCATCGCCGATGTGCTGTTCGGTGACTACAACCCGTCGGGCAAGCTGCCGATCACCTTCCCACGCTCCGTGGGACAGATTCCGACCTACTACAACCACCTGACCATCGGCCGGCCGTTCACCCCAGGCAAGCCGGGCAACTACACCTCGCAGTATTTCGATGACACCACCGGGCCGCTGTTTCCATTCGGCTACGGCCTGAGCTACACCACCTTCAGCCTGTCGGACATGGCGCTGTCGTCCACCACCCTGAACAAGACCGGCAAGCTCGACGCCAGCGTCACCGTGCAAAACACCGGCAAGGTCGACGGCGAGACCGTGGTGCAGCTGTATATCCAAGACGTGGCCGGCTCGATGATCCGCCCGATCAAAGAGCTGAAGAACTTCCAGAAAATCATGCTCAAGGCCGGCGAAGAGCGCACCCTGCACTTCACCATTACCGAAGAAGACTTGAAGTTCTATAACACCCAGCTCAAGTACGCGGCGGAACCGGGTGAGTTCAATGTGCAGATCGGGTTGGACTCCCAGGACGTGCAGCAGCAGACGTTCGAATTGTTGTAATACCCGCGGCCCCCTCTTCAGCAAAAGAGGGGGGCCACGTGCTCGCCCGTGTCGAGCCGCGCTAAGTTAACTTTCGCTCACCTCTCCAAGCCAAGTCCTACATCAAGCCCCCTGCGTACTCGCACACCCTGTCCGCCCAATTTCATGTGCAGGTGTGTGGACTATGTCGCCCACGAAAAACGCCCGAGCGGCAACTCGAAAGACGTTCGATCCATCATCGTTCAAGCGGAATGCGTTCGCCCTCTGTGTCCTTGGCGGCCTCTCGGGTACGCCCGTTGATGCTGCAAATTATGTGGAACAAGGCCGGCTGCACGACGCGGCCAGTTGGCGCAGCGAAGAATTCAAACGTAACTGGGGGCTGGGCGCCGTAGGTGCCGATTACGCCTATGCCCGAGGTTTGAGCGGCGCGGGTGTACGCCTGGGGGTGTATGACTCCGGAACCGACCTGCGTCATAGCGAGTTTGCGGGCAAGCCCAATAATGGCGTGCGTCTGGCAGACCCTGGGTGCATGAGCGATACCGTGCTGTACGACGGCTGCTTCTACAGCGAAGGTGACCGTGGTGCCGTAAACGTTGTGGATGCACTGCCACCCGAAGCGTTGCTCGCCCTGGAAGAGGCCATTGAAAATGGTGACCTCACCAGAGAGGAACTGGACAACTACCTCAAGAACGTGAGCAACCGATACGACCCGCACGGTACTCACGTTGCGGGTATCGCGCTGGCCAATCGAAATGGCGAAGGCGCACAGGGCGTTGCCTACGCCGCCACCGTGAGTGCGGTGCGCCGGTTCAGCAATACCTACCAAGGGACGCCTGGTGAATCACCCTTCATGGTCGCCAATATGACGCGCGAAGCGGTCGACCTCGCCTACGCCGACCTGCACAGGCAGGGCGTGCGTGTGGTCAACCACAGTTGGGGCGCCCCGACATTGCCGGCGGATGAAGCAGCGCTGGACGCGTTGTTAAACAACACCAGTAACCTCCAATACCCAGAGCTCAAGGCCATTGCCGACAGCGCGGTCAAATACGGCATGCTGCAAGTCTGGGCAGCGGGCAATACCCGGGTAGAAAACATGTCCCCGCAAACGGCGCCCTTTCCCGGACTTCATGCCAGCCTGCCACGCGCCATGGCAGAGCTTGAGCCGTATTGGTTGAGCGTGGTCAATTTAAATAAAGAGCTGACCTTGAGCGATCGTTCCTACCGCTGCGGTTTCAGCAAAGACTGGTGCCTGGCCGCACCGGGAACGGGCATCCAATCCACCTGGGTGGCAGGCTCGGTAAACACCGAAAATCACTACGACGACGAAGGCGCGGTCGACGGTTTCAAAGTGACCGGCGACACACCCGAACTCGCTTACTCGACTCAGTCAGGCACCTCCATGGCCGCCCCCCACGTCACCGGCGGGCTGGCGTTGCTGATGGAACGCTTCCCTTACCTCAGCAACCCGCAGATCCGCGACGTACTGCTGACCACGGCCACCGACCTCGGCGAGCCGGGCGTGGACGACGTCTACGGCTGGGGCCTGATGAACCTGAAAAAAGCCATCGATGGGCCCGGCCAATTGCGCGTCGATACCGTGGTGAATATGGACCGTCCTGCCGGCGGCGCCATCGTCTGGCAAGGCGCTGCCTGGGACGACTGGCGCAACGATATCAGCGGCCCCGGACGCCTGGAAAAAACCGGTATCGGCTGGCTGCGCCTGAGCGGTAATAACAGTTTTGCCGGGGCCACGCTCAAGGAAGGCGTTCTGGAACTGGACGGTACCAACCGTCTCAAGGGCGACGTCGCACTCGACGGCGGTGTCCTGCGCCTCAATGGCACGCTGGCTGTAGAGGGTGATTATCAGCAAGCCGGCGGCGCAACCTTGATGACCGGCCTGGTGGCTCAGCCCGCTGCGGCAAACCTGCAGGTCAGCCGGCAGGCTTCGATCAACGGCGGCACGCTGTACCTGAACGCATCGCCCAACAGCTACCCCTTGGGCCAGCGCTACAACATCCTGCAGGCCAAAGGCACGTTGAACGGCGAGTTTGCCTCGATTGACCATCGTGAGTTCTCCCCCTTCCTGAGCGTTTCGCAGCTCAAGCAGGGCAATGACTTGCTGGTGGAATTCGGCCGTGGGCGCTCCCTGGCGTCAGCGGCCGACACTGCCAACCAACGCGCCGTCGCCGCTGCGGCAGACGCGCAAACCTCGCCCACCCCGTTGCTGCAACGCCTGACAGCACTGTTTCCGGACCAGGCGCCGTCCGCCCTCGACCAGTTGAGCGGCGAACTGCATGCCAGCACCCAGGCGGTGTTGATCGAAAACAGCCGTGTGCTGCGCCAGGCGGTGCTTGAGCGTCAACGCGTTGCGCACGACAGCCGCGCCGACGAATCAGATGCGGCGAGCCGTGGCGCCTGGGTGCTGCTGCCCCGCCAATCCGGCCAACTGGCAGGCGATAACGGCAGCGCACGCACGTCGCACAGCAGCACGGGCCTGCTGGTCGGTTTCGATCATCAACTGGAACAAGGCACGCGCATGGGGCTGGTGGCCGGCACCGGTAGCACCGAAATCAAGGCCGGGCCACGCGGCAAAGCGACTGTCGACACCTACCAGTTGGGCCTGCACGCCGGGCACACCTGGGACGCGTTCGGCCTCTATGGCGGCATCGCCTATGCGCAACACGACATCCAGACCAAGCGCCGCGTCAGCTTCCCCGGCGTAGAGAACCGCCTGTCCGCCCACTACGCCAGCCGCACGGTGCAGACGTTTGCCGAAGCCAACTACAGGTTCATCCATGACTTCTGGGATTGGCAGCCCTATGTGCAACTGGCCAACGTGCAGCAGCGCAGCAAGGGTTACAAAGAGCGAGGCGGCGTGGCGGCACTGCGCGGCAAAGGTTCGAAAGAAAGCGTCAACCTGACCACCGGCGGTGTGCGACTCAACCTCGACCTGGGCAAGGCGCAAATCGGCCCATCATGGCTGAGCGTGCGTGGCGCTCTGGCCTACACCCATGCCAGCGGCGACCTGCAGCCTTCCACCCAGGCCGCCTGGGATGGCGCAGGGGTGATGACTGTCAGCGGTGCGCCGCTGGATCGCCTCAGTACCCGCATGGAGTTGGGCGCCACCGCGCGCCTGACCCGCGCGAGTGCCATCGACCTGAGCTTCACTCGGCAGCGGGGCGAACGCACGCGCGACCAAAGCCTCACCGCCCAGTACACGCTGCAGTTTTAAGCCACCGGCGGGGGTGCCTTACCCCCGCCGATCCAACAGGTTGACCACCAACCGATCAATCCAGCCCCACACCCGCTGCTTAACCCGCCGCCACAATGGCCGTGCTTTCCAGGCCTCCAGGCTCACCGCCTGGCTTTGCCCGAAATCACGCTCGAAACTGCCCGCGACCGCCTGCGTCAACTCAGGGTCCAACGCCTCAAGGTTGGCTTCCAGATTGAACCGCAGATTCCAGTGGTCGAAATTGCACGAACCGATGCTGACCCAGTCGTCCACCAGCACCATCTTCAGGTGCAGAAAACACGGTTGGTATTCAAATATCCGCACGCCCGAGCGCAGCAAACGCGGGTAATAACGGTGCCCGGCGTAACGCACGGAGGGGTGATCGGTACGCGGGCCGGTGAGCAGCAAACGCACATCCACCCCACGCCCGGCCGCTCGGCGCAACGCACGGCGCACGCCCCACGTGGGCAGGAAGTAAGGCGTGGCCAGCCAGATGCGTGCCTTGCTGTTGTTAAGTGCACGGATCAACGATTGCAGAATGTCGCGGTGTTGACGGGCGTCGGCATACGCGACGCGACCCAGCCCAGGCCCGGTGGCCGGCAGCTTGGGCAGGCGCGGCAACCCAAAGTGGGTGGCCGGCTTCCACTCCCGGCGAGCCACGTTGGCGTGCCATTGCCGGTCGAACAGCGCTTGCCAGTCCAGTACCAGCGGGCCGCTGATCTGCACCATGACTTCATGCCAGTCGGCGGTGTCCTGCCCTGGCGTCCAGAATTCATCGGTAACGCCGGTACCGCCAACCACGGCGATGCTCTGGTCAATCAACAGCAACTTGCGGTGGTCGCGATACAGGTTGCGCATCCAACGCCGCCAATTCAGGCGATTGTAAAAACGCAACTCCACACCCACCTCGGTCAAGCGCTTACGCAGCCCGAGGGTAAACGCCAGGCTGCCGTAATCATCGAACAGGCAGCGCACCCGCACGCCGCGCTCGGCGGCCAGCACCAACGCCTGCACCATGGCTTCGGCGCAGGCACCGGCCTCCACCAAATACAACTCCAGATCAACCTGACGTTCGGCGCGGGCAATGCCCACCAGCATCTGCGGAAAAAAACGCGGCCCGTCGATCAGCAACTCGAAACGGTTGGCGCTGCGCCACGGGAACACCGCGCCACTCACTTCAGCGCGCCGTAAAAATCAGCACCGCACCCACCGGCACCGACAAACTGATCGACTTGAGCCCCGCCGCCTTGCGCAACGCCGCCACACCCGGCGCGAGGTCGAAATCCTCGGCATGCAACACCACAGGTTCCAGGGTGACCACTTGGAAGCGCCGGTCATCCAGGCGCGTGGCGAGTAATTCGGCGCTGTAGGTCTGGGTTTTGCCGTGCAGGGTCACGCTCAGCGGCAAACGCAATTCCAATTGCGCGCCGGGGGCAAGTTCGTTGATGGGTTGCAGGTTGATCTGCGTGTTGATAAGCGCTTCGGGGAAGGTCTTGATCTGGAACAGGCTATTGCGCATGCGCTCGTCACGCAGCGGGATGCCGCTGTTGACCGACTCCAACTCCACCTCCAACTGCGCGGCGCCCTTGCCATCGACCTTGCCGTGCAGCACCAGAAAGCGCTGCACTTCGGCGATCTCGGTGTTTTTGGTGGTGACAAACGACAGGCGTGAGGACTCGTTGTCCAGGTACCAGTCGGCGTGGGCGGGCACGGCGGCACCGGCCAGCAAGGTGAAGGCCAGGGGTTTGAACACAGACGCGTTGAACATAAAAACTCGTGGGGCGAAAAACCTGGACGAACCTTAAGCGCATGTCACGAGCGGCGCAAATCCAAATGTGGGAGAAGGGCTGAATCAGGGGGTCAACCGACACCCCTGCCGCTCGCCCAACCACCGCGCCGTGTGCGTGCGCCCCAACCCTGTCGCTGTTACCTCGCTGCGCTGCGGGTTATCCCTGAACGCGCTGGTGGGTACGTATTGCTTCACATACCCCAGGCAATACTGCGCCGGGTTATTCGCCACGTACCGGCACGAGCAGTATTCCTTAGCGGTGTACGCCGCGATGATGTCGGGGAAGGCCTGCAGGTTGACGCGCTCGTGCCACCCCCAGCCGAGCAAGGCGAGCAACAGCAGCAGGAACAGGCTGGTAAATGGCCGACGACGGATCATGGCTGCACCGCTGCGAGTACGCGTTTAAGCAGTTCGTTGTGACGATAAGTACCGTCGCGATCATCGCCGTAGCGCACGATCACCACGTGTTCGGCGGGCATTATGAACAGTGCCTGGCCCCAGTGGCCAAGGGCGGCGAAGGTGTCGGCGGGGGCGTCGGGCCAAGGCTTTGGCGTGCCCTGGTTAAGCCACCAGTGGCCGCCGGGAACGGCTTCGTCCTGGCCGGTGTTGTAGTGAGCGAACGGCTGGCGGTTGAAGGCGACCCACTCCTTGGGCAGCAATTGCTGCTGGTGCCAACGCCCGTCACGTGCCATCAACAACCCTACGCGAGCCAGGTCGCGGGCGGTGAGGTAGGCGTAGGACGAGGCGACGAAGGTTTCGTCGGCATCGGTTTCCCAGGTGGCGTTGCGAATGCCCAGCGGCTGGAACAGCACATCCCACGGGTAACTCATGTAGGCCTTGTGGCCGAGCATGCCCTTGAGCGCGGCGGACAATAAATTGCTGTCGCCACTGGAGTAACGGAAAGCCTGACCGGGGGCGCTGAATGAGTCGGAGTTGGCGGCGAACTCGGCCATATCGCTGCGGCCTCGGGTGTAGAGCATCGCGACCACCGAAGATTTCAGCGGCGCGTATTCGTAGTCTTCCTGCCAGTCCAGGCCCGAGGCCCAGTGCAGCAGGTCGGCCATGGTCACCGTCGGGTGCTGTTTCATTGGCGGGTAAAAACGCGCCACGGGGTCGCTGAGTTTGAAGCGGTTATCGCCGTAGGCCACGCCGAGCACGGTGGCCATCAGGCTTTTACTGATCGACCAGGTCAGGTGCGGCGTGCTGGCGGTGGTGGGCGCGGCGTAGCGTTCATAAATGACCTGGCCGTCGCGAATCACCAGCAACGCGTCGGTGCGAATGCCTTGGCGGGTGGCGTCATCACGCGCAGGGAATGCGTAGGTTTCGAGGGCTTCGACGGCGGAGCCGGACAGTGGCGGGCCCTTGACCCAGTCCGTGTCGGGCCAGGTTTCAGCGCGGGCGGTAACGGTGATGAACAGCAGGGCAACACACAACAAGCCTCTGACCATGGACGCAGACTCAAGGGGGCATTCGAGCCCGCGAGCCTAGCCCAGGCGCATGACAGATTGACGACAGAGGGGCTGTCATCCAAGCGTCACCATAACTTCATGGAGATGACACCGGGGCTACATAGCCTGAGTTTGGACAAACAAGTCGACCGGCCGAAAGTGGCTGGCACTCGGAGATTCGCCATGACTCAGATCGCCCGCATCAGCGACACCGGCAATGAACGCCGCCTGCAAGCCGAACGCCTGGTTGGCGCCAACGCTTTGCAGGAAGCCCAGGCCCTGCGGTTCAACGTGTTCAGCGGCGAATTCAACGCCAAGCTGAAAGGCGCGGAACATGGCCTGGACATGGATGACTATGATGTTCACTGCAGCCACATCGGCGTGCGGGATTTGAACAGCGGTCGATTGGTCGCCACCACCCGTTTGCTCGACCACCAGGCCGCCAGCACCCTGGGCCGGTTCTACAGCGAGGAAGAATTCAGCCTGCATGGCCTGCTGCACCTGCAAGGGCCGATCCTGGAAATCGGCCGCACCTGCGTCGACCCGGCTTACCGCAACGGCGGCACCATCGCGGTGTTGTGGGGCGAGTTGGCCGAGGTGCTCAACCAGGGCGGCTACAGCTATTTGATGGGTTGCGCGAGCATTCCGATGCACGACGGCGGTATCCAGGCCCACGCCATCATGCAGCGCCTGCGCGAACGCTACCTGTGCAACGAACACCTGCGCGCCGAACCGAAAAAACCGCTGCCGGCGCTGGACTTGCCGTCCAACGTAATTGCCGAAATGCCGCCGCTGCTCAAGGCCTATATGCGCCTGGGCGCGAAGATCTGCGGCGAGCCATGCTGGGACGAAGACTTCCAGGTCGCCGACGTGTTCATCCTGCTCAAGCGCGACGAGCTCTGCCCGCGTTACGCACGTCACTTCAAGGCGGCCATGTGATGAGCCGGCTACGCATCTACGGGCGCATCGCCCGCGTGCTGGTGGTGGTGGCGCTGGGCTTGAGCATGGCCAGTGTATTTGGCCTGTTCGAACGCTTGGGCGTGGCCAATTCGATGGTGCGTCGCCAGCGCTGGTCGCGGTTCTTTATGGCCCGGCTGACCAACGCCCTGCCCTTTCGCGTGACGGTGCACGGCGAGTTGCCGACGCAGCCGATGCTGTGGGTGAGCAACCACGTGTCCTGGACCGATATTCCACTGCTGGGCGCGGTGGCGCCGATGTCGTTCCTGTCCAAGGCGGAAGTGCGCACCTGGCCGGTCGCCGGTTGGCTGGCCGCCAAGGCAGGCAGCCTGTTTATCCGTCGCGGTTCGGGTGACAGCCAACTGATCCGCAAGCAGATGACCCGTCACTTGGAACAACAGCACCCGCTGCTGATGTTCCCCGAAGGCACCACCACCGACGGGCGCAGCCTGCGCACGTTCCACGGGCGTTTGCTGGCCAGCGCAATCGACGCGCACGTATCGCTGCAACCGGTGGCGATCCGCTACCTGCGCGACGGGCAAGTGGATGCGCTGGCGCCGTTTATTGGCGATGACGATTTGCTGTCGCACCTGATGCGCTTGTTTGCCAACGATCAGGGCGATGTGGAAATCCACGTACTCAAACCGATTGCCTGCGCCGGGCAGGAACGCGCGGCGCTGGCGTATCAGGCGCAGCAGGCGGTGCAGAAGGCGTTATTCGGGCCGTTGCCGGAGACCGAACAAGTGGCTGTTCGGCCAGCGTTCGCCGCCTGATATGAGCTAAACACGGTTCCAATGTGGGAGGAGGCTTGCTCCCGATAGCAGTAGTTCAGTCAACCTATACAGTGACTGACCCACCGCCATCGGGGGCAAGCCCCCTCCCACAGCTAGATCTCAGTAGTCAGTTGGTCTTGTGCAAATGCCTGCAATTGTGGATAGAACATCCGGAAGTCCTCACTCAGCGGCTCATACAACACACGCAACTCCTGCATCGCATGTTCCAACGCCTGCGGCTGAGTCAACCGCCGCGAAATCCCGCGCAGCACCTGCTCCATCACCGCGAACTCACGGTACGAGCCCAGCCAATCGTCCGCTGCCATATACGGTGCAATCTGCGCCAGCCGCCCCGGCAGTTGCGGTTCGGCCGCGAGCACGCGGTACACCTGCGAAGTGAAATGCTCCAGCGGCTGGTCGGCATACAGCGCCCAATCCCGCGCCAGGCAGTGGTCGAAAAACACATCGAGGACGATCCCCGCATAGCGCCTGCGCGTAAGGCTGAAGCGCGATAACGCCGCCCCTACCAGCGGGTGGCTGTCGGTGAAGCGGTCGATGGAACGATGCAACTGGATCGCCGATTCGATCGGCAGGCTGAACTGGCCCTGCAGGCGACCTTTGACAAAGTCGCCATAAAGGCTACCCAGCAGTTGTGCCGGAAGTTGGCCGCCCAGATGCAGATGTGCGAGATAATTCATGGCGCGCAGTCTAGCACTGCCAACCACGTATCGTTATAACCCGATATACCGATTCAGAAGGGTCTCAGATCAAAATCATATTGGTATATCGGGATGTAGCGATTTAAAGTTCGCCTCATCGCGATATAACGCTTTACGAAACGAGCAACTGCCATGTCCATCGACCTCGACGAAATAATAAAAGCCCTGGCGCACCCAGTACGACGAGACATTCTCACCTGGCTCAAAGACCCGAAAGTGCAATTCCCCGAGCAACTGCACAACCACGAATACGGCATCTGCGCCGGGCAGATCGACCAACGCTGCGGCTTGTCCCAGTCGACGGTGTCGGCCCACCTGGCCACCTTGCAACGGGCGGGATTGATCAGCAGCCAGAAGGCCGGGCAGTGGCATTTTTTCCGGCGCAACGAGGAAACGATCCAAGCCTTCCTCGCGGCGCTTACCACTGAACTCAGCGCTGAATTCAGCGCGCCGCTGTAAAGGACACGAAAATGCCTCTCTCGCTGCTTATCCTGGCCTTGAGCGCCTTCGCTATCGGCACCACCGAATTCGTCATCATGGGCCTGCTGCCCGATGTTGCGGCGGACCTCGGCGTATCGATCCCCGGCGCCGGTTGGCTGGTCACCGGCTATGCCCTGGGCGTGGATCGATAC
>Ga0207650_10000544_pt1 | contig 30733 bp, 24 predicted proteins | sample KBSS63metaG_FD_184325 | JGI IMG/M metagenome (GOLD analysis project Ga0207650, IMG submission 184325) | Switchgrass rhizosphere microbial communities from Kellogg Biological Station, Michigan, USA - KBS S6-3 metaG (SPAdes) (version 2) | ecosystem: Host-associated > Plants > Roots > Rhizosphere...
CTCCAGATCCGAACGCGAGTTGCCGACGTAATCAAATTGCTCGCCGCAAGTTTCAACTAAAAGCCGAAGCTTCTTTCCCGCGGTCAAATTCCGCTCTCCATTGCTGCCTAAGACGAGGTCGAAAAGGCCGAGCGGGGCCACCACCGAACGGGCTTTCTGATAATCCGATCCAGTGGCGAGAATAAGCCGCCTGCCGCGCGATTTCTCCGCTCGCAGCCACGTCAACAATTCGTCATGAAGGGGCAAAAGCGAAACGTCAATTTGGACCAGGTGAAAGATTCTACTCTTCAAATGCGCCCGTCCCTTTAACAACCAGAGCGGGAGCAGCAGGACAAGCCAAGGCTTTTGTTTGATCAGGCGCAGAGTGGCCTCAAACAAAAGATCGGTGCGCAGGAGGGTCCCATCCAAATCGACCACCAGCGGAATGTTCTCTAACTCACACTTACCCTCTTCGTTTCCTATTTCCATCTTGCGCATTGACTCGTTACCGTTCGGTTATCGACTGACATCTGCTTTCTGAGGTTTCCAATACCCAGCCACATTGAGGCGTCTTTTTCGAATCTGCTACGAGGGTGTCCCTTTTCCGCGAAACGGCGTTGGAGTGGCCGATCCCAAGCGGTTCCCAAAATATCGATATCTGAGCATGCCGGCAAGTCCTTTGATTGACTTCCACGTCCGTTCTGGATTTGGAACGGTCAATCGACGCTCGATGGTAAGCATTGAGTGTGGGAGACGGATTTGGCTGCTGCTGAACCCTATGTTAGATTTTGTTCCTTCCGTAGCCGCCTCAGATGAAACCAAGCTCCAAAAAAAAATTCGCACCCAAGTGGAGCGGAGAGACTATCGATACGGACATCTCCTCCACAGCGCTGATCCAGGGATTGATTCCCGCCGCTGTTGTGGTCGTGACTTTTCTTACATTCCTGCCAGGTTTGCAGAATGGGTTTGTCAATTGGGATGATGGAGCGTTTCTTGTAAATAATCTAAATGCCCGGGGACTCGATTGGCAGCGACTTCGCTGGATGTTTACCACGTGCTATCTCGGGTCGTGCATGCCTCTGAATTATGTGACGTACGGCTTGGATTACATCCTCTGGGGAATGAATCCTTTTGGATATCATCTGAGCAGCTTACTGATTCATTCCGTTAATGCGGTGGTTTTTTATTTCCTGAGCCTGCGGCTGTTGCGACTTGCGGTGCCTCCTTCATCACCGCAACTTCCGTATCGATTGGCAGCCGCCGTGGCCACGCTGCTATTTTCTCTGCACCCGCTGCGTGTCGAGGCGGTAGTTTGGGTCTTGGGCCGGGAAATAGCTATTGCCGGTTTTTTTTTCTTTTTGAGTTTAATTTGCTACTTGAAAGCGGCCGAAAAGGAGTCGATCGGTCAATCGCGCTGGGGTTGGATGAGCGCGGCATGGATTTTTTACGCGTTATCTCTTTTAGGTAAAGAAGCCGCATTGACTCTTCCTTTCGCTCTCTTTGTCCTGGATGTTTATCCCTTGAAGCGCTTCCCTGGGGCTTGGCGAGAATGGTCCGGGAAAAAAGCCCGGCGGATTTGGTGGGAAAAGCTACCCTTTCTGCTGATCGCCTTGGCAGCCGCGATCAAGGCAGTGTTGGCAAAAGGACAATCGGGAACAATTTACACGTGGGAAAATTATGGTTTGCTGCCCCGACTGGCTCAGGTGCTGTATAGTTTTGCCTTCTACCTGTGGAAAACGCTGGCTCCGATCGAACTATCGCCGCTCTACCCTTTGCGTGCTTTTGCCGGACCGTGGAATTTGTTGTTCCTAGCCACTGGCGGCATCTTTTTAACGCTAACTATTGGACTTTTTATTTTGCGACGCCGTTGGCCGGTTGGGCTGGCGGCCTGGGTCTTTTACGCGATCCTGCTCCTGCCGGTAGGTGGCATTGTCGCGTTTGGCCCCTACGTCGCGGCTGATCGCTTCAGCTATATTCCGTGCGCACTCTGGCCGGTAGTTCCGGGAACGGGTTTGCTTTGGGCGTGGAAGCTCAAGATGAGCGACCGCCTCAGCGCCCGAACACTCGCTGCCGCAGAGTTGTTTACTGCAGGTGTCCTGGTGGCTCTGGGAGCGTTGACGTGGCAACAAAGCGAGGTCTGGAAGGACTCCGAGCGCCTATGGAGACACGCGCTATCAATTGATGAGCGATCGAGCTTTGCGCATAACAATTTGGGTCTCGCCCTCGCGGACCGAGGTGCTTTGCAGGAGGCGGTAAACCAGTTTCGGCGCGCCGTGGAGATTGATCCGGTATTTGTGGAAGCCCATACGAATCTTGGCAATTTTCTCGCGCAAATGGATTTACGCCAAGAAGCGGTCGCTCAATTGCGCCAGGCGCTGCAAATTGACCCCATGTTTGCGAACGCTCACAACACGCTTGGCAATATTCTGGTTGACAGCGGCGGATTGGAAGAAGCGCTCCAACAGTTTCGCAAAGCGATCGACATCAATCCTGACGCTGCAATCTTTCACTATAATTTAGCAAGAACTCTCGCCAGGAAAGGAGATGTGCAAGGGGCAATCTCTCACTATCAGCGAGCGCTAGAAATCGACCCCGAGGACGATGATGTGCGCAATAATCTCGGCCTTTTGCTGTTAAATCAGGGAAAGGTTGACGAGGCGATGGAGCAATTTCGTCATGTTATCCGGGTGAATCCTAACTATGCCAAAGCGTACTTCAATATCGGTAAGATTTACGTCGAACAAGCTCGCTTGGATGAAGCGGTGGAAAACTTCGAAAAAGCATTGAAGCTTGCGCCGGCGGTCGCAGAGATTCACGAAAATCTTGGCCACGTGCTCGCTAAACAAGGGAAAAACGAGCAAGCGGCGGCGCATCTCGCCGAGGCTCTAAGAATCGTGAGATCGCAGGGGCCATCATCATAACCGGTCGCGGGTATAGGGCCTATGGGTCACAGTCCAGCGAATTCGTTTGCTGAACACCGCTTAAAATTCTTTCTCATGACAAAAGCGAAACCGCGCAGCGAAAAGAAAAGCCGGGCGAAACCATCGTCCATCGATACGGCACGGAAGGACTCTCAGGATCGGCTCAAGTGGACGATGGTCATTTTTGCCAGTGCCTTCAGTCTCCGCCTGCTCTATCTCATTCAAATCCAGTCGATTCCGCTCTTTTATCATCTTGCCGGGGACGGCCGGACCTATGACGAATGGGCTCAGCGCATTGCCGCAGGCGACTGGCTGGGACAAGGAGTATTTTATCAAGCGCCGTTGTATCCTTATTTTCTCGGCGTCTTGCAACACGTGGTCGGGCACAACCTTTGGGCCATCCGTGCGATCCAGGCGGCTTTGGGTTCGGTTTCCTGCGCGCTGATTTTTCTCGTTGGCGAAAAATTGTTTTCCCGCGGTGTCGGCATCGCCGCCGGTTTGCTACTGGCGTTCTATGCCCCGGCAATCTTCGTTGATGTACTGATCGAAAAGAGTGTTCTCGATGTACTGTTATTGACTCTGCTGCTCTGGGTTCTTGTCGGCTCACCGCAAGATTGGCGCCAATGGCTCGGTGCCGGCGCACTTCTCGGGCTGCTCGGCCTTTCGCGCGAGAACGCATTGGTGTTAGCGATAGTGGTGCCATTGTGGATCGCGATATATTTTTCCGAACAGTCACTGAGGCAGCGGGCTTTGTGGATCGGTTTTTTCTTCGGCGGTTTCCTTCTAGTTCTCGTTCCCGTGGGGCTGCGAAACCTCGTTCGCGGTGGCGAGTTCAAGCTCACCACGTCGCAACTCGGCGCCAATTTCTTTATCGGCAACAACCCCGCCGCGGATGGCACTTATCGTTCGGTGTACAAAATTATCGGCGAGCCGCACTTAGAAGGCAGCGATGCGACCCGTTTGGCCGAGCGCGAGACCGGGCGGAAAATGACGCCGGGCGAAGTGTCCGCTTTTTGGTTGCAGAAAGCGGTGACCTATATTCGCAGCGAGCCGCTCAGGTGGGTTCGGCTCCTCGGTAAGAAATGGCTAATGGTCTGGAATGCGCGCGAGGTGGAAGATTCCGACGATTTTTATATTTACACCGGCTGGTCGTGGCTGCTCACCGCACTCAGTTGGATTAGTCATTTCGGTATTTTGGCGCCGCTTGCCGCTATGGGAATCTGGATTTCACGCCAACGATGGCGCCGTTTGTGGTTGCTTTACGCCATGATCCTTTCTCTCGCGTCGAGCGTCGCGTTTTTTTATATATTCGGCCGCTACCGCTTTCCTTTGGTCCCACTGCTGACCCTATTTGCTGCCGCAGCGATAATGGAGTTGTTGCGTTTGTCTCGTAGTCGACGCGTGCAGTCGCTATTCGTCGGCATTGCCGTTTTGCTAACGGCCGCCCTCGTGGTCAATTGGCCGATGTATGGGATTCACGGGCCGGGGTCCATCGGCTACAACAATCTTTCCAATGCATATTACAAACAAGGCAGAGTCGCTGAAGCGATCAACACCGCTCGCGAAGCGCTTCAGGTCGAGCCCGATCTGGGTGTCGCCAATTACAATCTCGGTAATCTGTACGCCGGCCAGGGTGAATTCGATATCGCCCAACGATATTTCGAGCGGGCGATGGCGCTCTATCCCAATTACGCGGACGTGCGCAGCAACTACGGCCAGCTGATTGCTGAGCGCGGCGATGTCGAGGCCGGAATTCGCTATTTTCGTCAAGCGATCGCGCTCAATCCATCGATCAGTCGAGCTCATCTCAATCTCGGCGTCGCGCTCGCGAAACAAGGCCGCCTTGATGAGGCGATCGAACCGCTGCAACGCGCGGTTGATCTGACGCCAGACGTCCCAGAGCCGAGTTATTATTTGGGCAGCGTGTACGCCGCGCAAAACCGCTATGCCGACGCCGCCGCGGCTTTTGAGCGCGCTCTGCAGATTCGACCCGAGTTCATTCCGGCACACCAAAGCCTTGCGCAGTTGCTGCTGTTGCAAGGGAACAAGGAAAAAGCGCTGGAGCATTATCAGGAGGCGCGGCGCTTGATCCAGCAAGCCCGGTCAACTACGGCCGGCAGGTCTCCATCGATGCTGCCTTGATCGCGTGTTGGCGCCGCACGGTTAGTTGACGCTATGAGGGCGCGACCCGCAATTTCAGCGCCGATGGGGGATGGATGAGTTTAATGAATGGAATGGGATCGTCCGCTAGGTGAACGGGTTCCATGCGCACCAAGGGCTCAGCCGTTAGACCGGCCACCCAGTGATATTTCAAGATCAGCTCATCGCCTTTGAGCTCGGAAAGTTCCAAGCGATTGTACCCAGCCTTCAACTTACCTTCCCCGGCTATAAACCAGCTCAACGGCTGATTGACTTTCATCAGGTGTACCGGACCGATGCGCTGCTCGACCGTAACCAGTCCGGGAATTGATAGCAGTCGCTGAATCGACCGCGGATCGAAGGCAACGACCGCACCAATGTTGTAGAGGCGTAGATAGTTGCGCAACTCCGAGTCCGAGATCGCTTGCGGGTCTTTTTGAAACAGTTTGCCAGAGTGAAACTCGGCGAAGTGGTGGCGGTCGTTGTAGAGATTGATGGGTCCACCGATCAGTTGGCGGCCCGTGAGGTAGGGGAGGAACGACGAGAGGTAGGTGCGGTCGTAGACGAAACCGCTTTCATCGCCGGACTCTTCGAACAGAAGCCGCGCATTTTCTGGGGTTTCGCGATCTATCCATTCGACTATGGCCGTGAGTTCCGGACGAAAGGTCGAGCGCAGCTTCAGCCGGCCGCTTGACTCTGTTTGAATCACATTCAACGAAAATGCCAGAAGCCCCAAGACGACTGCACTACCCACAAAAGGTGAAAAAGATCTGCTCCTCCCAAATGAGAGACTCACATAGTAGGAAGCGGCGATGACAAGAATTAGATCGAGCGGCACCTTAAATCGCAACGGCTGCCAGGCCTTAACCGTCGAAGACAGCGCGCCGAAATAGGTCACGCCGAAAAGAATCACCGAGGCCGTTGCGAGCATCATTCCGATGGGACGTTTTGGACTCCGTATCAGGTGCCATATTCCCGCCGTACCGAGAATAAGAAGCATCAGGCGGAAACCTTTCTCCAGAACAGACGAGCGGAATGTCCAAAATCCTCGTGGACCAAGATAATCGAGAAGAAAAGTAAACGCACCGGTTCCGACGAACAACGGTAATCGCTCGACAATCGCGGCTGAGACATCATCCGCGCGATGATGGATCGCCGGAATCAGCCATGCTGAATTAACGAGTAAGGCAAAGAACGCCGCGACGGTGCTCCACGCGAGTAGGCGGGCGGTTATGAGCTGGGGTCGCAGCAAAAGCAATGCAAACATCGGTGGCAAAAAAGTGATCATCGACTGCACATGCAGCGGTAATGCGGCGGCGACAAAAATCAGCAATGCGAAGTGGCTCCAGCCGATCTTTGTGGGAAACAACGCAAGTCGATAAAAAAGAGAGATTCCCCAAATGCTCAGATAAGAAGCGACTGGAAAGCCGATCATGCCGTAAAAAAACATTTCCCGCGGCAACGAGTTCCACCAATAAACCGTGCCAAAAGAGGCCGCCAACGCGGCGATGAAACATTTGCTCTCGTCCCCGAAAAACAAATTGCTTGCAGCCGTGTACATGAGCCAAGGAACGCTCGCCATCGCGAGAAACGCGCAGATCTTAAGCCACTGGACAGGTGACAAGCTGATCGCGGACAGCGCCAATGCAGTCCATTCAAAAAATTTAATGCTGAGATCCTGGATTGTATTGGAAGGATAACCCGCCATGAAAAAAGGGTTGTATCCCCAGGTCATTTTGTCCTGATGCCAGAATGCGGCCAGAGAGTTGAGATGATGAAAGTGAAGGCCCCAATCCTGGTCTATCAGCGGCTGCGTATTGAAGATTCCCGATACGGGATTAAATAGTGCGGCTAGACCGCAGATATGAAGGCAACCGATAACACTGACGAGTATCAGGCTGAATCTTTCATTCCATTCGAATCGGACTTGCTCACCGTTCACGGCTCGACGATTAGAAGCATTGCGACGGGTCTTACGCATTCGAGTTTTGCTCATTACAGCCCTGTCTGACGCATGATCGTTATCAGGTGAATGTCAGATTTTTCAACGGGATGATCCGAGGTTTCTCGCAAAATCGCTCGCTAAGAAACAGTCAGCGAATTGTAGTATCCCAGTTGTCGTGTTAATTAGGCGCAAAGGAGACCTCAATCACCATGAAGCAACACCTGTTGAGTGTTTTAGGTTTAGCTTTTGTTATGGGCTGTTCGATGGTGGCCGCGGGACAGCGCGCGACTGCCGAGCTCAAAGATAAGGACGGGAAAACCGTCGGGAGTGCGAGTTTTCGTGAAGCACCGGACGGTGTGCTGGTGCGTCTGGATGTCAAAGGTCTAACGCCCGGCCTACACGCTGTGCACGTACATGCAGTCGGCAAGTGCGAAGGTCCTGCGTTCGCAAGTGCGGGCGGACATTTCAATCCGACACAAAAAAAGCACGGCTTCAAAAACCCGGAAGGAGTCCATGCCGGCGATTTGCCGAATATGCTGGTGGCGAAGGATGGCTCCGGCCGTTTCGAAGCGTTAACCGATGCGATCACGTTGCGATCAGGATCGCTGTCGGTGTTTGATAGCGACGGCAGCGCGATCGTCATTCACGCGACAAGCGACGATTATATGACCGATCCCGCGGGAAATTCGGGTGATCGCGTCGCTTGTGGGGTGATTGTTCCAAACGGGTAGCGTCTTCTAAAGATAGTGCAAGCTCGCTTCACCGCGAGCGAGTTTTGCTTCAGCTTGCGTGATCCGCTCTGCCGTGCCGAGATCCTGCCAAAAACCGTCGAAGCGAAAGCCGTAAAGCGCTTCGGCGGCGGCGAGCATCTTTGGATACGTTTCCCTGGTTGTGCTGAACTTTTGTGGCATGCCGGCCATATATTCGAATACGGTCGGTTCTAAAATCTGCACTCCGGAAAACATCAGCTTACGAACCGGCGCCAATGGCGGACTCTGCGCGTGTGTCGTGAGAAACCGGCAAATTTGCGCGCTCGAGTCGATGTCGATCGAACCGTAGCGATCCGCGTCCGGATCCGGGCGCAAAATAAGCGTTACCGCGCTGTTTTTGTGCTTGTGAAAGGCGATGGCGCTAGCCAAGTCGAGGTCGATCAGCACATCGGTATTGATCACGATAAAAGTTTCGTCCTGTAAAAATGGTTTTGCCTTGAGCAGTCCTCCGCCGGTGTCGAGCAATTCGCTTTCTTCGGAATAGCTGATTTCTAAACCGAACTGTTTGCCGGTCCCAAGCTTATTTTCGATCTGCTCGCCAAAATGATGCAAATTGATCATAATTTCGCGTATCCCGTAGTGGCGTAGCAAAAGCAGCGGATACTCGATCATCAGCCGCCCCGCAACAGGGACGAGGGCTTTAGGCATGCGATTGGTTAGAGGGCGAAGACGGGTTCCTTGGCCGGCGGCCAACACCATCGCTCTCACTGCATCGCCTCGAACTGCTCGAGGAGCAAGGGCAAGATCGGTCGGGCCTGTGGTGTATTCGCCAAATTCCGCGCTAGGCGTCGAACCGTCGGCGGAATGAATTTACGGTAACCGGGTTTGCCCTTCACCAGGTCGAGATAATAAAATCGGCCGACAACCTTCAGGTCGCGTTGAATCGCCGACAAGCGGTAGACCTCGATGAACTCATCGGGTTCTAGCATACGCCCGAGGGTTCGGCTCGATTCGGTATAATAGCGTAGCAGTCGTTCTTCGATGGGTGGCGTGACAATTTGATCGGTAATCCGGTCGTTGAGCAGAGACGCGAGATCGTATTGCGGGGGCGCGAGAAGCGCGTCCTGAAAATCGATCACCCGGATGGATTCATCGCTCACCATCAGGTTCCAGCTGTGGTAGTCGCGGTGGTTCAGGCAAGGAACCTGGTTTGCCAAAATCTCCGAGACTCCGGTGAACCATCTTCGCAATTGATCAATGGCGGCTCCGTCGATTGCGGCACCGGGACGTTTTTCCAAACCCCACTCGATAAAATGCTCGAACTCCCACATGTAAAGCTTAAAATCGAATCGCTGTTGAAAAGCGATGCAGGCATCGTCTCGCTGTGCAGTACCAACGATTTGCAAATGCAGCAGCTCATCGATCGCCTGTTGATACCAGGCGATGATTTCCTCGTCCGGCAAGTTCTGCACTCGGTCCCATAACGCGGTGTCGCCCAGATCCTCGAGCAACATAACGCCTTGATTTTCCCAATGGCCGTAAAGCTTCGGGACATGGACTCCGATCCGGCTGAGAAAGCGGTGTAAGTTCAAGAAGGGGAGTTCTTTCGGGCGTTCCTTGAATACGGCCAGCTCCTCGCTGGAAAGGGGCAGCGTGCTGCCGGCCGGCAGGTCCATGACAATGGCGGTTGCAGGCGCACCGAGACCGCGCAAATGAGCGCGATAGTACCGGCGGCTGGAAGCGTCACCCGCAAGCGGAGCCAGAGAAGTCAATGTCGCGCCCGCGCCAAAGATAAGGCCGATTTTTTCGCTGATCAGCTGCTCAAGAGGATCAATCACAATTCGCCTGAGTGGAGTGGTTGAGACGAGTTAGCTGATGAAGGCGCCGGCACCGCCGGTCGCTAAGCTTCTCATGAACCGCCGAAGCCGATGCTGACCTTTCCGGCTTCGAGAATGACAGGCACTTGCCGTCGTCCACTGGACAGCTTGAGCATTCGCTCGAGTCCCTGCTCGTCTTCGAGCACGTTGATATACTCGTGTGGAACTTTGCGGCGCGCGAAAGCCTCCCGGGCTGCAGCCGTGTAGGGTCAAAGGTCTTTGCCGAAAATAATGACTTTTTCTTCCATGACGATGCCACTTGCTTGCGTTCATAAAAAATAGGCGTCAAAGGGCGAAATTGCAAGGGAAGTTTATCGCATGCTACTTTGCGAACGAGATGGAAGATCTCATGGAAGATAAGACGGTTCGATGCTCACTTGTCCATCTTCGATTCTCGTAGCCGCTATTTACAGATGTCTGGCTCTCTCTACATTGTCCCCACACCGATTGGCAATCTTGAAGACATAACTTTTCGGGCGGTTCGCGTGTTGAAGGAAGTCGATCTGATAGCCGCAGAAGATACCCGCCATACCCAGGTGCTTCTCAACCACTATGACATTCGCACCTCGGTCACTAGCTATCATGAGCATAATGAGCGCGGCAAAGCGCGCGAATTGGTCGAGCAGCTCCGGCAAGGTAGAAGCATTGCGCTACTCTCAGATGCGGGGACACCGATGATTTCCGATCCGGGTTATCGGCTTGTCGTCGAAGCGATTCGCGCCGGCGTGCAGGTCATTCCTCTGCCAGGGCCGTCCGCCGTCACCGCTGCGTTAAGCGCTGCAGGGTTGCCCACGGATCGATTCGGCTTCGAGGGATTTTTGCCGGCGAAAAAAAGCGAGCGCAGGAGCACTCTGGAGGCGCTTAAAAAGGATACGAAAACTCTCATTTTCTATGAGGCACCGCACCGGCTCAAGGAAACGCTTGCCGACATGGCGGAGATTTTCGGGGACCGTGAAGTCGCGATCGGCCGCGAAATCAGCAAAGTCCATGAGGAATTCTTACGGGGAGCGCTTCGCGAAATTCTCGCAACGGTTGAGCAGCAGACCGTCAGGGGTGAGATTACGCTGGTCGTGCAGGGCGCTACCAGCGGAGCTCCCGTTTCGGAAGAAGGAGTGATCAGCGAGATACGCCAGTTAGCTGAAAACGGAATGCGAGTAAAGGAGATTTCAGAATTGGTGGGCGCGCATCATGGAATCTCGAAACGAGAGGTCTACCGGCTTGCGCTTCGAGTAAAAAATTTGAAGTGACGCGACGCGCTTAACTACACGGGCAACATGCTGCGCCCCTACGTTTGATTTGGACAATCTGTCGGACAGCGCGCGCTCCGCGCCCTACCGTTTGATCACAAACCCACGATAGCCGTGCTCTGGCTCCTCCCAATGCACAGTTACCTCCGTGACGCGGGCGCCGGCGGGCCCGCGATGGCACCAGGCGATTAGTTGATCGAGTTTTTCCCTGGGGCCCTCGGCGACTAGCTCGACGGAGCCATCGGAACAATTTCTGACCCACCCGGTAACCCCCAAGCCTTGGGCTTCCTGGCAGGTGGAAGCGCGAAAATATACGCCTTGCACTCTCCCTGCGATTTTCACCCGAGCGCGGGTGGTTTGTGAAGCGGTTACAGCCATCCTGGTTTCTTTAGCCAATGTATGCTCACCCTGCAATCCTGTAGCAGCGGCCCGATGTGCAAAAGATTTGACAATCCAGGACTGACTTTTGTAGGCTGTCGCCGTTTCGCCAGGGCTACAGTTATCAAGAGCGCCGAGCAATTGATGTGCGCCCATTAAGGTCTTGCCCGTTGGCTAAGTTTGAATGATGAAAATGAGCGGTTGTTGCATTCAACAAGGAGGGCGAGATGGGAGTGAAATTATATGTGGGGAACCTTCCCTACAGCGTGACGGAGGAAAAGCTCCAGCAACACTTCGCGCAGCATGGCTCGGTGATAAGCGCGCGCATCATTACCGACAAATTTAGCGGCCGGTCGAAGGGCTTCGGCTTTGTGGAAATGAGCTCCGACCAGGAAGCAGAGAAAGCGACCAACGCGCTCAACGGAACCGATTTCGAAGGCCGCAACATTGTCGTGAGTGAAGCTCGCCCGCAAGCCCCTCGCAGCCCCCGACCCGGCGGTGGTGGTGGTTTCGGCAGTGGCCGGCCGCCGCGGCGCGACCGCTACTGATTTTGCTCGAGTAGCTGCAAAAACTCCTCTTCGCTCAGGATTTGTACTCCGAATTCTTGGGCTTTTTTTAGCTTTGACCCGGGGTCAGCGCCAGCAACCAAGTAGTGTGTGCTGCGGCTCACACTGGAGGTTACCCGCCCACCGAGCGCTTCTATCCGTTTTTGCGCCTCGGGCCGGGACATGCCGTCCAACCCTCCGGTCAGCACAAACGTCTTCCCACTGAGAGTTCCGGCTTTTTTCGGCTCAGTTCTAAATTCCACGCCGGCGGCGAGAAGTTTTTCGATGACGCCTCGATTGGCGTCCTGAGCAAAAAAGCGTGCAATGCTTTTGGCCACTTCTGGACCGATCTCGCGCACTTCCATTAATTCTTCCTCGGTTGCGCGTTCAATTTTCCGGAGCTCACCAAAGTGGTCCGCCAAGAGCTTAGCGGTGGCCTCACCGACATGGCGGATGCCCAGCGCGGTCAGGCAGCGCGCCAGTGTTGCATGCTTGCTGCGCGCTAAATGGTCGAGAAGATTTTGCGCCGATTTCGCGGCCATGCGGTCGAGCCCGGCGAGTTGCTCTTTCTCGAGGCCATACAAATCGGCAACATCTCGCACCAAGCCGCGCTCGACGAGCTGATCGATTAATTTCCCGCCGAGTCCTTCAATGTCCAGCGCTCCGCGTGAACCAAAAAATTTCAAGCTCTCTTTGAGTTGTGCCGGGCATGAAATACCAATGCAGCGGTAGGCAGCCTCGCCCTCCTCGCGAAAAACTTCCGAGCCGCAAACCGGACAACGCTCGGGCATGACAAATTGCTTCTCATCACCTGTGCGCTTTTCGGTGAGCACCTTGACGACATAGGGGATGACGTCGCCGGCGCGTTCAACAACGACCGTATCGCCAATGCGAATGTCTTTGCGGGCGATCTCATCCATATTATGCAGCGACGCGCTTTTGACCATGACACCGCCGATCGGCACAGTCTCGAGGCTCGCGACCGGCGTCAGCGTGCCGGTCCGGCCGACGTTCGCTTGAATATCGAGAATCCGTGTCGTGGCCTGGCGCGGCTTAAACTTGTAGGCGATGGCCCAGCGGGGCGATCGGGCGATCTGCCCCAGACGCTGCTGCAGAGCTGTGCTATTCACCTTGACGACGAGTCCATCGATCTCATACGGCAACTGGTCACGGCGCGCTTCCATCTCATCGCGGTAGCGAAAAATTTCCTGCACGCCACGACAGAGACGGCCGAGCGGGACGGGTTTCAGACCCCATTGTTCAAGCCCTTCGCGAAACTCGCAATGGGTGGCAAACTGCACCTCTTCAATAATGCCGGTACCGTGAAAAAAAATATCCAGCGGGCGTTTCGCCGTGATCGTCGGATCGAGTTGTTTTAGCGAACCCGCCGCCGCATTTCGCGGATTGGCAAAAACCGACTGACCCTGTTCTTCCCGGTCTCGGTTCATCTTTTGAAAAGCCTTGAGTGGCAGGAAAACTTCGCCACGGATTTCCAATCTCTTCGGGATCGCCTGGCCATCGGCGCGCAACATGAGCGGGATCGAACGAATCGTTCTGAGATTGGCAGTGATGTCCTCGCCGTTGATTCCGTCACCGCGGGTCGAGCCCAGGGTAAATTTGCCGTTCACGTAAACAATTTCCACGGCCAGACCATCGATCTTCGGTTCAACTGCGTAGTCGATGCTTTCATTGTGCTTCAAAAACCGCTGAATTCTTTCCTCGAACTCCACCAGTTCTTGGGGATCCATCGCATTGTTCAGCGATAACATGGGAAGGGAGTGTTGGACCGTGGAAAATCGTTCGAGTGGCGGTCCGCCCACTTTTTGGGTCGGCGAATCCGGGGTCACCAACTCGGGGTGTTTTTTTTCCAGCGCGAGCAGACGACGAAACAAGCCATCGTATTCGGCGTCGCTAATCAGCGGATCGTCGAGAACGTGATACTGATAATTATGTTTTTCAATGTCACGCCGGAGCCGCAGAATTTCGTCCGCGGCGGCATGAGACATTTCAGTCATAGGTCAGTTTTTGCGTCATTGAGACGCACCGTGGTGTATTGCAAAAAAAACTAACATAGTCGGAACAACGAATGAAGCTTGAGAAAAGTCGCGCGTTGACCGTCCAAAAGCGTTGTGTTAACCCTTCAATGGTGATTGGTATGCGTGCGATTTGGATGCCTATTTTGCTGCTGGCTTTGGCAGGCTGCAGCACAGGCCCGAGCACGCAGCCTCCTGCCTTATCTCCGGAAATTCCGCCTTTCCGTGATCTTCCAAAAACTGAGATTCCGTCGGAAGCGAGTGCGTTCAGTCATTTTCTTATGGCTAACGCGCTGCTGGCCGATGGTGAACTCGATAATGCCGTCAAGCAAATGGAAGCGGCGGTGCAGAGTGAGCCGAATGACGCCTTCCTGCACTTTCGTTTAGCCTCGCTCTACGTCAAAAGAGGCGATATGCGCAAAGCGCTGGCGGAAGCTGAGACCGCTGCGCGCCTCGATCCAAAATATGTCGACAATCATATGCTGCTGGCGGGGCTTTATTCTTCGCTGGGCGAAAACCAAAAAGGCATCACTGAATACAATGAAGCTCTGAAGCTCGACCCGAAAAATCAGGAGGCCCTCCTGTATTTGGGTGCGCTCTACCTCCAGATCGATGACTTGCCTCGAGCCACGGAAAAACTCGAAGAGTTGCTCAAAGTTGATCCCAATTCGATGCTCGGTCATTACTACCTCGGCCGGGTACGCGCGAAAAGCAAACTTTATCTCGCTGCCGAGCAAAGCTACCGCAAAGCGCTGGAGCTCAATCCAAAATCGGAAGCGGTGTTGTTGGATCTCGCGCTGGTTTACGAACTGGAAGGCAAGACGGAAGACGCCATACAAAGCTACCAGCGGCTCTTGCAGGTCAACGGGCAAAATGTCTGGGCGCGCCGTCGGCTCGGCGAGCTTTATGTCGGCCAGAACAAGCTCGACGAAGCGTTGCGGCAGTTCGAGAGTTTGCAAACCAGCGAAGTCGACCCGCGCGAGACGCGGATTAAGATCGGCCTGATCTCATTTGAAAAGGGAGATTTCGAGCGCGCGGCAACGGAGTTCAACCTGGTTCTGGCAGGTGATCCCGACAACGATCGGGCGCGCTATTATCTTGGGGCCACGTACGTCGAGATGAAAGCCGATGATAAGGCGCTGGAGTCCTTCGAACGGGTATCGGAGAAAAGTGAGCTTTTTCTCGATTCCCGTTTGCAAGTCGCCTATCTCTATGACCGTAAGGAGCAGACCCAAAAAGCGATCGAGGTATTGCAAGGAGTACTGAAAAAAGGCAACGACCGAAAAGAAATCTACGCGTTTCTGAGCTCGCTTTACCGAAAAAACAAGGAATATCCAAAGGCGATTCAGGCGATGGAGCGTGTCGTCAATTTGGATCCGAAGAACGATGAAGCGCATTTTCAGCTCGGCGCGCTCTACGACGAGAACAAAAACAAAGAAAAATCGGTCGCCAACATGAAAAAAGCGATTGAGCTCAATCCCAAGAATGCCGCGGCGTTGAATTATCTCGGCTACACGTGGGCGGAAATGGGCGTGCAGCTCGATGATGCCGAGGATCTCATTCAGCGGGCGCTTAGAATTCAGCCCGACGATGGCTTTTACATCGATAGTCTGGGCTGGGTCTACTATCAAAAGGGCGAGTACCCTAAAGCGGTCGAATATCTCGAGCGGGCGGTGGAGATCACTGGCGACGATCCGACAATCATCGAGCACCTTGGAGATGCGTATGAAAGGGCCGGAAGGGCGGATCGGGCGCTGATACGCTATCGCGACGCGCTCAAACTCACCAAAGAAACCGACCAAAGCAAACGGCTTCGTGAAAAGATTCAGCGCCTGGACAAAAAGATTTGATCGTGCGATTTCCGAGCCGTTTCACCAGAGCGTCAAAACTGGTCCCAGCCTCAATCTTCGCCACTGCTCTCGGGTTCGCCGGCTGTGCGACAGTAACTAGTCCGCCGCCGCCCAAATTGCCTGCGCCGGAGTGGGAACTGAGCCAGCTGATTGATTCCATGGCTCAGCGCGTTCAACAGTTTCGTTCGATGAAGGCGTTGGCACAGGTCGATTATACGGGACCTGACGGCAAACACGGCTTTCAAGAAGCCGTGTTGGTGCAGCGACCCGATCGACTGCGGCTCGAAACACTGAGTTTTTTGGGTGCGATTCTGATCGTTACGGCGAATAGCAAAGAACTGGTGGGCTATCACCCGCGCGAGGGGGTGTTTGTGCGCGGCGCTCGGACCAAGGCCAACCTAAGCCGGTATACGCAGATTCCGCTCGATCTGGAAGAAATTACCATGCTGCTGATCGGTTTGCCGCCAGTGGATCCCAAGGCGCCGGTGAAACAAGACGGGAATACGCTGGTTTTTTCCAGCACAGGGCGCAACCGCGATATTGTCGCTTTCGAATCGCAACAGCCGGTGCCGACCAAGTGGCAGCGCTCGAACGCCAATGGTGACGTCGAGCTCAGTGCGGAATTCAGTGACTACATCGAGACTCCCGCCGGCATGTTCCCATCCCGGATCGTTTTCGAGGCGAACTTGCAACGTAAAAAGGTTCAGATTCGTTATCAACAACCCGAGATCAACGCGACAATTGCCCCCGAGCTTTTTTCCCAACAAAAACCTGCCAATGTTCAGGAAGTGCCGATCGAAGCCATCGGTAGCTGAGCCATGTTGAGGCGGAGCTGGCGAGTCGGGTTCGTATTGCTGGTGCTGCTCGGCTGCGGTGATAAAACGGAAGTAAAAGTGTCCGATGCGCCGCCCGCGGCAAACGAAAAGAATCCCGGCAACCCGGTGACCGGCGACTGGCTGGTCATCCACAGTCTCAGCGATCCGGAACAGCTCAACCCGCTCACCAGCAGTGATGCGACCGCCAGCGAGATCCTTGCCTTCATTTTTCAGAGCCTCCTGACCCGCGACCCGCGCAGCCTAGAGCTAAAGCCGCTCATCGCCGAGTCGCGGCCCGTCATTTCCGAAGACAAGCGCGTTTATACTTTCAAGCTGCGCCGCGACGCGCGCTTTCAGGATGGCAAGCCGCTCACCGGAGAAGACGTCCTGTTCAGCATCAAAGTTATCAAGTGCCCGCTGGTCAATGCGCCGTTCCTGCAGGTCTATTTTAACTCGGTGGTCGACGCGCGGTTGGTCGACGAGTATACGATTCAATTTACCACCAAGGAACCTTACTTTCTCAACGAGAGCGTTCTTGGAGAAAACGTGGTGCTGCTGCCTCGTCACTACTACGATCCGGAAAATCTCCTCAAGGACGTAACCGTGCGCGATCTGACCGGCGATCCCGCCAAGCTCTCGGAGAAGGTCAGAAAATTTGCCGATAATTTCAATAGGAACTACAGCCGCAAACCCTTGGGCAGTGGGCCCTACAAATTCGAAGGATGGGAAACCGGGCGCGAGGTCGACTTGATTCGCGATGCCAATTATTGGGGAAGCGGCAAGTCCGGCATTGATCAGGTCTATGTAGACCGTCTGCTGCATCGGATCATCAATAACCTGGATGCGGCTTTGGTGACGCTTAAAAGCGGCGGTCTAGATACGATGGATTTGACGCCCGTGCAGGCGAGCCGTGGCAGCAACAGTGAGCGATTCAAGCGCGAATTTCAAAAATTCGAATATTTTGCTCCAAGCTACTCATACATCGGATGGAACAATCTAAGTCCGATTTTTCGCGATAAACGCGTGCGCCAGGCGATGACTTACCTGACCGATCGCAAGCAGATGGTAAAAACTCTTTTATTCGGGCTTGGCGAAGTTGTGAACGGTCCGATTTTTTTCTTTCGTCCAGAGTACGACAAAAATTTGAACGAATATGCGTACAATCCAGACAAAGCCATGAGTCTGCTCAGAGAAGCGGGGTGGCAGGATACGGACGGCGATGGGGTGCTGGACAAAGTCATCGAAGGCCAGAAGACGCCATTTCGATTCGAGATCAAAATTCCTTCGGGAAGCTCAACTGGAAAGAGCGTTATTCTCGTCTTGCAAGAGGAACTTAAAAGACATGGCATTATCGCCACTGTGCGTGACCTCGATTGGACCATTTTCCTGGATGATGTCAAAAATCACAAGTTCGACGCGGTGATCATGGCGTGGGCGATGCAGGCGAGCGAGCCGGATGAATATCAGGTGTGGCATTCGTCTCAGGCGGCCAATAAGGGCTCCAATCACATCAGCTATAAGAATTCGCGGGTGGATAAAATTTTGGCGGATTACCGCCGCGAGTTCGATGAAAAAAGAAGAGTCGAGCTGTACCGCGAGTTTCAAGAGATTCTTAATGACGAGCAGCCTTACACTTTCCTGTTTGCGCGGAAATCAGTGAGCGCGGTGCAGCGGCGCTTTCGCGGCGTACAGGTTTATCCCGCCGGCTTACGCCCGCAGGAATGGTGGGTGCCTCGAAATGCGCAAAAATACGCAAGGGAGACAGCGCTGCGATAGACGATGGGATCGTATTTAGTTCAGCGGTTTTTGCTGCTTATCCCAACCTTTATTGGGGTGACGTTAATCGGCTTCTTGGTGATGCATCTCGCCCCGGGAGATCCGGCGGAGCTACGTGCCGCTGGAGGTCTGGGAGGAGCACGTGAAGGAGCGATCTCAAGAAACAAGCAAGGCAGCGTCGACGAGGCGTTGTCTCAATGGCGCAAGCAGTACGGCCTCGACCGCCCTATTCCGATCCAGTACGCCATTTGGCTGAGCAACCTCGCCACTCTAAATTTCGGCGAATCCTTCAAAGATAACCAATCCGTTTGGCTAAAAATCAGCGAGCGAATTCCTGTTACCGTCAAGCTCAATCTGCTTTCACTGCTGCTTGTCTATGCGATCGCAATTCCTCTGGGGATCTACTCGGCAACCCACCCGAACTCGTTGGGCGATCAGGTAACGACCCTTATCGCTTTTGTACTCTTCGCGGTTCCGTTGATCTGGGCGGCGACTATGGCGATCGTATTTATCTGCGGCGGCGACTTTTTGTACTTGTTCCCGCCCGCCGGCCTGGAATCACTCGAATATTCTTACAACTGGCCGCTGTGGAGAAAATTCAAGGATCAGACCTGGCATCTTTTCCTGCCGGTCGTGATGCTCTCCTATGATGGCTTTGCCGGTCTGTCGCGCTACATTCGCGCGAGCATGCTGGATGTCATGGGGCAGGATTTTGTACAAATGGCGCGCGCCAAGGGACTTGCGGAGCGGGTGGTGGTTTTCAAACATGTGGTGCGCAACTCACTTATTCCTCAGGTCACAATCCTGGCTTCGATCCTTCCCGGTTTGATCGGCGGCAGCATTATCATCGAGACCATTTTTTCCATTCCCGGTTTGGGTCAATTGGGATATGAATCGGTGCTCGCCCGGGACTATCCGACCGTGATGGCATTGTTTACGGTCAGTGCTCTGCTTACCTTGTTGGGCATTTTGATATCAGACCTTTTGCTTGCAGTCGTTGACCCGCGGATTGCTTTCGGCCGGCGCCAACAATGACTCCGAGAAGTGCCAACATACCGGTAGCCACGACAGCAGATGAAAATTCTCTTGCCGTCAGCGAAAGCCCCGGCGGGCTCTGGTCCGATGTCCGGCGGCGGTTTCGGCGAAATGCGATTGCGTTGGTGGGATTTTATGTTGTTTGCTTTCTAACCTGCGTTGCTCTTTTCGCTGATTTCCTGGCCAATGATAAGCCGTATTACTTGGAGTATCACGGCAAGGTTTATTTTCCGATCTTGCGCAGCTATCTGGTGGGAATGCGTTTAGCCAACTGGCCGACCGAGCTGTTGAACGTCAATTTTAAGAAGCTCGAGGGCGCCAAAGGGATTTTTCCGCCGAACCCGTATCGACCGAGCAACATCAACCTGCTCGAACCGCTCGAATCACCTTCAAGCAAGCACTGGTTCGGCACGGACAAGTTGGGGCGCGATGTGGCTTCGGGCATGATCCACGGTTCGCGCATTTCGCTTTCCATCGGCTTTGTCGCCGTCGGCATCGCGGTCATTATTGGCGTGATCCTCGGAGCCATCGCCGGCTACTTCGGCTCCTGGGTCGATCTCGTGGTCTCCCGACTATTCGAAATTATGCTGTCGATTCCGACTTTTTTTCTTTTGATTACGGTCGCTGCGCTGTTGCCGCCGAGCATTTTTTTGACCATGGCGATCATCGGCATGACGAGCTGGGTGGGCATGGCGCGCTTTACTCGCAATGAGTTTTTGCGGATTCGCTCGCTCGATTATGTGACGGCGGCCATCGCGCTCGGCGTTAGCGATCGCAAAGTGATGTTCAAGCACATTCTTCCCAACGCGTTGGCTCCGGTGATCGTTTCGGTCGTGCTCGGGATCGCGGGCGCAATTCTGGTCGAATCCAGTCTGAGCTTTCTCGGCATCGGCGTGCCTGCCGAACTCGTCACTTGGGGATCGATCCTGCATGAAGCCAGTACGACGACGTTTGCCTGGTGGCTGGCGGTGTTTCCCGGATTTGCGATTTTCATCACGGTGCTCGCCTACTACCTGGTCGGCGAGGGGCTTCGAGAAGTGCTTGACCCGCGCTTGCGGGGCTTGCGCTAATTGCGCCGTTTCTGTTACTGAGCACGAAAATACCGTCACGTTTCTTTTTCCCACGAGGAGCTGTGATGCAATGCACCCGATTGTCATCTCGAGCGCCAGGAAGAGACCTTGCATTATCGGCCCATCCGAAAGAGAAGTTTTCTTGCCCTTCGGCTCGAAATGACAATTTGCTGAACATCGTAGGCCGTGGAAAAGATGAAGTCAGCGAACGAGCCTTCTTGCTCCGTTTCTCATTGATTAAATCTTCGAGTAGTAAGCTTGGACGGTGGAGCGCGTAGGAGAAAAAACTTATGGGAGAAAAGACCATCGAAGAAATCAAGGCCGATATCCTGCACCGCGCCGGCCGGATCAATCCGTTCGAACGAGTAAAACGCGAGGACGTCGAGCAGGTAGTGAGTCGACTATCGAATCTGGAGCCCGATCTGTGGGGCAAAGAGTGGGGACGGATAGGATTGAAGTACGAGGCTCTGGCGGCGGAACAAGAAAAGCAGGGCAGAAGCAAGGAAGCGGGCGAGACTTACTATTTGGCGTATGAATATTTCCGGATCGGGCGGTATCCCGTACCGAGCAGTCCGGAGAAGATGAACTGCTACAAAGGGGCGCTGCGCACGTTTCTGAAAGCCGCGCCGACCATGAAGCCTCCTCTCGAGCGGGTGGAAATTCCGTTCGAGGAAAAGAAGGTCGTCGGCTACCTACAGATTCCCGAAGGAGCCGATCGCCCGCCCGTCGTGATGCACTGGGGCGGCGTCGACGGTTGGAAAGAAGATCGCCGGAGCAACAGCGATGTCCTGCTAAAAATGGGGCTCGCGTGCTTTACGATCGATATGCCGGGAGCCGGCGAGAATCCTTGTCTGGGCGGCGATCTCAAGGCCGAGCGGACGTTTTCTGCAGCCATGGACTATCTCGAAACGCGCAAAGACATTGATGGGAAACGGATCGCCTGCATGGGCGGGAGCTTCGGTGGATATTGGGCGGCGAAACTGGCGCACGTCGAAGCTAAGCGCTTACGTGGCGCAGTGAACTGGGGCGCGGGGGTTCATCGGACCTTTCAACAGGAATGGCTCCGTCCCGCCTTGACCTTGACTGCCTCGCAGTATCTGATGGGGCCCGCCAGTCTGCTCGATGCACGCTCGTACATATTCGGCGTCAAAACGCTCGAAGAGACGCTCGAGATTGCGCCAAGCTTATCGCTAGTGGAGCAAGGGTTGATCGACCAGCCGTGCGCGCCGTTGCTTTGCATCAACGGCAAGGAAGACGATCAACATCCGATCAGCGATCTCTATCTGCTCGCGGAGTATGGAAGCCCGAAGGATCTGCGCATTATTGCCGGCGCCGGGCACATGGGCCGCAAGAGAGGCGAATCAAACGACCCAGTGGTTGACATCGTCACGCGCTGGCTCAAAGAGAAATTATCCTGACAGTGCGGAGGAAAGATGGCACGAATTGCGACGATCACCAAAAAAGAAGATCTGGGGCCACAAGATCAGAAAGTCTATGAGGTCATTGCCCAAAGCCGCGGTGTGGTCGGCGGGCCTTGGCTCGCATTGCTGCACAGCCCGGAGTTGGCGCAGCGCACTATGCAGCTGGGTAGTTACATTCGCTTCGAATCGACTTTGGACCACAAAGTCGTCGAGTTTACTGCGCTGGTGGCAGCGCGGGAGCTGGAATGTAAACATGAGTGGGCCGCGCATATTATGCATGGACAGAAAGCCGGTATTCCAATAGAAACCATTCGTGCTGTTCATCAAAAAAAGGGAACGGAGAGCTTTTCTTCAGAAGATGCGCAGATTGTCAGCTTCGTGCGCGAGATGATTCACGGCCATCGCGTCAGCGAATCGACTTATCAGGCGATTTACGGCCGGTTGGGAGAGAAGGGCATGGTCGAGCTTACCGCGACCATCGGTTACTACGCCATGCTCGCTTGTACGCTCAATACGTTCGATGTTTACACATTTACGCCGCCGGAAGATCTGAAGATTTGAATCGAGGTACTTGAGAATGTACCCCGTTGTAACGCAACTGTTGTCCTGAGGCCTCAGCCGAAGGATTTCGGCTTTGTATCCCTTGATCACGAGATTCTTCGCTGACGCTCAGAATGACAACTCTGTTGCCGCTCAACGTGTATTATTGAAAAGGCGCCGCTTATTGAGTGAAAAGCAAAAGTTCGGAGGGAGTCAGTATGAAACTAAAAGGACAAGTCGCGCTCATTACCGGCGCGGGAAGAAACATCGGCAAAGCGATGGCAAAGCTGTTCGCTTCGGAGGGCGCGAAAATCGCGGTTGCGGAAGTACACGAAGGCCGCGGCCAGGCGGTGGTGGACGAACTCAACAGAGCCGATCATGAGGCGATGCTGGTGCTCGGCGATGTTTCCAAATCCGACGATGTGCAGGCGATGGTTAAAAAAGTAGTCGCTCGCTTTGGTGCAATCGACATTCTCGTCAATAATGCGGCCCTGACGGATCACGCCACGATCTTGGACAGCAAGGAAGAGGAATTCGACAAGGTGATCGCCGTTAGTCTCAAAGGTCCATATCTCATGACCAAGTACGTCGCCGACGAAATGCGTAAGCAGGGGCGCGGCGGCAAGATCGTCAACTTCGGTTCGACTTCGGGAATGATCGGACGTTTCGACGGTATCGCTTACGCCGCGGCAAAAGCTGGCGTCATCAATATGACTCGCGCCATGGCAGTGCAGCTCGCGCAGTACAAAATTCGGGTCAATTGCGTGGTGCCGAACCGCTCGGGGTCGCCGGTTGGCTACGACGACGATGTGGAAGGCAACAGGACCTTTCAGAATCTTGCCGGTCGCCTAGGGACTGCCGACGATCAGGCGAAAGCAGCGCTGTTTCTGGTCAATGAAGATTCAGACTTCATCTATGGTCACGCGCTGGTGGTCGATGGCGGTGTCATGGCTACGGCTAATTTTCCGCGGGAACAGTTTCAGAAATAGCTCGACAACCCGCTCAAATCGTCAAGCAGTTCAAACGTTCAAACCGTTCATGCGTAGGTTTTATTTGCGTTTGCCGCCATTGTCAGTGTAAGAATCAGCATCATAGGGGTGTGACCGGAGGCGATCCGCCCGCACGACAAATGTGAGACGATCTCAGGCTGAATTGCGAAACCATCGGGCTCCGGTTAAGGTAGAGATAAGCGGATCTTTAAATTTAAAACCGCCCTTCATTACGGCAGCAAAGCGATGAGAATGATGTTAGACCTAACTCATTTGGGCGAGACGCAGTGCCGTACGGCTTAGTCCAGCGCGAGACTGCCGATAGCATTCGACGATTCTTAATTCATGACGAGTGTTAAAGCCATACGCTGGCTCGATCATTGGATCGGGGTTCCCATTTGTTTTGTCTTGACGAGCGTACGCCGCTTGAATGACTTGGCAAGACGTAAGCCGCTGCCCGCCGTGCGTGCCATCGTATTCGTTAAATTTGTGGAGCAAGGCTCGACGGTTCTGGCGTGTTCCGCGATTCGCCGCGCCATCGATCTGGTCGGGCGAAACAATGTCTATTTCTTGGTGTTCCAAGAGAACCGATTCATTCTTGATGTGATGGAGCTTCTGCCAGCGGAGAACGTCATCGCCATTCGTCACGAAAAGTTGATTACCGCGATTCGCGATCTCGTCCGCGGGAGGGCTATGTTAATCAAAAAACGGGTCAACGCGGTTATTGATTTGGAGTTTTTCGCGCGCTCATCTGCCGCAATCAGTTTTTTGATGGGCTGCGGTTACCGCGTCGGCTTCCACGGCTTCGGCGGTGAGGGGCCATATCGCGGCGATCTCATGACTCATCGGGTGCGCTACAATCCGTATCTCCATACGGCGCAAGCTTTCCATATGATGGTCGAAGCTCTGACATTCTCACCCCGCGATTTGATGCCTTTCGATATGAAATCCCTTACGGCGGACGATGCGCCGCCCGCCTTCTTGCCGACGGAATCAGAGGTGGCGCAAGCAAAAGATATTGTGTTCGAAGCAGCGCGAATCGAGCCGTTACCGCCGCTCGTCCTGCTGAATCCGAATTGCAGCGATATGCTGCCGCTGCGCCGCTGGCCGGCGGAAAAATATATCGAGCTGGCGCGGCGGCTTACCGCAACATATCCGGAATTGTACGTTGGACTGACGGGGTCGCCGTCCGAAGCGAAAGCGGCGGCCTCAATGGTGGAAGAAATAGGATCGAAGCACTGTTTCAGTCTCGCGGGTCGAACGACGCTGCGGCAGCTCCTGGTGATCTTTGGGCTGGCCGACGTGCTTGTCACTAACGACAGTGGCCCGGCCCATTTTGCCGCACTCACGCCGATCGACGTGGTGACGCTTTTCGGGCCGGAGACGCCGCACCTGTATGGAGCGCGTACGCCGAGGAATCATGTTTTTTGGCAAGCTCTCGCGTGCAGTCCGTGCGTCAGCGCATTGAACCAAAAGTTTTCTGCCTGTCAGAATAACCTGTGTATGCAGCACATCGATGTCGATGCCGTGTTCAACAAAGTCTGCACGATCTATCAGGCGAAGCGAAAGACGCGGACTTTTGCCAATGGTGAAAATCGAGTTCGTCACGTCCAACTCGATGCCTAGGACGCGGTTCGCATGTCGGATCGGCATCTGCTTCAGGCGATCATTCTCCTCGTTTTCCTCCGTCTTGTCAGCGCTTCACTAATCGATCTTGCGCCGCAGGAAGCCTATTACTGGAATTACGCCAGGCATCCGGCGCTGAGTTATTTTGATCATCCGCCGGTCGTCGCGTGGCTGATTAGCGGCGGTCAATTCGTCCTCGGCAAGACCGAACTGGGAGTCAGGATCGGCGGCTTCCTGCTAACCCTTCTCTCGACCGGGTTGCTCTACGCGCTAGGGCAGCTCTGGTTTAGTCGGCGAGCGGGGCTCTGGGCAGCCCTGCTATTCCAGTTACTGCCACTCTATTTTGTTTATGGCGTGCTGACCACTCCCGATGTGCCGCTAAACTTCTTCTGGCTTGTGACGCTCTACTTAATTTCGATCGCCGTACGCGGATGCGAGAAATGGGCTTGGTATGCAGCCGGGATCGCGTTTGGGCTCTGCATGCTTTCCAAATACAGCGCTGTTTTTTTGCTTCCTTCCACACTGCTATTGCTCGCCATCGATTCTCGTTACCACCAGTGGTTTATCAGGAAAGAGCCGTACCTGGCGCTGCTTATTGCGGCGTTGTGCTTCACTCCAGTGATTCTCTGGAATATGGACCACGACTGGGTATCGTTTGGCTTCCAAATAAACGATCGGCTGAGTCGGCGCCAGATGCATCCGCTGCGGAGCCTTGGCGAATTTCTGCTGGTACAACTGGGTGTGACTTATCCGGCTCTAATCGCAGGCCTGGTCATGATCCCGACGGTACCGTTGTCGCTGGGATTGAAGGCGCGCCATCTCGCATGGCGGTTCTGCTTGTTTTTTTCGCTTCCGTTTCTCACCTTCTTGCTGCTTTTCAGCATTCATTCTCGGATCAAAGCCAACTGGACGTTGCCCGCGTATCTATCCCTGCTGATCGACGCATATCCCGCGTATCGATATCTCCGTTTCAAGAGTGCCGCTCGGGCAAAGCTCGTAGCAAAATATATTTTGATCAGCGGGTTTTATATTTTGCCGGTCATGTATGTCGTTACGATTTATCACTTAACGATCACGATACCCGGCATCCCGGCCTTCAGTTTTACGACCGGCTGGAAGGAGTTGGCAAAAGAGGTTGGACAAGAGGCGCAAGACTTTGAACATGCCGAGGGCAAAAAGGTGTTTCTTCTCGGACTGGACAGTCATTACATCGCGGCCGCTCTTTCTTTCTACAGCGATGACGGCCGCGAAGTGTTCTCCCGCAACCTCGTCGGCAAACCCGCCTTGGCCTTCGCGTACTGGCCGCCAAAAATCGATCCGGGCGGGTTCAACGCGCTCGCTGTGGACACGGATCCGCCCGACGTTGAGTCGCTGCAAGGATATTTTGTCCGGGTGGACGAGAAAATAGAACGGATTCCGATTGTGAAAAGTGGAAGAGTTCTCGATTACTTTTATGTCGTAAAGTGCTTCGGGTATATAGGGCACCGACGATAACCGACAGATTTTCCCTATCTTTAGTCTTTCGGTAACTTCGCGGGCTTCTTTGCGCTTCGGCCTGCTCGAGCTTCGCGCCGTCTGCTGCGTAGAGTTAGGTGATCCGCGACCAGGCGCGCACCCATAGCCCGAGATCTTTGCTGATAAGATTGCTTAGCACGAACTCGGCGTCGTCTGCTTTGGCGTGGCGAAAACGTTGTGCTGCCGGTGCGCTCGCGGATCATCGTTTTATTGCATCTATTTTTTTCCGCCGGCCGATGCTGCCCGCTTTGGGCGTCATTCAAAATCGCTCGAGCAGTTCAACTCATGGGGCTTAGCCGAGCCGTCGTTTATTTCACCTCGAAGTGTCTGTAGCAGGGCGGTTGCATCGTGTTGGCAGTGCGTGGATTTAATGTTATGTGAGATAGCTATTCACAATGGCCGCACTGCTCGAGGTCAGAAATCTTCAGACATCTTTTTTTACGCCGGAGGGAGAAGTGCGCGCCATCGACGGCGTCAGCTTTGAAATCGGTGAAGGCAAAACCCTCGGTTTGGTAGGCGAATCGGGTTGCGGAAAGAGCGTGACCTCGCTCTCGATCATGCGTTTGATTCAGTCGCCGCCAGGAAAAATCGTTGGCGGAGAGATCATCTACCGCGGCCGCGATCTTCTCAAGCTCAACAATGAAGGGATGCGGAAAATTCGCGGCAACGAGATCTCGATGATTTTTCAAGAGCCAATGACCTCGCTCAACCCGGTATTCACTGTGGGAAATCAGATCGGTGAAGCGATTCGACTCCACCAGGGACTGGGCAAGAGAGAAACGCGCCAGAAAACCATCGAGATGCTACGCCTGGTCAAAATCGCCGATCCCGAGTCTCGGGTGGATGCATATCCGCACCAGCTGAGCGGCGGCATGCGACAACGAGTAATGATTGCGATGGCGCTGTCGTGCAACCCGAGCCTGCTGATCGCGGATGAGCCGACCACGGCTCTGGACGTGACGATTCAGGCGCAGATTCTCGAGCTGATGAAGGAATTGCAACAAAAGCTCGGCATGGCGCTGCTCCTGATTACCCACGATCTGGGGGTGGTCGCCGAACAGGCCGACGACGTGGCGATCATGTATGCGGGAAAAATCGTCGAGCGCGCGGTTACCCGGTCGATCTTTGATCACCCATTTCATCCCTATACTGTGGGATTGCTCAACTCGCTCCCGGGCGTGGGCGCGCTCAAAAAGAAACGATTGGACGCGATCGGGGGCGTCGTGCCGAGTCCCCTTAATCTGCCCAGTGGTTGCCGCTTTCGCGATCGCTGTCCGCGTGCTGCCGAACTTTGCGCCGACCAAGAGCCACCCCTGCAGGACAAGGAGCCCGGTCATCCGGCAGCCTGTCACTTTCCCCACCTCGAATCACGGGAAAGACCGAGGATGGAGAATTGAGCGTGGAGAGATAGGAGACCGATCTTCGATCCTCTATCATCTATCTTCGAGAGCCGATTCTGACCATGATCTTGTTAGAAATTCGTGACTTGAAAAAATATTTTCCGGTTGGCGATGGATTGTTCTCGCGCAAAAAAGGCAACGTGAAGGCCGTTGATGGCGTCAATTTAACCATCAACGAAGGCGAGACGCTCGGGTTGGTGGGTGAGTCGGGCTGTGGCAAATCGACTTTGGGCCGGACCATTCTGAGACTCATAGAACCGACCAGCGGCGAGGTGATTTTTCACGACAAGAATCTGCTCGCCCTCTCGGCGCGCGAGCTGCGTGAAATGCGCCGCGAGATGCAGATCATTTTCCAGGATCCCTACGCGTCGCTCAATCCGCGCATGCGCGTCGGCGATATCATCGGCGAAGGGCTAGAGATTCACAAGCTCGCCCGGGGTAGAGCCAAACGCGATCGCATCATGGAACTGTTGCATCAGGTGGGATTGCGCGAAGATCATTATCCGCGCTATCCGCATGAGTTCAGCGGCGGACAACGCCAGCGCATCGGCATTGCCCGCGCTCTGGCCGTCAGTCCCAAGTTCATCGTCTGCGACGAGCCGGTGTCTTCGCTCGACGTATCGATCCAGGCGCAGATCATCAACCTGCTCCAGGAACTGCAGGAAAAAATGCATCTGACCTACCTATTTATCTCGCATGATTTGCGCGTCGTCGAGCACATCAGCCATCGCGTGGCGATCATGTACCTGGGCAAGGTCGTCGAGATCGCCGCGGGAGAAACCATTTACCGGGACGCTAAACACCCTTACACGCGCGCTCTCCTTTCCGCCGTGCCGATGCCCGAGACGAGCCGAAAGAAGGAAAGGATCGTGTTGGAGGGGGATGTGCCCAGTCCCGTGAATCCGCCGTCCGGTTGCACTTTTCATCCGCGCTGCGCGTATCGCCAGCCGCTTTGTAGTGAGATGGAGCCACCCCTCGACTTCGCAGGGGGACATGGTGTGTCCTGTCACGTCTTCGGGCCGATCAAGCGCGCATAGCCGATCCGTGCGCTAAGAAAAGTGGTTGAATTTGCCATTGTCGATGCTAAGATCACTTAGTATTTAGCAGCGGGAACCGCAGAAAATCTTATAAGCCTCTCGGAAGCAATTCCGGGGGGTTTTTATTTTGTCGAGGTCTAAACGGTATGGCAGACGTTCCGATGACCACCAAGGGCTACCAATTTTTGCTCGATGAGATGAAGCGCCTAAAAACCGTGGAGCGGCCGAAAAACATCCGCGAGATCGAAGAGGCACGCGGTCATGGCGACCTCTCAGAAAACGCGGAATTCCACGCTGCCAAAGAACGCCAGTCTTTGCTCGACTTGCAAATTCGGGAGATCGAAGACAAGCTCGCGCGGGCTCAAGTGATCGATGTCGGAAAGCTATCGGGCGACAAAGTCGTCTTCGGCGCCACGGTGTCGCTAGCCGATGGTGACACCGGCGACAAGGTGGTATATCAAATTGTCGGCGATCACGAGGCGGAACCCAAGAACGGTAAGATTTCCATCAGTTCTCCGATTGCCCGAGCTCTTATTGGCAAGACCGAAGGAGACGAAGTTCAGGTCCGCACCCCCACTGGCGTTCGTACGTTTGACATTCTAAGCGTCGAATACATCGATTAAGATCGCCCGCGCCGGTGGATGGGGTTACCTGGAAAGGAATCATGTCCTTTTCAGCCGTGCCGGCTGTCAGACAGTTTGATTCTCGCCACCGCGCCACTGGCGCGCCGCGCTACCGCCGCGTTGACAGTTCTCGCCAATGTCCCGGTCTCTGGGCTGTGGCTATCGCCATCCTCCTGACTCGCCTAGCGCCCGTTATCGCTCACGCCGAAATTACCATTGAGCCGCGCATTGGCTTCCATGGCGTTTTTCAACTCGGACGGCCCTTTCCGCTGGAGATTGAACTCAATAATAGCGGCCGCCCGGCTGAGGGAACTCTGGATGTTAGAATTTGGAAGGGCGGGGTCGTCAAGGGCGGAGCGCCTTATCTGGTCAGCTATCGGCGCGAGATTTTTCTTCCTAGCCAGGGTCGCAAGACGGTGCAGCTCACGATCGACCCTGACTTTGTCAGCCGGCCGTTAAGCATTGTTTATACAGCGCCGGAGACGCGCGCCACCCGCGAGTTGGATTTGCGGCGCTATTTTTCGCCGTCGCCGGTTTTACTGTTCATGAGCGGCAGCAGCGCGCTGCCTACTCTCACGTCGGCTGCCGCCCTACAAAACCGCCTGGTCTCGGCGAGCGCAGAGGAACTGCCCGCTGACTCCCGCGCTTTGCTCGGAGTTTCGCACGTGATTCTCTACGAGCAGTCATTGCGCGATCTGTCCCGGTCACAGCTTCTTGCTCTTGATGGCTGGCTTACCGCGGGCGGCACGATGGTGATCATTGGCAGTGTCAATTACGCGCTTTATCAGGAGCCCGCGCTAGGAAGATTTCTACCGGTCCGGGTGACCGGCGCAAAGCAGGTGGCGTTCACGCCGAATACTGGCAAGTCAGAAGGCGTAGTGGCTTTCTCAGGAGTCTGGGCGCAAACATCGAATCTTCTCGATGGCCAAGTTATTTCGGAAACGGCTGGCGTTCCGATGATCGTCGAGGCGCATCGCGGTCGCGGGCGCATCATCTATCTGGCAGTCGATGTGGGTCGGCCACCTTTGTCGGAGTGGCACGGTCTACAGAATTTCTTGCAATCTTTAATAACGCCTTCTCCTGGCGACGAAACCATCCCACGCACCGAGTGGAGCGATGCGGTATTCAATCAGCTAATCGCGAGTCCGTCATTTATTTCGACCTATGTTCCCTCCGGCTCACTGCTTCTCGCCATGCTCACCTATCTCGCGGCCATTGGCGTGCTCACCTGGCTGTGGCAACGTCGCCGACTGGCGGGACGC
>Ga0207650_10000547_pt1 | contig 30646 bp, 27 predicted proteins | sample KBSS63metaG_FD_184325 | JGI IMG/M metagenome (GOLD analysis project Ga0207650, IMG submission 184325) | Switchgrass rhizosphere microbial communities from Kellogg Biological Station, Michigan, USA - KBS S6-3 metaG (SPAdes) (version 2) | ecosystem: Host-associated > Plants > Roots > Rhizosphere...
TTTGATGTTCGCGGTTTTAGCGACTTTCGCCCACTTGACCATTTCGGTCGTAATCAACCGGCTGAAATCCTCGGGGGTGCCGCTGACGGGGTCCGCGCCTTCAGACGCAAAGCGCTTCTGCGTTTCGGGCAGCTGCATTACGCGATTGATTTCGACGTTGAGCTTCTTGACGATCGCCGGCTGCGTGGCGGCGGGCGCGAGTATGCCCCACCAGTTGTTGGCCTCGTAGCCCAGCAGGTCTTCGGCGATTGCCGGCACGTCTGGCAGAACGGCGGTGCGCTTGGCGCCGCCGGTGCCGAGCGCTTTCAACTTGCCGCTGCGGAAATGCGGCAGGAACTGGATCAGCGAGCCGATCGAGATGTGCGCCTGGCCGGCGATCGTGTCTATCATCGCCGGTCCGCCGCCTTTGTACGGCACATGGACCATGGTCAGGCCCGCGGAAGTCCTGAATAGTTCGCTCGCGAAATGCTGGAAGCTGCCGATGCCCGCCGTCGCATAAATCACGGTGTTCGGCTTCGCCTTGGCAAGCGCAATCAATTCCTTGACCGAGTTCACCGGCAGGCCGGGATACATCGCGAGTGCTGCCGGCCCGGTGCCGAGCTGGGCGACGCGCGCAAAGGATTTGGCCGAATCGTACGGTAATTTATAAATTGCGGCATTCATCGTATAGGCGACCGAGATCAGCAGCAGCGTGTGGCCGTCAGCGAGGGCATTGGCGGCCGTTTCGGTGCCGATCAGCCCGCCGGCGCCGCCGCGGTTGTCGATGACGACCTGCTTGCCGAAGCGCTCGGACAGGTGATTCGCGAGATAGCGGCCGATGATGTCGTTGCTGCCGCCCGGCGGAAACGGCACGATCAGGCGAATCGGCTTGGTCGGATAGCTGTCGACCGGTTGCGCGCAGGCGGCGGCTGCGCAAAGGGAAATGGCGCAGGCGGCGAACTGCGAGAGTGCTGCTTTCATGCGGGCTTTCTATGCGTCATACGAAAAATCAAGGAGGGCCCGATTTTACACGGCTGCCGCGCTGGCGACGGCCGGAGAAACCGCGCGTTGCGCAAATTGTCGGCTAAAATTACTGTGGCCCGCATGCCATGCGCCGGAGGAGGCTCAGTACTATGCAAGCCATGCCCGATTACAACGCGATGAGCGACGACGCGTTTCGCCGCGAGATCGGCGCGTTTTTCGCGGCCGATTATCCGCCGGAGCTGCGCTTCCTGCTGCGCCGCGCGCGGTGGGCCGAAATGAAGCCGTGGTGGGACAAGCTGTACGCAAAGGGCTGGGTTGCGCCGGGCTGGCCGCGCGAGTGGGGCGGCATGGATCTCAACGCCGCGAAAATGCTGATCTACATGGAAGAGATGGAAAGGCACGGCGTTGCGCGCGCGCCCGAGCAGGGCATCACCCAGGTCGGTCCCATACTCATGCGCTACGGCACGCCGGCGCAGCAGCAGCATTATTTGCCGCGCTCGCTGTCCGGCGAATACATCTGGTGCCAGGGTTATTCCGAGCCGAATGCGGGCTCGGATCTCGCGAGCCTGCAAACCGCGGCCGTGGTCGAAGGCGACGAGCTCGTGATCAACGGGCAGAAGATCTGGACGTCGCTCGCGCACGACGCAACCCATATCTACATGCTGGTGCGCACGGATAAAACGGCGAAGAAGAAACAGCTCGGCATCAGCCTCGTGCTCGCCGACGTGAAAACACCCGGCATCACGGTCCGGCCGATCCGCAACATCGCGGGGCACGAGGAATTCTGCGAGGTGTTTTTCGACAACGTGCGCGTGCCGTACGCGAATCTCGTCGGCAAGCTGAATGAAGGCTGGACGATAGCCAAGGCGCTGCTGTCGTACGAGCGGCTCACCATCGGCAGCCCGCGCCGGCCGGCCTATGCGTTGCGCCGGCTCGAGCTGATTGCACGTGCGAAGGGATTGTTCGCCGACAGCGGGTTTACCGACCGCTATAACGCGCTCGCGCTCGACATCCAGGATCTCGGCTCGCTGTTCGGCCGCTTCGTCGAGCAGGTGAAGCGCGGCGAGCCGCTGGGCGAAGACATTTCCATGCTCAAAATCTGGACCACCGAGACGTGGCAGCGCATCACCGAGATGCTGGTGGAGACCGGCGCCGAAGACGGCGCGCTTGCGGGCCAGCGCGAAATCGACGGCGTGGACGCGGACATACTGTCGAGTTTCTATTACTCGCGCCCCGGCACGATTTTCGGCGGGAGCAGCGAAGTGCAGCGGAATATATTAGCGCGCTACGTTCTAAAGCTGCCGACTTGAAAATCGATGAGCCGCAGATAAACGCAGTTAGGTCTTAAGTGGTCCGGGAGATTGGTTTCATCTGCGTTCATCTGCGGCTGAAAAATGGTTTTGAATTACTCCGCCCTCATTTTCGCGGCGGCCACCAGCTTCGACCACTTGTCGATTTCGGCGCGGATAAACGCCGCGAATTCATCCGGCGTGCTCGCAACGGGCTCGGCTCCCTGGCCGGCGAGGCGCGTGACCACGTCGGGCTGGCGCAGGATGCGCACCATTTCCGCGCTGAGTTTTACCACCACGTCTTTGGGCGTCGCCGCCGGCGCGACAAAACCATACCAGCCGCTGGCGTTGTAGCCCGGCAGTGTTTCCGCGATCGTGGGCAGTGCGGGCAGCAGTTTCGAGCGCTGCGTGCCGGTCACGCCCAGTGGGCGCACCTTGCCCGACGCAATGTGCGGCATCACGAGCAGGCTGTTCTCGAAAGTAATGTCGACCTCTCCGGACAGCATGGCGGTCAGTCCGGGGGCGCTGCCCTTGTACGGGACATGGGTTAAGTCGATGCCCGCCATGTATTTGAGCAACTCGCCCGCCAGATGCGGCCCGGTGCCGGAACCCGACGACGCATAGTTCAGCTTGCCGGGACGGGTTTTCGCCAGCGCGATCAATTCCCGGACGCTTTTCGCGGGGACGGTTGGATGCACGACGAGGAAATTGGTGACGGTGACTGTCTGCGTAATCGGCACAAAGTCGCGCAGCGTGTCGTAGCCGCGATTGGGCTGCAGGCTCATCGCAACTGTGAGGCCGCCGATCGTGCCGTGCAGGATCTGATAGCCGTCCGCCGGCCCTTTGGCAACGTATTCAGTGCCGATCACGCCGCCGGCGCCGGCGCGGTTGTCCACGATCACGGGCTGGCCCCATGCCTCGGATAACTTCTGACTCACGACGCGGCCGACAATATCCGACGGCCCACCCGACGGGAAGGGCACCACCACGCGGATGGGTTTTGCCGGGTACTGCTGGGCGGCTGCCATGCCGGATGCGGCGAGGAGCAGCCAGCCGGCGGCCCGCAACATCATTCGGGCTTCACGTTCGCGAACTTGATGACCTTCGCCCATTTGGCGATTTCATTGCGCAGGAACGCCGCATATTGCTCGGGGCTGTTGCCGACGGGATCGGAGCCGTCCGCTTTGAGCCGCTCTTTCAGCTCCGGCGAATTCACGATCTTGATCACGTCGGCATTTATTTTCATGATGACGTCGCGCGGCGTTTTGGCCGGCGCGGTGAGCCCGTTCCACGCAACGGCTTCGAAACCCTTGAGGCCCGATTCGTCGAGCGTCGGCACGGCCGGCAGCGCCGCGCTACGCTGCAGGCTGGTGACCGCGAGCGCGCGCAGCTTGTCGCCCCTGATCAGCGCGACCGCCGACGTAATTCCGTTATAGACGACGTCGAGGTGGCCGCCGACGATGTCGGTCAGCGCGCCCGCGTTGCCCTTATACGGGATGTGGACCATTTTCACGCCGGCCATTGCATCGAAGAGTTCGCCCGCGAGGTGATTGGAGCCGCCGGTGCCGCTCGAGCCGAAGTTGAGCTTGCCCGGCTTTGCCTTGGCGAGCGCGATCAGCTCTTTCACGTTTTTCGCCGGCACGCCCGGATTTACGACCATCACCAGCGGCGTCGTGTTGATCAGCGTGATCGGCGCGAAATCATTGAGGGCGTCGTAAGGCAGCTTTGCGAGCAGGCTCGGATTGATCGTGAACGGCGCGGGCGTCACCAGCAGCGTGTAACCGTCGGGCGCGGCTTTGGCGACCATCTCGGTGCCGATCGTCGTGCCGCCGCCGGGGCGGTTGTCGACAAACGCCTGCTGGCCCCACATTTCGGATAGTTTTTGCGCGACCGTGCGGCCGACGATGTCGGTGCTGCCGCCGGCGAGAAACGGCACGACCAGCCGCACTGCCTTGGTCGGATACGTCTGCGCCGCCGCGGCGCCCGCGGCAAGCGTAAGCGCAAGCGTAATAATTTTTCGAATCATGAACGGTCCTTAGGCGCGCTTCGTTTTCACGGCGGATTGCGGCGCAGCGCGCAGCCCGTCGATGCGCGCGAGCGCGGCGCTTGCTTCGGCTTCGATGCGGTCGACGATCGCCGCGAACGGCTCTATCCTGTCGGCGAAAATGACGCCTTGGCCGCACGACAGCATCGCTTTTTCGTATTCGCCGCTCGAGTACGCGGCGTGCGCGTTCGTGCCCATGATGTGGGGCAGGATCGCAGCCGTGTCGCCAGGTTGATCTTTCTCGATCTGCTGAATCATTGCGACATGGTCGGTCTTGAGCGCGCGCTGGGTGTTGCGCATCGATTGTAAAAGCAGCGTCGTATCGGTTTCTTTCGCCGCCAGCAGGCGTTCCTTGTAGCGGCGGTCCGCCCACACTTCTTCGGCGACGAGAAAGCGCGTGCCCATGGCCACGCCGTCCGCGCCGAGCGCCAGGGCCGCGACGAGCTGTTCGCCGGTGCCGAGGCCGCCGGCGACGATCAACGGTATCTTTATCGAGCGCGCGGCCGCGGCGGCGGCGACCATCGTGCCCACGGGCTCGACGCCCGGATGGCCGCCGGCTTCAGCGCCCACTACGGTGACGGCGTCCACCCCGAGCGATTCGGCTTTCTTCGCGTAACGCACGCCCGGCACCTTGTGCAGCACCTTGATACCCGCATCCTTGAAGCGCTGGATATAGGCTTCGGGATTGTTGCCCGCGGTTTCCACGAAACGCACGCCTTCTTCGATTACCGCATCGATCAGCGGCGTCACGCGGTCGGTGCCGTCGCGGCTCACGCGAATCATGATGTTCACGCCGAACGGCTTGCCGCCGGTGATCTCGCGGCAGCGCCGGATGCCTGCGCGCAACGCGTCGACGTTCTTGAAGCTCGCGGCCGTCATGAAACCCATGAGGCCCGCGTTGACCGCCGCGCCGACGTACTCGGGCGTGGCGAGCCACATCAAGCCGCTTGCAATCACCGGCAGGCGTATGCCGTAGAGCTCGGTGATGCGCGTTTTGAAAACGGGTTCCAAGGAGTTACTTCAGCACGACCAGTGCGTCGGCGGCGACCACGCCTTGACCTGCGGGCCGCACGAACAACGGGTTGATGTCGATTTCCGCGATACGGTCGGCATGATCGACGGCGAGCAACGACAGGCGCGACAGTGCGATGGCGAGCGCTTCGGTATCGAGGGCCGGCTGGCCGCGGAAACCTTTGAGCAGCGCCGCGCCTTTGATCTCGCCTATCATCTCCTTTGCCGCCGCGACATCGAACGGCGCGAAGCGGCGCGTGACGTCCTTAAGCAATTCCGTATAGACGCCGCCCAGGCCGAATACCACGACCGGGCCGAAGAAGCGGTCATTGACCACGCCGGCGATGACTTCGAGTCCGCTCGCCATTTCCTGGATCGACACGCCGTCGATGCGCGCATTGGCATTGTGCTTTTTCGCGGCGGCGACGAGCTCCCTGGCTACGGACTTTAGCTCGTCGAGGCTGCGCACGTTGAGGCGCACGACGCCCGCTTCGGTCTTGTGCGGAATGTCGGGCGATTCGATTTTGACCGCGAGCGGAAAAGGTAGCGGCGCATCCGCGAGTTTCGCCACGTCGTTCGCGCTCATCAGCGCTTCCCTGACGACCGGTATGCCGTACGTCGCCAGCGCTTGTTTCGAGCGATGCTCGCCGAGCGTGCCGCTGCCGGAGGGCAGATCGATTTTTTGTTTGATGACCGCACGCTGCGCGGTTTGGCGCGGCCGTGCGGCGTATGCGCTAGTCTTGCGTGAGAATTCGTTGAGGGACGCGAGCGCGCGCACCGTGCGGCCGGGCGAAAGTATGCACGGTATGCCGTTCTGCTCGAGAAATTGCATGACGTCGGGATTATCGTCCGGCGAAGTAGGCCAGTTGATGACGACCGGTTTCGTGGTTTCGCGCACGGTCTCGGCGAATACCTTCGACCACGCCGGTGCCGCGGTGCCGCGCGGCGAACGGGCAATCACCTGATCGATGTTGGGATCGGCTATGACCGCGGCGATCACCTTGTTGTACGAGGCGAAAGCGTCGTTGTAGCCGTTGGCGGTGGCATCGACCGGATTGGCGACCGACGCGTACGAGACGACCAGTTCGCGCAGCTTGCCGGTAGTTGCTTCGGTGAATTTCGACAATTCAAGCCCGTGCTCTATGCAGCGGTCGGCGAGCAGCACGCCCGCGCCGCCCGAAAGCGTGACGACGCCGACGCGGTTGCCTTTCGGCACGCGCCGCGCGCGAAACACTTTCATCACATCGATAAGGTCGTCCATGTCGCGCACCTCGACGAAGCCGCCGTGGCGGAACGCGGTCTGGAACAATTCGTAGCTCGCGGTCATCCGCGCGGTATGCGATGCCGCGGCCTGGCGGCCGACGTCGGTATTGCCGACTTTCCACACGAAGACGGGCTTGCCGAGCTCGAGCGCGCGCTGGCCGAGGGAGATCAGGCGCTGCCCGTCGGTGACGCCTTCCATGAACATCATCACCGAATCGTTTTCACTGCGCTCGAGGAAGAACTCCGCGAGCTCGAGCATCGAAATATCGGCTTCGTTGCCGGTCGAGATCGCGTAATTGAAGCCGACACCATAATAGGCCGCGGTGGCGACCACGCCGAAACCGAAACCGCCGGACTGCGTGATCATCGCGCAAGGGCCGGGGATCAGCGTCTTCAATTGCACGGTGCCGCCGAAGCCGATGCGCGCGTTGTCGTGCAGGTTCAGCATGCCCAGGCAGTTGGGGCCGATCAGGCGCACGCCGCTGCGTTTGGCGGTTTCTATCAATTGTTGCTGCAGTGCTATGCCGTCGCCGCCGACTTCGCTGAAGCCCGCCGACAGCACGATGGCGAAAGGTATGCCCGTCGCACCGCATTGCTCGATGACGCTCAGCACGTGGTTCGACGACAGCGCCACGAGCGCGACGTCGCAGGGCTTGGGTACGGAGGCGATGTCCTTGTAACAGGTGAGGCCTTTGATCTCCGGGTATTTCGGATTGACCGGATAGACTTTGCCCTGGTAGCCGAACTCGGTGAGGAGCTTCAGCGGCTGGCCGCCGATGCGCGACAGATCGTTGGAGGCGCCGACTACCGCGACGGCGCGCGGATTGACGAGGCGCGAGAAGTCCTGCACTTGATACGCCGATGCGCCGGCTGGCTGATCCAAGGGGTGTCCTCTGCGGCTGAAGAGTTTGCGCCGATTTTACCTTGATTCATCGAGGCTCTGCCATTTACACTCGGGCGATGAGACAAGTTGCGAGGAGAATGCTGTGCGCAGCATTGTGCATGGCAGGCGTGGCTGGCGCGCAATCGACGTACCCGAATAAACCGATTCGCCTGATCGTCGGCTTCGCACCCGGCGGCGGCACGGATATCCTCGCGCGCGCGCTCGGTCAGCCGCTCGGTGAATTGCTCGGCCAGCAGATAACGATAGACAACCGCGCGGGTGCGGGCGGGATCATCGCAACAGAGCTTGGCGCGAAGGCTGCGCCCGATGGCTACACGCTGCTGGTGGGCAGTTCCGCCGGCTTCGCAATTAATCCGAACCTGATGGCGAAGCTGCCGTACGATCCGGTCAAGGACTTCACGCCCGTCGGCATGTTCGCGACCCTGTCTTATGTCGTCGACGTACATCCGTCGCTGCCGGCGAAAACGCTGAAGGACCTGCTTGTGCTTGCGCGCGCGCAACCCGGCGCGATCAACTACGGCTCGGCGGGGCAAGGCTCCTCGACGCATCTTGCGATCGAGCAATTCGCGCAAATGGCCGGCGTCAAGATGACGCACGTGCCGTACAAAGGCAACACGCCCGCGATGACTGCATTGATGAGCGGCGAAGTCGCGATGGTGTTCGATCCGGTGCTGACTTCCGCGCCGCTGGTCAAAAGCGGCCGCGTGCGCGCGCTGGCGGTAACGACCGCGCAACGCTCGGCGCTGTTGCCCGACGTGCCGACCGTCGCGCAGGCGGGGATCAAAGGCTACGAAGCCGGCAATTGGTTCGGCGTGTTCGCGCCGGCCGGCACATCGCGGGATATCGTCGATCGACTCAATGCCGCAATCAACAAATCGATGACGCGCGCCGACATGAAAGACAAACTGGCGAGCCAGGGCGCCGACGCGTTGATCGGCACCCCGGCGGACCTCGCCGCGCTCGTGCAGCGCGAGCTCGCCAAATTCGCGGCGATCATCAAGGCCGCCGGCGTGAGGATCGAATAACGTGGAAAAGCAACACCGCAACGTTCTCGTCCTGTCGGCTACCCAGGCGACGCTGCAAATCACCGGCGTCACGATGGTCGCCATCACGGGGCTTGCCGGTTATGCGCTTGCCGACAACAAGTCGTTCGCGACCGTGCCGCTGACCTGTTACGTGCTGGGTTCCGCCATTACGACGATCCCCGCGTCGTTCCTGATGAAAGCGATCGGCCGCCGCGCGGGTTTTCAGACCGGCACCCTGATCGGGATGCTCGGTGGCGCGATTTGCAGTTTCGGCCTGTATATCGCCAACTTCTGGCTGTTGTGTGCCGGCATGATGGTGATGGGCATGTATACCGCGTTCGGCAAGTATTACCGGTTCGCGGCCGCCGACGCGGCGACCGATTCGTTCAGGGCGAAAGCGATTTCGTTTACTCTCGCGGGCGGCATTCTCGGCGGCATCGTCGGACCCGAGATGGCGATACGCACCAAGGACCTGTTTCCCGATCACGTGTTCCTGGGTTCGTACATGTCGCTCGCGGTGGTTTGCCTGCTGGCCGCGCTGATACTCACGCGGCTCGACATCCCGCAGCTCACCGAGCACGAACGCAACGACCCGGGGCGGCCGCTGGGCGCGATCATGCGCCAGCCGGTCTTCATGGTGGCGGTGCTCGCTTCCATGCTTTCGTACGGGATCATGAACCTGATGATGACGTCGACCCCGCTCGCCATGCGTGCGCACGACCATCATTTCAACGACGCGGCGCTGGTGCTCGAGTGGCACGTGATCGGCATGTACGGGCCGTCTTTCTTCACGGGCTCGCTGATCTACCGCTTCGGCGTGCTCAACGTGATTCTCGCCGGCATCGTGCTTTTGTTCGTGTGCATCGTGGCGGCGCTGGTGGGCACCGCGCTGATCAATTTCTGGTTGGCGATGTTCCTGCTGGGCGTCGGCTGGAACTTCATGTACGTGGGCGGCTCGGCGCTGCTCACCGAATGCTATACGCCGTCGGAGCGCGCAAAAACGCAGGCCGCCAATGACTTCCTGATTTTCATCACTATGGCAATTTCCTCGATGTCGTCGGGCCTCTTGCTCAACAAGAGCGGCTGGCACGCGGTCAATTGGGGCTCGCTGCCCTTTCTGATGCTGGCGACCGCCGCCACGCTGTGGCTGATGTGGAAGCGACGCGCGCGGCCCGCCGCGGCGCCCGTCCGCGACATTCCCTCATAAATGCTGAAGTTCGCCCGCCGGGCGCGCGGATTGAAAAAAGCATGCGAATGAGCGGAAAGAGTCCCGAGCCGGCCGGAAAATCAGTGTCTGATCTCGCCGATTTGATGCACGGCGACCTTGCTCTTACGCCGGTGACAATTGCGCTGGTCGTCATCAACGTCGCGGTGTTCGGGGCGATGCTCATGCATGGCGCCGGGCTCTGGCATTCGCCGAACAATGTTCAGCTCGCGTGGGGCGCAGGTTTCGGCCCTGCCACCAAGGACGGCGAATGGTGGCGGCTGGGAAGCGCCATGTTCCTGCATTTTGGGCTCCTGCATCTGGCGGTGAACATGTGGGCGCTCTGGGATGGCGGACGGCTCGTCGAGCGCCTGTACGGTTCAATACGGTTCGCCGGCATTTACTTCGCCAGCGGCCTGACCGGCAACCTCTTATCGCTGATCGTGCAGGGTGACCATGCCATATCCGGCGGCGCCTCCGGCGCCGTGTTCGGCGTCTACGGCGCGCTTTTAGTTTGTCTATGGCGCGAGCGCCGCCAGGTCCATCCGGTCGAGTTCCGCTGGCTGTTCGGTGGTGCGGCCGTTTTTGCAGCGGCGACCATCGGCTTCGGGCTGCTCGTTACAGGCATCGACAATGCGGCCCATATCGGCGGCCTGGTTTCCGGCGCGCTGACCGGCATGGCGCTGAATCGCCGCTTGTCCACCGAAAGCCCGCACGCCGGGCGCAGCCGCTGGGCGGCCGCCGGCGCCTATTCCCTGGCGGTGATCGCACTCGTCTACTTGATCCCTGCGCCGAGCTATCACTGGCAGGAGGAATTGCAGGCGCGCGAGGAGATTCGCGCGTTCCTCGGCGATGACCGGCGCATCATGGACCGTTGGCAGGAAATTATGAATTCCGGCAAGCAGGGCACGGCGTCGTTCGACGAGTTGGCGGCGCGAATCGATACGGATGTCACGCGCGAATATCGCGAAAGCTTCGACCAGCTCTCTGCGCTCCATCTCGATCCGGCGGCGCCGTCGACGACGGCCCTGGAGGTCCTTAAAAAATATACGCAGCTTCGCGCTGATGCGTCGGAAGCACTGGCTGAGGCGCTGCGCATGAACGATCCGCAACGCATCCGCGACGCGCTTGAAATGGCGCGCCGCGCGCCGTATATTGCCCAAGGCGTGGAGCCGCCTCCGCCTCCCGCCCCGGTTCCGGCACGCTGAAAGATAGGGCAGCCATGATCAAACATTGCCGAACTTATACACCTGAGCGTGCGACTTGCATGCTCCAATCTGATGCAGGCCGCCCGTGAACGATCTCCGCGACCGGATAGGCCTGCACACCTGGACGCTTGATACGACGCCGTTCGCCGACGTGCTGCGCATCGCGCGCGAAACCGGCTACAACGCGGTCGAATTGCGCCATGCCGACTTCAAGCGCTGCATCGACGCCGGCATGAGCAATGACGACGTGCTGGCGATGATCCGCGCAAGCGGCCTCGCAGTGTCGTGCGTGGGACTCGAGACGGGCATGCTGTTCGCGCGCGGCGACGAGCGGCAGCGGCTCTTCGATTCGATGGACGAAATGTGCGCGCGGGCGGCGGCGCTCGACTGCGAAGTCATGATGGTCGCGCCGGGGAGCAATCCGCCGGGAACCGTGACGGATGCGGCGCGCAATTTCGCCGCCGGCTGCGAGATCGCGCATAAGCACGGCCTGCTGTGCGCGCTGGAGTTCGGCTCGCGCCATCCGGTCGTCAACCGCCTCGCGGTAGCCCGCGAAATCGTCGCGCTGGCCGGCCAGCCCAACGGCGGCCTGCTGATCGACGCCTACCACGCGCAATGCGTCGGCGACGGCGGCCTCGGTTTCGAAGACGTGCCGGCCGCCGAGATCATCGCGTTTCAATTCAGCGATGTTCCGGCCGGGCCGCTGGCGACGAGCGGTGCTGCACTCGACCGGCTGCCCCCCGGCCAGGGCGTGGTGCGCTGGCGTGAAGTGCTGCAGCTTTTGATGGAGAAGGGCTACGACCGCTATCTCAATTACGAAGCGCCGAACCCCGCGCTGTGGGCACGCTCGCCCGCGGAGGTCGCACGCGAAGGCGTGACCGCCATCAGAGCGCTGCTCGCCGACGCGGCAGCACGGTAGAGACGACGAGCATGCCATTCGCCACGGGGTTCCGGGCGCGCCTGCTGATCGCCGTTTCGCTGTGCATGGTCGCCATCGCGGCTCTCGCGCAACCGGCACGCACCGATGAAGCCTTTCCGAACCGGCCCGTGCGCTTTCTGATTCCGTTTGCCGCGGCGGGCAGCAACGACGTCGTCGCGCGCATCCTCGCGCATCAATTGACCGACATCTGGAAGCAGCAGGTCGTCGCCGACAATCGCGCAGGTGCAAATGGAATCATCGGCATCGACATGGTCGCGAAAGCGCCCGCCGACGGCTATACGCTGCTGATCGCGTCGACGACGTTTACGATGAACCCGAGCCTCTACAAACTGCCGTTCGACCCGGTTAAAGATTTCGCGCCGGTGACGCTGATTGCCGAAGGGCCGCTCATGCTGTGCTCGCATCTCGGCTTCGCGGCGCGCAACGTCGAGCAATTGATTGCGCTCGCGAAAGCGAAGCCCGGCCAGTTGCAGTATGCGTCGTCGGGACTCGGCGGCATCGCGCACCTCGCGGGCGTGCTGCTCGAGAAAATGGCGGGCATTTCTTTGCTGCATGTTCCATACAAAGGCTCCGGCGCGGGCGTGATTGACGCCGTGAGCGGGCAGGTGCCTTTGATCATCAGCAGCGTGAGCCCTGTATTGCCGTTTGTGAAAAACGGTCGGCTGCGCGTGCTGGGCATCGGCGGCCTTAAACGTTCGAAGTTCCTGCCAGACGTGCCGACGATCGCCGAATCCGGCGTGCCCGGCTACGAGAGCAATATGTGGTGGGGCATCATGGTGCCGGCACGCACGCCGAAGCCGGTGGTGCAAAAGCTCAACCGCGACATTCGCCAGGCGGTCGCTGCGGGCGACATTCCGCAGCGGTTTGCCGATCTGGGGATGGAGGTGCGCGTTTCGGCGCCCGAGGAGTTGGCCAGAATCGTGAATGCCGACATCCGCAAGTGGTCCGGCATCATCAGGGACGCGAAGCTCGACTTCGGCGGCGCGCAGTAGTTACGTCGCGTGCTCCATGCCCGGAATTTGCGCATCGTAGCCGGCCGCATAGTTGCGATTGGTTTGCGTGGGATTGCGGTTGACGAGCGGGCGTGCGTAAAGCGGGTGCGTCATGCTGCGCACCTCGTGCTCGATCGTGAAAAGCACCTTGCCGCTTTCGGGCGCGACGATGTCCTGAAAGCGGTATTGGAACTGGTCGCTCTCTTCGGTGACCAGGCCTTTCTTGAGCAGCCACGCGTGCGGCCCGGAAAAATCCGCTAGGTAGATCTGGAGATGGTGTCCGTCGTAAGCGGCCGACGGGCCGTCGGTTTCGCGGAAGTGCAGGTATTGCGCTTTGCCAACGGTCACGCGCGCGAAGCGTCCGGCCGCATCGTTCTCGACGGTGGCAGGCGTCTTCAACACTTGCCGGTAGAAGTCCGCTATCCCGGAGGCCACGCCGGCAGGCACTTCGAACTCGACGTAGGGCATGCCGAGCTGGATGCGGCCGAAGCGCTGCTCGTCCGGCGCGTGGCAGCGGATGCGGTTGCCCCATGGACACGTCGCCTCGACATACGCTTCGTGCTCGGTGAATTTGAACTTGGTGTGCGCAAGCTGCTCTTTGACCGTCGCGAGCCGCTTGAGCAGCGCCGCGCGATCGGGCAGCACGAGACCGGTGTGGCCGCGCAGCACCTGCGGTTTTTGCGTCGTTGGCAGGTGAAACTGACTGCGCCCCACGTTCATCCACATGTTTCCGAGCCCGGTCATGATGTACGGGTCGCGCGTCAGTCCGAGCCCCGTGTTGTAGAAGAGGGTGGCGAGCTGCTGGTCGGGCACAGTCACGTTTACGTGCTCGAGTCCGACGACGTTGCCCAGGTCTTCTGCGCTGCGATCGTAAATGCTGGCCATGCTTGCCTCCGGTGCCGATTGCGGTGGGGGTTCAGTTTACCAACGCTGCGCGGGTAATGTCAGCGCTTTACCGCCAGATAAAAACTGACCAGCGACACGAATCCGATCGCGGCGAGCGCCCAGAGGACTGCGTCGTAGCCGCCGGCGGCGGACCATATGAAGGCGGCGACGAGCGGCCCCAGCGAGCGCGACGCGAGCACGGGGGCGGCGAGCGCGCCGTTGACCGCGCCATAGCGCTCGCGCCCGTAGATTTCGGCGGGAATGATGCCGCGCGTAATCGTCATGACACCGTTGCTTACGCCATACAGCGTCACGAAAACGAGTACCCATACCCAGCTCAGGCCGGCGAAGCGCAAAAGCAGCAGGGCAACGGGGAGCAGGAAGAGCGCAATGGTGGCAATTTCGATCGCGCGGAAGCGGGCGCCCACCGTATATTCGCCGATGCGTCCGGCGACCTGCATCGGGCCGATGATCGCGGCCAGCCATACCGCGTCGCTCATCGTGAAGCCGCGCTCGTGCAGCAGTGGAATCAGGTGGATCGATATCGCCGAGAACGCGAGCATATTCATCGTGAAGGCAAGGGCGAGCAGCATGAATGTGCGCGTGAATACGATCTCGCGCATCCGCGGCGTAGCGCGCACTGCCTGGCCGCTACCTGCGTCCTGCTCTTTCACCCGATGGGCGCCTGACCTGGGCAGACAACACCAATGCAGCGGTGCGCAGATGAGCAGGTTCGAGACCGCGAGCACCAGCAGCGCATGGCGCCAGCCAAGCGCCGTTATCAAAGCCTGCGTCAGCGGCCAGAAGACAGTGCTCGCCAGACCGCCGAAGAGAGTCAGAGCAGTGATGCCTTTGCGCGCATGAGCGCCAAAACACGCCGTGATGACGGTGAACGCCGGTTCGTAAAGCACCGCGCCCATCGCGATTCCCAGCCCGATCCACGTCGCATAAAACATCGGCAGCGAAGTGGTCTGGCTCAAGAGCGCGAGCATCACGGCGGCAAGTATGGAACCGCCGCCCATGACATAGCGGCCGCCATAGCGGTCGATCAGATTGCCGACCGGAAATGCGGCGAGCCCCGTGCACACCATGCTGAGCGAGAAGGCGCCGACGATCGCATCGCGGCTCCAGTGTAGCTCGCGTTCGATCGGTGCGATCAGCACCGAGATTGCATAGAACAAGGAACCCCAGGAAATGATCTGGGTGACCGACAGGGCCCACACGACGGACCACGGCGGCCGCGGTCGCGCGTCGGCTGGAGAATTCACGTATGCGGGCAGTCGCGGATAAATCGATCAGGCAATTATTTCTGCGCGACCATTGTTCAGCACCGTCACCCCTCGCGCGGGCACGGTCGAGCGGAACGAGACGATATTGCCGGCGCGCCATATCTCGGTGCGTATCGTTTCGCCGGGATAGACCGGCGACGAGAAGCGGCCTTCCATGCTTTTGAACCGGCTCGTATCGTAATCGCAGCAGCTTTTGAGCAGCGCGTGCGCGGCGACGCTGAACGTCGCGCGGCCGTGCAGAATCGGCATTTTAAAGCCGGCTTTCTGCGCGTACGCGGGGTCGGCGTGCAGCGGATTGTAGTCGCCGGAGAGACGATAGATCAGAGCGGCCTGCGGCAACGTCGGCAGATCGCAAGTCAAATCGGGCGCGGTAGTGGGAATAACGTGCTGCGGTTTGCTCGGGCCGCTGGGTCCGCCGAACCCACCGTCGGCGCGGCAGAAGGTCGTCGACGTGAGCGTGCAGATGACTTCGCTGGTTTGCTTGTCGCGTACCGTGCATTCGGTCATCACGAGCGCGCCTTTGTCCTTGCCTTTGTCCAGCACGCCGACAACTTTGGTCAGGCCGACGATCGCGCGATCGACCGGCAACGTTTTGTGGATCGTGAATCCCTGCTCGCCGTGCACTACGTGGCTGCGTGTGATGCCGGTATCGCCCTGCGCGTGCCAGGGCCCCGGATAACCGAGAACAATCGCCATCGATGGGAGCGCTTCGAGATTCGGCTCGTAAACGAACTTCAATTGATGCTGATCGCACGGGTCGGCGCCGAGTCCTACGCCGAGCGCGTAGAGAATCGTGTCGCGCTTCGACAATTGCTGCTCGACTTCGGGAATCTTCCAGTTGATCAGGCTGTCGTAATTTATCGGCATGCGATGGATCTCCGTGGCGGACACTCTGCTTTTGTAAGATCTGCAGACGGTGAATTCGGCGGACGCCGGTGCAAATTCCGGGCGTTGTTTCGCCTGTATACTATCACACGCAAAATTCGATTTTCGTTCAAGGAGAAATGCGATGACGATCAAAGTGGGCGACAAAATGCCCGCCGGCAAGCTGTGGGAACTGCCGGTCGAATGGTTCGCCGGCTGCCCGACGGGCGCCGACGAAATAAAATTACCGGACGCGTTCAAGGGCAGGAAGATTGCGATCTTCGGGTTGCCCGGCGCGTATACCCGAACTTGAAGTGCGCTTCACCTGCCCGGTTTCGTGCAGGAAGCGGATAAGATCAAAGGCAAAGGCATCGACGAGATCTGGTGCGTGTCGGTCAACGACGCGTTCGTGATGGCGGCGTGGGGCAAGGACAACAAGGCATTCGGCAAGGTGCGCATGATGGCCGACGGCAACGCCGAATATACGAAGGCGCTCGGCGTTGAAACGGACCTGACCGCGCGCGGCATGGGTTTTCGCTCGCAGCGCTACTCGATGATAGTCGACGACGGCGTCGTCAAGGCGTTGAACCTCGAAGCGCCGGGCAAGTTCGAAGTCAGCGGCGCGGACAAGATGCTCGCGCAGCTGTAATAAATAGCGGATTGCTGATTAACGTTGTCATTCCCGCGCAGGCGGGAATCCAGAATGGCTTGGGAAAAGCAGCCTTGCGTTTACTTGTTGGCAAGTAAACGCAACGGCACGCTGTATGTGGGGGTAACGAGCGACCTGGTCAAACGTGTCTGGGAGCACAAGAACGACCTCGTCGAAGGGTTTACGGCCAAGTACGGTGTCCACCTGCTTGTCTATTATGAAATGCACGCGGACATGCTTGGCGCTATTACCCGCGAAAAGCAGATAAAAAAATGGGATCGCAGCTGGAAACTGAAACTAGTCGAGCGGAACAATCCCGAGTGGAAAGACCTATGGCCGGAAGTCATTTGACTCTGGATGCCCGCCTGCGCGGGCATGACGTTAAGCTTAGAAAATAGGGTAAGCATGACAAAAGTAACGCCTTTATCCCATCCGGACAAAAAAACCGTCAAGTCTCCCCATCCACTCGCCGATCGCGCGCGCTATAAAGTCTGGAACATCGACAAGCTGCGTTTGACCGACGTCGACCATCAGCATCACGTCAACAACGCGATCTTCGCGGTTCTGTATACGAGCGTGCGCGCCGATTTTCTCCACGATCACGTGCGTCCGCTCGCGGCCAAGAGCGATATGTTCGCGCTGGTGAAGATCACCATCGAATATCTTGCCGAAATGCACTATCCGGGCGAAGTGGAAGTAGGGCTGGTGATCAGGCGCCTCGGCGGCACGTCGATGACGTTTGCCCAGGGTATGTTCAAGGACGGCAAATGCGTGTCGGTGGCGGAGGCGGTGATGGTGCTGCTCGATCCGGTAACGCGCCGCGCTAAACCGCTGCCCGCGGACATTGCCACGAAGCTCGCGCGGTTCATCGACGCTGAAGAGTAGCTGCCGGGCGCGCAAGACGCCCGGACGGCTCGATTTACTTCGGCGCCTGCGAGAGGTCCTGCGCCTTGATGGTGCCGAGCGGCAGCGTCGCTTTTGCGTCTTTCGCGACCTTGCGGGCGACGGAATCGTCGAGCGCGCCGGGCGCGGGCTTGTCGACGTCGATCGCCTTGGTCTCGTGCAGGTACACGTACGTTTCGTTCAGCAATTTTTTCACGCGGTCATCGAACACGAACGGCTTTTCGTCGCGCATCGGACTGCCGCCGGCCGAGGCTGGAATCGCGCCATAGAGCGAGAACCACGCCATTGGCACGGTGATGCCCGTCGTCTGCCCTTTGACGAATTCCGCCACCTTGACCCAGTTCTTCGGATCGAGCACGTAACGCTGCGCTTCGAGCTCGGTCTTGAGCCAGGCCTCGACGATGTCCGGGCGCTGTTTCATGAAGTCCTCGCGCATGGCAATCGCGCCGGCGTCCGAGATGCCGAACGTGTAGCCGGTTGCGACGATGCGCCCTGCGCCTTCGCCGACGATGTCGCCGATGCGCGAGACGGAGGGTTCCCACAGCACCGCGCCATCGACTTTACCGGTGCGAAGATTGGTCGCGATCACTTCGATCGACTGATTCAATATCTGCGCGGGCTTGATCTTGGTTTTCTCGATCATGAGGCCCAAAAAGCGGTGCGCACAGCTGCCTTGCGGCGTCGCGACGACTTTGCCGTCGAGCCACTTGATCGCCTCGTCCGGCGATTTGAACTTGGGCGCATCGGCCCGCACCATCACGACGTTGCAGCGCTGGCCCTGCGACATGCCGGTATTGGCCACGAGATCGATCGGCGCCACGCTGCGCTTGGTGGTCGCGACGACCGCTGGCATGTCGCCGAGATAACCGATCTGCTGCTTGTTGGCGAGCATCTGGTTCACGATGATGGAGCCCTGCAGCGCGGCCTGGAATTCGACTTCGCTGCCGGGCGGCAGATATTTCTTCCACAACTCGAGCGCGCGGATTACGACGGCGGAGTAGGAGATCGTGTCGTACGGTTGATAACCAATCGTAAGCTTGACCGGCTCGGCGGCGAACGCGCGACACGCGACCAGCAGCGTGAGCAAAGCGACGGCAAGCGCGCGGGATGGCTTGTGCATGAGCTTCTCCTTTGGTGAGTCGGGAATCTTTGTCCCCGAGCGTCCTACATGATAGGGGAATACATTGGCGGCCACCGGAAAATTTTGCAATACCGGGATGAAAAGTACTTATGCGCAGAAAACTGCCGCTCTGGCGAAAAATATTTTACGGTAGAATTTGCAGCCATGAGCAGAATCCTGATGACCATGAATGAGGATACGCAATCCTCGCGCGCGAGCGGTTTTGCGGTCACCTACCGGGTTGATGAGCATGACTGCCTCGAGTACGCAGCCGGCCTTGAAGCGCTGGGCCACGATGTTTACTTCGTCAACTGGGACGATCTTGACGGGCGGCAGTTCGGCCGCATGTTTCACGTCAACGCCGGTAGCTTTGTCGATCCTGTATTGCTCGAAGACTTCGACCTCATCTGGGTCTATCAGATGGAAGGGTTTTATGCCGACCGCGCGCGTTTCCTGCGCATGATCGAGATTTTCGAGGACGCTTGCCCGCTGGTCGTCAACGATCCGCGCACGATACGTCACAACCTGGGCAAGCATTATTTATGGGAACTGCAGCGCCACGGCGTGCGCGTAATACCGACCTACCGCGTGGATGAAACCATCTGCCGTCGTCTCACGGCAGGCACGCCGTTCGTGCTCAAGCCGGTTTTCGGCGATCGGGGCAATAGCGTATTCCTGGCGCGCGCGCCGGCCGATCTCGAATCGATCATGGATACCCGGGACCAGTACCTTGCGCAGGAGTACGAGCCTGCCGTTCGCGATGGCGAGAAAAGCCTCATGTACTTAGGCTTTGACTATCATCATGCGGTCATCAAGCGGCCGTGCCCCGCCGTCGCCGATGAGTTCCGCTGCAACGAGTCGCTCGGCGGGACAGTAGACGTATACGAGCCGACCGCAAGCGAGCTTGCGTATGCCGGGAAAGTGTTGAAGGTGTACGCGTCGCTTGGCTGTCCGGTGCACTTCAGCCGGGTAGATTTCATCGACGGCGCCCACGGTCCCGTGCTGATGGAAGCCGAGTTGCTCAATCCTGCGGCGTTCGCGAACTACTCGGGAAAGGGTCGTGCGTTTGGACGGAAAGTCGCGGATTATTTCGATCGGCTGATTGCTGCGCAAAACGTCGTGCGTTCGCGGCCGCGGGATTTCAGCGAGTCCGCGTTCGGCGCCTGAGCGGGCGCAGGGACCGGCTACAGCGCCTGCAACTGCTCGATGAAGAAGCTGACGAGCGCCGGCCGCGCATCGACGATGCACTGCCAGAATTTGTAATCCGTAAAAATCGTTCCGCAACCGTTGATCTCGTTGATGTGGTCGCCGATGAAGTCGACCGCGCCAAAGTCGAGTCCACAGTGCGCACGCAACCGCTCCGCCGCTTCGAGATCGGACGCGAAACCTTCCGCGCCGGTGAAATAAGGCCAAGTGTCGTAGCGGTCGGTGCTGTCGGACCAGGGCGTAGGGCCGCCATGGCGCTGGCGACCGGCGACAAAGCGGCCACCCGCAAACCACAGGCGCTTCTCATCGCCGGGCCGGTACGGTTGAAAGACATAGTCGCGTAAGTCGTGGCTGTTGTCTTCGGCCAGTTGCTGCCCGAAGCGTTGCACATCGCTGTCGCTGAGCAGTCTATGCGCGCCGAGTCCGGCGCCGCCCCAGTCAAGTTTCGCCACAATGGCGTCCTCGCGCTTCCTGAAGTCGTGAACGTCGTCGATTGAGGTTGCAAGCCGGGTCGGGATGATCCGATATTCAGCGGGATCCAGGCCCGCGAACCAGCTCTTGAGCGTTTTCGCCTCGGCGGCAGGTTCGTTGATTACGCGGCCAACGTTGCCGGCCGCGACGAAGTGCTGATGAAAATTATTCTGCGCGTGAAAAAAGTCCATGCGCCGTGCGAAGCCGCGGGGACGATGATCGAGGTAGTAGCCATCGCTGTAAACGATCCAGAGATCGGCCGCGGGCGCGATCATGCCTAGTTCCTCGAACCTGCCTCCGCGAACCCTGCGGTAGGCGCGCACCAGCCCTTGCGCGAAGTCGTAGTCACCGGCGGTCGCGATGACCAGGTCGGCATGCCGGTCGAGCGTGGTGACGAGCGAGCGTTGCGTCATCATCCGCTTGCCGGTTACCAGAAACGGATTGACCGTCAGTAGTACGCGCTTTTTCGCCGCCACGGCTGCGCTTTAACTTGCGGCGGCGTTAGCCGCTGCGGCTGTGGGCGCAAATCGATAGGGGAGCCGCCTTTTAATGCGTTCGAATTTAGCTTCCAGTTCGCGTTCGGACTCAGCGCCAATGTTGACGAGCCCGTAACGGAAGCTATGCGAGTCCTGCATCTGGTCCGAGAGATTCAGGCCCGGAGTCGCGTAGATTTCTATCAATGCATCGGGATACTCGGTCGCGAGCTCGAGCAGGCATTCGTTCGGCGGCACGCTTAGCACGCGCTGGTCCGCAAATGTGCGCAGCACACAGCTTGCTGCAATCGCGAAGTTGCCTTCTCCGCTGCGCAAGGTGGGCTGCTCGCCCATGGCAACCTGCAGCATCGCCGCCCATGAGCTTAGTCCGTCCACTTTGAGGAACAGGTCCGGAAACTGCGACGCAATCTTCGGATTTGTCTCGATGATCCGAATGCGATCGGTGCGCGCGTCGTAAAACATTTCGAGGTTGAATGGCGCATTGTCGTAGCCGATGCCGGTGAAGAAGCGCTGCGCGATATCCCGCATTCTGTCCTGCACGACGCTGCTCAGGGCAGACGGATACTGGAACCGCTTGAACGAGATAGCGCCGGGAAACATGATCGCATCGAGTATGCCCATTACCTGCACCTGCCCGCCGAAGACATAACCTTCAAGCGACACTTGCGAGCCTTCGAGCAGTTCCTCCACCATTAAATGCGACGCGTGCAGCGAATATTCCGTGCAGGCTTTCATCATGTCGTCGAAGGGCTTGATGAAACCCGCCGGCATCACCGCCGATCGCGCGATCGCGCGCAATTGGTCGCGGCTGTCGACGCGGTGTGCGTTGATCGACATGCAGGACTTGACCGGCTTCACAAATACCGGGAAAGCCTCGATCCCTGCTTGCGTGCTTTCGGCATCAAGCAACTGAAATGAGGGCACGGCGTCAGGCACGAATTGCCGCTGCGCCAGGCGCGAATAATATTTGTGTTCGCAATTGATCACGCTCGACGGACTTGGTCCCGGCAGCTCCAGCCGCTGGGCGATGATGCTTGCGGCGCTCATGCCCGGATATCCGACGCCGGAGGTAACGCCGCTCAAGCCCGCATGCCGGTAGCGGGCTACCGTCGCGTCTATGAGCGCGAGAATATCCAGGTGCGGACGACTCGTGTCGGGATTTATCCGCAGAAACTGATCGAAATACCCGCCGCCAAAATCATCGAATACCAGTTCGCAACCGAGCGTCCGTGCGACCGCCGGCAGATCGCGATATTCGCGTTGGGTAGGGCAGAGAACCAGGATTTTCTTCATGAACTGGATCGGCGTACGATTGCACTACGCTCGGTCAGAATTTCCGGAACATCACGATCCGGTTGCTGTTGGTGCCGGCTTCGTTGTTGCCCACACCCCAGATGTTGGCGGTTTTGGTAAAGCGCTGCTCGTTGATGAGTATCGCCTCGCATGCGAAGCCCGCGGCGGTGCCGAGCGGCACGACATGTTCTTCCAGTCTGATTTTGCCCTTGCGCACTTCGCCGACCTCGAACGCGACCCAGCCGCCGGGCTTCGTCACGCGGTAAAGCTCGGCGAAAACGGGCGCCATGCGCTGGTCCCATTCTTCGACCGTCCGCGACATCGTAATGCCGGCGGCAATCGCCTCGGCATCGAGATCGTTGAACCAGCAGCGCAGCCAGTTGTCTTGCGCGTATTGAACGACGTCGAGAAACGGCGGCGACGTCACCGTCAGCTGTACGGAAGCAGCGGGAATCTGCGGCGTCGATGCCGCGGGTCCCGTCATGAACAGCGCGTCCGCCGCGGCAGCTCGCAGGTTTTGCCTCGCGCGTTCGTCGAGCCGGCCCTGAAGCTGGCGCGATTTCTTGAGGATCAGCGCACGCGTGTCCCGATATTCCGGCGCCTGTCCGCGCGTCGAGTTGATCCGCAGCTGGTTCTGCGCCGACGCGGCCTGGTTCGGCGGCAGCGTGTAAACGGAGAAAAATCCTTTCGAGTGGCCGGTGAGCCGGTTGGTCGCAACCATGCGGATCCAGCGGTCTGCCGCGTCGCCATCGTTAGCCGCGTGCCGGCGCTGCAGGTACGCACGCAGCGCGCCAATTTCGCGCATTGTTCGCGCGTGGAAAAACATCGAGAGATCGGGCGCGGCGATGGCCGCCGTGCCGAGGTCGATTTCGGCGAGTCGGGCCGCGACCGTATCGAGCGCGGGCGGCGTAAGCCGAGGGCGCGTGAAAATCGCGCTCAATGGATTGACGTCGTTGGCGACGATGCGCCGGCCATGCAACGCGGCTTCGATGGCGGTGGTGCCGCGCCCGCTGAACGGATCGTAAACGGTGTCGCCGGGCGCAGTCAGGCGCGAAATGAAATACGCCGGCAGTTGCGGCTTGAAGCACGCGCGATAGGACACTTCGTGTATCGGCGTGGCCTGGCGTTGCTTCGCGGTCCAGAATTCGCCGCGGTAAACCGGAATGTCGGCGCCGCCGCTCCGCAACGTGCCGGCGGCATCAGCCATTGCCGCGGTAAACAGCGGCGCGAGGGGCGCCGCGGCGAGTGCGCTAGCCGAGGCGCGCATCCAGTGCTTCTATCCAGTGCATGACCGGCAGGCCAGTCGCGGATTGCAGATGTGACTGGCAGCCGATGTTCGCGGTGATGATGGCCGACGGCTGGCCCGAATTCAGCGCGGCGATTTTGTTTTTCAGCAGTTGCTGCGACAGCACCGGTTGCAGGATCGAATAGGTGCCGGCCGAGCCGCAGCACAGATGAGCATCGGGCACGCGCGTCAGATCAAAGCCCAGCTCGATGAGCAGCTTCTCGACCTGGCCTTTCATCTTCAAACCGTGCTGCAGCGTGCAGGGCGGGTGAAAGGCGAACTTCGGGAGAGGCGCTAGGGGAGAGGCGAGAGGCGCCAAGGCTTTCAATTTTTCTTTTTCGGCATTGATGATTTCGCTGATGTCTTTCATCAGGGCGGACACGCGCGCGGCTTTTTCGGCATAGGCGGGATCGCGCGCGAGCAGGTGCCCGTATTCGGCGACCATTGCGCCGCAGCCGCTCGCAGTCATCACGATCGCTTCCGCGCCCGCTTCGATGTAAGGCCACCATGCGTCGATATTGCGCCGCATGTAATCGAGGCCTTCCTCCTGCGCGTTCAGATGGTACGAAACCGCGCCACAGCAGCCGGCCGGAGCGGCGCGCACCAGCGAGATGCCCAGCTTGTCGAGAACGCGCGCTGCTGCCGCGTTCGTGTTCGGCGACAGGGACGGTTGTACGCAGCCTTCGAGCACGAGCATTTTGCGCGCATGCGCCGCAACGGGCCATGCGGTCACGGGCGCGGGCGGCGGAATTTTGCGTTTCAATGCGCCAAATAAAAATGGCCGTGCGAATTGGCCCAGCTTGAGCAGCGGTGAAAAAACCGACGCGCGCGGAATCGCGGTGCGCAAAGCGCTGCGCGCAGCCGTTTCTGCGGCGCTGCGCCCGACCTGGGCATCGACGACAGGGCGGCCGATTTCGAGCAGCCGGCCGTACTCCACCCCGGATGGGCAGGTGGTTTCACACGACCGGCACGTCAGGCAGCGATCGAGATGGAGCTGCGTTTTCACGGTCGCCGGCTTGCCTTCGAGCACCTGTTTCATCAGGTAGATGCGGCCGCGCGGCCCGTCGAGTTCGTCGCCCAGCAGCAGATAGGTCGGGCAGGTCGCTGTGCAGAACCCGCAATGCACGCATTTGCGCAGGATCGCATCCGCTTCGCGTCCCTCGGGCGTGTCCTTGATGAAGTCAGCTAAGTTGGTTTCCATTGTTTGAACCGTGAGGCGTTAGGCGTGAGGCGTGAGGCGGCAAAACCTGGCCGCGGTGCGGCCCGCTTTAAGAGTTTCTTTCGCCTTACTCCTCACGCCTCACCCCTCACGCTTTTAAAACTCAGCATACATGCGCCCCGGATTGAAGATCCCCGCGGGGTCGAACGTGAGCTTCAGCTTGCGCTCGATCGCCGCCAGCGCCGGCGGCAATGGATGAAAGACGCCGGCGGACTTGTCGCCGCCGCGAAACAGCGTCGCATGACCGCCGCCGAGTTCTGCTGCCGCCCGCACCGCACCTGCCGCCGCATTGGTCGCGAGCCAGCGCAGCGCGCCGTTCCATTCGATCAACTGGGCGCCGGGCAGATTAAGCGGCGGCGTCGTCGGCTTCAGGGAAAGGCGCCACAGCGTCTGTGCCGACGTAAAGAACGCGGCCGATTGCTCGCGGATGTCCTGCCAGTAGCGTTGCGCGAACGCGTCGTCGAGCCGTTCGCCGCCGAGCGTGACGATCGCCGCGGAGACCGCCGCCGCGGCGCCGGACAGTCGGACATGCAGCCGGCCATCGTGCCACGCAGTTGCCGAGAGCGGCAGCGGTTTGCCCGCCCAGGCATTCATTGCGGCGATCGCATCGGCGGCCGTGTGCTCGAACCGCAGGGTAGCTTCGGCGGTCGGTAAAGGCAGGACCTTGAGGGAGATTTCGAGCAGCACGCCCAGCGTGCCCAGCGAGCCCGCGAGTACGCGCGAAACGTCGAAGCCAGCTACGTTCTTCATCACCTGGCCGCCGAAGCGCAGATCGTCGCCTTTACCGTCGAGCATGCGCACGCCGAGCACCGTATCGCGGACCGAGCCGGCGTAGGCGCGGCGCGGGCCCGACAGCCCGGCGGCGATGCAGCCGCCCAACGTCGAATGCGGGCCGAAGTGGGGTGGCTCGAATGCGAGCATCTGGCCTTTATCGCGCAGCGCCGTTTCGATTTCCGCGAGCGGTGTGCCGGCGCACGCGGTGATCACCAGTTCGCTCGGCTCGTAGTCAATGATGCCGCGATACGCGGCGACGCTCAAAGTTTCGCCGCGCAGCGGGCCGCCGTAGAAATCCTTGCTGCCCCCGCCGCGAATGCAGAGCGGCGCATGCTGCGCGGCGGCTTCGCGCACAGTCGCGGCCAGCTGATCAACAATCGCTTGCACTAGGCGACGATGCTCTCAGAATCTTGGCAGATCAGGAAATTTCTCCTGGCCCGCATGCACGTGCATGCGTCCGAATTCCGCGCAGCGATGCAGTGTGGGTACGGCTTTGCCCGGGTTGAGCAGCGCATGTTCGTCGAATGCCGCTTTGACGCCGTGAAAAGTCGTGAGCTCGAGCGGCTTGAACTGGTCGCACATCGCGTTGATTTTTTCGACGCCGACGCCGTGCTCGCCCGTAATGGTGCCGCCGACGTCGATCGACAGCTGCAGAATTTCGGCGCCGAATTGCTCGGTGCGATGCAGCTCGCCCGGCTTGTTCGCGTCGTAGAGAATCAGCGGATGCAGGTTGCCGTCGCCCGCGTGGAATACGTTCATGCAGCGCAGGCCGTATTTCGCCGATAGCTCCGTGATTGCATTGAGCACGCGCGGCAGCGCCTTCTTGGGGATCGTGCCGTCCATGCAATAGTAGTCAGGCGACACGCGCCCGGCGGCGGGGAACGCTGCCTTGCGCCCTGCCCAGAAGCGATAGCGCTCGGCTTCGCTCGACGAGACGCGCACTTCCGTGGCGCCGCTCGCCTGCATGACCGTTTTCATGCGCTCGATTTCCTCGGCGACTTCCGCAGCGTTGCCGTCGGATTCGCATAGAAGGATGGCTTCGGCGTCGAGCGGATAGCCGGCATTGACGAAAGGCTCGACCGCGCCGGTGGTGATCTTGTCCATCATTTCGAGGCCCGCCGGGATGATGCCCGCGGCGATGATGTTGGCGACCGCCTGGCCGGCTTTGCCGACGTCGTCGAACGCCGCGAGTATGCACTGGGCGAGTTCGGGAACCGGCAGCAGCTTGACCGTGACTTCGGTGATCACCGCGAGCAGGCCTTCCGAACCCGTGATCAGCGCCAGTACGTCATAACCCGCCGAATCGAGCCCGTCGCTGCCGATCTCGAGCAGCTCGCCGTCGATGGTGTACGCGCGCACCTTCAGAATATTGTGCACCGTCAGTCCGTACTTGAGGCAGTGCATGCCGCCGGAGTTTTCGGCGACGTTGCCGCCGATCGAGCACGCAATCTGGCTCGACGGATCCGGCGCGTAATAAAGACCGTACTGAGCCGCCGCTTCCGATACCGCGAGATTGCGCACGCCGGGCTGCAGGCGCGCGGTGCGCGCGGCCACATCGATATCGAGGATGGACATGAAGCGCGCGAGGGAGAGCAGCACGCCATTGCCGGGCGGCAGCGCGCCGCCGGACAACCCGGTGCCGGCGCCGCGCGCGACGACGGGCACCCGCATGGCGTGACATGTTTTGAGAATGCGCTGAACTTCGGCTTCGGTCTCCGGTAACGCGACGACCATCGGCAACTGGCGGTAGGCGGACAAGCCGTCGCATTCGTACGGCTGCACGTCTTCTCGCGCATGGAGCAGTGCATGCGGCGGCAGGAATGCCGCAAGCGCGTCGACGACTTTGCGTTGACGCGCGCTATCGATCTGCGGACGGTCGGCGATGGTATTCATTTGACCGCTGCATTCTAACAAACGACCGCCGGCAAGGCCGGGGTTTGCGAATGCGCGAGCGGTTCTCGTGGGCTATACTGCAAAGCCGCCCGTCGTCATACCCGGGCAGCGCGTTCCCCTTGGCCCAATTCCGCGTAATCCATGCTCGCAGCAATCAGGGAGATTTGCCATGCGGTATGCAATCGCACTCGTTGCAGTCTTTGGTTTCGTCAACGCTCTACCCGCGCAAGCGCAGCAGTATCCCGCCAAGCCGATACGCCTGATCGTGCCGTTCGTCGCCGGCGGCTCGGCCGATGTGTTAAGCCGTGTGCTCGCGCAGCGCCTGACCCAGCAATACGGCCAGCAGGTGGTGGTCGAAAACCGTCCCGGCTCGGGCGGGCATGTCGGCGCCGAAGCCGCGGCGCGCGCAGCCCCCGACGGCTACACCATTGTGTTCGGCACGATCGGCATCCACGCCGCTTACACGATTTATTCGAAGTTGAACTACGATCCGTCGCGCGATCTGCAGCCCGTCTCGATGTATGCCGACGTGCCGAACATTTTGGTCGTGCATCCGTCGGTGCCGGTGAAGAACGTGAAGGAATTCATCGCGCTCGCGAAAAGCAACCCTGGCCGTCTCAATTTCGGCACGGCGGGCAGCGGCTCGTCGACGCACATGGCGGGCGAGTGGTTCAAGCTCTATACCGGGGTCAATCTGACACATGTGCCTTACAAGGGCAGTGCGCAGGCGATGCAGGATCTGCTCGGCGGCCAGATCGAGCTCATGTTCGAGAACCTGCCGACGGCGATCGCTCAGGTGAGGGCGGGCAAGATACGCTCGCTCGGCATGACGAGCCGCGAGCGCAGCCCGAGCATGCCTGAAGTCCCGACGCTGGCCGAGACCGGCGTGCCGGGATTCGAAGCGACTGCTTGGTTCACCATTGCGGCACCCGCGAAAGTTCCGGCCGACATCATCCGCAAGCTCAACGTTGACATGAATGCGTTCCTGAAGGCGCCGGAAATGCAGCAGCGCTGGATCGACATGGGCGTCGTGCCGCTGGGCGGCTCGCCCGCCGACGCGGAAAAGTTTTTCGTGGTGGAGCGGGAAAAGTGGGGCAAGGTCATCAAGGCCGCGGGAATCCGCGGTGATTGAAATGAATAGATGCCGAATGCTCAAGGGCAGTTACGGTTACATTGCCGCGGCAATGCTGGCTGCCGCTGCGTGCAGCGCGCCGGTCAATGCGCAAACGTACCCAATGAAACCAATCCGCCTGATCGTGCCTTACCCACCCGGGGGCGGCACGGATTTCGTCGCGCGCATCGTCGCCCTGAAATTGCCTGACGCAATCGGCCAGAACGTCGTAATCGACAATCGCCCCGGCGCCGCGGGACTCCTTGGCACGGAACTCGCCGCGCGCGCGCCGGCGGACGGCTATACGCTGCTGCTCGTCGATTCGTCGCTGCCGATCAACGTCACTTATTACAAGAACGCCAAGTACGACGCGATCAAGGACTTCGATCCGATTACCGACGTCGCCGATACCCCGTATATGCTGGTCGTGCAGCCAGGCGGTCCGTATCAAAGCGTGCGCGACTTGATCAACGCGGCGAAAGCGCAGCCCGGCAAGATCAATTTCGGCTCGGGCGGCAACGGCAGCGGCAGCCACCTGACGGGCGAATTCTTCCAGATGCGCACCGGCGTGAAGCTTACGCACGTGCCATATAAAGGCGTCGGCCTCGCGTTGACGGACGTGATCGCCGGTCAGATCCAGACGACTTTCACTTCGGCGCCGCCAGCGATGGGTCTGATCAAATCCGGCCGCATCAAGGCGCTCGCGGTCGCGACTGAGAAACGCATCTCGGCGCTGCCCGATGCGCCGACATTCGGCGAGCAGGGCGTCAAGGACCTCGTGGTGGTCAACTGGTATGGGATCGCCAGCATCGGCGGCACACCCAAACCCGTGCTCGACAAACTGCATGCCGCGCTGCTGCGGGTGATCGCGCAGCCGGACGTCAAGGAGCGCCTCGCCTCGGGTGCGCTGGAGCCGGCACCTATGTCGCAAGCGGCATTCCGCAAACTGATTGCCGAAGAACTCACGCGCTGGACGGCGGTCGTCAAGACCGCCGGCATCAAACCCGAATAAGGAAATACGCAATGGCAAAGTCTGCATTCAACGCGGTGACGCTCGAAATGCTGTGGACGCGGCTCATCTCGATCACCGATGAAGCCGCGGCGGCGCTGGTGCGCACGTCGTTTTCGACGGTGGTGCGCGAGTCCAACGATTTCGCGTGCGTGCTCACCGACGAAAATGGGCTGTCGCTCGCACAGGCAACCGATAGCATCCCGTCGTTCATCGGCACGGTGCCGCGCACGATCCGGCATTTCTTGAAAGATTATCCGCCGAAGAGCCTCAAGCCCGGCGACATCCTGATCACCAACGACATCTGGATGGGCACCGGCCACTTGCCCGATATCACGGTCGCGAAGCCGATCTTCCATAACCGCAAGCTGGTGGGTTTCGCCGGCTCCGTCGCGCACTCGCCTGACATCGGCGGGCGCATTCGCTCCCCCGACGCGTTGAGCGTATTCGAGGAGGGCTTGCAGATCCCCGTCATGAAAGCGATGAGCGCCGGCAAGATCGACGCGACGCTCGAACGCATCATCCGCAAGAACGTGCGCGTGCCCGATCAGGTGATGGGCGATCTCTACGCGCAGTTCACGGCGCTGACGCTGATGGAGCATCGCGTGATGGCGCTCTTGAAGGAGCACAAGTTGAAGTCGCTGGCGGAACTCGGGCGCGAAATTCACTCGCGCTCGGAAAAGGCGATGCGCGCCGCGATCCGCGAAGTCCCGAATGGCGTCTATCGCCAGACTGCGCTCTCCGACGGGATTGCCGATCCGATCAAGCTCGAGCTCGAATTGACGGTCAAGGACGATACGATCGAAATCGATTTCGCGGGCACGGCGCCTCAGGTGATGCGCTCGATCAACGTGTGCATGGCCTATACGATTGCTTACACGTCGTTCGGCGTGAAGGCGGTGCTGGCGCCGCACATCCCGAACAACGAAGGCGTACTGCGGCCGATCAGGATCAAGGCGCCGCTCGGCTCGATCGCGAACTCGAAACCGCCGGCCGCCGGCGGCGCGCGCGCGCTGATCGGGCACTTCTTTCCGATGATGGTGATCCAGGCGCTGTCGCAGGCTTTACCCGAGCGCGTGATCGCGACTGTCGGCTCGCCGCTGTGGTGCATCAATGCGTCCGGGCATCGCGCCGACGGCGCGCCATTCGCGAGCCTGTTCTTCACCAACGGCGGCTACGGCGCGGCGCGCGGGCGCGACGGCGCGCAGGTGCTGTCGTGGCCGAGTAACGTGTCGTCGACGCCGGTTGAAATGATCGAGCAGTTGTCGCCGCTCAAAGTGCAATTCCGGCGGCTGCGCACCGACAGCGGCGGCGATGGCGAGTTTCGCGGCGGCAACG
>Ga0207650_10000551_pt1 | contig 30436 bp, 33 predicted proteins | sample KBSS63metaG_FD_184325 | JGI IMG/M metagenome (GOLD analysis project Ga0207650, IMG submission 184325) | Switchgrass rhizosphere microbial communities from Kellogg Biological Station, Michigan, USA - KBS S6-3 metaG (SPAdes) (version 2) | ecosystem: Host-associated > Plants > Roots > Rhizosphere...
CGATCGGCTTCCTGTCGGCGTTCAGCACCCTGCACCTCGAGCTGTGCCACGGCACCACCGGCCTCTACTTCGGCCGCCTCGATGAGCAGCACCCGTGGCTCTTCAAGACGATGAACCTGACCCACCACCCGGCCGCCGAAGAGTATCGGCAGCGCGTCGTGCGCGAGCGCGGCTGGCTGCGCGGCGTCGACTACGTGATGATGAAAGAGATCGTCCGCAACCAGGAAGCGCTCGAGCAGGCGCTGCCGGCACGGGCCATCGCCGAGAAGATCCAGCTGCTGCCGGCGCCGGTCGAGCAGCCGGTGCAGCAGCCGCGCCTCGTGACGTCGCGCAGCGAGTCGAAGGCGAAGGCCGGTTCGGCTGAAGCGCGCATGAATCGCGCGCTGCTAGCGGCCGCCCGCTGACCGATCGAGAGGGTCGCGTCGGTGGCTAGGCCAACGGCGCGACGACTTCAAGGGGACGCAGCCGGCGCACAAGCGCATAAGCCGCAAGACCCTGGTAGTAGCCGACGATCTCGAGCAGCTCCTGATGGCGCTGCGCGATCAGGGCCACACGCTCGCGGCAGGCCCGCTCGCGCTCACGCTGCGCCTCGTGCCACTCGATGAGGAACGTGCTGGCAGCGGAAGCGAGGGTCGGCGTCACCCTTTGATTGTCGCGACAGGGGTCGCTCCGCGACGGGCGTTGCGCGCCGATTTCCGGGCGAGCGCTTCACCGCTGCGAGCAACAAATCACGGCCTGCCGACCGGCGTGATCTGACCCATCCGCGGCGCCGTCAGCAGCGGACCCCGGAAGCGCGACGGAAAGTCCGACCCGCCGCGGCGGGCACCGCGCGTGTGTCGAGCAGCTTCAGCGCATCGCCTTCGACCTGCAGCGTCATCACGTGGGGACCGTTCGCGCGGAGGGCCGTGGCGTCGATGCGGCCGTCGAACACCAGGCCGGGCACCGGGACTTCCCGGCCCGACAACGCGGCGGAGAACTGCTGGAAGCGCTGCGCGATCTCGAGCTGCGCGCCCGCCGCGCACCAGAGGCCGTGAACCTGCGCCGGAACGATCCACAGGTGGACCTGCGAGGTCTTGCCGAGGCCGATCGTCTTTTCCGGCGCGTCGACCTTCACGCTTTGGTCGGGTGCCCAGTCGCCCATGTCCCAATCGTGCGAGACGACGCGCGTGCCGGGGGCGAGCGCGAGCAGGCGCGGCCGCAACTGCAGATTGACCTCGGGCAACAGGTACATCGTGATGACACTGGCACGCTGCAGGTCGGTCTCGAACAGGTCCTGTTGGCGAAATTCGACCCGCTCCTGCACCGCGGCCGTGCGCGCGAGCTCGCGGCTGCGCGCGACCAGGTCGGGCACGATCTCGACCCCGAGCCCGCTCGCGCCGAAGCGCTTGGCCGCCGTAATCACGATGCGGCCATCGCCCGAGCCGAGATCGATCACGTGGTCGCGCGGCCCGACGGCGGCCAGTTGCAGCATCACCAGCGTCACCGGGTCGGGCGTCGTCACGAACGGCACTTCATCCTGCGCCGCAGCTGAAAGGGCAAGGCCGACACCGAGCAGTGCGCCGAGGAGGGACAGGGTTCGCATGGGTCGAGCTTAGCAACAGGCTTCCCCATCGCCATCAGCGCTCGAGGCGGCGCAGAACCCCGCCCAGCAACGGACAAAGCGCTGAACTGGCGGCCTCGATGGCCTCTGTTCCTCGGATCGCAAGCCTTGTCGCTCCGCGAAGCGATCCCTAGACTGGCCACTTACCCGGAGGACGTTGCAGATGGAAGCCAGCAAGACGATCGGACCCCGCAAGGTGTGGCGGATGACGGCGGAAGCGCCGATGGGCGAGATCCTCGAATTGCTGCCCGATGCCGAGCCGAAGGCGTCGACCAAGGACTGGCCGACCACGCCGGCGTCGTTGGACGACCTTCGTGCGCGCCTGCCCGATCCGGCCGGCGAGCCGAACTGGCAATCCTCTTCTTACGATCTGTTGAGCGGACTGACGGTGCGCGACGTCACCGACACGATCCCCGGCAACGTCTTCGACGAGGTGTTCCGCAGCGACCGCATCCTCCTGCGCCGCATGCACCGCGCGCCGCAAAGCGCGGCCGCGTCGCGCCCGCGTTCCTGACTCAGGCCGGCGACGAGCGCAGTCCGTAGGTGCGGTTGCCGGAGAAGAGGTATTCGCCGCGCAGCACCGGCTCGCCCTTCTCTTCGAGGAACGTGAAGCCGAGGATGCCGACGCGGTCGCCGTTGCGAACCTCGGTCGCCTTCCACGCCTCGAGCCGCGTCAGCGGTGCCAGCTCGATGTGCCAGACCTTGTCCTTGCGGGTCGGCAGCACTGCGTTCGACAGCAGCCAGGCGCCATCGACCGCTGCGCTCTGCGACGGCAACTGGCGCTTGGTCAAGTCCGCCGGCAGGGCGAGGTCGCTGCCGACTTCGAGGTCGAACTCGGCGTGCGGATTGCGCCAGGCGACCTTGCGGGCGACGCCCTCGAGGTAGATCGGGCGCTTCTGGTCGAAGCTGCTCCATCCGTGGTGGGCCCAGGCGAATGGAGCCGATGCGGTTGCCGCCGAGGCGACCAGGAAGTGTCTGCGCTTCATCAACATCATGGCGGTCAGTAGTAGGCGATCCAGCGACCGCAGATGATGATGGCCAGCCAAAGCCCCAGCGATAGCAAGGTCTGCGAACGTGCAATGGCGTCTACGCGATCAAGCCCGCCGCGTCGGTGGAACCACCACGCGTTGGCACCGGCCACCAAGAGCAGCCCGACCTTCACGAGGAACGGCCGGTTACTGACCAGTTCCTCGGCCTGACTCAGAAACAGGAAGGCGCCGCTGGCCGCCGCCGTGCAGAAGCCGGCCACGCTGAGACGCAGCCCGAAGCGGCCGAGCGCCGCCATCGGGAGCGCGGACCCGAACCCTAGCAATCGCAACTCGACGAGCACCAGGCTGCCGAGCAGCAGCGCGATACCGACGATGTGAACCACCTCGAGCGCCGGGTAGAGCCAGCGGTGCGAAGCAATCCAGGCGAACGCCGCAAAGAACTCGGGAAAGGCCATGCGGGCGCGACGTTAGCAGCCGTGCCGTGCTGCGCGATGAGCACCGCCTACGCGTCTTCCCAGGCGCACGCCGCAGCCCTTCCTACATGCGCTTCTGCCGGTGTCCGACAACGCGTAGGAGAAGCGCTTGCGCATCATCGGTTGAGTGCGGCTGCTATCGGCACTGCGCAAGTTCACGTCGGAGAAGTCATGTCCCACGCTCTGGTCGTCGATGACGATCTCGATTCAGCCGAAACGCTGGCGCTGCTGATCGCTGACGAGGGGTTCACAGTGGCGACCGCGGGCAACCTCCGCGAAGCCCGGCGCCAGATCGCGCTGCAGGAGCCCGACGTGGTGCTCGCCGACATCGTCCTCCCCGACGGCAGCGGCATGGAGCTCGTCAATGACGCGAAGCTGCTGCCGAACACCGACGTCGTGATGGTCACCGGCCATGCGAGTTTCGATTCGTCGATCCAGGCGCTGCGCGGCGGCGCGATCGACTACATCGTCAAGCCGGTCGGCCTGAAGCACCTGCAGGCCGTGCTGACGCGCGTCGCGCGGCCGACGCCGATCAAGGCCGATGTGAACGACCTGGAGAAGACCTTCGATGTCGAAGGGCACTTCGGCGACCTGTGGGGGCGCTCGGCGCCGATGCGCCTGATCTACGAGCAGATCAAGCGCGTCGCGCGAACCTCGGTCACGGTCTTCATCACCGGCGAGAGCGGCACCGGCAAGGAGCTCGTCGCGAAGACGGTGCACGATCTCAGCAAGCGCCGCGCCGGCCAGTTCTGCGCCGTCAACTGCGGCGCGATCTCGCCGAATCTGATCGAGAGCGAGATCTTCGGCCACGAGAAGGGCAGCTTCACCGGCGCCGAGCGCCAGCACATCGGCTTCTTCGAGCGCGCGAACGGCGGCACGCTGTTCCTGGACGAGGTGACCGAGATGGCGCCGGGCCTGCAGGTCAAGCTGCTGCGTGTCCTCGAAACGGGCACCTTCATGCGAGTCGGTTCGACCCAGGTGCTCGAGACCGACATCCGCCTGATCGCGGCGACAAACCGCGACCCGGACGAGGCGGTGCGCGCCGGCAAGCTGCGCGAGGACCTGCTGTACCGGCTCAACATGTTCCCGATCCACCTGCCGGCGCTGCGCGAACGCGCGCTCGACGTGCCGCTGCTGGCCGAGCACTTCCTGGCGCAGATCTCGCGCAAGGAGGGCAAGGTGAAGCGCTTCGCGCCGGAGGTGCTCGAACGGCTCGCTGCGCACCCCTGGCCGGGCAATGTGCGCGAGCTGCGCAACGTGGTCTACCGCGCTTACGTGATGGCCGAACGGCCCACGATCATCGACGAGTGCCTCGTCGCCGAAACGCCGTTGGCGTCGCCTTCGACGGCAGCGACGACGCACGATCCGCTGGCTTTGCAAATCCCGATCGGCAGCACGCTGGACGAAGTGTTCCAGAAGGTGACTTTCGCGACGCTCGCGGTGCTCGGCGGCGGCAAGGAGCGGACGGCTGCGATGCTCGGCATCAGCCTGAAGACGCTGTACAACCGCCTGAAGGCGTACGAGACGGATAGCAGGACCGCCTGACCCGACCACGCCATGGAGGAACGCCAGCGTGCACAGCCGAACCGATCCGACCGTGTGGCGCGCCGGCGCGACGGGTCATTCGACGCCGTCTTCCTTCATCGCTTCGAGCGCCGACTCCTTGTGCGCGGTGAAGAACCCAAGCTTCCAGCTGCCCTCGTAACGCCATCGACTGACCGCCGGCGGGCTCTCGGCCGTGCGCGCGTAGCGTCCGTCGACCTTCGGCAGCCAGGCGAGGGTCTGGCGCACGACGACCGTCGCGGTGCTGTCGGACCGCATCCGCAGCCGCACGATGTCCCAGGCGAGATCGGTCGTGCGGACCAGCTCGCCGATCTGCCCGGCCACCGCAGGCCGACCCTGAAGGAGTCGGTACGGATCGACGCCGGCGCTGTATCGGACGTCTTCGGTCAGCGTGTCGGCCCAGCCGGGCACGTCGTGCCGGTTCCAGGCATCGACGCAGCGACGAAGCGCATCGCGCAGCGACAACTCGGTCGCGTCGGCGGGCAGCCGCGCGAAAAGTCTTCTGCTCAGCAGCGCGCCGGCGACTCCAATGATGACGGTGCGGCGAGTGCTCATGGAAGGCGGGTGACGTCGGATACCGCCCAGCGGCGTTTGTTCCAGCTTCGCACAGAGAGGCACGGTGAGGTCGAAAGCCGATGTAACGAAGACATCGGGCAATCGACGAGCGTCTCGGTCTCCCTCGGCGAATCACGACTCGGCGACTACAACCGCCAGGCTCCGCAAACGTTCAATCACGGTCGAGACCGACTGCCCCCTCAGCGGACCGGCGTGACGCAGGATCCAGCGCTCCGGTTCTTCCCCGAAAAAGCCCTCGTAGGGGATCCAGCCGTTCTCCCCCTTGTACTGGCCGAACAGCAGCAGCGAAGGGATGCGCCAGACATTCGCCATGTGCGCGCCGGCGCTGTCGATGCCGACGAAGAACGCCGAGCGCCGGATCACCTCGGCGGTCGCCATGATCGAGACCCGTCCGCACAGCGACATGAATCTCTCGTCGCGCCAATCGATCGTGGTCGTCAGGCCGACTTCGACGACGGGCAGCTGCCAGTTGTGGACGATGTAGCGGACGACTTCGCGCCAGGCGTCCGGCGACCAGTCCTTCGTCTCGTCGTTGGAGGTCGTGTGCACGACCGCAAAGCGCGTGGGCAAACCGAGCGCATCGACGGCACGCACGACGTCGGGCGAGACATGAAGCTGCGGAGCGCCCGAGAGCGCCGGGATGCCAGCAGCCGTCGTGAACGCGCGCAGGATCGTCCCGTGGCGGAAGTAGCTGAAGCCATCGACGCGAGGATCGCCCCAGGCCTTGACGTGATCGAGGTTCTTCCGGCCGGTCGGCTTTCGATTGACATGGAGGTCGAAGCAGACGTCGAATGCACTGGAGCGGACGATCGGCTCGACCAGCGCGAGCGAGCTGACGGCGACAACGGCATCGATGCCGGGGTGATGGGCCAGCAGTTCCCGATAGACGTCGCGGACGACCCAGACCACGAATGTGTCCGGAACCGTTCGACGCAACCAGCCGACGATCGGCTCGCACGCGATGATGTCGCCGATGTGCTCGACCAGCAGGACGCCGCAGAGGGTACGCCCGGGATGCTCTCTCTTCAGAGTGCGGATCTGCCCGATCACGCCTTGCGCCTCACGGCGGGCGGCGCGGGCGGAGGCATGGCCGCGAAAGCGACGCACCGCTCGCCGCGCGAATTCGTCAAGGTTCATCCGCACCGCCCGGCCGGCGGGGCCTTCGAGCGCGCGCGGCGACTGAACGGCACTCGGATGCGCGTCACTATTCCGCAGTCTTCACGGCATCGCGCGCCGGTCCGCCCGCGTTGCCCGGAGACCCGGGCCGTCTGCGATACAGTGCGGTCCGCACTTTCGCTTCTCCCTTGAGAGGTCAGCTTCCATGTCTAACTGGTTTCGAGCGCTCTGGATTTTGCCCGTTCTGGCAATGGCCGCCTGCGGTGGCGGTGGTGGTGGTGGCGGTTCCGCACCAGCGCCGAATCGGGCACCGACGGCGAACTTCGCCTTCACCTGTACTGATCTCGCTTGCACGCTGACAAGTACAAGCACCGACGAGAACGTCGGCGACGCGATCGGAAACTACGCGTGGACCTTCGGCGACGGCGCGACCGCAGCGACCGCCAACCCGACTCACACGTTCACCGCCGCCGGCACCTACAGCGTCGGCCTGACGGTGAGCGACACGGCGGGTCTGACGAACGCCATCACGCGCCAAATCACGGTCACCGCGCCGCCCAGCGGTCCGGGCCCGCGCGCCGACTTCAAGGCAGAGTGCACCTCGCTCGATTGCAGGTTCACCGACATGAGCACTTTCGCCGGTGGTGTTTTCGCTTCCCGCGTCTGGGACTTCGGCGACACCGCGACCGCGTCGACGAGCCCGACAACACACAGCTACGCTGCAACGACGCTGACTAACTTCACGGCCAAGCTGACCGTGACGGATTCGGGCGGGAAGGTCAGCATTAGCACCCAGCTCGTTACCGTCGCGCCTCCGGCCACGACAGCTCAGTCGCTAAACTGCGTCGGCGGCGGCTGCTCCCTCACGTTGACGCAGCCGGCACGCGTCACGGCCACCATCGTGAGCAATTCGTGTTCCGCGACCGGCAACGAGGTCGCGATCACCGCGCCGGTGACGGCAACGCTGTTTGCCGACGGATGCACAGTGCCACCGAACAGCACGGTCGCTACCAACGGGGGCGCCCAATTTCCAGCCGGCACCACGCTGCAGTTCGCGGTACGGTCGGGCATCTCGTCGAGCGCCACCCTGCAGTTTCCGCCGACCGTTCGGGTCAGCGGCAGCTACCCGCAATGGACGCTGACGTTCGACGACGGCTACGGCGGTGCCGGCGAGCCGGACTTCAACGACCTGGTCATCCTGATCATCGCGACGCCGTAACGGATACGACTGCGAGGCTTCGCGCCGACGGCGTGAAGTCCTCGCAGGAATCGTTGCCTTCGACTCGAAGCGGCCGCAACAACGCGGCCGCTCTTCTAGGCGCGGCTCGCGATCAGCCCTTGCGCGCCGCACCCAGCCGCGATGCGGCCCGCGCCAGCGCCGTGATGCGGTCCCAGTCACCCGCAGCGACCGCGTCGGCCGGCGTGAGCCATGAGCCGCCCACACAGACGACGTTGGCTAGCGCCAGGAACTCCGGCGCCGACGCCGCGCTGACGCCTCCGGTCGGGCAGAAGCGGACATCAGGAAACGGGCCGCCGAGTGCCTTCAGCATCCCGATGCCACCGGCCTGCTGTGCCGGAAAGAGCTTCAGCTCGGTATAGCCCGCGGCGCCCGCAGCGATGACGTCGGATGGCGTCATGACACCTGGCAGCAGCGGCAGTCCACCGGCACGTGCCGCAGCGGCGAGTTCGCGTGTCAGCCCGGGGCTGACGCCGAAGACCGCGCCAGCACGCAAGACGGACTCGACATCTTCAGGCCGCGTCAAGGTGCCGGCGCCGACGATGGCGCCTTCGACCTCGGCGGCGACGCGCTCGATCGCCTCGAGCGCGACCCGCGTGCGCAAGGTCAGCTCCAGCACCCGCACGCCACCGGCGACGAGCGCGCGGGCCAGCGGCACTGCATCGGCAAGCCGTTCGATCACGATCACCGGAATCACCGGGCCGGCCTGCATCACCTCAAGTGCGTTCATCAATTTCCTTGTATGGCGCTGCGCTTGGCGGACGTGCAAACGATCAGACGCGCGCCGGCGGTGAGGTCGGCACGGACGGGTCCTCCGACCCGTCCGGTCCGGTCGCGAAGACGAAACGGTCGTGCTGGGGCGACGGGGTCGGCGCATGGACCGGCGGCTCGGGCTCGTCGGCGTAGAAACTCATCGCGCCCTCCTCCGCGCCGCGGCAGTGGGCACGGAAGCCCGCAAACAGCTCTCGACCCATACCGTGATGCGAATCGGCGAGATCGGCCGTCGCCGGCTCGCGCGAATTCCATTCGGCCGCGTCGACGTGCGCTTCGAGCACGCCCTTGTCAGCATCGAGCCGGATGACGTCGCCTTCGCGCACGCGGGCGAGCGGCCCACCGGCAAGACACTCGGGCGTCACGTGGATGGCGGCCGGGACCTTGCCCGAGGCGCCCGACATCCGCCCGTCGGTGACGAGCGCAACATGAAAGCCCTGGTCCTGCAGCACGCCGAGCGGTGGCGTCAGCTTGTGCAGCTCCGGCATGCCGTTGGCCCGCGGGCCCTGGAAGCGCACCACCGCGACGAAGTCGCGGTTCAGCTCGCCGCGCTGGAATGCGGCCATCAGCGCTTCTTGGGTGTGGAAGATGAGCGCCGGCGCCTCGACGACGCGGTGCTCGGGCTTCACAGCCGACGTCTTGATCACCGCGCGGCCGAGGTTGCCGGTCAGCAGTTTGAGGCCGCCGTCGGCGCTGAAAGGCTTGGATGCCGGTGCGAGAACCAGTGGGTCGCCGCTTTCGGCAGGCGTCGGAGCCCAGACCAGCCGTTCGCCCTCGAGCGTCGGCCGCTCGCGGTAGCGCACGAGGCCGCCTGCGCCGGCCACCGTCGTCGTGTCGGCGTGCAGCAGGCCGGCATCGATCAGTTCTCCGATCACAAAACCCATGCCGCCGGCCGCGTGAAACTGGTTCACGTCGGCCTTGCCGTTCGGATAGACGCGCGCCAGCAGGGGCACGCGGTCGGACAGCACTCGAAAGTCCTCCCAGTCGATCGTGATGCCGGCAGCGCGCGCGATCGCGACGAGGTGGATCGTGTGGTTGGTCGAGCCGCCGGTGGCCAGCAGGCCGACGATCCCGTTGACGATCGCGCGCTCGTCGACGACATGGCCGATCGGCGTGTACTCGCCGCCTTCGTCGCTGATGGCGACGGCGCGCTGGGCCGCAGCCACCGTCAGCGCATCGCGCAGCGGCGTGTTCGGGTTGACGAATGCGGCGCCAGGCAGGTGCAGGCCCATCACCTCCATCAGCATCTGGTTGCTGTTGGCGGTGCCATAGAAGGTGCAGGTGCCGGGCGCGTGGTACGACTTCTCCTCGGAGTCGAGCAGCGCATCGCGCCCGACCTCGCCCTGTGCAAAACGCTGGCGCACCTGCGCCTTCGCGTCGTTCGAGATGCCCGACGGCATCGGTCCGCCGGGCACGAAGATCACCGGCAGGTGCGAGAACTGCAGCGCGCCGATCAGGAGGCCCGGCACGATCTTGTCGCAGATGCCGAGGCACAGCGCGGCGTCGAACATGTTGTGCGAGAGCGCGACCGCGGTGGCCAGCGCGATCACGTCGCGGCTGAAGAGCGAAAGCTCCATGCCCGGCTCGCCCTGCGTCACTCCGTCGCACATCGCCGGCACGCCGCCGGCGAATTGCGCCGATGCACCGACCTCGCGCGCGGCGCGCTTGATGATCTCGGGAAAGCGCTCGAACGGCTGGTGCGCCGACAGCATGTCGTTGTACGACGAGACGATCGCGACGTTGGGCCGGCGCGCCTCGCGCAGCATGATCTTGTCGCCGGCCGGCGCGGCGGCCCAGGCGTGCGCCAGGTTCGTGCAGCCGAGCGCGTTGCGCAGCGGGCCGCGACGGCGCGCCTTCTCGAGGCGCTCGAGGTAGGCGCTGCGGTCGGCCGCGCTGCGGCGGCGGATGCGGTCGGTGACCGTGGCCAGAGTGCGATCGATCGTCATCGTGTAAAACCCTCCGAATCGATTTGCCGGAGCAGCCGGCGTGCCGTGGCGAGGTTGGTCGCGCAGGCCACATCATGAACGTCGCAGGCGCGGACGAGCGCATGGATGTCGGGCTCGTGCGGTTGGGGTGTCATCGGGTCGCGCAGGAAGATCACCACCTCGACCTCGCTGGGGCGCTCGCGCTCGTTCATCGTCGCATCATCCGGTTGACCCTGTGGCGCTCGCGTTCAGCTCAAACGTCCAGCGGACGACGCACTCGGCGAGGGCTTCGGGCGGCAGCAGCGCGTTGAGCCGGAGCACCCCGGGCTCGTCGATCGGCGATTCGAGCGCCTCGAACTGCGTCGCGACGAGGCCCTTCGGAAAGAAGTGCGCCGCGCGCTGCGCGACCCGCACCTCGGCCGACGCCGGGTCGAGATCGAGCCAGGCGAAGCGCAGGCCGGGCGAGCAGCTGCGCAGCCGGTCGCGGTACGACGCCTTCAATGCGGAGCAGGTCAGCACTGCACCGCCCGGCCGCTGTCGGAGCTCGGCGCCGAGGCGATCGAGCCAATCGGCGCGGTCGTCATCGGTCAGCGCGATGCCGTCGCGCATCCGTGCCCGATTCGGCTCGGAGTGGAACTCATCGCCTTCGACGAGCGGCAGGCCGAGGCGCTCGGCGACGACCGCGCCCACGTGCGACTTGCCGCAGCCCGAGACGCCCATCACCACCAGCGAAGTCATCTGCAGGCTCCGTTTGGTTGTAGGTCAGTCGGCCTTGATGCTGTTGGCCTTGACCACATCGCCCCAGGTCTTGTACTGGTTGCGGGTCAGGACGCCGAGCTGTTCGGCCGTGCCGCCGCCCGGCTCATCGCCACGGTCGACGATGCCCTTCGTGACGGTCGCGTCCTTGAGCGCGGTGTTGAGCGCGGTGCTCGCCTTCTTCACGATGTCGGCGGGCAGGTTCGGCGGGCCGTAGAGACCGATGAACGAGATGATGTTGAAGTCCTTGAGCCCGGCTTCGGCGGCGGTCGGCACATCAGGAAACGCCGGAACGCGCTTGTCGGTCGTGACAAGCAGCGGGCGCAGCTGGCCCGACTTGATGAACGGCGCAACGACCGAGGTCGCGTCGAACATCGCGTCGAGACGGCCGGCGATCAGATCGGTCATGGCCGGGCTGCTTCCCTTGTAAGGCACATGGTTCATCGTCGGACTGCCGAGACGTTCGCGCAGCAGCTCCATCGTGACGTGAGGCAGCGCGCCGACCCCGCCGGTTCCGTAGTCGATGCCCTTGCCCGACTTGCCTTTCGCCTTGACCAGCTCGACAAAGTCAGCGTAGGTCTTGACCGGCGACGTCGCAGGAACGGTGAGCACGAGCGCCGACTGCAACATCACGCCGATCGGCGTGAGCTGGCGCGGATCGATGATGCCGAGCGTGGTGTAGACGTGCGCGGCGATCGTCATCGAGCCGTTGCCGACGAGCAGCTTGTAGCCGTCGGCCGGCGCCTTCATCACGTCGACCGCTGCGATGTTGCCGTTCACGCCGGCCTTGTTGTCGATGATGACCGCCTGGCCGAGTGCCCCCTGCAGGCCAGCCAGCAGCACACGGCCGGCGAAATCGGTCTGGCCACCCGGCGGGAAGCCGACGACCATCGTGACGGGCTTGGTCGGCCACGTCGTTTGCGCCCAGGCGCTCGAAGCGGTGAACGCGGCGAGGCCGAGTGCAGCGGCGTTTAGCAAGGCAAGGCGGCGCGCGTTCGGGTGTTGGGTGGTTCGCATGGGATCTCCTCTGATCGTCGATGGACGAGATGAACGGGGTTCGAATTCGGGACAGCGCTATCTTAGGACAGCGCTGTCCGAACGGGATCTAGGGTTATCCCTAGCGTGAAGAGAGCCTCCGATATGCCAACCCGTTGTTTCGCTGGACGCGACTGAACTTCCACGTGAGGGACGACTCGCCTTCGAATCGACAGGAGCGCCGCACCCACCGGATTGGACAACGCTATCCCTGATAAAGTGCATTTCGTGCCCTCTCCTTCACCCCGACGCATGCCCAGCCCCGCTCGCTCCCGCGCCACGGGTCGTGTCACCCTCGCCGACGTGGCCGGCGTCGCGGGTGTCAGCCCGATCACGGTGTCTCGCGCACTGCGCGGCGAACGCGCGGTCGACCCGAGTCTGGTCGCACGCGTCAAGGCCGCCGCCGATCGTCTCGGATACGTGCCCGATCCCGCGGCGCGCGCGCTGGCCTCGCGTCACAGCACGCATGTCGCGCTGCTGATCCCGATGCTGTCGAACGCGCTCTTCGTCGATGTGCTCGAAGGCGTGCAAGGAACGCTGCGACGCGCGGGCTACCAGACGCTGATCGGCGTCACCCACTACGACGCCGGCGAAGAGCAGCTGCTGTTGGGCGAGCAACTTCTCCATCGCCCCGCAGGCCTGGTCGTGACCGGGCTGGAGCGCAGCGATGCGACCCGCGAGCTGATCCGGGCCAGCGGCGTGCCCTGCGTGCACCTGATGGAAACGTCGAGCGCTCACGGCGTGTACAGCGTCGGCTTCTCGCAGGCCGATGCCGCGGCCGCGCTGACGCGCCATCTGCTCGACCGCGGCCGCCGGCGCGTTGCGTTCGCCGCCGCCCAGCTCGATCCGCGCACGCTGCAGCGGCTCGAAGGCTGGCGCCGCGAGATGCAGGCGGCCGGCCTGCATGCGCCGACGCTCGAATGGCTGAACCCGGCGCCCTCGTCGCTCGCGCTAGGCGGCACGATGTTCGAGCAGATCGTCGCCCAGGTCCCGCCGGTCGATGCGGTCTTCTTCTGCAACGACGACCTCGCGCAGGGTGCCCTCCTCACCGCACTGCGCCTCGGCATCGAGGTGCCAACGCGCGTCGCAGTCGCCGGCTTCAACGACCTGACCGGCAGTGCGCAGATGCTGCCCCCGCTCACTACCGTGCGGACGCCGCGCGAAGAGATCGGCACCGCGGCAGCACGCATGCTGCTGACGCTGATGCGAGGCGAACACCCGCCCTCACCGTGCGTCGACGTCGGCTACGAGCTGGTCGTGCGGGAGAGCACCTGATCGATCGTTGGCACCGGCCGCGCACCCGATTGCAGCGGTGCAGCAAGCGGTGTGAGGGCAGCTGGTGGTTCTAAGCGCGCAGGGGCAGCAGCGCCCCGATCGCCACGAACGTGCCGCCACAAGCCCTGTTGAACGTTCGACCCACACGCGCAAGCCAGGTCGTGACGCGTTGCGCCAGGGTGGCCAGCACGAACTCGGTGATGAATTCGATGAGCACGAAGGTGGTCGCCATGACAACGAACTGGTTGGCCATGCTGCGCGCGGGATCCACGAACTGCGGCAGAAAAGCCGCGAAGAACAGGATGCCCTTCGGATTGGTCGCGGCAGCGAGGAAGCCCTGGCGAAAGAGCAGTGAGCCCGGCACGTTTACGACTGGGGCCGTTCTTTCGACGGCGATCGGCGGGGCGCCAGACCTGAATTCCCAGCCAGACCAGATAGGCACCACCCACCCACTTGAGGATGCTGAGCCAGACCAGAGACGCCTTCAGCAGCGCACCGATGCCGAACAGCGACAAGGCGATGATCAACAAGAAACCGATCGAGCCGCCGAAGAGGGTGTGCAGCGTGTTTCGCCTTCCGTGCAGCGCGCCGTGGGTCAGCGCGAGCAGGCTGTTCGGCCCCGGAGAGAGCGACAAGCCGAGCGCAGCAGCGGTGTACAGCAGCCAGAGGTGAGGATCCATTGCCGAGGTGAAATGGTGAGTTGCGGCGAGCAGCATAGTGGCGCTGATGCGCTACGCGTCACCGTCCCACACGTTCGCTTTGGTCTCGAAGTCGGACGCTGCGGCCGAACGACGCAGAAGCGCTAGCCGGTGGGCGCTTCCATGAGCCACCAAGTCCTCACCTGCGCGACGCGGCTTGCACCAAGCGGCTCGACTCGGCGAATAGTCCAAACGAACACCGCGAGCCGTGCTTGATTTAACTGGTGGGCGGTGCAGGCTTCGAACCTGCGACCCCGTCCGTGTGAAGGACGTGCTCTACCCCTGAGCTAACCGCCCGGAATGACCGGGATTTGGGCCGTCGACGTTGCGTGCTTCGAGGCTTGGGGCCAGCGCGTCGCTCGGTTCGAAACGGCGGCCGAATTGTGCCACACCGTCAGGCGGCCAACGCGCGCCAGAGAGTGCGGCCGCCGCTGGCTTTGTCGATCTCCGCAAGCAGCGCGACGTGCTCGACGCACTCGGTCTTGTCGGCCTCAATCACGATCAGATCGAGCCCGGAGAAATCAATCTGTTCGATCGCATGCGCACCGCCGGCCATGTCGATCGCCTCGATGACGAGCGAGTCCTGGCCGCGCGTCATCCGGATGTAGACCTCGGCGAGCAGGCCGGCGTCGAGCAAGGCGCCATGCAAGGTGCGGTTCGCGTTGTTGACCTCGAGCCGCTTGCACAGCGCATCGAGCGAGTTCGACTTGCCGGGATAGGTGTCGCGCGCCATCAGCAGGCTGTCGGTGACCTTCGCGACCACGCGCGTCACCTCGGTGCGGCCGATGCGGCGCAGCTCCTGGTTCAGGAATGCGACATCGAAGCTGGCGTTGTGGATGATGATCTCGGCGCCGGCGAGGTAGTCGAGCAGCTCGTCGGCAATCGCGCCGAACAGCGGCTTGTCGGCGAGAAACTCGTCGGACAGGCCGTGCACCTTGAACGCATCCTCGCTGTTCGGCCGCTCGGGGTTCACGAAGAAGTGCAGGTCGCGGCCCGAGAGGCGCCGGTTGACCATCTCGACGCAGCCGATCTCGATGATCCGATCTCCGGATTCCGGGCTCAGGCCGGTGGTCTCGGTGTCGAGGAAGATCTGTCGCACGGAAAAATCCTTCAGCGGAATGACGACGTCAGCGCGTGGCGACACGGGCCGGCGGCGAAACGGGACGCCTTCCGCCCCAGAACCACAGCGCCAGCCCCGCGAGGACCATTGGGACGCAGAGCCATTGGCCCATGCTCATGTTCAGCGCGAGCAGGCCGAGAAACGCATCGGGTTCGCGGAAGTACTCGGCAATGAAGCGGAACACGCCGTAGCCGACCAGGAACATGCCCGACACCTGACCGCGCCGCCGTTCGCGACGCGCGTACAACCAGAGCAGCACGAAGAGCAGAACGCCCTCGAGCGCGAACTGGTACAGCGGCGAAGGGTGGCGCGGCACCATCGACCCCGACTGCGGAAACGCCATCGCCCACGGCAGGCCCGGATCGGCCGGCCGGCCCCACAGCTCGCCGTTGATGAAGTTGCCGATCCGGCCCGAGGCGAGGCCGAGCGGCACGCACGGCGCGATGATGTCGGTGATCTCGAGGAACGGCCGGCTGCGCCGCAAGCCGAACACCGCGACCGCGGCGAGCACGCCGAGCAGGCCGCCGTGAAACGACATGCCGCCCTTCCAGACGGCCAGGATCTCGAGCGGGTTGGCAGCGTAGTAGCCCGGCTTGTAGAACAGCACGTAGCCGAGTCGCCCGCCGATCACGACGCCGAGCACGCCGAAGAACAGCAGGTCCTCGACCTCGCGGCGGTCCCAGCCGCGTTCGGCATACCAGGGCAGGCGCACGCGCAGTGCGGCCAGCCAGAGGAACAAGCCGAAGGCGACGAGGTAGGTGATGCCGTACCAGTGGATCGCGATCGGCAGGCCGATCTTCGAGAGGTCGAGGGCGATCGGGCTGAACTGCGGGTGAACGAGCATGCGCGATAGGGTCCGGGGCTGCCTCGAAGCCCGCCGATCATAAGGGCGCCGGTATCATCGAAAGCTGTTCGAAACGTCCTTCACCGAGAGACTGCCATGCCGATCAACCGCCGCTCCCGCAACATCACCGAAGGGGTCGCGCGGGCGCCGAATCGTTCGATGTACTACGCGCTCGGCTACGACGAGGCCGACTTCAAGAAGCCGATGATCGGCGTCGCCAACGGGCACTCGACGATCACGCCGTGCAACTCCGGATTGCAGCGGCTCGCCGATGCCGCGGTTGCCGGCATCGAGGCGGCCGGCGGCAACGCGCAGATCTTCGGCACGCCGACGATTTCCGACGGCATGGCGATGGGCACCGAAGGCATGAAGTACAGCCTCGTCTCGCGCGAGGTGATCGCCGACTGCATCGAGACCTGTGTCGGCGGACAGTGGATGGACGGCGTGCTCGTCGTGGGCGGCTGCGACAAGAACATGCCGGGCGGCATGATGGGCATCCTGCGCGCCAACGTGCCCGCGATCTATGTCTACGGCGGGACGATCCTGCCCGGCTCGTACAAGGGCAAGGACCTGAACATCGTCAGCGTGTTCGAGGCGGTCGGCGAGTTCACCTCCGGCCGCATGAACGAGACCGACTTCCGAGAGGTCGAGCGGCGCGCGATCCCGGGCAGTGGCTCGTGCGGCGGCATGTACACCGCGAACACGATGAGCTCGGCGTTCGAGGCGCTCGGCATGAGCCTGCCGTACTCGTCGACGATGGCGAATCCGCACGACGAGATCGCGACAGCGGCCGGCGAGGCCGCGCGCGTTCTCGTCGAGGCGGTGAAGGTCAACCTGAAGCCGCGCGACATCGTGACCCGGCGCTCGATCGAGAATGCGGTGGCCGTGATCATGGCAACCGGCGGCTCGACCAACGCCGTGCTGCACTTCCTCGCGATCGCGCACACCGCCGAAGTCGAGTGGACGATCGACGATTTCGAGCGGATGCGCGGCAAGGTGCCGGTGCTGTGCGACCTGAAGCCTTCGGGCACTTACCTGGCCGTCGACCTGCACCGTGCCGGCGGCATTCCGCAGGTCATGAAGACCCTGCTGAAGGCTGGCCTGCTGCACGGCGACTGCATGACGATCACCGGCAAGACTGTCGCTGAAAACCTGGCCGAAGTGCCCGACACGCCGCGCGCCGACCAGCAGGTCATCCGGCCGATCGGCAAGCCGATGTATGCGCACGGCCACCTGGCGATCCTGAAGGGCAACCTGTCGCCCGAGGGCGCGGTCGCGAAGATCACCGGCCTCAAGAACCCCAGGATGACCGGACCGGCACGCGTCTTCGACGACGAGCAGAGCGCGATGACCGCGATCATGGACCGCCGCATCAAGGACGGCGACGTGATGGTGCTGCGCTACCTCGGGCCGAAAGGCGCACCGGGCATGCCGGAGATGCTCGCACCGACCAGCGCGCTGATCGGCCAGGGCCTGGGCGAGACGGTCGGGCTCGTCACCGACGGGCGCTTTTCCGGCGGCACTTGGGGCATGGTCGTCGGCCACGTCGCGCCGGAGGCCCATGCCGGCGGCACCATCGCGCTGGTGAAGGAAGGCGACTCGATCACGATCGACGCCCACACCTTGAGTTTGCAGTTGAACGTCGACGATGCCGAACTGGCCGCGCGCCGCAAGGCGTGGCGCGCTCCGAAGCCGCGCTATACACGGGGCGTGCTCGCCAAGTTCGCCTTCAACGCATCGAGCGCGAGTTCGGGGGCAGTGCTCGACCGCTTCGAATAGAACCAGATCGGCCGTTGCAAAGCAAAAGCGGCCCGAGGGCCGCTTTTCTTCGCAAGTTCAGGGAGCGCTGTTCAGCGCTTGCCTTTCTCGCTACTCGGAAAGCCGCTTTGCCCCGGCGTCTTCGAATCGAATCGACTGCCGAGAATCGAGTCGCGGATTTTCTTGCGCTTCTCGGTGCGCTTGCCCTCGATCCGCTCGATCTCACGCTCGCGCGCGGTCACGATGGCCTGTTCCTTCTTCTTGTTCTTGCCGTAGCTGCGGAAGTTGAGGCCCATCCGCTCGAGGTTTTCGCGCCGGCGATTTTCCTTGCGCAATTCCATCTTTTCCATTTCGCGCCGCTTGTCGAGGCCGGACTTGTCGCTCCAGATCCACCACAGCAGCGCGAGCAGGAAGGGCACGCAGAACTTCCACAGGTCGCCCGTGATGTCCCAATTCCAGTCGGCGACCGGACCGATGCCGACGACGTTCATCGCAATGATCAGAACGCCGACGATGACGAACAACATGGGGGCTCCTTCGAGTGGCCGGCACAAGGGGCGGTGTCAACCGGCCCGTGCGCGATCCGTTATCCTGACTGTAGTGCAGCGTCCTTTCCGGACCGAATGAAAGAAAGCATGAAATTCCGCACCTTTTCCCTCTCGGCCGTGGTTTTGGCGTCGGTCGGCCTGCATGCCGCACCCGCCCTCGCCCAGGCTGACCTGGCGCAGAAGAAAAATTGCATGGCCTGCCACGCGACGGACAAGAAGCTCGTCGGCCCGGCCTACAAGGACGTCGCCGCCAAGTACGCCGGCCAGAAGGATGCGGTCGACAAGCTGGCGGTGAAGGTGGTCAAAGGCGGCGCCGGTGTCTGGGGCGCGGTGCCGATGCCGGCCAATCCGCAAGTGACGGAGGCCGAAGCCAAGCAGCTCGTCCAGTGGATCATGACGATCAAGTAAGCGGACAGCCCGCTGACCGATGAGAAAGGCCCCTCGCGAGGGGCCTTTCTCATCGCGAGGTTGCAGCGCGCCGGCGGCTCACTCGTCGGCAGGCGCCGCGAGGGCCTTGACGATCGCCGCGCGCACGTCAGGGCCGATCGCGAATCGCGACCCATGCTGTGCCGCCAGGCGGTCTGCATTGGCGAGGAAGCGCTCGATCCCTTCCGAAGCGATGAACTGCATCGCGCCACCGGTCCAGGCCGGAAAGCCGATGCCGAAGATCGACCCGATGTTGGCGTCGTGCACGCTCGTCAGCCCGCCTTCGGCCATGCAGCGCGCGGTCTCGACCGACTGCCGGTACAGAAGGCGCTCTTTCAGCGCGTCGATGCCGTTCTCGGCGCCATCGCGTTCGAACAACCGCTTCAGCTCCGGCCACAGGCGCTTCGACTCGCCCTTCGGGTAGTCGTAGAAGCCGCCACCGCCGGCGCGCCCGGGACGTCCGAGCTCCTTGACCATGCGCTCGACGAGCAGCTCGCCGCGACCTGGCTCGAAGCTGCGTCCCTCGGCCTTCAGGTCGGCGCGGGTCTGGTCCATGACCTGCACCGACAGCGACAGCGAGGTCTCGTCGATGACCGCCAGCGGTCCGACCGGCATGCCGGCCGCGAGCGCGGCCTGCTCGATCACGGGCGCCGGGACGCCCTCGTCGAGCATCGCCGCGCCTTCCATCACGAACGTGCCGAACACCCGGCTCGTGAAGAACCCGCGCGAATCGTTGACGAGGATCGACGTCTTGCCGAGCGCGGCCACGTAATCGAAGGCGCGCGCCAGCGTCTCGTCGCTGGTCGCGCGCCCGCGGATGATCTCGACCAGCTTCATCTTGTGAACCGGCGAGAAAAAATGCAGGCCGACGAAACGCTCTGGCCGCGCACTCGCTTCGGCCAGGGCGCTGATCGGCAACGTCGACGTGTTCGATGCGAACACGCCGCCCTCGGCCAGCATCGGCTCGGCCTCGCGCGTTACCGCGGCCTTAAGGTCGCGCTGCTCGAACACCGCCTCGATGATCAGATCGCAGCCCTTCAGGTCGTCAGCATCGGCCGTCGCGGTCACGCGCTGGAGCAGCGCATCGCGCTCGGCCTCGGTCATGCGCCCTTTCGCGACCTGCGGTGCCACGATCTTCTCGATCGCCATCAAGCCGGCCTGCGCCTTCTCGAGGCTCACATCCTTCAGCACGCAAGGGATCCCGCGCGCCGCGTTCGCATGCGCGATGCCGGCACCCATCATGCCGGCGCCGAGCACGCCGACCTTGGCCGGCTTCCAGCGCGAAAAACCGGCCGGCCGCGAGCGGCCCGACTTGATCGCATTCAGGTCGAAGAAGAACGCGGTCACCAGGTTCTTCGTCGTCTGTCCGACCATCAGCTTCGCGAGCTTGCGGCTCTCGATGCGGGTCGCAGTGTCGTAGTCGACCAGCGCGCCCTCGACCATCGTCTCGAGGATCGCCTGAGTCGCCGGATAGAGGCCGCGCGTCTTCTTCGCCAGCATCGCCGGCGCGACCGCGAGCGCACCGGCAATCTTCGGCGTGGTCGGCGCGCCGCCCGGCATCCGGTAGTCCTTGCGGTCCCAGGGCTGCACCGCATCGGGATGGGCCGCGATCCAGGCCAGCGCCTCGGCGCGCAAGCCGTCGGCGCTGTCGGAGAGGCCGTCGACGAGCCCGAGCTCGAGCGCCTCGCGCGGATCGAACAGCTTGCCTTCGAGCAGAAACGGCTGAGCCGCCATCAGGCCGAGCAGCCGCACCGTCTTCGTGATGCCGGTGGCGCCGGGGATCAGGCCGAGCGACACCTCCGGCGTGCCGAACCGGATCTTCCCGTCGTCGAGCGCGAACCGCGCATGCGCGACCAGCGCGAGCTCCCAGCCGCCGCCGAGCGCGGCACCGTTCAGCAGCGCGACGACCGGCCGACCGAGCGTCTCGATGCAGCGAAAGCTTCGTTTCATCGCCTCGACGCGATGAAAGACTTCGGGCGCGTCCTCGGCTTTCAGTTGCAGCACGCTCTTCAGCTCGGCGCCGGCAAAGAAGGTCGACTTTGCCGAGGCGAGCAGCACGCCTCGAACCCTCGCCTTGTCGCGTTCGAGCTGCGCGACGACTTTGGCCAGATCGTGCTGCCACCGCAGCGTCATCGTGTTGACGGCCGAGCCGGGGTCGTCGAACGTCAGCGTCGCGATGCCATCGGCATCGACTGCGTATCGCACGGTCTGCAGTTCGGACGCGGCGCCTGCCGACGGCAAAGGGGATGAAGAAGTCATCGCCATCAGACCCTCTCGACGACCGTCGCGATGCCCATCCCGCCGCCGACGCAGAGCGTGATCAGCCCGCGCTTCAGGCGACGGCGCTCGAGCTCGTCGAGCAAGGTGCCGAGCAGCATCGCGCCGGTCGCGCCGAGCGGATGGCCCATCGCGATCGCGCCGCCGTTGACGTTGACCTTGTCGTGCGGCACGCCCATCTCGCGCATGAAGCGCATTGGTACCGCGGCGAACGCCTCGTTGACCTCGAACAGGTCGATGTCGTCGATGCCGAGGCCGGCCTTCGCGAGCGCCTTGCGCGTCGCCGGCATCGGCCCGGTCAGCATGATGGTCGGATCGGCGCCCGACAGCGCGGTCGCGACGATGCGGCCGCGCGGCGCGAGGCCCATCTCGCGGCCCTTCGCTTCGCTGCCGATCAGCACCGCAGCGGCGCCGTCGACGATGCCCGACGAGTTGCCCGCGGTGTGCACGTGGCGGATCCGCTCGACATGCGGATAGCGCGCGAGCGCGACCGCATCGAAGCCGAGCGCGCCGAGCTCGCCGAACGCGACCTTCAGCTGGCCGAGGCCTTCGAGCGTCGTCCGCGGCTTGATGAACTCGTCGCGCTCGAGCACCGGCAGGCCGAGGCTGTCTTCGACCGCGAGCACCGAGCGGTCGAAGCGGCCTTCGGCCTGCGCCGCGGCGGCGCGCTGCTGCGACGTCAGCGCGTAGCGATCGACGTCTTCGCGATCCCAGCCGCCGAGCGTCGCGATCAGGTCGGCGCCGATCCCCTGCGGCACGAAGCCGGTCGCGAAATTGGTCTCCGGGTCCTGCGCCCAGGCGCCGCCGTCCGAGCCGATCGGCACCCGCGACATGCTCTCGACGCCACCGGCAATCACCATGTCTTCCCAACCGCTCGCGACCTTTTGCGCAGCCAGGTTGACGGCTTCAAGGCCCGATGCGCAGAAGCGATTGATCTGCATGCCGGCGACACGGAAGTCCCAGCCCGCCTTCAGCGCCGCGGTCTTCGCGATCACCGAGCCCTGCTCGCCGACCGGCGAGACGACGCCCATCACGATGTCGTCGAGCTGAGCCGGATCGAACCGATGGCGCTTCTGCAGTTGCGTCAGCAGCCGGGCGAGCAGGTCGACCGGCTTGACCTCGTGCAGGCTGCCGTCCTTCTTGCCCTTGCCGCGCGGCGTGCGCACGGCGTCGAAGATCATCGCGTGGGTCATCGGTCTCTCCTGGACGGGCAGCGATCGATGCGACCCGAATTGACAGTCGATTATGGTTCTTTGATGATCGATCGAGCCGGCCGCACGGCCTGCTGAATGACGCCGAAGAACCGTGTCGCCCGGATGCCGTGTCGACCGCGACACCAGGAGACTCCATGCAGTTCACCCACGAGCACGACGAGATCCGGCGCACCCTGAAGCGCTTCATCGCCGACGAGATCAACCCGCGCGTCGACGCGTGGGAGGCGGCCGAACAGTTCCCCGCCCACGAGGTCTTCAAGAAGCTCGGCGACCTCGGCCTGCTCGGCTTGACCAAGCCGACCGAGAGCGGCGGCATGGCGCTCGACTACTCGTATTCGGTCGTGATGGCCGAGGCGCTCGGCGACATCGACTGCGGCGGCGTGCCGATGGCGATCGGCGTGCAAACCGACATGGCGACACCCGCCCTCGCCCGCTTCGGCTCCGACGCCTTGCGGCGCGACTACCTCGCGCCAGCAATCGCCGGCCGGCACGTCGCCTGCATCGGCGTCTCCGAACCCGGTGCCGGCTCGGACGTCGCCGCGATCCGCACGACGGCGCGCAAGGACGGCGGCGACTACGTGATCAACGGCGCGAAGATGTGGATCACGAACAGCCTGCAGGCCGACTGGATGTGCCTGCTCGCGAACACGTCCGAGGGCGCGGCGCACAAGAACAAGAGCCTGATCGTCGTGCCGATGAACACGCCCGGCATCACGAAGGCGCAGAAGATCCGCAAGATCGGGATGATGGCGAGCGACACCGGGCTGATCCACTTCGACGACGTGCGCGTTCCGCAGACCAATCGCATCGGCGAGGAAGGCATGGGCTTCACCTACCAGATGATGCAGTTCCAGGAAGAACGCCTGTGGGCCGCGGCGAACGCGATCCAGGGCCTCCTCAACTGCATCACGCTGACCGCCGACTACGCGCGCGAGCGTCAGGTGTTCGGCCGCTCGGTGCTCGACAACCAGGTGGTCCACTTCCGCCTCGCCGAACTGAAGACCGAGGTCGAGGCGCTGCGCGGGCTCACCTACATGGCGACCGAGCAGTACGTGGCCGGCAAGGACGTCACCGAGTGGGCGTCGATGGCCAAGCTGAAGGCCGGCCGCTTGCTGCGCGAGGTGCCCGATGCATGCCTGCAGTTCTGGGGCGGCATGGGCTACACCTGGGACAACCGCGTCTCGCGGATGTACCGTGACGGCCGCCTTGCCTCGATCGGCGGCGGGGCCGACGAGGTGATGCTCGGCATCATCGGCAAGTACATGCACGTGCTGCCGGGGAAACGCTAGCGGTCGTCGCTTATCGCGGCGCCGCCGCCGCATCCACCAGTGCGTTCAACTGCGGCGTTCCGATCGCGCTGTCCAGATAGCCGAACGTGCCGTGCTCGCGCACTTCGCGCGCCGCGTTGACGAGCCCGGTCATCGCGGCACGGAACAACGACGTCGCCAGACTGATGCGACGCACCCCGGCCGCTTCGAGCTCGGCGACGCTGAACGAGCGCCCCTTGATGCCGGCCATGAAGTTGACCGGCTTCGTCAGCGCCGAGCAGACCGCCCGCACCGCCGCGAGGTCGGGCAGGCCGGGCGCGAACAGCACATCGGCACCCGCCTTCTCGAAAGCCTGCAGGCGACGGATCGTGTCGTCCAGATCGGGGTTGCCGCGCAGGAAGTTCTCGGCCCGCGCCGTCAGCATGAAGTGGAACGGCAGTTCGCGCGCCGCCGCCACGGCGGCTGCGACCCGCTCGGTCGCTTGAGAGAAGTCGTAGAGCGGCTTCGCTGCATTGCCGGTGGCGTCCTCGATCGAGCCGCCGACCAGACCGACTGCGGCCGCGTGCCGGATCGTTTCGGCGGCCGCTTCCGGCTCGTCGCCGAAGCCGTTTTCGAGATCGGCCGACACCGGCAGCGGGGTCGCCTGCGCGATCACGCCGGCATGCGCGATCGCCTCCGCGCGCGTGATCTGGCCGTCTCGGCGGCCGAGCACGCCGGCCGCTGCGCCGCTCGACGTCGCGAGCGCCTCGAATCCGAGGCCGGCGAGCAAGCGAGCCGATCCTGCATCCCACGGGTTTGCGATCACGAACGCAGCGGGCCCCGCGTGCAGTTGGCGGAATCGCTCGGCACGGGCGTGCTGGTCGGTGGTCATGGTCGACGCTCCTAGAATCCGCGGCTCTTGCGGAGCCTGACTTGTAGCGAACGCGCCGCACCGCCGTCAGCGTGAAAACCCCATCGCACGAAAGGCCGCCGATGAGCACCGTCACCGTCGAACGCGACGCCGAGATCTGGATCGTCACCCTCAATCGGCCGGCTGCCCGCAATGCGGTCGACGGCCCGACCGCGCGGCTGCTCGCCGATGCCTTTCGCGCGTTCGATTCCGATGCGGAGACACGTGTCGCGATCCTGCGCGGCAGCGGCGAGCACTTCTGCGGCGGCGCCGATCTGAAGGCGTTCGCGAACGGGCTCGAAGGCCACGCCACGGCGCTCGCGCTGCAGCGCGACATGCAGGCCGACGGCCCGATGGGGCCGACCCGCCTGCAACTCGGCAAGCCGGTGATCGCCGCGGTCGAAGGCTTTGCGGTCGCCGGCGGGCTCGAGCTCGCGTTGTGGTGCGACTTGCGCGTGGCCTCGGAGAGCGCGGTCTTCGGCGTCTACTGCCGGCGCTTCGGCGTGCCGCTGATCGATGGCGGCACCGTGCGCTTGCCGCGCCTGATCGGCGAAAGCCGCGCGCTCGACATGATCCTGACCGGCCGTGCGGTCGCGGCCGACGAAGCGCTCGCGTTCGGCCTCGCCAACCGCGTCGTGCCGATTGGCCATGCGCTCGAAGGCGCGCTGGCCGTTGCGCGCCAGATCGCGGCCTTCCCGCAGACCTGCATGCGCAACGACCGGGCCAGCGTGATGGCGCAATCGGGACGCCCGTTCGATGAGGCGATGGCGAACGAGTTCTCACTCGGCGAACGCAGCCTCGCATCCGGCGAGTCGGTCTCCGGCGCGCGGCGTTTTGCCGACGGTGTCGGCCGTCACGGCGCCTTCCCGGCCCACACCTGAAGATGGATCGTCAGCGCACCTTCATCGCGATCGGGTCGCAGAGCGGCAGCCAGCCCTCCTCCGGCCGCCATTCCCAGGTGATCGTCTGTGTCGCGCCGTCGTCGCTGAAGACGATGCGGGCACGTTCGGTCGCGCCCGAGAAAGTCCAGACCCGGCCGTCGACGGTCACGTCGTAGCAGCGCTGGAATCCGTGGTTGTCGAAAGGTGCGCGCGAAATAGCACCCGCGCTCCGCATCCCACCCGATGATGCTCAACGTGTCGAACGGCGCCGCGCCAGTGACCGCGCGCTCGTCCTGGATCAGGAAGAATTGGCCGGTGTGCCAGCGACCGGTATGAGTGCTCTTCCACGTCGCCGGCTTCGCCCGCGGCGCGCCCTCGCCATATGAGCGCCCCTCGGCGCGCCAGTCCCCGAGGAAGACGCCGAGTGCTCGTGGGCGGGCCCGCGCTGCGGAGGTCGGTCGCTGGAAAGGTCGGACATGGTGCTCCTTGAAGACAGTCGGATCAGCGTTCGTCCTGGATCGAGCCCGCATCGTCGAACGGCACGAAGCGCCAGCGCTGGTAGACCAGAAACGCCGCGGTCAAGGCCAGCGCCACGCCGGCCCCGACGCCGATGGCCAGCGTGCGACTCGAGCCCAGTGCCTGCACCCGCAACGCGACGCCGCCGCCGGCAACCACGTTGTTGATGACGGCGATCATGCTCGAGGTGGTGCCGAGGAACGCCGACAGCCGGCCGAGCCGCTCGGCCGGTGACTAAATTTCGGGCCAGCGGCCGCGCTCGGGCGCAAAGAGACGCGCAGCCTCGGCACTCAGGCTCCGGTACTGGCCCCGGATGTGGGCGATGCCGCACAGGTAGTGCATGCTCTCGAGCCCGGTGTCGACCAGTCGGATGACGGTGAAGAGGCCGAGCAGAAAGACTGCCGGCAGCACGGTGGCCGCGAACGGCACGAAGAGCTCGCGCGATGCCGACAGAAAGCCCATCGCAACGAGCGAACTCGACAACGCCATCACGTACAGCGTGCTGCGCGCGGCCGCCTCCGAGATCGTCGTGCCGTAGGCGGTCTCCAGCACGAAGTGCTCGGTGGTCAGCGCGCTGAGGAGCTCGGAGCGGCGCGTGGGCTCGTCCATCGGGAGGATCGCGGCATGCAGCGACTTGGCAACACATATGCCCGACCTGCCAGTGCAAGGCCGCGACCCGCAGCGGGACTTTGCCGATCGCGACACTGAAGACTCGAACAGGCGACGCAGCGCTGTCGATTTGAGGCCGCGTCGTTCGTCGTCTCAGTCAGAGGGTGTCGGCGACCGGCCCGACCCTCCCCACCCAACCCCACAAGGAGATTTGCAATGGATTACGTCGATGGATTCGTGGTCGCGGTGCCGACGGCCAACAAGGAAACCTATCGCAAGCACGCTGAAAAGGCGGCTCAGGTGTTCAAGGAGTTCGGCGCGCTGAAGGTGATCGAGACCTGGGGCGACGACGTCCCCGAGGGCAAGGTCACGTCGTTCCCGATGGCGGTCCAGCGCAAGCCCGACGAGACCGTCGTGTTCTCGTGGGTCACGTGGCCGTCGCGCGAGGTCCGCGACGAAGGCTGGAAGAAGGTGATGGCCGACCCGCGCCTGCAGCCCGACAACAACCCGATGCCGTTCGACGGTAAGCGGATGATCTACGGCGGCTTCCAGACGATCGTCGAGCTCTAATCCATCGTCATCAACGCCGGCTCGCACGTCGAGCCGGACCTCGACCGCCTGCCTCCCTAACGGAGCTCGGTCGAACGGGCAGATTGGTGGGCCTCGCCGCCCGCCGTCCGCCAGGAAATTCGTTTCTGCACCAGCGCCGACGGCACCCTCGCCGCAGCAATGCAGCCAGGCGCACGCAAGCAACACGCCGCGCCGCCGGCTCAGACGGCCTGAATCTTCCACACGATCGCTCCCGTTTGGGAGGTGCGCACGACGAAGGCGCTCCCTAAGGTTCCATGGCGGCGTCGGCTTCGGCCGATGCCGCGCCCTTCATCGCATCCGGCGACGAACCATGGGACTGCGCACGCTTTCCGATCGACTCCGACAAGCCATGCGGCCACTCGCGTGGGCCTTTCCGTTCGTCCAGCAACTTCTGGCGACGGTGCGCATCGCGCACCCGAGACCCGACGCCTCCACCTGCTGCGCCATGGCCACCTGACCCACCGCCACCGAGCGGACACGACCGTCCGGAACATGTCCGAAAACGGCCAGTCGTGCACGCGCCGCTGACCATAATCGGCGCATGACCTTCGATCCCGACGCGGCCTACAACGCGATCCTCGCGCGCGACGCCCGCTTCGACGGCCGGCTCTTCGTCGGCGTCACATCGACGGGCATCTACTGCCGGCCGATCTGCCGGGTGCGCACGCCGATGAAGAAGAACTGCCGCTTCTTCGCGACCGCCGCACAGGCTGAAGCTGCGACCTTCCGGCCCTGCATGAAATGCCGGCCCGAGATCGCCCCCGGGCCCGGCCTGCCGTGGACCGTGATGGACGCGTCGCGCACGCTGGCGCGCCAGGCCGCGCTCGGCCTCGACGCCCAGGCCGCGAACGGTGAAGCGCCCGGCGTCGCCGCGCTCGCCGAGCGGCTCGGCGTCAGCGAACGCCACCTGCGCCGCATCTTTCTCGAGGAGCACGGCGTGACGCCGCTGCAGTACCTGCAGACGCGGCGCCTGCACCTCGCAAAGCAGCTCCTGACCGACACCCGCCTGCCGGTCGCACAAGTCGCGCTGACGAGCGGCTTTCGCAGCCTGCGCCGATTCAACGCCGCCTTCGCCGACAGCTACCGGATGAATCCGGCGCGCCTGCGCAAGGTCGCCGCCGAGTCGGCCGCGGCGAGCGACGGTTCGGAGCCGGCCGTCACCGTCGTGCTCGCCCACCGGCTGCCGTACGACATGCCGGCGCTGCTGCGCTTCGTCGCCCAGCGCGCGATCCCCGGCGTCGAGACGGTCGACGGCCTCACGATCCGGCGCAGCGTGCGGGCCGGCACGCTCGGCGCCGAGGCCGGCTGGATCTCGGCGACGTTCGTTCCTGACGTGGCCCGCGTCCGCCTCGAATTCGCGCCGGCGTTGACGCCGGCGAGTGGCCGCATCGTCGCGGCGGTCCGGCGCTGGCTCGACCTCGATGCCGCGCCCGACTCGATCGATACGGCGCTCGCCGACCTGCCCGGCGCGCCGGGACTGCGACTGCCCGGTAGCGTCGACTCGTTTGAGCTAGCGGTCCGCGCGGTGCTTGGCCAGCAGGTCACGGTCGCCGCTGCGCGAACCCTTGCACGCCGACTCGTCGCGACGTTCGGCTCGCCGCTCGTGACGCCTTGGCCCGACATCGACCGCACGTTCCCGGCGCCAGAAACTCTCGCCGCTCTAGCGCACAGCCAGATCGCCGAGCTCGGCATCATCAGTGCGCGCGCGCAAGCGATCGTCGCGCTCGCGCAGGCCTGGCCGGAGATCGCGGCCGCACTGCAGCCGCGCAGCGAACCTGACGTGCTGATCGAGCGCCTCTGCCGATTGCCCGGCATCGGGCCATGGACCGCGCACTACATCGCGATGCGCGTGCTCGGCTGGCCCGACGCTTTTCCGCCGAATGACATCGCCGTGCTGAAGGCGATGCGACAACTCTTCGGCACCGCCTCCTGGCGCGACGTGCTGGCCCGGGCGCAGGTCTGGCAGCCGTGGCGCTCGTACGCGGTGCTGCGCCTCTGGAACTCGCTCGGAGTACCGACGACATGACCACTTCCACCGACATCCTGCGCACCGCGTGCAGCGCGCAGACCGTGATCGCGACGCCGCTCGGCCCGCTGCTGCTCGCGCGCACGCCGAGCGGCCTCGCCGGCGCCTGGTTCGAAGGCCAGCGCCACCATCCGCCGCAGTTCGATGCGCCGCATGTCGCTGGCGACCCGCTGCTCGAGCGCGTCGCCGACCAGCTCGAGCGCTATTTCGCTGGATCGCTGCAGGCTTTCGACATCCCGTTCGATCTGCAAGGCACCGCATTCCAACGCGCGGTGTGGAGGGCGCTGCTCGAAATCGGTGCCGGCACGACGAAGACCTATGGCGACATCGCGCGCGAGATCGGCCAGCCGGTCGCGGTGCGCGCGGTCGGCGCCGCGGTCGGCCGCAACCCGGTCTCGATCCTGGTGCCGTGCCACCGCGTGATCGGCAGCGACGGCTCGCTGACCGGTTACGCCGGCGGCATCGACCGCAAGGTCGCGCTGCTGCGGCTCGAATCGGTGCGCCTCGGACCGAGCGTGCTGCGGATGCGAGCGGTCCATTGAGGTCCACCGACGTCGCCGAGCTCTTCGGCCTCGCAGCGCTGTGGGGCGCCTCGTTCCTGCTGATGCGGATGGGTGCGGCCGAGTTCGGCCCGGTCGCGCTCGCCGCAATCCGCGTGACCGGCGCGGCCCTGCTGCTGGTGCCGCTGCTTGCGTGGCGCGGCCACCTGAGGGCGTTGCGCCAACACTGGCGGCCGATCCTTGTCGTCGGGCTGACGAACACCGCGCTGCCGTTCCTCTGCTTCAGCTATGCGGCGCTGTCGATCACCGCCGGCATGTCGTCGATCTTCAATGCGGCTTCGCCATTGTTCGGCGCGTTGATCGCGCGCCTCTGGCTCGGTGACCGGCTGACGCCGGCGCGCATCGCGGGCCTTGCGATCGGCTTCGGCGGTGTGCTCGGCATGTCATGGACCAACGGCAGCTTCAGAACCGGCGGCTCGGGATGGGCGGTCCTCGCGTGCCTTGTCGCGACGCTCAGCTACGGCTTCTCGCCGAACTACACGAAGCGCCGCCTGCAAGGCGCCGCGCCGCTCGCGATCGCGGCCGGTAGCCAGGTCGCGGCCACCTTGATGCTGATCGTGCCGGCGATCCTGTGGTGGCCGGCGCAGAACCCGACCGCGGCCGACTGGCTGAGCGCCGCGGTGCTCGCCTTCGTCTGCACCGGCTTCGCGTACATCCTCTACTTCCGGCTGATCGCGAACGTCGGCCCGTCGAACGCGATCGCGGTCACGTTCCTGATTCCGGCGTTCGCGGTGGTCTGGGGTTGGATGTTCCTCGGCGAGCGCGTGACGCTCGCGATGATCGTCGGCTGCGCGGTGATCCTGCTCGGCACCGCACTGGCGACCGGGCTGCTGAAGCCGACAGTGCACGCTCCGGCAACATCCGGCTAGGCGATTCGATTTGGGTCGGCCCCCAC
>Ga0207650_10000552_pt1 | contig 30432 bp, 30 predicted proteins | sample KBSS63metaG_FD_184325 | JGI IMG/M metagenome (GOLD analysis project Ga0207650, IMG submission 184325) | Switchgrass rhizosphere microbial communities from Kellogg Biological Station, Michigan, USA - KBS S6-3 metaG (SPAdes) (version 2) | ecosystem: Host-associated > Plants > Roots > Rhizosphere...
CCCACTGGGTGGTTTCGTCAGGCTCGCCCGAGGACAGGAAGCAGGCTTCCAGGGAGGCCGACGGCGGGTAGTTGCCGGTGAAGAATGAAGTGTCGATGTCCACGCCCTTGATCGAGCCCGGTACGCCCAGGCGGATCACCGCGCTGTCGTAGCCTTCGAAGCGCTTGCGGCGCGACTCCCAGCCGTCCATCCACTTGCCGTTGTCATCGAAAACGCCCTCCTTCCACACGGCCGGGGTCGGCTGGAACAGGCGGTTGGCGTCGGCGAACCAGTCATCGGTGACAGAGATGATCTTGGTGCCCAAGCGGGCGTCGGCCAGGTTGACGAACTTCTCGAAAGGTGCGGCGTAAGCTTTCATTCTTCTTGTCTGCCTTAGATAAAGTGGCTGGGGATGGTCGTTTAGAGGGTCAGTAAGCGGAACAACGCGATCTTGTTGATCTCGTCCAGCGCGCACTTGAACTCGGTGTCCACCGCGTTGTGGATGCGCGTTTCGAACGCGGCGAGTATCTGATGCCGGTTGCTGCCTTTTACCGCCATGATGAAGGGAAACTTGAACTTGGCCTTGTAGGCATCATTCAGCTCGGTGAAGCGCGAGAACTCTTCGGCCGTGCATTGGTGTATACCGGCGCCAGCCTGTTCATTTGTGCTGGCTTCGGTCAACTGGCCCTGGACGGCGGCTTTGCCGGCCAGGTCCGGGTGAGCGTTGATCAGTGCAAGTTGCTTGGCATGATCGGCGCTCAACAGGATGTCGCTCATGCGCTGGTGCAGGGTTTCGATCTGGTCGATCGACGCGTCCTGGCCCAGGTCGAAGGCCTTTTCGGCCACCCATGGCGAATGTTCGTAGATGTCGGCGAAAGCCTGGACGAAGGTGTCGCGGCTCAGGGTCGACGGTTTCAGCGTTTGGAACGCAGTCATTTCGCTGCTCCCGTGTACGGATGGGTTGCGTGCCAGTGACGGGCAATGTCGACGCGGCGGGTGAACCACACCTGTTCATGGCCCTTGGCGTATTCGATAAAACGCTTCAAGGCGGCCAGGCGGGCAGGGCGGCCGATCAGGCGGCAATGCAGGCCGATGGACAGCATCTTCGGCGCTTCGGCGCCTTCGGCGTAGAGCACGTCGAACGCGTCCTTGAGGTACTCGAAAAAGTCATCGCCCTTGTTGAAACCCTGCACCTGCGTGAAGCGCATGTCATTGGTGTCCAGGGTGTAGGGGATCACCAGGTGCGGCTTGCCGGTGGGGTTGTTGGGTTCCCAGTAGGGCAGGTCGTCGTCGTAGGTGTCGCAATCGTAGAGGAAGCCGCCTTCCTCCATCACCAAGCGTCGGGTGTTGGGGCCGGTGCGCCCGGTGTACCAGCCCAGCGGGCGTTCGCCGGTCAGTTCGGTGAGGATGCGGATGGCTTCGAGCATATGCTCGCGCTCCTGGGCCTCGTCCATGTACTGGTAGTCGATCCAGCGGTAGCCGTGGCTGCAGATTTCGTGGCCGGCCTCGACCATCGCGCGGATCACATCCGGGTGACGCTGGGCGGCCATGGCCACGGCGAAGATGGTCAGCGGGATATCGAATGCTTTGAACAGCTTGAGGATGCGCCATACGCCGGCACGGCTGCCGTATTCGTACAGCGACTCCATGCTCATGTTACGCGCACCTTGCAGCGGCTGGGCCGAGACCATTTCCGAGAGGAAGGCTTCGGATTCCTTGTCTCCGTGCAAAATATTGCGCTCGCCGCCTTCTTCGTAGTTGAGTACGAAAGACAGCGCAATGCGCGCCTTGCCCGGCCAATGGGGGTGAGGAGGGTTACTGCCGTAACCGATCAGGTCGCGTGGGTAGTCAGCGCTCACTGCAGTCTTCCTTCTTGTTCGTCGAAGTAGCGATGAGTGATTGTATACAACTTATTGCTCAGTTTGTAAGCCTGCATTTCTGCATTTTTTCCGAATGGCATGCGTTTAAGTTACTGCAAGAAACCTGCCTGACTGGTCAGCTAAAGCCTAAAAACTTTTTGGTAGACGCCCACCTGTAGGCGTCAGCTTACCGGCAAGCATTCTAACTGGGTATAGCAGGTGCACCCCTGTCGCCACCCTGGTCGTGACTCACGGGGACCGGGTGTTTGTTAAATTTATTGTGTACAAGTTTTTTGAAAAGTGTCTTAATCGTTCGTCGCCGGCTTTTTTGATGCCCTGAAAGAGTGCGGTTTCCTCTATTACTGACCACGGGAGGCGCACAGACGCCATGGGACGTTTGACCACACACGTTTTGGACGCCGCACACGGCTGCCCCGGCAGCGCAATCAAGGTCGAGCTGTATCGCGTCGAAGGCGCGCAGCTGGAACTGGTTGCCACCGCACAGACCAACAGCGACGGCCGCTGCGATGCCCCCCTGCTGCAAGGTGATGACTACCGCAGCGGTGTCTATCAGCTGCAGTTCAGTGCGGGTGACTACTACCGCGCTCGAGGCGTGCAATTGCCGGAGCCTGCGTTTCTTGATGTGGTGGTCCTGCGGTTCGGCATCAGCGCCGAGCAGGACCACTATCACGTCCCACTGCTGATTTCGCCCTACAGCTATTCGACTTACCGCGGTAGCTGACTAACGTACACCACTGACTTCGTTGGTTTTGGCCCGCCCACACTGCGGGCTTTTTTTCGAGTGTTGTTCAAGGAGGGCGATCCGGCACGGGCGCTTTCTAAGGTTTCCCTGGCATACGAACAGGGAGAGCGCCCGCGATATTTTTATTAGGCCAAGGTTATTTATGTACATCGGGAGCAGTCGTCGATCTGCGTAGCCTCGTGTTTTTCAGAGCAACGGAGGCGAAGATGAGCGAGGTACCCGACTCTCAGGCAGGACGTGTCGACGATGACCCTATCAAGGACGGCTTGACCCGCCGAATCAATTCCAGCGCTTCGCCCAGCCGCACGATCAACGAGCTGCACGCCGCCAGCCTGCGAGCCCGGGCATCGACCAAACGCCTGAACACCTTACTGAGCCGTGCCCCACGCATTCGCCGGATTACGCGCGTGGCATTACAAAAGGCCTTCGGCGTTAACCTTGAAACCCTAACGGGCAAAGTGCCGATGCCGGAGGGCCAGGTATGCTCACTGCCGGACTTGATCGAGGCGAGCCTGAGGTTGCTGGCGTCGGAGCCCGATGATGATGGCGTGCCCCCGTGTAAGCTGGATGACACGTCCCAGGCGGCCTTGTTGGATGCTCTTGGAGAGTGGGACCACGCGCAGCTTGATGAGGCCCAGGCGGATTACTGGACGGGATTGGCGGGCGACTCCTGGCTGTCACGCCAGGCACGTTGGCGTGAGGTCTACAGCGAGTGGTTAGCCGACCAGGCGTTGCTGGCTCACGGCGTGTTGGAGCTGTCGGATCATGGCGTGGAGATGGTCCAGGGCATCCTCGACGCGCCCACCTTGGCGGCGCGGCAGCAGGCGGGTGGGTTTTGGGGCGGTTTGCAGGTTTCACCGCTATTTTGGCCGGCCAAGGGAGCGGTCCGCGTGCTGTTGGGCGGCGCCTTGCATATCTATCAGGACGAGGGGCGCAGCCATCAGCGGCAGGTGATTGTTCTGCCGGGGTTGGCCCAGGTGTTTCACGAATTTGGCTCCTTGATCAGCTTGCAAGAGCAACTGCCGAGGTTGATCAATCGGTATTTGGAGGCCGTGTGGCCACGTTTGCCCCTGAGTCGTCGACACGAATTACCGGACGTTGTCTCACAGGATGCCGTTCCTCTCACCGTCCAGCCCCCGCAACCGCTGACGGATAACGCACTGCACCACAGCGCCGATAGCGTGGTGCGCGTCCAATGGGAAAATGAGCGCGATTGTGTCCGGCAGATCAACTTGGTCCTGGTGTTTCCTCGCGACGCGGCACGCGGCAGCGAGGGGAGTATTATCCAGCGCTTGCAGCGGGTTGAGCAGGAGCGCAAGCAGTGGATCCAGCCACGACCGGACCTTCACGCTGCGTTGGAGCAAATGCTGGAATGGGACCGGCTGCGTCGGTTGCAGCACATCGATTTTGCCAGCCTGGATTTGGACCTGGCGATCAAAACCCGTGAAGCCAAGCTGCTGCGCTATGAGAAAGCGCTGTCGGGGCTGTTGGACCCCACGGACCTGAACCAGGAGACCTCCGCGCATAGCGACTTCCAAGCGCTGCACCGGCAGTGGCAGGAGGCCTTTGCCGCTGCGCAAACGCTGGTCTCTGACTCGCGCCTGGCAGACCTCGAATACTGGAAGTATAGCCCCGCAGGCCAGCGTTCACGGGCTTCGCAACTGCTGAAGGCATGCCATACGGCTTTGGATGCCGAGGTGCGCCTGCAACACCAGTTGAAGCTGATTGGGCCCCGCCATCTGAAGGTCGGGCTTGAAGCCCTGGAAAAAAAACCAGCCACCGCCGATGCACGCAGTACAACGCGGTGGCTGGGTGTCTCGATCGGCAGCGGCCATCGCTTGCTCGGAGCATGGGTCATCACCACTGCCGAGTCTGTGGCTCGGCCGATTCGCCAAGAGCCGGTGCTGTTTTATTTGCCGGGTATCCACGGTGGGCTTCAAGGGTTCAATTCACTGGAGCAACTGTCTGCCGCGCTGGACGCCAGTCTTAAAGACGCGGACGGCTCACCCCTGTGGCGCAGCGTTCACCGTCCGAAGCGCGCACGGGCCATGGCTGAAGTCAACGCTTTGGCGACCGACCAGCCGTTGACGGTGACCTGGTCGGTGATTGAAGGGCACGCGCTGATGCTGGCGATTCGTGAGCAGCTCGAAGGCTTCAATCAACTGCGGGTGAGCGTGGAAAAAGGCGAGCAAGTTTTTGGCGAAGTCAGTGACACCGCCTTGGCCAAAATGCTGTTGGCCGATGAAGCGGCCAGCAGCTTGCAGATCCCACCCAACGACACGCGGGACCAGGCGTTGGCCAATGTCGAGGTCTTGCGCCTGGCGGCGGCGCAGGTCAAGCGTTTGCCCGCCTGGATGGCCCAGGCCGCAGTGGCCCAACGCAGGCAATATGGACGGCTGCAAACCCAGGCACTGAGTGCGCGCCAGGCCCTCGAGCGCGGCCTGTTGCACCAGTTGCCGGCGCTGGCGACGTTTGCTCGCCAAGCGCTGATCGCGCAGTTGACCGCCGATGGTTTTTATCCCGAGGTGAACATCGACCAACCGATGCTGGAGTTGCCCGATGATGTCAGCACCCACTGGGAAGGCCACCCACAACGCCCGGCGGGCGGGTCGGGGATCAAGACGGTGGTCAGCCAGCAACGCAGCCAGTTCAGCCTGTTACAACTGGCCCTGAGCAACCTGGATGCCGAGGCGCCCTGGACACGACAGAGATTGCGCCATGGGCGTTACTTGGAACCCTCCTGGAAGACTCGCCTGACCCCTGACTATTTGCTTGAAACGATTTCGGCCCTGGACCTGGGCGGGCAGTACGACCACCAGATCAGTCAGGCGTTTTATGGCGATGGCGAGGGTTCGACTGGCCTGCGGGCTGTCCTGTTACGGGCGTTTCGGTTGGCGGCGCGATGGGAGCTGTTCAGTGCCGTCAACGCGGGGTTGAGTGCCCGTGCGCAAAGCCTGTTTGACGTTGCGCTGAGCGCCCGCTCGGTGTCTGACCTGGAACGTAACGGTCATCGGGTTCAGTTGTGTTGCGTTCGGCTGGAGGCGTTGACGTTACCCCAGCCGCGACATGTGGCCGGCATTGTGGTGATCCTCGATCAAGTCGATGGCCGGTGCTTGGTGTATTGGCCCGAGGCAACAGGGCACCCGGCGTTAACCGAGCATCTGAACCTGGCGCGAGCTCGTCAGGCACTGATCGACCTTGCGGCTGAACCGGACATCTGTCTGGACATTGCCCGCAAAATCGCGCCGGGTTGGGAGGCTCAGGCCCTCGGCAGTTACCCGGAAGTCCTGCACCGTGTTGCCGAACCATTGAGCTGGTTGAGGGTCATCCACGGGTTTGCAAGCAACGGTTGGCCGGGCATCGCAAAGGCTGTGCGGCGATGGTTCATGACCTGGCGCGTACAGCCGGCCAAAGCCTTGACGGAGATCGAAGCCGAAATCAGTGAGCAACAGGCCGCAGCACCGCGTCAGTGGTTGGGGATTACCCTCAGCAACGGCTGTCACCTGTTGGCCATGGTGGCCCATGCTCGGGTACTCGGTGTCCAGCGCCAGGCGCGCAGTGAGTCCAACTCCCGTGAAGAGTTGCAGGCCTATCGCGAATGGCGCTTGGGTGAACAGGTCGACGCCAGGCGGCGCGGGCTATTGTCCTACGTGCCGGGGGTGGGCCTGGGTGTCAAGGTGTACGAAGTATTGCTGGCTGCCAGGCGGGTGTATCAACGCGCCTCGCCACATGCAGTGTTCGACCTAGTGTCGAGTGTCCACATGGCCGTGGTCGAAGCGCTCATGACCTTAAGCCCCGGCATCCTGGCGCGGGGCAGTCGTGGCCTCAGCACCGCGACCCTGCGCCAGGCACTCAAGCAGTTGCACCGCCAGCAGCGAATGGCACATGGCGGCCACTTTTATTTGCGTTCGTCGCCCGGCGCGCGTTCGCTCAAGGGCCTTGACGGCTATAGCACCTCGACCACCGTCGACGGTGCGATTGCCCTTCGTGGCCACAGCAAGGGCAGTTATGTGAAAGGCGGCGAACAGTTTGTGGTCGACGGTGCAGAGCGCTACGCCGTTTATCGTCGCCCAGGGGAGCGCGACCTGCGCATGAAAAACACCAAGGCCGGCGGTGAGAACGAACTGGTGCTACGTATTCAAGAACCCTCCGAGTGGCTACTGGGGGCCGACGCTCCGGAACCGACGCCCGGTCCCAGCTCCGGGCGGTGGAGGCCTTGGGATACAACGGAGGGGAACACCGGCTGGTCGGCACCGCAGGCTCCTCCCCGCACCGGTTATCGGGACCGCGCCGTGCTGGCGGATCATGCCTGGCAGGGCTGGGGGCAGGAAGTACCGGCCGAGCCACCGCAGGCGATATCCGAGTCCAAGCGCTTGTACCGTATGCCTGGCCCCCGACCTTACGACGCACTGCTGTTGGGCAACAAATATTACGAGATCCTCCCCGCAGGCGCGAAGGCACCGGACGATCTGGTTTTCGTGAGGCGTAGCGTACGCATGGGAGAAGGGTCTTATGACGAACTGGTCCACTGGCTCAGCGATGACCTGGCTTCCCAGCCCATTCCTTTTACCTTGGGGGCCGACGGCCTGTGGACGCCGCGTCAACCGCTGTTCGTTGGGCCCTTGGTCGAGTCGGTGGCTACGGCTTTTCCTGGCTTGACCCGTTCGAGTCAGTACGCCGTAGCCCATCGTCTGGTAGAACTGGCCGATACGGGGAACTCAATGACCGCCACGCGCCTGCTCAATATTCGCGCGACCCTCGATGATTGGCTGCCGCCGGTGCCCCGCGTTCTGGGGCAGACGGATGACCTGTTAAGGATGCTCAAGCCGCTGCGACTGGAGAAGCGAGCGAGCATCAACATCGCCACTGAAAGCACTGGGATGGGGTTTGCCCGCGTGGACTTCATCGTGCCTTTTCGACTGCCTCCTGCACTGTCTGGCCCAAAAGGCACCGCGAGTACGCACACCAAAAACTTGACCGTGCGCAAGGCCGTCAGGCAAGTGCTTGAGCGCCAGGGTTTTACCGTCACGGCAGTGGAGAAACGCAAGATGGGCAACCAGTACAACTTTATCTGCACCCATCCCAAATCCAGCAATGTGTACTTCATGATGACGCGCTGGACGGAGTCGAGCAGCCTGAATATCCAGTCCACGGATGTGCTGCAGTTGTCCGACACCTGGTTTCGACGAACCCTGACCCATAGCCCTGCCAGCAAGAAGGGGCTGTACGAGTCCGTCAAGCAAGCCATGAAGGACAAACGCCTGGTCAAAATGCTGGTGGGCGTACAGCACAACCGCAGCGCGGGTTACTTTACGGTGTTCATGATTAAGGTGACGGACTAGGTAACGATCAGCGACTGAGCAGTGACGCCGCGCCCGCACCACTGAACAACCCTGCGCTGATGCGGTTGAACCAGCGTTGCCCCTTGCCGCTGCGCAGGTACTGCGCTGCGCCATGGGCGCCGAGGCCGTAGGCCAGCTTGCACAGCAGGTCGAGTACGGTCCACGTGGCGATCATGATCAACAGCTGTGGCACAAACGCCTGCTGGGCACTGAGGAACTGCGGCAGGAAGGCGGCAAAAAACAGGATGTCCTTGGGGTTGCTGGCGCCCAGTATAAAGGCGCGGCCAAACAGCGTGCGAAAGCGCGGCGTAGCGACGGCCTGCGGTACCACGGCACCTTGGGCCGGTTGGCGCGATTGCTGCCAACTCTGCCAGGCGAGATAAAACAGGTAGACCGCGCCGACAATTTTCAACGCGCTGAACAGGTGTTCCGACGCCAGCAGCAGGGCGCCCAGGCCTAATGCCGATGCGCTCAACAGGCAGATCGAGGCAGACACGCCACCGAGAAATGCCGGGTAGGAGCGGCGCAGACCGAAATTCAAACTGTTGCTGATCATCAGCAATGACAGCGGTCCTGGGATCAGGATCACTACCAGCGCAGCGCCGCTGAACAGCAGCCAGGTTTCCAGACTCATTGCGTTCCTCCCTTCATACAAAAGCCCCACCCGACGGGGTGAGGCGGGGTCAAACCGGTGTCCCTACAGGAACGCGAACTTGGCAATGAAGATCGCGCAGAGCACCCACAGGCTGACAGAAATTTCCCTATGCTTGCCGGTACCGGCCTTCAGTGCCACATAGGTGATAAAACCCAGGGCGATCCCGTCGGCAACCGAGAAGGTCAGCGGCATCATGATCGCCGTAACAATCGCCGGGATGCTGTCGGTGGCGTCGTCCCAGTTGATATGGGCCATGCCGCTCATCATCAGCATTGCGACATAGATCAACGCGCCGGCCGTGGCGTACGCAGGAATCATGCCGGCCAGCGGCGCGAAGAACATCGCCGCCACAAACAGAACGCCCACGGTCACGGCCGTCAGCCCGGTGCGGCCACCGGCGGCGACACCGGCAGCACTTTCCACGTAGCTGGTCACCGGTGGCACGCCGACCATGGCACCGAACACGCTGGAGGCACTGTCGGCCTTCAACGCGCGGGACAGGTTATCGATCTTGCCATCGGCATTGACCAGCCCGGCTCGTTGCGCGACGCCCATCAGTGTACCTGCGGTGTCGAACATGTGTACAAAAAGAAAGGCAAATACAACGCTGATCATGCTGACATTGAACACACCTTTCACGTCCATGGCCATCCAGGTCGGCGCCAGGCTCGGTGGGGTTGAGATCATGCCGTTGTAGTGCACCAGCCCCAGCCCCCATCCGGCCAGGGTGACGGCGATGATGCTGATCAGGATCGCGCCAAACACGCGGTGGTAGCTGAGAATGGCGATGAGCAGGAAACACACGGCCGCGAGCAGTGGCGCGGGTTCATGCAGCGAGCCGAGCTTGATCAGCGTGGCCGGGCTGTCGACGATGATCCCGGCGGTTTTCAAACCGATCACCCCGAGGAACAAACCGACGCCCGCGCCCATGGCATGGCGCAGGCTGACCGGAATGCTGTTGAGCAACCACTCACGCACCCGCGAGAGCGTCAGGCCCATGAACAACACGCCGGAGATAAACACCGCGCCCAGCGCGGTTTCCCAGGTGTAACCCATGGTGCCGACCACGGTGTAGGTGAAAAACGCGTTCAACCCCATGCCTGGTGCGAGACCCACTGGCCAGTTGGCGTACAGGCCCATCAACAGGCAACCCAGCGCGGCGGCGATGCAGGTGGCGACGAACGCCGCGCCATGATCGATGCCGGCGTCGGCCATGATGTTCGGGTTGACGAAGATGATGTACGCCATGGTGATAAAGGTGGTGAGGCCGGCGATCAGCTCGGTCTTCACTGTGGTGCCATGCAAGCGCAGTTTGAACAGGCGTTCCAGCCAGCCGGTGTGGGTGGGTTGGAGGTCCAGGGGTGAGGCTTCGGATTTGCGGCTATCCACAGCGAGTACTCCTCAAGCATTTTATTGTTATGGCCAGCGCGTAGGCGCTGAGAGGTACTGGCGGGTTTGTTGACCAATAGGTCAGGAACTCGCACGAAGCGGATTATGCTTTTGTATACAAATAAAGCAAATAATGTTTTCGATTGTCTGCGTAAAAGGGGATGAAAGGCTAATTAGCCGCACTTAACGCCTGATTCACCGCCAGCCATCCCGCCACCGCGTCTTCGCCCGCTTCACTGAACGCGCGCTGTAACAGCTTCACCTGTTCACGGCGTAATGACTGCTCGAAACGCCGACCTTCCTCTGTCAATTCCAGCAGGCGTTTGCGCTTGTCGGTTTCGGACGCAACGCTGTCCACCAGGTGCATTTCCTGCAATTGACGCAACGGCATGTTCAGCGCCTGTTTGCTCACCCCGAGCAATTCGAGCAGTTCCTTCACGCTCAGGGCGGGGTAGCGTGCGATAAAAAACACGATGCGCTGGTGCACCCGGCTCAGGCCACGGCGCTCAAGCATTTCGTCGGCCTTGGCGGTAAAGGCCTGGTAGCCGAAGAAGAACGCCTCCATGGCTGTTTGCTGGCTGGTCGGGTTTTTAAGGTCAAGCATATTGACGTATCCACTGAAGTCGTCGTAATTTCGGTCAACCAGTTTGACGTATTTTCTACAGTCTTCGCTACCGGTGACCCTAATGGCCTTCTCTGAACGTGTTACGCGCCTCAAAAGCTCCCTGATCCGTGAAATCCTCGCGGCGGCCCAGCGTCCGGAAGTGATGTCGTTCGCCGGTGGCCTACCCGCGCAAGCCATGCTGCCCGCCCTGGACTGGGATGACATGCCGCTCACTATCGGCCAATACGGCATGAGCGAAGGCGAACCCCACTTGCGCGAACTGCTCGCTGCGCAAGCTCGCGCCTTGGGCGTACCGTGCCAGGCCAGCCAGGTGCTGGTGGTCAGCGGCTCCCAGCAAACCCTGGACCTGGCCGCCAAACTGTACATCGACAAAGGCACCCAGATCCTGCTGGAAGGCCCGACCTACCTGGCTGCTTTACAGATCTTCCAACTCTTCGGTGCCGACTGCCTCACCGTGCCACTGGAAACCGACGGTCCCGACCTGGCCGCGTTGCGCGCTAACCTCGAACGCCACCACCCGGCGTTTATCTACCTGATTCCAACCTTCCAGAACCCGTCGGCTGTACGCTACAGCGAGGCCAAGCGTGCAGCGGTCGCCGCCTTGCTCGACGAGTTTGGGGTGACGCTGATCGAAGACGAGCCCTACCGCGAACTGACCTTTGACGGCGGCAGTGCCAAGCCCATCGTTGGCCGCCTGAAAAAAGCCAGCTGGATCTACACCGGCACTGTGTCCAAGACGTTGTTGCCCGGTTTGCGCGTGGGTTACCTGATCGCCAGCCCGGACCTGTTCCCGCACTTGCTCAAGCTCAAGCAATCGGCGGACCTGCACACCAACCGCGTCGGCCAATGGCAGGCGATGCAATGGGTCGGCACGGAAAAATACCAACAGCACTTGGTAGAACTGCGCAGCTTTTACCGCGAGCGCCGTGACGCATTCCAAGTGGCGCTGGCGCATCACTTCGCTGACCTGGCCGACTGGCAGGTGCCCCAGGGTGGATTATTCTTCTGGCTGACCTTGAAACAGCCGCTCGACACCCGCACCTTGTTGGCGCAAGCGTTAGAACAGAACGTCGCGTTCATGCCCGGTGAACCGTTCTTTTCCGAGCCGGACCAACACCTGGGTTCGCTGCGGCTCAATTTCAGCCATATCGACCCGGCCCGCCTGGACGAAGGTCTCAAGCGCCTGGCCGCGGTGGTCCGTCAAGCACAGCACGCGCAAGCGGCATAAGGGGAGCCCCATGTACAAAGTTTATGGCGATTACAAGTCGGGCAACTGCTACAAGGTCAAATTGATGCTCAGTCTGCTGGGCATCCCGTACCAATGGATCGATGTCGATATCCTCAAGGGCGACACCCAGACCGCCGAATTCCTGGCCAAGAACCCCAACGGCAAGATCCCGGTACTGGAACTGGAAGACGGCACCTGCCTGTGGGAGTCCAATGCGATCCTCAACTTCCTCGCCGATGGCAGCGAGTTCCTGCCGACCGAACCGCGCCTGCGTACCCAAGTGTTGCAGTGGCAGTTCTTCGAGCAGTACAGCCACGAGCCGTACATTGCGGTGGCGCGGTTTATCCAGTTCTACCTGGGGCTGCCCGAGGAACGCCTGGAGGAATACAAGAAGCTGCACAAGGGTGGCTACAAGGCGCTCAAGGTCATGGAGCGCCAACTGCAACTGACGCCGTACCTGGTGGGTGATCAGTTCTCCATCGCGGACGTGGCCTTGTATGCCTATACCCATGTGGCCCATGAGGGTGGTTTTGAGCTGGACGCTTATCCGGGTGTGCAGGCGTGGTTGAAACGTGTTGCCAGTCATCCTAAGCATGTGGCCATGCTGGACTGATTCACTCGGTCAAAATGTGGGAGCTGGCTTGCCTGCGATAGTATCGCCGCAGTGCAACTGGCAGACAGTGTCGTCTGCATCGCAGGCAAGCCAGCTCCCACATTCAGCTCAGTGGTGTGTCAGAGAGTTGTTCTTTCAACAGGTCAAAGCAGCGTTGCGCCGCCGGGCTCAACCCCATCCCGCTGCGGCTGATCAACCCGATCTCCCGGTTCACGCCGGGGTGATCGATGCTGATGCGCTTCAACCCTTCCAGGCTGTCCGCCGCCGATTCCGGCAGCACACTGATGCCCAATCCCTGGCGCACCAACGCCAGCACTGTCGACATGTAGTTGGCTTCCATGCCGGCGTTCATCGTCAGGCGTGTCTCATCGAATAGCGCATCCACTTGCTCCCGCACGCTGCTGTCACGGCCAGTGAGGATGATCGGCTGGTCCGCCAACTGTTCCAGGCTCAGTTGACGGTGGCGAGTGAGGGGATGATCCACCGGCACGAATGCACACAAGCGATCATTCAATACCGGCACGAACTCCAGGCCATGGATGAGCCGTGCGCGCACGCCGATGCCGAAATCCACCTCGCCGGAACGCACCTGGGCATGAATCCGGTGGGCCACCAGGTCATGCAGGCGCACTTCGATCCCGGCAAAACGCTCGCGAAACAGGCGCAGCGCCGGCGGCAGGGTGCCGGCGCAGACCGAGGGCAGGGCGGCGATGGTGACCACGCCCCGGCGCAGGGCGGCCAAATCGCGGGAGCCGGTGACGATGTTGTCCAGGTCCAGCAGCAGTTTTTCCATGGGCCCGCGGGCTTCCTGGCCGGCGGCGGTGATGCTCACATGGCGCGGGCTGCGGTCGAGCAGGGCAACGCCGAGCCAGTCTTCCAGTTGCTGGACCTGCACCGTCAGTGCGGAAGGCGACAGATGCAGTTCATTGGCCGCCTTGGTGAAGCTGCCTGTGCGAGCCACCGCAAGAAACGCTTGAATGTGTTGGATACTGTTCTTCATTTTGTTTTTCCGAACACTAGCTGGTGAATATTCCAATTTACAAAGACTACCTCGCTTCCAATACTCCAGGGAAAACAATAACCGGCCACCAAGGCCGCTCTGGAGTAACCCATGCTCGCTACCCTGGGTGTCATCACCATCCTGTGCCTGCTCGCTGCTGTCATGAGCAAACGCCTTTCACCGCTGGTGGCGCTGATCGCTTTACCGATCATCGCCGCGCTGCTTGGTGGGTTCGGCCTGCAGACCAGCGCCTTCATCATCACCGGTATCAAGAACGTCGCCCCCGTGGTGGGCATGTTTGTGTTTGCGATCCTGTTTTTCGGGATCATGACCGATGCCGGCATGCTCGACCCCATCATTGACCGCATCCTGCGTACGGTAGGCACGCGTCCTACGCGGATTGTCGTCGGCACCGCGACCCTGGCGCTGCTGGTGCACCTGGATGGCTCCGGTGCGGTGACCTTCCTGGTGACGGTGCCGGCGATGTTGCCGCTGTATACCCGGCTGGGCATCGACAAACGTATCCTCGCCTGCGTCTGCGCGATGGCGGCCGGGGTCAACTTTCTGCCATGGACCGGTCCGGTGTTGCGCTCGTCGGCGGCGCTGCATGTGCCGGTAGCCGACCTGTTCCAACCGCTGATTCCAGTGCAGATCGTCGGCCTGGTCTTCGTCTTCGGCTGTGCGTGGTGGCTCGGCCGTCGCGAAGAAAAACGCCTGGGCCTGGGCGCCGGTTCAACCGTCGATGCGGTGCCGCAACGGGTACTCAGCGACGATGACATCAAGCTGCGTCGCCCTCGGCTGTTCTGGGTCAACCTGATCCTGACTGTGCTGGTCATGGTGGTGATGATCGCCGGCTGGGTCGACCCGGTGGTGATGTTCATGCTCGGCACGGTGCTGGCACTGTGCATCAACTACCCGAACGTGGATGCCCAACGCGCCCGCATCGACGCCCATGCAAAAACCGCCCTGACCATGGCCAGTATCCTGCTCGCCGCCGGGGTGTTTACCGGGATCATGCAAGGCACCGGGATGCTCAAGGCGATTGCCGAAGTGGCAGTGGCACAGATTCCCGCCGGCCACGGCAAGCTGATCCCGGCCGTGGTGGGCTTTATTTCCATGCCTCTGAGCATGCTATTCGACCCCGATTCCTACTATTTCGGTGTAATGCCGGTGATCGCCGAAGTCGGCAAGGCCCTCGGCGTCGACCCGCTGCAAGTGGCCCAGGCCTCGTTGCTGGGCGTACACACCACCGGCTTCCCGGTCAGCCCGCTGACCCCCGCGACCTTTCTGTTGGTGGGCTTGTGCAAGGTCGAATTGGCCGATCACCAGCGCTTTACCATCCCTTTTCTGTTTGCCGCGTCGGTGTTGATGACCCTGACCGCGTTGCTCCTGGGAGTGATTTGAGATGAAAACCTTGCGCATCGGTTCCGGCGCCGGCTACTCCGGCGACCGTATCGAACCTGCCGTGGAACTGGCCGAGCAGGGCGACCTGGATTACCTGGTCTTCGAGTGCCTGGCCGAACGCACCATCGCCCTGGCGCAGCAGGCGCGGATCACTGACCCCGCTGGCGGTTATGACCCGTTGTTGAGTGAACGCATGCGTCGTGTGCTGCCCTTCGTGGGGATAAGCGCCGGGCGTCGCCGTCTGCGGGTGATCACCAATATGGGCGCGGCCAACCCGCTGTCGGCGGCTGTTGAAGTGCGGCGGATTGCCGGCGAGCTGGGCCTTGATCTCAAGGTGGTTGCCGTGGTCGGCGACGACGTGTTGGCGGTGCTGCAGCCCGAGTTTCTGCTGGATAACGGCCAGACTGTCGGTTCCCTGGGCGAGCGGATCATTTCTGCGAATGCCTACCTGGGCGTCGATGGCATTCTGGAGGCGTTGCGCGCGGATGCGGATGTGGTGATCACTGGGCGTGTGGCCGACCCCTCGTTGTTCCTGGCGCCGCAGATGTTTGAGTTCGGCTGGGCAGCGGACGATTGGCAGCGCCTGGGACGCGGTACGTTGGTGGGGCATTTGCTCGAGTGCGCCGGGCAAGTCAGTGGCGGCTATTTTGCCGACCCTGGTCGCAAGGCGGTGGAGGACCTGGCCCGCCTGGGCTTCCCCTTGGCCGAGATCGATGCCGAGGGTGAAGCGCTGATCACCAAGGTCGCCGGCTCCGGTGGCCGGGTCAGCCGCGCCACGTGCACGGAGCAACTGATCTACGAAGTGCACGACCCGGCGGCGTACCTCACGCCTGACGTGACCGCTGATTTTTCCCACGTGGGATTTGTCGAAGAAAGCGCTGATCGCGTTCGCGCCGTGGGTGCGGGTGGCCGTGCGCGACCCGAGCAGTTAAAGGTCAGCGTCGGTTATCTGGACGGTTGGATCGGCGAAGGGCAGATGTCCTACGGTGGCCCCGGTGCTGTCGCACGAGCGCAGCTGGCGCGGGATGTCGTCCTCAAGCGTCTTGAGTTGACGGGCGTGAAGATGCAGGACGTGCGTGCCGAACTGATCGGCATGGACGCGCTCCACGGACCGCGCAGCACGGTCGAGCCCTGGGAGGTGCGCCTGCGCGTGGCGGCCCGCTGTGAAGCCCGCAGCGAAGCGGTGCGTGTGGGCAATGAAGTGGAAACGCTCTACACCAACGGCCCGTCTGGTGGCGGCGGCGCCAGCAAAAGCGTACGCCAGGTGGTGGCAGTGGCATCGTTGCTGCTGCCGCGTAACGTGGTCAACCCGAGGATCGAAGCATGAAGCTGCACACGCTGGCCCATTCCCGGACCGGGGATAAGGGCGATACGTCGAACATTTCGATTATTGCGTACCGTGCCGAGGACTATCCGCTGCTGTGCGAAACGCTGACCGCCGAGCGCGTGGCTGAGTTTTTTGCGGACCAGCTGGAGCCCGGCGCTGCACCGGTGCGGCGTTATGAATTGCCTAACGTGCAGGCACTGAACTTCGTGCTGCCGGGGATCTTGCGGGGGGGCGTCACGCGTTCGCTGGCGCTGGATGCCCATGGCAAGTGCCTGGGCTCTGCATTATTGGATCTCGACCTGTAAATACCGTAACTGTGGGAGGGGGCTTGCCCCCGATGGCGGTGTATCAGTCAACTTATGTGTGACTGACACTCTGCTATCGGGGGCAAGCCCCCTCCCACATTGGTTATCCAGTGTCTGTCAGACCGCCGCGAAACGTTTGTCGAGGTAATCAATGATCACCTTGGAGTCATACATCCAGGTGGTCTGGCCGTTTTCTTCAATGCGCAGGCATGGCACCTTGATCTTGCCACCTTGCTCCAGCAGGGTCTGGCGGTCTTGCTCATTATTCTTCGCATCCTTCAAGGCCACCGGTACGTTCAGGCGGTGCAGGGTGCGGCGGGTCTTCACGCAGAACGGGCAGGCGTGGAACTGGTAGAGGGTCAATTCCTTGGCCGCTGCGTTCACCTGCGCCTGCTGTTCGGCGGGGCGCTGTTTTTTGCGCGGGCGGGTCAGGTAGTCGCCCGCGATGATGACGTGGCCGAGGCCGACTCGAAGTGCTTTGACGAACATGGCTGAAACCTCTTGCCCATGACAGATGGGGCCGCAGCTTACCTTAATTCTGCAGGCGAAAAAAAAACGGCGATGAACGCCGGTCTTTTCCTACGCAGCCTGTTACTTGATCAGGCTGAGGAATTCGCTACGGGTGGCCGCGTTTTCGCGGAACTCACCCAGCATCACCGAGGTGATCATTGACGAATTCTGTTTTTCCACGCCGCGCATCATCATGCACATATGCTTGGCTTCAATCACCACGGCCACGCCCAGGGCACCCGTCACTTGCATCACCGCGTCGGCGATCTGGCGGCTGAGGTTTTCCTGGATCTGCAGGCGGCGCGCATACATGTCGACAATCCGCGCGACCTTCGACAGGCCCAACACTTTGCCGCTCGGGATATAGGCGACATGAGCCTTGCCGATAAACGGCAGCAGGTGGTGTTCGCACAGCGAGTACAACTCGATGTCCTTGACCAGCACCATTTCGCTGTTGTCGGAGCTGAACAAGGCACCGTTGGTGACTTCTTCCAGTGTCTGCTCATAGCCGCGGCAGAGGTACTGCATGGCCTTGGCGGCACGTTTTGGCGTGTCGAGCAGGCCCTCGCGGGAAACGTCCTCGCCGAGTTGGCCGAGGATCGCGGTGTAATTCTGTTCCAGGGACATGAAACTACCTGTGGGATTTTCGCAAAGCGCAAGGTTACGGTGGCGGACACATCGCTGCAAGCCTGACGATGGCACTTGTTACTCGTCGCGCCCTTCCATCATGGTGCGCTTGAGCATCACATACACCGCACCCGCGCCGCCGTGGCGGGCCTGGCACGAGGTAAAGCCGAGCACCTGCGTGTGCTGGCGCAACCAAGTGTTGACGTGGCTCTTGATCATGGGGCGTTTGCCGTCCAGCCGCACCGCCTTGCCGTGGGTAACGCGTACGCAGCGGATTTCGAACTTGGTCGCTTCGGCGAGGAAGGCCCACAGGGTTTCCCGTGCTTTCTCCACGGTCATGCCGTGCAGGTCGAGGCTGCCCTCGAACGGGATCTGGCCGACCTTGAGCTTGCGCATCTGGCTTTCCTGTACGCCGTCGCGGGCCCACATCAGCTCGTCTTCGGGGCCGACGTCGATCACGAACTGGTCCGACAGGCCGTCCACCGTGGTGGCATCGGTGCGTACGGTCGCGGCCTGGCGCAGCTTGGCGATCTGCGCACGGTCAGCCTTGGGTTTGCCCGTGTCGGCGCGGTCGTGTTTGATCGGCTTGACGCCGCGCAGCTCATTTTTGAACAGGGAAAAATCGTCGTCTTGCATGTCAGCCTCCGCGAAGGGCGGGCAGTTTACCTAAATCGCGGCGGCCAGGGCGCAGGAAACGCTATCCAAGCGCCATCAGTCGTGCTTTTTCATCAGGTGTGAAGCGATGTTCAGCGACAACGGCTGACGCATCTTCCGACGGCTACGGCGCCACAACCACACGCCCAACCACAGCACCAATAGTCCGATCACTGCCAGGATTGCCGAGCCACCTGGGCTGGCATTCAGTTCGCCAAGGGCCGGCGAGTGACCGAACAGACCGGCGCCACCAGCGCCGGCCAACAGCACACCTACAATCGCCAGCAGCGCGGCAATGCCGGCCACCAGGCGCAGACGCCAGTTGCTCGGGCCCTTAGGGCGCAAGCGACGAGCATCAAAACCATCGGATATCTTCATTCCGACCTTTCCTCCAGGGTATCGGCCCTTCGACCGGACAATACACAGGTTGTTCCTGTACCCGAGGCAATTGCAGCAAATGACAGGCATTTGCTGATGAGCGGAGACATAAACAGGTCGCGCCGCTCATCAGAAGAACGATCAGATCAGATCTTTGGTCAGCGCCAGGGTGGCGAAGTTGTCGGCCATGATGGCCATTTCGGTCTGTTGCACATGTTCGGCGCTCAGGATGCCGCCTTTGTAAGGCAGGTCACGGGTGGCGCAGGCGTCTTCCACGAGGGTGCAGCGAAAGCCCAGGTTCTTGGCGGCGCGCACGGTGGTGCTGACGCTGGAGTGGCTCATGAAACCGCAGACGATCAGGTCCAGCGAGCCGAGGTCCTGCAGGTGCTTTTCCAGCCCGGTGCCATGGAACGCGCTGGGCAGCAGCTTGCCGATGATGGTTTCGTCGCCTTCAGGCGCGAGCCCCGGGATGAACTCGCCGCGCTCGCCCTGCGGGTCAAACAGGCCGCCAACGGTGCCCAGGTGGCGCACATGCACGATCGGGCGCCCGGCGTTGCGGGCTGCGGCGACCAGTTGCTTGATATTGCCAACCGCTGCGTCCATGCCCGAGAGGGCGAGTGGACCGCTGAGGTATTCCTTCTGGGCGTCGATGATCACGAGGGTCGCATGGCTGAGGTTCGCTGCTGCGTAACCACGACCGCTGAGTTGAAACATCGTCTTTGGAACGGACATTCTGGGGCTCCTGTGAGGGGGGCTTTTGTGACATTGTCCACTGGCTGAGCGGTTCTGTGAATCGCTACCATCGTAAGGTACGCCGTTGTTGGCGTGCAGCCATGTCAAGAGGTGTGCGTGTTTAACCCAATGATGGCAATTTGGATGAATTCCGACGGATGGCGAAGGGGTTTCGTACATCGTCGGTACCGGTGAAGACTGTTAGAATCGCCAGTCGTTTTTTCCAGGAGTTTGCCCCCGTGATCACTTCCCGCCTGCGCACCTTGCGCGACCACATCCGATGGGCTATCAGCCGTTTCCATGGGGAAGAGCTGTTTTTCGGGCATGGTACCGACAATGCCTGGGACGAAGCCCGGCAATTGGTGCTCGGCGCCTTGCACCTGCCGTGGGAAATTGCCGACAGCTACCTGGATTGCAACCTGGAAGAAGAAGAGATTTCCCACGTTCAGCGTTTGCTGCATCGCCGCATCCATGAGCGCGTGCCCACCGCTTACCTGCTGAAAGAGGCCTGGTTCTGTGGCATGTCGTTTATCGTTGATGAGCGCGTGCTGATCCCGCGTTCGCCGATCGGCGAGCTGATCGAAAACCGCTTCGAACCCTGGCTGGCCCAACCGCCGGCACGCATCCTCGACCTGTGCACAGGCTCCGGGTGCATCGGCATCGCTTGCGCCTATGAGTTCCAGGACGCCGAAGTGGTGCTGGGGGACTTGTCCTTCGAAGCCCTGGAAGTGGCCAACCAGAACATCGAGCGCCATGGCGTCGACGAGCGCGTGTACACCGTGCAGGGTGATGGTTTCGACGGTCTGCCGGGCCAGCGCTTTGACCTGATTGTGTCCAACCCGCCGTATGTGGATGCCGAAGACTTCGCCGACATGCCGGATGAATACCAGCACGAACCGGAACTGGGCCTGGCCTGCGGTGATGATGGCTTGAACCTGGTGCGGCGCATGTTGGCCGAGGCGGCGGACCACTTGACCGAGAAGGGTTTGCTGATTGTTGAAGTGGGCAACAGCCAGGTGCATGTCGAGGCGCTGTACCCGGAAGTGGACTTCGCCTGGCTGGACTTCCAGCGCGGTGGGCACGGGGTGTTCATGTTGACGGCGGAGCAGTGCCGCCAGCATCAGGCCGTCTTCGCCGCCCGCGTTTAAACCGGTCAATGTGGGAGGGAGCAAGCCCCCTCCCACCGCTGGAACCGGTACAGTCAGGTACGCCCCGACTTACCGGTGCGTGGCAATCCAGATCAACAGCCCGGCCTGAAACACCGTGAACGCCACCAGGCACGTGATGGTAAAGCGCAGCCCGCTGTCTTCACGCTTGAACTTGGTGACCTTTTCCTCTTCCTTGCGCAGCTTCACTTCCTGCTCCATCAGGTTCTGCTCGGCCTGTTGCAGCATCTGCGCCGCTTCGAGAATCTCCACGAACTGCACTTTTTCGGTGTTCCAACTGTCCAGCACATCGCTGACCTTGCCGGGCTGCACGTTGCCCTTCAGGTGCTGCACATCGGCGTAGGCCACATCAAAACCCTGGACACGCAGGAAATGATCGCGGCGCAGGCGGGTGGCTTCGTTCAACGCGTCTTTGTTGGCCAGGTCGACACCGTCGACGCGGTAATGTGACCACTTCTTCTTCGCCCAGGCGGCGCCTTGAGCGACCAGGAAGCGCCCGATGCCTCGGTTGGCCGGTTCGATTTCCAGGCTGTTGCCAGGGCCGAAGTGCACGCGGTGTTTGTCGTGATCGACCCAAATGTCCAAGTGGTTCTGCTCACGGCGCACCCGCTGGCCCGGCAGTTGGATGACCATGCGCAACAGGCTGTGGTGTTTGTCATTGCGCTCGGCATAGCCGAACTGCACGAACCGCAACGGCCGCACACCGGTGGCGCGGTCGATGGCCAGGGGCGCCAACCGCAGCATCTTGAAATGCTCGGCCTGAACCTCCGCCCACGGCAGGGGCGCCGTGTCGACGGCCTCGGTTTTTTCAGCCGGGCTCTCGGCAGTCGGTTCCGGTGTTGCTTCAGTGGTTGTCATGCGTGCGATCCTGTCCAAACCCAGCCAGTCGACAGTCTTTTTACTGTCGACCCTGGGCTTATCGGCCGTTTTTGTCAGGACTGGAGGCAATTTGTCGTTTAACGGGGCTGAAGTCCGTCGATAAAGCGCACCAGGCGACTGCCCAGCTCGGCGGCGAGAGGCAGTTGCGGGTCATTGTAGGAGGCCAATTGTTGCTTTACGTCGTTGGGCACGATGCGCATCACGTGGTTCATGCCTTCGATCACCGTCAACTGGGCGTCGGGCTTGGCTTTTTTCAGCTGTTGGGCGTCGCCGACGCCCACCTGGATGTCGTTGGTGCCCTGGATGATCAGCGCGGGCATACGCAGCTTGGCGAAGGCTGCCGAGGGATCGGCGCGAAACAGGCTGATCAGGTAGGGCTGCACACTGGGTCGGAAAATACCTTCCAGCGGGCCAGGCACATCGGCATCCACCTGGCCGGCCTTGAGGTGATCGAGGATCTCATTACTGCGCAGCAACAGGGCCGGGGGCAAATGATCAGCCAGTTGCTGGCGGATCACCTGGTCCACGGGGCGAGCGCTGCCGGACAATGAAATAACGCCTGCCGGATCGAGTTGCGGCGCGGCAAGGGCGGCCACCAGGGCGCCTTCGCTATGGCCCAGCACAATCAGCGGGCCCATGCGTTTGTCGGCCTTGAGCAGTTTGCCCCAGGCCACTGCATCGGCCACATAGGCGTCCAGGGTCAGGTTGCGTTCATCCGGCGTGGCGGCCAGGCTCGCGGCCACACCGCGCTTGTCGTAGCGCACGCTGGCGATGTTATGCCGCGCCAGTACCCAGGCCAGGCGCTTGAGGCTGTCGTTGCGCGCGCCGTCGGCGCTGTTGCCATTGCGGTCGGTGGGGCCGGAACCGGCGATGATCAGCACCACCGGCAGGGGGGTGTCCGACTGGGGCAGCAACAGCGAGCCAAACAGCTCGCCACTGCCGGTGTCCAGGCTGATGGGCCGTTGCAGCACGACAGGGGAGGCGGCGAAGCCAAGGCTGGAAAACAGAGTGAGGGTCAAAAGCAGAACTCGAAGCATCATCGCGCCATCATGAGGAAGGTGCCGGTTGGACCAAGGTCTACCGGTAAGGTTTCGAGGATGAACTAGTCGGTTAGCCTGCGTATACTGGCCGCCTTAAGTTATTACGGTTGACTTGATTCAACTGATTTCACGGAGCGCCCTGCATGTCCGGCAATACCTTCGGCAAGCTGTTCACTGTCACCACCGCGGGCGAAAGCCATGGCCCGGCGTTGGTCGCCATTGTCGACGGCTGCCCGCCCGGCCTCGAGCTGTCCTTGGAGGACTTGCAGCGTGACCTCGACCGCCGCAAGCCCGGCACCAGCCGCCACACCACCCAACGCCAGGAACCCGACGAAGTCGAAATTCTCTCTGGCGTGTTCGAAGGCCGCACCACCGGTTGCGCCATCGGCCTGCTGATTCGCAACACCGACCAGAAGTCCAAGGACTACTCAGCGATCAAGGACCTGTTCCGCCCGGCTCACGCCGACTACACCTACCACCATAAATACGGTGAACGCGACTACCGTGGCGGCGGCCGCAGCTCGGCCCGCGAAACGGCCATGCGTGTGGCCGCGGGTGCCATCGCCAAGAAATACCTGGCCACCCAGGGCATCATTATTCGCGGCTACATGAGCCAGTTGGGCCCGATCGAAATCCCGTTCAAAACCTGGGACAGCGTCGAAGACAATGCTTTCTTCAGCCCCGACCCGGACAAAGTACCGGAGCTGGAGGCCTATATGGACCAGCTGCGCCGCGACCAGGATTCCGTCGGTGCCCGAATCACGGTGGTGGCCGAAGGCGTTAAACCCGGCCTGGGCGAGCCTATCTTCGACCGCCTCGACGCTGAACTGGCTCACGCGCTGATGAGCATCAACGCGGTCAAGGGTGTAGAGATCGGCGCCGGCTTTGCCTGCGTGTCCCAGCGCGGCACCGAGCACCGCGATGAGCTGACCCCGGAAGGTTTTCTCAGCAACAACGCAGGCGGCATCCTCGGCGGTATTTCCTCCGGCCAGCCGATCGTGGCGCACCTCGCGCTCAAGGCGACTTCCAGCATCACCACGCCGGGCCGTTCGATCGATGTGCACGGCAACCCGGTGGACGTGATCACCAAGGGCCGCCACGACCCGTGCGTCGGCATCCGTGCCACGCCGATTGCCGAAGCAATGATGGCCATCGTGCTGATGGACCACTTGCTGCGCAACCGTGGGCAAAACGCCGATGTACGCGTGAGTACGCCGGTATTGGGCCAGCTGTGACAGCCTGTCATGGCAGGCGCGCTTGCTGTCGTTGTAGTGAGCGAGCTTGCTCGCGCTGGGCTGCGAAGCAGCCCCAAAAATCGACATGACGCCCCCACTTCCCTACTGGCGCCTCTCCAGCTTCTACCTCTTCTACTTCGCCCTCCTCGGGGCGACCGCGCCTTTCCTGGCGCTGTACTTCGATCACCTGGGGTTCTCCAGCGCGCGCATCGGCGAGCTGGTGGCCATCCCTATGCTGATGCGCTGCGTGGCGCCCAACCTGTGGGGCTGGCTGGGCGACTACACCGGTCGGCGCCTGGCGATCGTACGCTTTGGCGCGGTGTGCACCCTGGCAAGTTTTTCGCTGATCTTCGTCAGCCACACCTACGCCTGGCTGGCCCTGGTGATGGCTTTGCATGCGTTCTTCTGGCATGCGGTGTTGCCGCAGTTTGAAGTGATCACCCTCGCGCACCTGCAAAAACAGACCTCCCGCTACAGCCAGGTCCGCCTGTGGGGCTCCATCGGTTTCATCCTCACCGTGGTAATCATGGGTCGCCTGTTCGATTGGCTGAGCCTGGACATCTACCCGGTCGTCGTCGTGGTGATCATGGCCGGCATCATTGGCGCCAGCCTGTGGGTGCCGAATGCGCAGCCCACCACCCACGGCAATCGCCTGGCTGGCGATGGCTTCCTGAAACAATTGCGCAGCCCTGGCGTGCTGGCGTTTTATGCCTGTGTGGCGTTGATGCAAATGAGCCATGGCCCGTATTACACCTTCCTGACCCTCCACCTTGAGCACCTGGGCTACACCCGTGGCGTGATCGGCCTGCTGTGGGCCTTGGGCGTGGTGGCGGAAGTGCTGATGTTCCTGGCGATGAGCCGCATCCTCTCGCGCTTTTCGGTGCGCCGGGTGCTGCTGGCCAGTTTCCTGTTGGCGGCGCTGCGTTGGTTGCTGTTGGGCTCGTTTGCCGAGTTTTTCTGGGTGTTGTTAGTGGCGCAGGTGATGCACGCCGCCACTTTCGGCAGTTTCCATGCCGCGGCGATTGCCTTTGTGCAACGCAGTTTTGGCGATAAGCAACAAGGCCAGGGCCAGGCGTTGTACGCGGCCTTGGCGGGGACCGGCGGTGCGCTGGGTGCCCTTTATTCCGGTTACAGCTGGAACCTGTTGGGGCCGACCCTGACCTTCAGCATCGCCAGCGTCGCGGCCCTGGCCGCCGCCGCTATCATCGGTTTTCGATTGCAAGAGCAGAACCAAGGAACCCTTCAATGAGCTATGTCGCTGTTTACTCCGCCGCTTCACCGGACACGCCGAACAAGGTCCTGACCCATTTTGACGATATCGCCGCGACCCTGGCGGAGCACGGCGTGCGCTTTGAGCGCTGGCAGCCAAGCCCGATAGGGCAAGGGGCCAGTGACGCTGAAATGATTGCGGCGTACCAGATGCACATTGATGCCCTCGGCTACGAGGCTATTGAGGTGGTACGCGTGACCAGCGATCACCCGCAGAAGGATGAGCTGCGTGCGCAGTTTCTTGACGAGCGCTGCTACAGCGAAGATGAGGTGCGTTTTTTCATCGCGGGGCAGGGTTTGTTTTCCCTGCACATTGGCGACTACGTGTACGCCGTGCGCTGTGAAAAAAATGACCTGTTGGTGATCCCGGCCGGTATCAAGCACTGGTTCGATATGGGCGAGAACCCGCATTGTGTTGCCTTGCGGTGTTTCAATACCGCACAAGGGCAGGTGCCCCTATTGACGGGCGACACTATCGCCCGGCACTTCCCTGGCTTAGACGACTAACCGCGATTTATCAGAAACTACAATCCCTATAGGTTGGAAGTTGCTGTGGGAAGAAACTTAAACTTCTGTAAGGCTCGGCTGTTTATTCTGGGCCCTGCGCCTTAATACCACTCGTTATGTAACTCTCTCCGGCATCAACGTTTATGTCGCCTGTCAATAGGAGGAATCCGAATGTGGCGCGGCAGAGACAGAAAATAAGGAGAGGATTGAATGAGCGCCCCAACGGAATTATTGATACCACCGTATTCGGTGCCCAATGCGGTCAGACGACGTCTGAACCTGGCGGGAAAACCGCTGACCCCGGCGGAGTTAGAGATCCTGCGCTGGGCCTCGGAAGGCAAGACCGTCTGGGAGATCAGCCAGATTCGCACCACGTCCGAAGCCACGGTGAAATTTCACTTGCGCAATATCTACGGCAAGCTGGAAGTCAGTAACCGTGTGCAGGCGATGAACGAAGCGGCGCGTCAGGGACTTTGCTGAAGGCAAAAAAAGGGCCGCGACACTCAACGGTGTCACGGCCCTTTTTACTGCCTGGCGTTTAAGCCGAATGATAAGTCGGCAGGGCAAAGCGGTTCTGGCTTTGCAGCATGGAAATCTGCGGCAGCTCGCTGGCTTGTTCCGCCAGGTCGCGGCGAATGGCGCTGATCACCCAGGTCAGCTGATCGGCAGTGTGCAACTGCTGATAGGAAATCGAACGCTTGACCTGTTTACCTTCGCTGTTGCGCAGCGTCAGCAGGATACCGCCGTCTGGGCGAGGCTGGGTGGTGACGTCGTAGTTGGAGAATACTGAAGCGAATTTATCTTGGATCAGGCTCATGTCTATCAGCTCCGTTGGCTCAAGTTGGCAAGCATGGAGTGATAGGTGCAGTGATTGTGCCATCTAGCGGTTAGCTAAAATATCGTTATAAAACAATCACTTAAAAAAATAACAAATTTTCGATTTCGTGCAATTTGCATGAATGGCCATCATGCATCCTGCATTTTGCGTGGCTCAGCCGGGTTGAGTGGGCGCGCCTCATTCTTAAATGACTGCGCCAGCACCGCGAAATTCCTTTTATCAGCGGTCGCCCCTTGGGATACAAAACTTTTCAAATCCCGCGTGTACAGCCGAAGAAGGGCTGACGTATTTTCCTGCAATGCACTCGGTCTCTCGCCTATGGGCGCGCGGGTGTTACAGGATCATTCGAAGAATAAGAAAAAGGACGTTCCTCCATGAGCCACTCGCAAAATGACATGATCACCTGGCGCATGATGCTGCGTAAGGTGCCCGCGATTGTGCGTGCCTTGCCGCGCGTGGTGCGAGGGATGCGTGCTGCCAATGTCACCGACCCCGAGCAGCCCTGCGGACTGGGCTGGCACTTCGAACAAGCCACCCTGCGTAACCCGCAGGGAACCGCCTTGCTGTATGGCGACCGTGTGATCAGTTACACCGAAGCCAACCAGCAGGCCAATCGCATCGCCCGCCACCTGCAAGAAAAAGGCATCGGCAAGGGCGATGTGGTGGCGATGTTTATTGAAAACCGTCCCGAATTATTGTTGAGCGTGCTGGCCGTGGCCAAGCTGGGCGGTGTCTGCGCCATGCTCAATACCGCGCAAACCCACGGGGCGCTGGTGCACAGCCTGACGCTGGTGAGCCCGGCGGCGATTGTGGTGGGGGCGGAATTGGTGGCCGCCTATGAGGCGGTGCGCGATCAGGTGGCGATCCCTGCGCAGCGCAGCTGGTTCGTCGCGGAGCAGCAGGGCGCGGCGGTGCCCGAGGGGTACAGCGACCTGATGGCCGCCAGCGCTGAATGTCCGGTGGAGAACCTCGCCAGCGCAGCGCAGATCTTCTTTAACGATCCCTGCTTCTATATCTACACTTCCGGCACGACGGGATTGCCCAAGGCCGGCATCATGAAACATGGCCGCTGGACCAAGACCGCCATCAGCTTCGGCCGCATTGCCCTGGACATGGGGCCGGACGACGTCCTCTATTGCACCTTGCCGCTCTACCATGCCACCGGCCTGTGTGTGTGCTGGGGCTCGGCAGTGGTCGGGGCGTCGGGCTTCGCCATTCGGCGTAAATTCAGTGCCAGCCAGTTCTGGGGCGATGTCCGCAGATTCGAGGCGACCACCCTCGGTTATGTCGGCGAGTTGTGCCGGTACTTGCTCGATCAGCCAGCCAGCGAAAACGACCGTGATCACCGCGCGACCAAGATGGTCGGCAATGGCTTGCGTCCTGGCGTGTGGGCGCAGTTCAAGGCGCGTTATGGCGTCGAGCATGTGTGCGAGTTGTATGCCGCCAGCGACGGCAATATCGGCTTCACCAACGTATTGAATTTTGACAACACCGTCGGCTTTTGCCTGCAGCACTGGGCGCTGGTGGACTACGGCCACGACACCGGTGAGCCGCTGCGTGGCAGCGATGGTTTCATGCGTAAAGTGAAGAAGGGCGGGCAGGGGCTGTTGTTGGCAAGGATCGATGAAAAATCTCCTTATGACGGCTACACCGACCCGGAAAAAAACCGCAAGGTGATCCTCACTGACGTGTTTGAGAAGGGCGACCGCTATTTCAACACCGGCGATCTGGTGCGCAGTATTGGCTTCGGCCACGCGCAATTTGTCGACCGCTTGGGGGATACCTACCGCTGGAAGGGCGAAAACGTCTCCACCACCGAAGTGGAAAACGTCCTGTTGCAGCACCCACAGATCGCCGAAGCAGTGGCCTATGGGGTGGAAATCGAAAACACCAATGGTCGCGCCGGGATGGTTGCCATCACCCCGAGCGAATCCCTGGCCGCGCTGGACATGCGTGAGTTACTGCAATTTGCCCACGGTCAGTTGCCGCACTATGCGGTGCCGCTGTTTCTGCGGATCAAGGTGAAGATGGAAACCACGGGCACCTTCAAGTACCAGAAGGTACGGCTCAAGGAGGAAGCGTTCGACCCGGACAAGGCGGGCAATGATCCAGTCTACGCCTGGCTGCCGGGGTCGGATTGCTACGTGCCAGTGACCGGCCAGTTGTTGGCGCAGATTCAGGGTGGGCACTTTCGTTACTAAAGGCAGCGCTATTGAATATGCCTATGGGGGCTTTTGACAAAAAAGCCATGACAGGTGGGAACTCCATCGCGACACTGGGCGCCTATAAAGGACCACACACGGAGCCGTCCCACATGTCAGACCAAGCCAAACAGATGACCGACGACGAAGCCGCAGAATTTGCCGAGCAGGTGTTTGACGTTGCCCGCAAAGGCGACGCCGCCATGCTCGCCGCGTTGCTGGCCAAAGGCTTGCCGGCCAACTTTCGTAACCACAATGGCGACACCTTGCTGATGCTCGCGGCCTACCACGGCCATGCCGAGGCGGTAAAAGTGCTGCTGGAATTCAAGGCCGATCCGCTGATCGCCAATGACAAGAACCAATTGCCGATCGCCGGTGCGGCGTTCAAGGGCAACCTGCCAGTGGTCAAGGCGCTGATCGAAGGCGGTACGCCGGTCGAGGCGGCCTCTTCCGACGGCCGTACCGCGTTGATGATGGCAGCGATGTTCAATCGCGTTGAAATGGTCGACTACCTGCTCGGCCAGGGCGCGAACCCCAAGGCCACCGATGCCCAGGGCGCGACGGCATTGGCCGCCGCGCAAACCATGGGCGCGGTGGATACGGCGGCGCAATTGCAAAAACTGGTGTAGGCTTTGCGCCCTCGAAAACCAGCCCGCTACAGGATCACCCCATGAAAGCCGCCCTCGTCGAACTTATCAGCAACATCAGCGCCGGCGTCATGGGCGAGGACGAGGTGGCGCGTATCGCCGATGAAGCGGCGCAGGCCTACGCGGACCCGGTGGCGTTTCTGGCGGCCAACCCGGATATCAACTACGACGACACATTCCCCATTCCGTTGGGGGAGTGGGTCGTGGTTGGCAGCCTGCCGGACACCGTGGTGTTCCAGGCCGACACCTACGGCGACCTGTTCGCGCAGATCGTCGCGTCGTTCGGCCCAGGCGTGGCGTTCAATCTCACGCCCAAGCAACTGGCCAAGACCGAAGCCCTGACGGCCCTGAACCGTATCCAGATCCAGATGAGCGCGCTCAGCCCGGAAGACGGCGGCTATGTGCTGCTCAACTTCAGCCAACCGTTGGATGACGAGATCCAGGCCGTGTTGGTCTACGGTAACGACCTGCCGCGCGTGCTCGAGCTGTGTGCCGAAGTCGGCATCAAGGCCGAACCCTCCCTGGAAGCGCTGAAAGTTGCCGTCCACGTCTGAAATAAAACGGAACCCCGGCCAGGGCTGGCTATCCTAAAGGTGCATGCCCTCACTTTAGGAGCAACACCATGGGTTCCACTTTTAATGGCTTGATCGGGCTGATTATCCTGGCGCTGGATATCTGGGCGATCATCAACGTATTCAAAAGCGGCGCGAGCACGGGCGCCAAGGTGCTGTGGATCCTGTTGATCCTCCTGCTGCCGGTGCTGGGCCTGATCATCTGGGCGATCGCCGGGCCACGGGGAAATGTGCGGCTCTAGAGTGAGCACAATCCATGTAGGCGCGGGCTCGCTGTGGTGACCGCGCTTGTTGTGGTGAGCGGGCTTGCCCCGCGCTGGGCTGCGAAGCAGCCCCATCCGATCTACAGTAAACCCTCACCACACCCCTGAGATTTGTGTATCGAAATATTCGCTGCACACAATTTTCACATCTTATCCAAGACAATTCGCCGGTTGAATCTCCCTGCCAAGGCCCTGCCTCAAGGTGTCTTAAACGCGGGACGGCGCTGCTCGTTCAGTAATTAATAGCCTTGCTGTGATTGATCGGGCACCATTCGCGCCACTGCACCACTTCGTCACTTAAACTTCCAATGGGTCCTGAAACGACATGGCAAACCCGGACGCCCTGAGTCAGCAGCGAGCTTCTAATCGCCTGCTGCAACCGACCGTCAAATCCCATCTGGCGTACACGCTGCTCTGCGCACTGG
>Ga0207650_10000553_pt1 | contig 30415 bp, 28 predicted proteins | sample KBSS63metaG_FD_184325 | JGI IMG/M metagenome (GOLD analysis project Ga0207650, IMG submission 184325) | Switchgrass rhizosphere microbial communities from Kellogg Biological Station, Michigan, USA - KBS S6-3 metaG (SPAdes) (version 2) | ecosystem: Host-associated > Plants > Roots > Rhizosphere...
CATCGGAGGATGCACGATGTCGATGTCTCGCCGAGGAGCGATGCTTGCGTTGCCGGCCCTGGCGATAGCCGCGCGCGCTCAGCCGCTTCGAGCGCCCGCCAAGCGAATCGGCCTGCTCGTCTTAGGTTCAGAGCGGGACATGCAGTCTCTATCGCGCGAGATAGGTTCGCGACTCTCAGCGCTCGGCTGGCAGCCCGGAGCCGTGGTGATCGAGGGTTCGTACGCTGATGGCCCGCTTAACCGCCTCCCTGAGCTCGCCGGTGAGCTCGTACGCAGGCCCGTAGACCTGATCGTGACCCCCGGGCGCTCACGACGCTGACCGCAGCTCGGGCGACAACTGCCATTCCAATCGTCTTCCTAAGTGTCCACTATCCGATTGAACAAGGTCTCGTGCACTCCTACGCTGCGCCAGGCGGAAATGTCACCGGACCCGCGCTGTTCAATGGCATGGAGCTGACGACGAAGCGGATCGAGTTCCTGCGCGACGTCGCACCCAACGCGAAGCGCCTAGCCTGGGTTTGGCCGCAAGACTTTTACGAACTGCCGACGCTGTCCGGCGCGAGCAACGATTTGCGACCGGCGATATCCCTGGCCTCGCGAGCGTCAGGATTCGATGTGACCTTTTTCTCCTCCCGAGCCCCAAGTGACGTGCCGGTGGTGCTGGACGCCGTCGCGAAGAGCGGAGCGCAGGCTATCGCGGGTGGGGTTGCCGGGAGGCCAGAGCCGATGACTGAGTTCGCTTTGCGCCACCGGCTACCTTCGGCGTTCCCGATGCGCTACTTCGTTGAAGCCGGCGGGTTAATCTCCTATGGTCCTCTCGAGGCCGACGTGCAACGCACGATGGAGCGTGCGGCTGTCTACGTAGACCGCATTCTCCGGGGCGCCCGGGCCGCCGAGCTGGCTATCGAGCAGCCGAGTCGCTACGAGCTGGCGCTAAATGCAAAGACTGCGATTGGAATCGGGATCTCGCTTCCGCGAGCCCTGATGTTGCGTGCAGACGCGGTGATTAGCTAGGAATTCCCGAGTCGGCAGCGGACGTCGGACGGCGCCTCCAGTAACGAGGACGCCGCCTTGCTACTTAGGGCACGCAGAACGCGGCCGTTCGTGAGCGTCAGCTCCTGGCCTATTCTGTTGAAGAACTAGGCATCTTTCTCGCTTGGCTTTAGGCCCATCGCAGCGACGGGAGCGTCCAGATGATGGGTCAGCGAGGTGGCAGCCAGGACAGACTCTTCTACTCGTTCAATCTAGACGATCACGTCCCTCGCAGCCACCTGCTGCGCGGCATCGATCGCTTCTTCGACCTCGGCGAGCTGCGCCAGCATCTGGCGCCGTTCTACAGCCACACCGGGCGCCCGTCGATCGATCCGGAGCTGATGATCCGCATGCTGATCGTCGGCTACTGCTTCGGTATCCGCTCCGAACGCCGGCTGTGTGAGGAGGTTCAGCTGAACCTGGCGTATCGCTGGTTCTGCCGGCTAGATCTGGATGCCGCGGTGCCCGACCACTCGACCTTCTCCAAGAACCGCCACGGTCGCTTCCGCGAGAGCGACGCCTTCCGTCACGTCTTCGAAAGCGTGCTGCGGCGCTGCATGAGCGAGGGTCTGGTCGGCGGCGAGGGCTTTGCGATCGATGTCAGCGTCATCAAGGCAGACGCCAACCGAGCTCGAGGAGTGCCAGGCACCGAGGTCATCGACTGGAACAAGGGGGACGGTCCGACCCGCGCGGTTCGCGAGTACCTCGAAGCAATCGAACAGAACAACCCGGTGAGTGATGGCGCCAGTGAACCGCCAGATCCGCCGACCGCTCCTAAGAGCATCTCGCTCACTGACCCCGCCCCACGCTGGACTGCAGCCCCAGGCGGTCCGGCGTTCTTCGCCTACTCGACCAACTACCTCATCGATCTCCAGGCCGGGATCATCGTCGACGTCGAGGCCACGCCGGCGCACCGGACACCGGAAGTCGACTCAACCAAGACCATGATCGACCGCGTCGAGGAGCACTTCGGTCTCAAGCCCCGTCGCCTGGTCGGCGACACCGCCTACGGCACCGGACCGATGCTGGGCTGGATGGTCGAAGAGAAGCACATCGCACCGCACGTGCCTGTCTTGGACCGGACTGAACGCAAGGATGGCACGCTATCGAGCAGCGAGTTCTTCTGGGACGAGCAGGCCAACCAGTACCGCTGCCCTGAGGGACATGCGCTGCTGAGTGACCGGCGCCGGTTCACCAAGCCGCGCGATCGCATCACCAAGGATGGCACGATCGTCTACAGAGCGAACCAGCACGACTGCAGTGGATGCGCTATGAAGCAACGGTGCTGCCCCAACATGACTCACCGCAAGATCACGCGCAACGTGCACGAGCGATCGAGGGATGTGGCGCGCGAGATCGCCAAGACAACGCAGTACACGCAGTCTCGGCGCGATCGCAAGAAGGTGGAGATGCTGTTCGCCCACCTCAAACGCATCCTCAAGCTCGACCGATTGCGGCTGCGAGGGCTCTCAGGCGCTCGAGACGAGTTCTTGTTAGCGGCGACCGCACAGAACCTGAGACGAATGGGCAAGTGGTTGATGGCAAGTCAACAAGCAGCAAGGCCTGCAACAGCATAGAGCTGGCGAGGTGCTCATCCGAGCACACAACGCCCTCCCAGCCACAAGCAAACACGGCGCTGGGAGGCCACAAATCGGCGACCCGCAAACCGAGTTTTTCAACAAAATAGGCCGGGTCCGGATGTACGCGAGCGTCAGCTGTTCGGCGTGCCAATGCGAACGACAGGTTTCAGGCAACGGGATCGGAAGCTCAAGCATCCGCAGTCGACGCGAGCTACATCATCGACCAACGCAGCAACAACATGTCATTGAATTGACATGCCCTAGCACTCGTGCCAATTGACCACACGCCCGTCAGCCACGCAGCGGCGCCGCACGAAGCCGAGTACCAGCGACGACCGATCGAACGCAAGATCGGTATATCAGGCAGGGACGCGAATGTGGTCTCAGACGTCCAGGACAACGTCCGATTCCTCTGCACAACCGTTCAAACGGTGGACCGATTGGATCGTTCTGAAAACTGGCGATGGTTGTCCGATTTCGAAACGCCCCGACTCGGAGGCTCGGCACTATCGACACCTCCGGGAAACACCGGATCGCCTGAGATATTTCAAAAAGTAAACTAGTTGCAGCAGCGAGCCGTTGCCGCATTCCTCGAATCCGAAGCGAAGCTCGTCATGCATCAACCTGACTCAGGAGACAAATGGTGAGAAGCATCGTCCTCCACGTCCTCGCACTGGCGGCCGCGGCCGCGCTGACCTGCGAGGCATCGGCGAAACCGAAACCGAGCACGCCGCCGGCCGATCCGGTCGTCATCACGGCCGCCGACTGCAACTCGACCCGTCTCGGCGTGGCGATCAGCCCCGCCGACATCGGCGAGCCGGTCTCGGCGGTGACCCTCAACGAATGGACCTGGGTCGCCGCGGCCGGCAGCAACCCCGCGCACTGCCGGGTGACCGGCTCCATGGCGCCGATCGACCCCGCCGCGCCGAACATCAATTTCCGGGTCGTGATGCCGTCGTCGTGGACGTATCGGTACGTGCAGCTCGGTGGTGGCGGCATGAACGGCTCCATCCCAGGCCTGACTGGCGGCGAGAACGGCGTCAATTACCTCGCGCGCGGCTGGGTCGCCGCCGGCAGCGACTCGGGCCACCAGATCGCCGCCGGCAACGAGTGGGCGCTGAACGACGAATCGATGAAGAACCTCGGCTACATGCAGATGAAGAAGACGCGCGATGCGGCGCACGTCCTCATTCGTCGCATGTACGACAGCAAGCCCTACTTCTCGTACTGGGTCGGGACGTCGCAGGGCGGCCGTGAAGGTCTGACCATGGCGAAGTTCTATCCGGCCGATTTCGACGGCATCGCGGTCAACGTTCCGATCGTGAACTTCTCGAGCCTGATGCTCGGCCCCGAGTTCATGAGAATCCAGGAGAAGCCGCTCGCGAACTGGGTCACCCAGGCCAAGCGCACCGCGATTGCGACCGAGGTGATCCGCCAGTGCGACGCGCTCGACGGCCTGCTCGACGGCATCGTCAACAACTACCAGGCGTGCCGCGCGGTGTTCGACGTCAACCAGCCTCCGGTCGGCCGCCAGCCGTGGGCGGCCAAGCGCTGCCCAGGCGGAATCGACCCGAACCCGGCCGACACGAGCGCTGCCGCCTGCTTCACCGACGGCCAGATCTCGACGCTGCAGTTCACCCACACCCGCTACTGGTTCGCGACGCCCCTCGCGTTCAACAACCGTTCGTTCGGGATGTGGCTGCCGGGCACCGACCCCGGCGGCAGCGGCCTCATCGAACCTCGCCGCTACCAGGGCCAGGAGGGCGCGACCGCCGCGTCTCCGGTTCATAGCCACCTCGGCATTGCCGGCGTGACGGGCTTCCTGTTCCAGGACCTCGCCGCAAACCCGCTCGACTATGTCGAGGGCGGCCCGCTCAACGACCGTCGCGTGTACATCTCAGAGTTCCTCGACGCCACGCATTCCGACCTCACCGCCTTCCGCAAGCACGGCGGCCGGCTGATCGCCCGGATCGGCACGAACGACACGCTGGCCTCGCCGGGCTCCCAGCTCGACTACTACCAGTCGCTCCTCAACCGGATGGGTCGCGAGGCCGTCGACGAATTCGCGCGGCTCTACGTCACGCCGATGACCAACCACGGCCTGGGCGGGAACAACTTCGCCGTGAACGGAGCGGGCGTCGCGATTCCGTCATCGGCGATCCCGAGCACGTTCAACCGGGTGCAGGCGCTCATCGACTGGGTGGAACAAGGCGTGGCGCCGGGCAAGACCGCGCTGGTCACTTCGGCGACGCGGTCGCTGCCGCTGTGCTCGTACCCCGCCTATCCGCGTTACCTCGGCGTCGGCGCGACCACCGATGCGGCATCGTACGAATGCGCGATGCCCTAGGCGAGCACGCATCGGACGATGCGAACCTGAAAGCGAAAAAGGGAGGGGGCACGGGCCCCCTCTTGCGCGATGGCTTCGCCGCAGACGCATCGGAGGTTCGTCCGCTCGACGAGCTGGCCGGTACAGTCGTGCTCCGCCACGATTCGAAAGAACGAATCGGCCCGAGCATGCCCCACAGTCGAAGAACACCGAGCGCCGAACGCGCGCTGGCAGAGATGCCCGAAGGTCGGCTTCTGGAACAGGATCTCAAGCGGGTGATCGGCTACCAAGTTGCGCAAGCCAGCATCGCGACGCTAGCCGTCTTCGAGGAGACGGTGGGGAAGCCTCTCGGGTTGCGAACCGTCGAGTACACCGTTCTCGCGTTGGTCGAGGCCAACCAGGAAGTCTCGCCTGCGCACCTGGCCAAGGGGCTGAACCTCAGCCCGTCCTACATCACGCTGGCCCTCGACAAGCTCGAGGGCCAGGGTCTCATCACCCGCGAGACCAACCAGCGCGACCGGCGTGGGCAGCGGCTCGGCACCACGGCGAAGGGCCGGTCCCTGGTGGCACGCATGACCCGGGACCTGATCGAGGCCGAACGGCAGGCGTACTCGACCCTCACCGACGTCGAGCGGTTGATGCTCGCGGAGCTTCTGCACAAGCTGGCGCGCAGCCGACGCCACTCCTGAGTGAGTCCCGGATGCGCCCCGAACCAGCCGGCGCTGTGGGAATGTCTAACGGGGTTCGGCAGGCGGTAGGACTGGAAGGTCTGCTGCTCGGACCTCAACCCTCGGCGGCGCCCCGGCACGGTGCTTGGCGCCTGATGAGGCGGCAATATCCAACAAGTAAGGCGCTCGGGCGCGCTACGCAGAGAATGGAACTGCTGTCGCTTGCGGCGGGCGCCGTGTCTGAGTCCCCAAGCGCGTGCCGCCGAACATAATTCCGGTCGAACGCGAGGACAGGCCGTGACCCCAAAGCCGATGGTGACGGCTGCAGAGGCTGAACAGCGTTTCCCCTGGGAGCCAAGATAGCAGTGAGTCAGCTCGTGAAAAGAAGTCCGCAGCCATGCTTTGAACGCTGCGAGCGGCGCCGCCGACTCAAAACGGTGACATCGCTCGATTTGTTCGTGCAGTGTGCAACAGCATCATCCAGTGCCCGAATAAGAGGCACAGCACGCCGCGCACCATCGACTGCAATGCAGCGTGTCCGGTCTTTCGCGGCCGCGACTTGAACGCACGGTCTAGGCCACGCGGTCATCCCAAAAGTTCTTCTTGCATCGCGCCGCGGCCCACAACAGCGCTTGGCAGCGGAGGGCGATCGTGAGCAACCCATACAAGGGATTCGTATCGCCTGACCGCATGGCGAAATTCACTGAGATGAAGCGGCGAAGGGTGTCTGGGAACTTGACCCCCAAGTGCCAGCTTCGCATGCGCCATGAAAACTCTTTCGAATGCGTTCAGGTCTGCATTTGGACCTGGCGCGTGGCAACTATCGGGAGGGATGAGCTGGAAGGCGGGCGCCGGCTTCCGCCAGTTCTCGCATCAACCGACGCGTGGCGATGCGCGTGCCTTCGGCGTTCAGGTGGTAGTTCGTGTTGTACGCGTACTGCGTGGGGAACGCACTGGACTCCGGCGTTCCCACCACACGGACGCCCGCGGCGTCCGCCGCTTGGTGGATATCGGCCAGGAACCCAGGCTTGATCCGCCGTCGAAACTCGGCGTCGCGAAGGTTCGGAAAGACAAGTGCGACGACTGCTCCGCGTTCGCGCACGGCTTTCGCGAAGTCGCGTAGGTCGCCGGTGAACTCTGGACCGACCACCCCTTCGAAAGGCGGCCCTTCCTGGAGGCGGACGTCGGGCTCTGTGTTGTCCGTCTGGTCGCCACGTTGGCTGAGGACCAGCAGGGATAGCGACGCCTTAGGTTTCCGCCAACCTGCCTTCGCGCGCAATAACTTGCTCCAATCTCCCGGCGACATGCTGCCTAGCAAGATCACTTTCTCGATCCACGGAAGCTGCTCGTAGTAGGCGCGGTCGTAGATGAAGACCTGATAGCGCTCGGCAGGGTCGCGAAACAGGTGGCCATAGAGTGCGTACTCCAGCCCCAGCACCACCAGGTCGCCGCGCTTGGCATGCCGCAGGCAATCCCAGAAGATGTACCGGCGACCGAGTCCCGCATGCACGGCGAGGTTGGTCGCGGGAACTCCGAACTCGCGCTCGATCTGGGCCGCGGAGTAGCCGTAGTTCACGTTCGAGCCACCGGCCAGGAGGATCTGCGGCGCGGTCGTGTGATCGGCGATCAGACCTTTCTGCCGCAGTCCTTCTCCGACCCATCGACTGTCGTCGTCAACCACGTCACGAAGCGTGAGCGAGAGCGCATCGAGCGCCAGTGGTAGCACCAGGGCTCCAGCGCAGACACTCCCCAGGAACCATCTCGGCGTCTGCATGCCTAGAACTGGAAGTAAAGGAACTGCGGTGAGTCCTGGCCGGAGAGGCGCATGATCGAGAACATCAGGAGCACGCCCATCGCGAATCCAGTGGTAATTGTGAAGGCCGGACGCCCGTCTCTCCAGTGCTCAATTCGTGCGGCGATGACGTCCGAATTCCAGGGGAACAGGGCTAGGGCGAAGGCCACGGCGATGTAGGCCCATTGGTGTGCCCCGGGAGTCCAATGCAGACCGCTCAAGCCGACGAGTCCGCGCAGCACGTGGATGGCGTCGGCAAACGAACCGGCACGAAAGAACACCCACGCAAAGCACACGGCGACGAAGGTGAGCAACCAACCTGCCGCGCGTCCTCCAAGGCTTTGGCCGCCAGCCGATCCGCGCCGCCGCCACAAGTGATTCACAACGAGGTAGAGCCCGTGCAAGGCGCCCCACACTACGAAGGTCCAACTGGCGCCGTGCCAGAGCCCGCCGAGCAGCATGGTGATCATCAAGTTGGCGTAGCGGCGGAATGCTCCGTGACGGCTTCCTCCCAGCGGAACGTAGAGGTAGTCCCGCAGGAACGTGGAGAGCGAGATGTGCCACCGGCGCCAGAAGTCGATGATGCTGGTGGCCCGGTACGGTGAGTTGAAGTTGATCGGCAGGCGAATGCCGAACATCAGGGACAGGCCGAGCGCCATGTCGGAGTAGCCCGCGAAGTCGAAGTAGATCTGGAACGCATACGAGAGCGTTCCGTGCCACGCGAGGAAAAAGTCCGGCGCACCGGGCGCGTCATAGAGTCGGTTGGCCGCCAGTCCGTTCGGATCGGCGATCAGCACCTTCTTTGCCAGACCCATCGTGAACAAGGCAATGCCCGCTGCGAACTTCGACGGACTGATTCGATAGGTCTCCGGCTTCGCGAACTGCGGCATCATTTGCGCGTGATGCAGCACAGGCCCCGCGATCAAATGCGGGAAGTAGGTGACGAACAACAGGTAATGCAGGAAGCGCGTCTCCCTGACCTTGCCTTGATGGCAGTCCACGAGGAAGGCAATCTGCGTGAAGGTGTAGAACGAGATGCCGATCGGCAGCACGACGTTCAGCAGCTCGGTCCGGTGGCCCGCATCGCCGGCGATCGCGTTGACCGTCTGCAGGAAGAAGTTCGAATACTTGAACCACCCGAGCGTCACGAGGTTGGCACCGACCGCAGCTGTGAGCAGCGCGTGCCGTTGAGCCCGGTCGGCCGCTCGCCCGATCCAGATGCCGAACAGGTAGTTGACGCAAATTGAGGTGACGAGCAACGGCAACGCCGCCCAACTCCACCATCCGTAGAAGAACAGCGACGCAAGGCCGAGCCACGCTGCGGCGCCGGTTCGGGTTACCCAGGCCGTCGCGTAGAAGCCCAGGAATACGAGGGGCAGAAAGCCGAGGATGAACTCGTAGGAGTTGAACAGCATCCTCCCCGCATTGTCGCGGAGCAGCGGGGCGAGATCGAACGTCCGACCGCGCGGTGCTGTCGTTACATGACAGCCGCCGGCCATCTGCACCTGGCCGTAACGGGCAGCGGGTGGAGCACTGCGCGAGACGATGCTGAGGCCAGCTACGTTAGCGCATCGTGGCAGCGCTCGAGCCGATCATGGCCTGAGCGCTTCGCCACGGGCTGCCCTGCGGCGCGCCCGGCGCCGTTGCACTTGTTCTCAAGCTCCCCTGCGACGCCGCTGGCCCAACTCGGCGTGGCAGCAAATGGCCGTCATCCAGTCGATGGCCGGTGAGTGGCACGGTCGAAGGGCACAGTGGACGGCAGGGCTGCGGATCGCTCAGGGTCCGGCGTGTCGGCAACAGCTGTCATCGAGTCGCAGGACTTGAGCGGCAGCACGTAGTCTGAAGCAGCGTCTCCAATCGAAGAGCTGACGGGCCGCTCACGGCAAACGAGGATCCCGTATCGGTGCATTGCTCGGCCTGGCCGCCTGCGCGGCGTTTTTAGCCCTCACAGAGCTAGCAGTAGGAGCGGATTCGCCTCGTTCGGATCGGGTTGTTTTCGACTCTATTGTCGTGTTTGCGACTTTAATGAGTTGTTTGCGACTTCATTTGGTCAGAACAAGAGAGAGCCGCCGCGACACTCGCTCTCACTCGACAGTCACGCTCTTCGCCAGATTCCTCGGCTTGTCCACGTCGGTGCCGCGCGCCACCGCGGTGTGATACGCGAGTAGCTGCAGCGGCACGACGTGCAGGATCGGCGAGAGCGCGCCGTAGTGCTCTGGCATGCGGATGACGCGAACGCCCTCGCCCGAACGGATCCGCGTGTCGTTGTCGGCGAACACGAATAGCTCGCCGCCGCGCGCGCGCACCTCGTGCAGGTTGCTCTCGAGCTTCTCGAGCAGCGCGTCGTTGGGCGCGATCGCGACCACCGGCATCTGCGCGGTGACGAGGGCCAGCGGGCCGTGCTTCAGCTCGCCGGCCGGATAGGCCTCAGCGTGGATGTAGCTGATCTCCTTCAGCTTCAGCGCGCCCTCGAGCGCGACCGGGTAGTGCATGCCGCGGCCGAGGAACAACGCGTTCTCCTTCGACGCGAACTCCTCGCTCCAGGCAATGATCTGCGGCTCGAGCGCGAGCACCGCCTGCACCGCGACCGGTAGGTGGCGCAGCGATTTCAGGTGCTGCACTTCCTGCGCGTCGTGGAGGCGGCCGCGCACCTGCGCCAGCGCCAGCGTGAGCAGGAACAGGCCGACCAGCTGGGTCGTGAACGCCTTGGTCGAGGCGACGCCGATCTCGACGCCTGCGCGCGTGATGTACGCCATCTCGCACTCGCGCACCATCGCGCTGGTGGCGACGTTGCAGACCGTGAGCGTGTGCGTCATGCCGAGCGAGCGCGCGTGCTTCAGCGCCGCCAGCGTGTCGGCGGTCTCGCCGCTCTGCGAGATCGTGACGACGAGCGTGCGCGGGCTCGGCACGCTGTCGCGATAGCGGTATTCGCTCGCCACCTCGACGGCGGTCGGTATCTTCGCCATCGACTCGAGCCAGTACTTGGCGACCGAGCCGCTGTAGAAGCTCGTTCCGCAGGCGAGGATCAGGACCGAGTCGATCTCCTTGAAGACGCGGTACGCGCCGTTGCCGAACAGCTCGGGCGACACGCCCGGAACGGCGTCGAGCGTGTCGGCAATCGCCTTCGGCTGCTCGAAGATCTCCTTCTGCATGTAGTGGCGGTAGGGCCCGAGCTCGGCGGCGCCGGTATGGGCGACGACGGTTCGCACCGCGCGCTCGACGCGGCGAAAGTCGCCTTTCGCGTCGACGTGGCTGATCCAGTACTTGCCGAGTTGCAAATCGACGACGTCGCCTTCTTCGAGGTAGACGATCTGGTCGGTGACCCCAGCGAGCGCCATCGCGTCGGAGGCGAGGAAGTTCTCGTTGGCGCCGGGCACCGTGCCGGCGCCGAGGACCAGCGGCGAGCCCTGGCGCGCTCCGACGACGCGGTGCGGCTCGTCGCGGCTGATGACGGCGATCGCATAGGCGCCGCGCAGCCGAGGCAGGGCGCGCTGCACCGCTTCCAGCAGATCGCCGTCGTTCAGGTGATCGACGAGGTGGGCGATGACCTCGGTGTCAGTCTGCGTCTCGAACGCGTAGCCCTTGGCCTGCAGCTCGGCGCGCAGCTCGTCGTGGTTCTCGATGATGCCGTTGTGGACGAGGCCGATCCGCCCGGCGGCGGCCAGGCCCGACGCTTCGCCGCTGTCGGCATCGATCGCGGACGCAGTGCGTGGGCCGGAGGAGAAATGCGGATGCGCGTTGTGGACGACCGGCGCGCCGTGCGTGGCCCAGCGCGTGTGAGCGATGCCGGTGCCCGCTTCGAGGCCTTCGGCGGCGACGTTGGCGGCCAGCTCGGCGACGCGCGCCGTGCTGCGCGCGCGGCGCAGGCCGCCGCCTTGATGGACGGCGACGCCGCACGAGTCGTAGCCGCGGTATTCGAGGCGACGCAAGCCCTCGACCAGCACCGAGACGATGTTGCGTGCGCTGACGGCCGCGACGATTCCACACATAGGTGATTCCTGAAGTCAGGCCCGGACTGTGCGCCGCTATGGACAAAAGTTGCTTGCAAAAACTGTTCGATCTTGGCTTGTTCTTTCTTTAATCTCAGCTGATGGCCGTTTAGTGCAAAATTAGTACGAGTTTGAATTAATATTCCTGCCCATGACGATCGATGCTACTGATCTCAAGATTCTCGATCACCTCCAGCGCGACGCCTCGCTGACTAACCAGGCCCTTGCCGAGCGCGTTCATACGTCGCCCGCGACCTGCCTACGCCGGGTCAAGGCGCTCACCGATGCCGGCGTGATCGAGCGCCGGGTCGCCCTGCTTTCGGCCGAGGCGCTGGGCCACGGACTGACCGCGATCGTCGAGGTCACGCTCGACCGTCAATCGGCGGAATCGCTGGCCGAATTCGAGTCGCGCGCCGTCGCCGAGGCCGCGGTCCAGCAGTGCCATCGTGTCTCGCCGGGCCCCGACTTCGTGCTGATCGTCCAGGTCGCCGACATAGCGGGCTACCACGCCCTCGTCGAGCGCCTCTTCACGCAGGACGCCAACGTCCGCAACGTCAAGGCGTTCTTCAGCGTTCGCCGCGCCAAGTTCGAGACGCGGATCGCCTTGCCCGCACTGCCGCTCAGCGCCTGAGGACGACCAGGCCCTTCAGGTACTCGCCTTCCGGGAAGTTGATCGTCATCGGGTGATCCGGCGCAGCGCCGAGCCGGGCGTGGATGAAGCCATCGACGCCGGCGTCGATGCCGGCGCCGGCAACGATCTTGTGGAACAGCCCGGCATCGATGCCGCCCGAGCAAGAGAACGTGAACAGCGCGCCGCCGGGGCGCAGCAGCATCAGCGCGAGGCGGTTGATGTCCTTGTAGGCGCGCGCGGCACGTTCGGCGTGGGCGACGGTCGGCGCGAGCTTGGGCGGGTCAAGGACGATCGCGTCGAACGATCGACGTTCGTCGAGGAAGGCGCGCAGGCGCTGGTTGACGTCGGCATCGATCGCCTCATGGCGCGCCGCGTCGAAGCCGTTGCGCGCGACGTTGTCGACGGCGCGAGCCAGTGCCGGCGCCGAGGAATCGATCGCCGTCACATGCGCTGCGCCGCCGGCGAGCGCGGCGACGCTGAAGCCGCCCGTGTAGCAATAGCAATTGAGGACGCGCTCGAGGCGGAAGTGGCGCACCGTGTCGGCGAACAGCTTGCGGTTGTCGCGCTGGTCGAGATAGAAGCCGGTCTTGTGGCCGGTGGCGACGTCGACGGCGAAGCGCAAGCCGTGCTCCTCGATCTCGACCTCGGTCATGCGCGAAGCCTCGTCCTCGGCGCGCAGCCAGCCGGTGACCGGGGCGAGGCCCTCGCGCTCGCGCGCCGAGGTGTCGCTGCGCTCGAAGAGGCGCCGTGCGCCGGTCGTGCGCAGCAGCGCATCGGCGATCTGCGCCTTCCAGCGTTCCGCGCCCGCGGCGAGGAATTGCGCCGACAACGTCTCGCGATAGCGGTCGACAACGAGGCCGGGCAAGCCGTCGGCCTCGCCGTGGACGAGGCGGACGCTGTCGCTGGCGATCGGCAGGCGCGCGCGCGCTTCGACCGCCGCGGCAATGCGTCGCTCGAAGAACGCCGCGTCGATGCGCTCGCCTTCCTCGAAGCTCCACGCCCGCAGGCGAATCGACGACAGCGGGCTGTACGCCGCCCACGCCAGGAAGCGCCCGCTGCCGTCCTCGACCCGGACCGTTTCGCCGGCGTCGGCCTTGCCGCTCGCGACGCTGACTTCGAACACCCAGGGATGGCGGCGCAGCAGCGAGCGCTCCTTGCCGGCGCGAATGCGAACGCTTTTCACGCCGGCGATTGTGGGTGCGAAGCAGTCTTCGACTTATTTCCTCGATGGCATTGCTAAATGCGAATCGTTCGCATTACACTGATCACGACCCCTGATCTTGCGAAGGAGAACGATATGAAGCGACGTCTCGGCGGGATCGACTTCTGGTGCGGTTTCCTCGCCGGCGCGGCGGGCATCTGGGTGGCGATACCGCTGCCGCGATGAGCGTCCCGGCCTCGCTCGTGGGCCGCTGGCGGCGGCTCGAGTTGTACGTGCGCTGTGCGCTGGCGCCGCGCGAGCCCGCCTACCTGCAGCTCTACCTGCACCTCGGCCGCAAGCTCGCGCGGCGCGCGACCGGCCGGCGTTGACGATCCAGTTGCGCATGCTGTCGACGCTGCTCAAGACCGCCGAGGACGAGGCGCTGCCGTGGCTCTGGCGCTCAATCTGCCTCGAGCACGCGACGCTGCCGCTGGCGCAGGTGACCGCGTCGTGCCGCCTGCACGATCCGCTCGCCGTTGATGCGCTCGAATGCGCCGTCGCGCGCGCTTGGCATCGCCTGCCCGTCGACCCTTCGCGCCAGCCTTCCTGAATCGGGCTCAGCCGCCGCGCCGGCGTGCGCGCGGATGCGCCGCGTCGTACACCTTCGACAAGTGGCCGAAGTCGAGCTTGGTGTAGACCTGCGTCGTCGTGATGTTGGCGTGGCCGAGCAGCTCCTGCACGGCGCGCAGGTCGCCGCTCGACTGCAGCACGTGCGAAGCGAACGAGTGACGCAGCATGTGAGGATGGACGTGGGCCGGGACGCCGGCGGCGATCGCGCGTGCCTTCAGGCGCGATCGCACCTGGCTCGCCGTCAATCGCGTGCCGCGGCTGCTGACGAAGAGGGCCGCCTCGTCGGCGCGCGCGATGTCGCCGCGCAGCGCCAGCCATTCGGCGAGCGCCGCCAGCGCCGGCGCGCCGACCGGGACGGCGCGCCGCTTCCTGCCCTTGCCGAGGACGTGTGAGCTCGCGTCGCCGGCATCGATCCATCCGGCCGCGCCGCCGCTGGCGACGACGTCGAGGCCGACCAGCTCGCCGACGCGCAGGCCACAGCCGTAGAGCAGTTCGGCGATGCAGGCATCGCGCGCGGCCAGGCGCGGATCCCCCAGCTCGTCGCGATGCGCGACCAGGGCGACGGCATGGTCGACCGACAAGGCCTTCGGCAACGGCTGAGCGGCGCGCGGCGCGCGAACGCCTTCGACCGGATTGGCGGCGACCAGGCCGTCGCGCCCGAGCCAGCGATAGAAGCCCCGCCACGCCGACAGCTCGAGAGCGATCGAGCGCGGCGCCAGGCCGGCGCCATGCAGCTGCGCCGCCCAGCGGCGGACGTGGTGCGTCTTCGCTTCGCGCAACGGCAGGGCGAGCGCCGCCGCGAAGCGTTGCAGGCGAGCGAAGGCATCGCCGTACATCGCCAGCGTGCGCTCGGCGAGCCGACGCTCGACCTTCAGGTACTCGAGATGGCGGGTGATGTCGGCGTCGCGCGCGCCGCTCGCCTCGGGCGCGGCATCGGTCGAAGGCGCGCGCGCGTCGCTCACATTTCGGGCAGCAGCCGCGTCAATGCGGCGCTCGCGACTTCGCCGATGCGGGCCAGGAACTCGGTGCCCATGTCGGCGGTGTAGCGCGTCGGATCGGGCGAGGCGAGAACGAGCAGGCCGAACGCACCGCGCTGGCTTTCGTGATGGAGCGGGATCAACGCCAGCGAGAGCGCCTGGGCCGGCGCGTCGAGCCACTGGACGGCCTCGAAGCCGGTGTTGACGCCGCAGTACGGCGTCGACAGGCTGCTCGCGAAGGTCTTGACGTCGTCGCCGATCGGGCCGGCGAACGGCAGCGTCGCGAACACCTCGGCGCCGCCCCAGACGCGGATCGCCGCCTGCGGGATCTGGAACTGGTGCTGCAGCTCGCTGACCAGCACGTCTGGCAGGTCGGCGGCGTTGGCGGTGAGCATCAGCGCCCGCGTCCAGCGGTGCAGCCTGTCGGCGATGGCGACGTTGTCCTGGCCATGCCGGACCATCTCGACGATCTGGCGCTCGAGGCCCTTGATCTTGTCGCGCAGCATTTCCATCTGCCGCTCCTGCAGCGAGACGGCGCGCTGGCCGTGCGGGCTGGTCAGCTGGATGCTGCCGAGCAGCTCGGCGTGGCGCTCGAAGAAGCCCGGGCTTGCGGCAAGGAAGTTGGCGATATCGGTCTCGGTGATCCCCTGCACGCCCATCGGTGTGGCTCCCTGGCTGTTGCTCATCTGGTTCGGCTTCTCACAGATCGATCTCCCCTTCGAAAACGGTCTCAGCCGGGCCGGTCATCAGCACCGGCGCGCCTTCTCCGGCCCATTCGATCGTCAGCCGGCCGCCGCGCGTGTCGACGTCGACCTTTCCATCGAGCAGGCCGAGGCGAATGCCGACGGCGACCGCGGCGCAGGCGCCGGTGCCGCAGGCGAGCGTCTCGCCGGCGCCGCGCTCGAAGACGCGCAGGCGGATGGCGTCACGCGCGACGACCTGCATGAAGCCGGCGTTGACGCCGCGCGCAAAGCGCGCGTGGCACTCGAGCAGCGGCCCTTGGGTCGCGACCGGCGCAGCATCGACATCGGCGACGAGCTGCACCGCGTGCGGGTTGCCCATCGAGACCACCGCGACCGTGACGCTGCGCCCTTCGCCCAGCTCGACCGGCCACAGCGGCAGCCCCGATTCGACCGAGCGCGGCGCGAGCCAGGTGGTGTCGAACGGCACGTGCAGCGGCTCGAAGTCGGGCGCGCCCATGTCGACGGTGACGCGGCCGTCGGCCTGCTCGCGCAGCTCGAGGCGGCGGTTCATGGTCTCGACGGCGAGCGTCTTCTTGTCGGTGAGGCCGCGCGCGCGCACGAAGCGGACGAAGCAGCGCGCGCCGTTACCGCATTGCTCGACCTCGTCGCCGCTGGCGCCGTTGAAGATGCGGTAGCGGAAGTCGACGCCGGGCGCGGCGCTCGGCTCGACGATCAGGATCTGGTCGGCGCCGACGCCGAAGCGGCGATCGGCGAGGCGGCGCAATTGCGCGGCATCGAGATCGAGCGGCGCGCGCGTGGCGTCGAGCAGGACGAAATCGTTGCCCGCTCCCTGCATCTTCGTGAAGCGCAGCCGCATGGCGGGATTATCCCGCCTCGACCGCGCGCCGCGCCGCTAGCTGTGGCGGCGTTGTTGCAGCCGCGTCATCGCCGCCAGCCCCGCGACCATCAGCAGCCACGTCGAGGGCTCCGGCGTCAGCCCCCAGACGAAGTCGACGGCGTCCGGCGAAAAGCCGGCGTCGACAGCGTTCCGCCGAAGAGCGCCTCCGTGCCGCACGACATCGACGCATCGGATTGACAGTGGACCTGGGTCAGCAGCCCGGCGCGCAGATAGAGCTCGGTGTTGACCGGAACCAGCCCCTCGAGGATGCCGGAGCGCGCCACGCCGCCCGCGAAGAACATCGGGTTGCTCATGGTGCCTTGCGACGACGCGCCGAGGAAGTAGAACTGGTCGGTCATGCCGTCGACGCCCAGGCTTCCCTAGAAGGCGCCGAAGCAGGTGGCGGACGCCGCCAGCGACGGGTAGATGTTCAGCGTGCCGCCGACCGAGTAATCGACGAGCGCCGTGGGGTCGTCGTTGGTCCCGACCGGGGTGTGCGCCGACGGCGCCGACGACTCGGGAACCGCCGTCGCCGCAGCAGCGACGGCGCCGCGCGAGGCTCGGGAGGTCGGTCGACGCGCCATTCGTCAGCGGTACAGCGACGGCTCGCCCGGTGGCCGCGTCTTGAAGCGGCGATGGACCCAGAGGTACTGCGCCGGATTGCGCCGGATCTCGCTCTCGATCCAGCGGTTCATCCGCGCGCTGTCGGCGACCGGGTCGTCGCTCGGGAAGTCCGTCCACGACGGCTCGTAGCGAACGAGGTAGCCCTGGCCGCCGGGCAGCATCTCGGCGACGACCGGCTGGACGATCATGTCGAGCGCCCGGGCGAGCCGGGAAGGTGCCAGCAGGGTCACCGCCTGTACGCCAAAGAACGGCACGAACGCGGCGTCGCGAGTGCCGAAATCCATGTCGGGCAAGTTGAAGAAGGCATCGCCGCGGCGAATCGCTCGCATCAGCGCCTTGCCCGCCTCGTCGCGCGAGAAGATCTCGGCGTTGCCGAAGCGCAGGCGCCCGCCGCGCAGGGCACCGTCGAGCACGGCGTTGCTCTGGCGCTGGTAGATCGAGATGACCTTGGTGTTCTGGAACAGCTGCGTCGATGCGCCGGCGACGTCGAGGGCCATGAAATGCGGCGCCAGCCACATGACCGGCTTGTCGCTGCGGTCGGCGAGGTCGACGTCACCCTCGACCCGGATCAGGCGCCTGAGGCGTGCGGGCGAGCCGTACCAGAGCAGGCCGCGCTCGAGGAAGCTGCGCCCGAGCCAGCGGAAGTGCTGGCGGGCAAGGCGCTCGCGTTCACCCGCGCCGAGCTCGGGGAAGCAGAGCTCGAGGTTGCGCAAGGCGACCTTGCGACGCGACGCCACGAGATGCCAGCCGAGGCGCCCCACGGCGCTGCCGATCGCAGCCTGCACGCCAAGCGGCAGCCAATGGAACAGCCACAGGAACGCCAGCAGCAGGCGCGCGCTCAAGCTCCCGTCCTTCGCATTCGGTGACCTTCCTCCGCCGGCGCCTCGCGTCCGTTGCGCGCCAGAGTATCCGGTTCCCGGCGCCACCGGTCGGGGCCGACGAAACGGCGCCGCAAGGGAATCGTCGAAGTTCCTATAATCGACGCGTCGCCGAGTTACTGAACAACTTGCGGGGCGACGGATAGAAATTCCGCTAAAGCGTTCGCCGCTCTCCAGAGCCCAGGCCGGCCAACGCGATTCCTCTCGTGGGCCGGCGAATTTTTTTCAGCACTGGAGTACAGCGTGTCGAACGACTTCCTCTTCACTTCCGAATCGGTCTCCGAAGGTCACCCCGACAAGGTCGCCGACCAGATCTCCGACGCCATCCTCGACGCGATCTTCAAGCAGGATCCGCGCTCGCGCGTCGCCGCCGAGACCTTGTGCAACACCGGCCTGGTCGTCCTCGCCGGCGAGATCACGACCAACGCGCACGTCGACTACATCCAGGTCGCGCGCGACACGATCAAGCGGATCGGCTACGACAACACCGACTACGGCATCGACTACAAGGGCTGCGCGGTGATGGTCTGCTACGACAAGCAGAGCAACGACATCGCCCAGGGCGTCAACCACGCCAGCGACGACCACCTCAACACCGGCGCCGGCGACCAGGGCCTGATGTTCGGCTACGCCTGCGACGAGACGCCCGACCTGATGCCGGCGCCGATCTACTACGCGCACCGGCTGGTCGAGCGGCAGGCGCAGCTTCGCAAGGACGGCCGCATGCCGTACCTGCGCCCCGACGCGAAGAGCCAGGTGACGATGCGATACGTCGACGGCAAGCCGCACTCGATCGACACCGTCGTGCTGTCGAGCCAGCACGACCCGAGCCAGAGCGAGAGCCCGACGAAGATGAAGGCATCGTTCATCGAGGCGGTGATCGAGGAGATCATCAAGCCCGTCCTGCCCAAGGAGTGGCTCAAAGAGACCAAGTACCTGATCAACCCGACCGGCCGCTTCGTCATCGGCGGCCCGCAGGGCGATTGCGGCCTGACCGGGCGCAAGATCATCGTCGACACCTACGGCGGCGCGTGCCCGCACGGCGGCGGCGCGTTCTCGGGCAAGGACCCGTCGAAGGTCGACCGCTCGGCCGCGTACGCGGCGCGCTACGTCGCCAAGAACATCGTCGCCGCCGGGCTGGCGCGGCAGTGCCAGATTCAGGTCGCCTACGCGATCGGCGTCGCCAAGCCGATGAACGTGACGATCTACACCGAAGGCACGGGCAAGATTCCCGACCACGAGATCGAGAAGCTCGTCCAGGAGCACTTCGACCTGCGCCCGAAGGGGATCATCCAGATGCTCGACCTGCTGCGGCCCATCTACGAGAAGACCGCCGCCTACGGTCACTTCGGCCGCGACGAGCCCGAGTTCAGCTGGGAGAAGACCGACCGGGCGCAACTCCTGAAGAGCGCTGCCGGCCTGTAGGCGCTAGCGCGGCGGCTTCGCTCGCTCGGCCAGGAGCCGGGCGAGCGCCTCCTGCTCCTCGGCCTTCATGCCGTAGGCGTGGTCGGTGTCAGGGAAGCTGCCTTCGCGCACTTCGCGGGCGTAGCGGGAGAGCGCCTCGATCCCGATCTCCGACATCTGCGCATAGCGCTTGGTGAACTTCGGCTTGAACTGGTCGAACACGCCGAGCAGGTCGAACGCCAGCAGGAGCTGGCCGCAGCTCGCGCCGCCGGCGCCGATGCCGAAGGTGAAGATGCCGACCGCGTCGTCGACCGCCTTGGCGACCGGGGCCGGCACCGCTTCGATCTCGAAGCCGACCGCGCCGGCCGCCTCGATCGCGAGACCGTCCTCGACGATGCGCATCGCCTCGGCCGCGGTCTTGCCCTGCAGCTTGAAGCCGCCGTACGTGTGGACGAAGTGCGGGCACATGCCGACGTGGCTCATCACGGGGACCCCGGCGTCGGCGATGGCGCGGATGACGTGCGCCTTCTCCTTGCCGCCCTGCATCTTGACGACGTCGGCGCCGCCTTCCTTCATGAGCCTGAGCGCGTTGGTGACGCCGAGGTCCGGCGTCGCGTAGCTGCCGTAGGTCATCGAGATCATGATCAGGCAGTTCGGCGCGCCGCGCCGCACCGCCTGGGCGTGCGCGATCATCATGTCGATCGTCACCGGCAAGGTGTTGGCGAAGCCGTAGCTGACCATCCCCAGGCTGTCGCCGACAGCGGCGATGTCGATGCCGGCGCGCTCGGCCCAGACAGCGGTCGGGTAGTCGGGGATCGAAGCCATCACGACCTTCTCGCCGGCGCGCTTTTTCAGCACCAGGTCGGGGATGGTGAGTTTCTTGCGTTCTTCGGCCATAGTGAGATTCCGTCGCTTCGATTCAGGCGCGAAACGCCGTCTTCTCGGTCCCTTGGTAGAGCGCCTTCACCTGGCGCGAGACCGAATCGGCGTGGGCCGCGACCGCCGCCTCGTCCAGGTCGGCGACCGGCCGCGGCTCGTCGTCGAAGTGGTGGTACTTGTCGACGCCGCGCACGAGCATCGCCGAATCGCGCACCTTGGTCTGGCGCACGTAGGTCGGGATGTAGCGGATCGCCAGGCCGATGCGGCGGTCGTTGGTGCGGTTGGCGGCCGAGCCGTGCACGAGCTTGATGTGGTGCAGCGACATCTCGCCGGCGTGCATCGCCAGGCCCACCGCCTTGTTCACGTCGACCTCAACCGCGATCTCCTGGCCTCGCGACAGCAGGTTGTCCTTGTGGAAGGTGTCCACGTGCGGCAGCTGGTCGATCTTGTGGCTGCCCGGAATCACCTGCATGTAGCCGTTGGCCTCGTCGACCTCGGTGAAGGCGACCCAGGCGGTGATCACCTCGTCCGGGTCGAGGCCCCAGTACGTCGAGTCCTGGTGCCACGAGACGAAGCCCGGACTGTTCGCTTCCTTGATGAAGAAGGTGGTCGTCCAGCAGAGGATGTCGGGGCCGATCGCGTCTTCGACGGCGTCCAGCACCTTCGGGTGATGCACCAGCGCGTCGGCCCAGGTGAAGAGCAGGTGCGTCTTGTGGCGCATGTTGCTCTGCAGGGGCTGGCCGAGCTTCGCCTCGTGCGCCTCAAGCGCAGCGCGAAAGCCTTGTGCGTCGGCCGCCGACATGACGCGAACCGGGGAGTAGAAGCCATCGCGGCGATACGCGTCGACGGCGGCTTGCGACAACAGCTTGGTCATGGCGAGGGCTCGCGCAGGTGCACTGACATATTATCAGTATGTCGTGGCGGGTCGCACTCGCAGCGTCGTCGGGTCCTCCGTCCATGGCTTCCAGGGTGAGTGTCGGCAAGGCTTCTGCCAAGGCAGCGAAACGCGGCCCCGAGCCCGCGCTCGCCGATCAGGCGCGGGCGCGGCTCGAGGAGCTCATCGTCACGCTCGAGCTGCCGCCGGGCAGTGTCTGGTCGGAGCAGCAGCTGAGCGAGACGATCGGCATCGGCCGCACGCCCGTGCGCGAGGCGCTGCAGCGCCTGCAGAGCGACTACCTGGTGAGGATCCTGCCGCGACTCGGCGCGCAGGTGACCGAGATCAGCGTCTCGCAGCAGCTGCTCCTGCTCGAGCTGCGCCGCGTCCTCGAGCGGCTGATCGCCGGCGACGCAGCGCGCCGGGCCACACCTGAGGAGCGCGAGGCGTTGCTGAGGATGGCAGACGCGCTCGAAGCGCTGGTCGATGCGGACGTGCTCAAGTACCTGCGCTACCACTACGACATCAAGAAGTACATCGCCGAGTGCGCCCGCAATCCGTTCGTCGCCAGCGCGGTCGCGCCGCTGCACGCGATGTCGCGGCGTTTCTACTTCCTCCATTACCGCACCGCGCACGACCTGCCGGTGGCAGCGCGCCACCACGCCGACGTGATTCGCGCCATTGCTCTCGGCGAAGAGGCGCACGCGGTGGCGGCGTCGGATGCGCTGATGGACTACGTCGACTGGCTTACCCGCGCGACGGTGCTGCGCAAGACCTGAGCCGCCTCGGGGCAGCGCGCGGTGCGCGCTTTCACGGTTGACGCTGGCGGAAAGCGGCGCGTAGTATGTTTTCGGCATATCACACAAGAACCAGGAGACACCCATGTCGATCGCCCGACGCAGATTCCTCGGCACCTCGGCGGTCGCCGGCACGGTGGCGCTGGCCGGCGCACCCGCGCTCGTTCGTGCGCAGCAGGCCACCACCTGGCGCGCCCAGTCGATGTGGAGCGCCGCCGAGCTGACGTACAAGTGCTTCGAAGACTTCTGCGAGCACGTCAAGACGGCGTCCAACGGGCGCCTCATCATCCAGCCGTTCGCCGCCGGCGCGGTGACCGGCCCGTTCGAGACGCTCGACGCGGTCACCGCAGGCGTGCTGCAGGCGCATTCGTCGTGGCCCGGCTACTGGACCGGCAAGGACGCCGGCCTGGCGGTCATCAGCGACTTCGTCTTCGGCTACCAGCACCCGTGGCAGGCCGAGGCCTGGTACTACCACCGCGGCGGCCTGCAGATGCTGCGCACGGCCTACGCGAAATACAACCTCTATCCGGTCGGTGTCAGCTGGTGGGGCGTCGAGTCGGTCGTCTCGAAGAAGCAGCTCTCGAAGATGGAAGACTTCAAGGGCGTCAAGTTTCGCTCGCCGCAAGGCATGACGGCCGAGATCCTGACCAAGCTGGGCGCTTCGATCGTCGTCCTGCCGGGCGGCGAGGTGTATTCGGCGCTCGACAAGGGCGTGGTCGACGCCGCCGACTGGGCGACGATCTCGATGAACCAGCGCATGGGCTTCCACGAGGTCGCGAAGTTCCCGACCAAGCTGTACCACTCGATGCCGGTCCAGGAGTTCACCGTCAACATGGACGCCTGGAAGAAGCTTCCCGACGACGTGAAGGCGCTGCTCTCCACCGCGGTGCGCGAGTGGACCTGGGATCAGATCCAGCGCGTCGCGGTCGACGATGCGCGCGTCTCGAAGGAGCTGGCCGCCAAGGGAGTCACGGCGGCGGCGTGGCCGGATGCGGAGATGGCCAAGATGCGCGCGCTGGCGGAGAAGACGTGGGAAGAATGGTCGAAGAAGACACCCCTTGCCAAGCAAGCGTATGACTCGCAGCTCGCCTGGCTCAAGGACCTCAAGGTCATCGCCTGATGTCGAGTGACGGCGCGGCCGGCGACGTTTCTCCGGCGGCGCTCTCGACGGCGCCGCGCGCCGCCGATCGCTTCTGCGACGCCGTCGACCGGCTCAATTCCTGGCTCGGCCGCGCGCTCGCGCTGTCGATCTTCTTCGTCACTGTGGTCGTTCTCTGGGAGGTGTTCGTTCGCGGCGTCGTTGGCCAGGCGACCACCTGGGCGAACGAGACCACCATCTACCTGTCCGCCTGCGCCTACTTGCTGAGCGGCGGCTATGCGCTCGCGCATCGCCGCCACGTCCGCATCGACGTGGTCTACGACCGGCTGTCGTCTCGCACGCAGGCGAGACTCGACCTCTTCACCTTCCTGTTCTTCCTGATCTACGTCGGCGCGCTGATCTGGGTCGGCACCACGCTCGCCTGGGGCTCCTTCCTCGAAGGCGAAGGAACGGGCACGCCGTGGAACCCGCGCATCTGGCCCGTCAAGTTCGCGATCCCGCTCGCCGGCCTGCTGCTGCTCCTTCAGGGCGTGTCGAACCTCCTGCGTGATCTCGGCGCGGCCAACCCGAAGAGCCGCGCCACATGAGCCGCCGAGCCGTTCCCAAGGCGAATGCCGAAGCGCCGTGCGCGGAGGCTTGCTGGTGAGCATCGAGCTGCTCAGCTTCCTGTTCGTCGCGGTCTTCGTCGTCATCCTGCTGACCGGCCTGCCGCTCGCGTTCGCCACTGGCGCGGTGGCGGTGTTCTTCGCCGTGGTGCTGTTCGGCCTGCCGGGGCTGACGCTGATCGTCGGCCGCGTCTTCACGCTGATGGGCAACTACGTGCTGCTCTCGGTGCCGCTGTTCATCTTCATGGCGTGCGTGCTCGAGCAGGCTGGCATCGCCGAGGCGATCTTCCGCGCCGCCCACGTCTGGGCCGGGCAGATCCGCGGCGGCCTGGCGGTGGCGGTGATCATCTCGTGCGCCCTGATGGCGGCGATGGTGGGCGTGATCGGCGCCGAGATCGTGACGATGGGTGTCGTCGCGCTGCCGGCGATGCTGTCGCGCGGCTACAAGAAAGAGCTCGCGCTCGGCTGCATCTGCGCCGGCGGCGGCCTGGCGACGCTGATTCCGCCGAGCGTCGTCTTCATCATGTACGGCCTGACCGCCGGCGTCTCGATCGGCCAGCTCTACGTCGCCGGCGTGATCCCGGGGCTGATGCTGGCGGCGATGTACATCGCCTACATCATCATCCGCTGCAAGTTTCGGCCCGACTTCGCGCCGCCGGCGAGCGCCGAGGAGCTCGCGATCTCGCTGCGCCAGAAGGTCGCGCTGCTGAAGGAACTGATCCTGCCCGGCCTCGTCGCCTTCAGCGTGCTCGGCTCGCTGTACCTCGGCTGGGCGACGCCGACGGAGGCGGCAGGCGTCGGCGTCGCCGGCGCAATCTTCGCCATGTGCTGGAACCGGAAGTTCGCCTGGGCCAAGCTGCGCCGCGCCGCCGAGGACACGGCCAAGGTCACGGTGATGCTGTACTGGCTCTTCTTCGGCTCGTCGGCGCTGATCGGCGTCTACACGCTGGCCGGAGGAACCAAGCTGATCCAGGACGTGCTGACCGGGCTGCCGGTCGGGCCGATCGGCATCGTCATCCTGATCAACATCGTCTGGATCATCCTCGGCTGCTTCATCGACTGGATCGGCATCCTCCTGCTGACGGCGCCGATCTTCGTACCGGTCGTGATCGCGCTCGGCTTCGATCCGGTCTGGATGGGCGTGCTGTTCTGCATGAACATGCAGATCTCCTACGTCTCACCGCCGTTCGGGCCGGCAGCCTTCTACCTGAAGGGAGTGACGCCGCCGGGCATCACGCTGGTCGACATCTTCCGATCGATCTGGCCCTACCTCGGCCTGCAGGTCGTCGCGCTCGGCCTGGTGATCGCATTCCCGCAGATCGCGCTCTGGCTGCCCGGGACGATGGCCCGCTGAGGAGAGTGCCGTGCTGCGCTCGCTCGACGCCGTGCTCGATGTCATGCGGGTGCGCGCGAGCGGCGACGCTTCGGTCGCCGTCGTGCCCTGCCCTTCGATCGAGGCTGCGTGCAGCGAGCGCTGCGAGATCCTGATCGTCGGCGGCGGCACCGGTGGCGTCGCCGCCGCGCTGGCGGCAGCGTCCGCCGGACGCCAGGTCGTGCTGCTCGAAGAGACCGACTGGCTCGGCGGCCAGCTCACCGCACAAGGCGTGAGCGCGCTCGACGAGCATGCGCACATCGAGACCTTCGGCGGCACGGCGAGCTACTACCGGCTGCGCGATCTGCTGCGCGACGCGTACCGGCCGCGTGCCGGCGCCGCGGGACGCATTGCCGACTTCAATCCAGGCAACTGCTGGGTCAGTCGGCTCGCGTTCGAGCCGCGCGTCGCAGTCGATGCGATCGAGCGGATGCTCGAGCCCCACATAGAGAGTGGCCGGCTCACGATCCATCGGCGCACGAAGGCGATCGCCGCCAGCACCGACGGCGATCGCATCGCAAGCATCGTCGCGATGGGCCTCGACGATGCACGCCTGCATCGCTTCGAGGCGCGCACCGTGATCGACGCCACCGAGCTCGGCGACCTGCTGCCGCTCGCCGGCGTCGAACGCGTGGTCGGAGCCGAAACGATCGCCCTGACCGGCGAGTTGCAGGCGCAGCCGCTGCACACCACGCCGCGTTGCGTGCAGAGCTTCACCTACACCTTCGCCTGCGAGCGCCGCGACGACGGCGAGCGGCATCTGATCGAGCGCCCGGAGAAGTACGAGCACTATCGCGCGTCACAACCGTACAGCCTGCGCATCGAGGTGCACGGCGGCGAGATCTACGGCGAGACGAGCGGCTGGCTGGACTACCGGCTGTACGAGACCCGGCCCGGCACCAAGGGGGGCCTGTGGACCTACCGGCGCCTGCTCGACAGTGACCGCTTCGACGCCAGCGTCGCCCACGACGTCACCCTCTTCAACTGGCCCGGGAACGACTACCGCGACCGCAGCATCCTCGAAGGCAGCGCGCTCGCCGCGGCGCAGGCGCTGCAGGACGCCAAGCGCGTCAGCCTCGGCTTCCTGCACTGGCTGCAGAACGAGGCGCCGGCAACGAGCGATCGCCTCGGTGCGCCCGAGCTGCACCTGCGTGCCGACGTCATGGGCACGGCCGATGGCCTCTCGAAGCATCCCTACATCCGCGAGTCGCGCCGCATCCGTGCGCGCAAGACGATCGTCGAGCAGGAGGTGTCGGCGCGCCACCAGCCGGGGCCGCGCGCAGCGCACTTCGCCGATTCGGTCGGCGTCGGCTGGTATCCGATCGACATCCACCGATCCGGCCCGGACGACATCGGCGCCAGTTGTCGCACGAAGCCGTTCCAGATCCCGCTCGGCGCTTTGATGCCGGTGCGCGTCGCGAACCTGATCGCCGGCGCCAAGAACATCGGGACGACCCACATCACCAACGGCTGCTACCGGCTCCATCCGATCGAGTGGAACGTCGGCGAGGCGGCCGGCGCGCTGGCGGCGTTCGCGATCGAGAATGACGTCGCACCGGCGTCGGTGCGCGAAGCTCCGGATCTGCTCGCGCGCTTCCAGCGCCGGCTGCTGGAACGCGGCGTGCCGCTGGTCTGGCCGGACGATCCCGACGCCGGACCGCGACCCGACGCCGACGATCCGGCCTTCGCCCGCAATCAGCTGCGCTTGCTTCAGCGCACCGTGGAGGAAACGACATGACACCGCAACAGATCCTGGCGATCCCGCCGAAGGTGCTGACGCAGGCGCAGCGCGAGTTCTATTTCGCCGAGGGCTACCTGCTGCTCGAGCGCGCGATCGACGAGGAGTGGCTGGCGCGCCTGCGCGCCGCGACCGACGCGCTCGTCGAGCGCAGCCGCGCCGTCACCGAGGCCGACGCCGTGTTCGACCTCGAGCCGCGCCACAGCGCGAGCACGCCCAGACTGCGCCGGGTGTCGAACCCGGTCGAGCAGCACCTCGCGTTCTGGGACTACTGCCTGCACTCGCCGATGCCCGACATCGTCGCCGACCTGGTCGGCCCGGACGTCAAGTTCCATCACTCGAAGCTCAACTTCAAGTGGGCGCAGGGCGGCGAGGAAGTGAAGTGGCACTACGACATCAGCTTCTGGCCGCACACCAACTATTCGCCGCTGACGATCGGCACCTACCTCTACGACTGCGGCATGGAGCAAGGCCCGCTCGGCGTCCTGCCGAAGAGCCACCTGATCGATCCGATGCTCTCGCAGTACGACGCCGACGGGCACTGGACAGGTTGCCTCTCGGCCGCCGACTGCGCCCGCCTCGACCTCGCCAAGGCCGTCTTCCTGCCGGGGCCGGCCGGATCGCTGACGATCCACAACTGCCGCACGCTCCACTACTCGGCGCGCAACGACTCCGACCTGGGCCGGCCGCTGCTCCTCAACACGATGACTTCCGCCGACGCGATGCCGTACACCGTCAACCCGATCAAGCCGAAGCACGATCAGTTCATGGTGCGCGGCGAACGCGCCCGGTTTGCGCACCACGACCCGCGGCCATGTCTGATCCCGCCCGACTGGTCGAAGGGCTACTCGTCGATCTTCGCGCTGCAGCAGGAAGAAGAGGTTCAGGCCGTGGCGCGCTGAGCCGGCGCGGCAGCGAAAAATGCCAGCAGGCGCTCGGCGAGCAGCGCCGGCTGCTCTTCCGGGATGAAGTGGCCGCAGTCAGGGATCGTTCCGCCGTCGACGTGCGAGGCGATCAGGCGCAGCGACTCGAGCGGCTCGTCGCCGCGCCCGCGCGCTTCGGCGCGGCCGCCGCCCAGCGCAAGCACTGGCATGGGCAGGCGAAAGCCGGAGGCGAGAAGAGCGCGATTGGCGGCGATGTCGTCGGGGATCGCCCGGTAGTAAGCGAAGCCGGCAGCGAGCCCGCCCGGGCGGCTGTAGCAACGCACGTACTCGTCGATGTCGGCCGCGGCAATGGCGCCGCGCTGCCAGCAGAACGCGTCGAGGAACCAGCCCAGGTAGGCGCGCTCGCGCCCCTCGACCAACGCCTCGGGCAGCGCCGGCGTCATGTGGAAGGCGTGATGCCAGCGCCGGCCGCCCTGCGAGAGGTCGGGGCCGATGCCGGGGACCGTGACGTCGAGAAGGGTCAGCGTGCGGATCCGGTCGGGCGCCGCGCTCGCCATAGCGAATGCCGTCGGCCCGCCCCAGTCGTGGCCGACCAGGTGGAAGCGCTCGACCCCGAGCCGGTCCGCGAGCTCGAGCAGGTGCGCGGCGAGGCGCTGCTTGGCGTAGCCGTCGGGCGACGGCGTGCTGTCGCCGAGGCCGGGCAGGTCAGGCATGAACAGACGATGGTGCGGCGCCAGCAGCGGGAGCACCTTGCGCCACTCGTGCCACGTTTGCGGCCAGCCGTGCAACAGGAAAACCGGATCGCCGTCGCCGGAGCAGGCGACATGCAGCGTCAGCCGCGAAAGCTTCTCGGTCCGGTGCTCGATCGCCATGCGCCAGTGTAGGGACACGCGACGTTCGCGTCGCCGCCGGCTTGCGCCGGGCTTCGGCATCATCGCCGCATGGCCAAGGCACCGACGCTCGACGACCTGCGCCGCTACGCCGTCGCGCGGACGCTGTTCAAGCCGACGACGCTCGGGCGGGCGATCGACAGGCTCGGCTTCGTCCAGGCCGATCCGATCCGCGCGCCGGCGCGCGCCCAGGACCTGATCCTGCGCCATCGCGTCATCGGCTACCGCGCCGGCGATCTCGAGCGCCGCTACGCGCGGCTGAAGATCGAGGAAGACGCCTTCGTCAACTACGGCTTCCTGCCGCGCCGCCATCTCGCGCTGATGCATCCGCGCTCGGTTGCAAAGGCGTGGACCGCCGCAACGACGAAGAAGGCTGCCGAGGTGCTCGCTTTCATCCGCGCGCGCGGCCCGACCCATCCGCGCGACGTCGAGGCGCACTTCGCGCACGGCCGCCGCATCAACGCCTGGGGCGGTTCCGGACTGGCGACGACGCACCTGCTCGACGGCATGCACTACCGCGGCCTGCTGCGCATCCAGCGGCGCGACAGCGGCACGCGCATCTACGCCGCCGTCGAGCATCCGCCGGCCGACCCCGATGCAGCGGCGCGGACAGCGCGCGCCGCCGCCTTGCTCGAGCTCGTGGTTCGCAAGTACGCGCCGCTGCCGGCGTCGAGCCTGGTCTACCTCGCCCGGCTGCTGCGCTACGGCGCGCCGCATCTCCAGGCGGAGACGCGCGCGGCGCTGGCGGCGCTGCGCGAGCGGCTGGCCAGCGTTCAGATCGGCTCGACAGCCTGGTACTGGCCTGCCGACGAGCACCCGCGCTCGGCGCGGCACGCGCCGGACATCCGCGTCCGCCTGCTCGCGCCGTTCGACCCGATCGTCTGGGACCGGCGCCGCTTCGAGCTGCTCTGGGACTGGACCTATCGCTTCGAGGCGTACACGCCCGCGCCGCAGCGCCAGCTCGGCTATTACGCACTGCCGCTGCTCTGGGGCGACCAGGTCGTCGGCTGGGCCAACGCCGCGGTGCGCGGGCGCCGCCTGGTCGTTGCGACCGGCTTTGCGCACGGCCCGGAAACGAGCGACGAGTTCCGCCATGAGCTCGCGGCCGAGCGCGAGCGGATGGCGACATTTCTCGATCTTTGACGTCCGGGAGGGACCGGAGAGGCGCGCAGGGCAAGCGCGACCGAGCCCCCGACGACCCCGCGGCACAAAGCTTGCGTAGCCGGACGCGCCGTCCCGCGCCCCGCGCGGCCCCGTCCTCACATCGCCTTCCGACCCTCGACATGATTGCAACGATCCTCCGCCGATCCCTGCGCCTCGGCGCCGCCGCCGCGTGCCTGGCGCTCGCCGCACCGACTTTCGCGCAGACCGCGCTCGACGACATCCTCGCCAAGAAGGTGCTGACGGTCGCGATCCCGACCGATGCCGCGCCGTACGGCTACGTCGGCACCGACCTGCAGCCGCAAGGCCTCGACGTCGACGTCGCCAACCTGATCGGTGCCAAGCTGGGCGTCAAGGTCGAGCTGGTGCCGGTGACCAGCGCCAACCGCATCCCCTACCTGCAGACGAAGAAGGCCGACCTGGTGATCTCGACCCTCGGCAAGAACCCGGAGCGCGAGAAGGTCATCGACTTCACGATCGCCTACTCGCCGTTCTTCCAGGCGATCTTCGGGCCGAAGAGCCTCTCGGTGAAGACGCCTGCCGACCTGACCGGCAAGACCGTCGGCGTGACGCGCGGTGCGATGGAAGACCAGGAGCTCGCCAAGATCGCGCCGCCCGGCGTCGACGTCAAGCGCTTCGAGGACATGAACGGCACGATCTCGGCGTACGCCGCCGGGCAGGTGCAGCTGATGGGCGTCGGCGCATCGGTGGCCGGCAACTTCGTCGCCAAGAACCCGCAGGTCTCGACCGAGTTCAAGCTGCTCCTGAAGGATTCGCCGAATCACATCGGCGTCGCCAAGGGCGAGGACAAGCTGCGCCTGAAGGTCAACGAGATCATCGCCGCCGCCAAGGCGTCGGGCGAG
>Ga0207650_10000554_pt1 | contig 30405 bp, 27 predicted proteins | sample KBSS63metaG_FD_184325 | JGI IMG/M metagenome (GOLD analysis project Ga0207650, IMG submission 184325) | Switchgrass rhizosphere microbial communities from Kellogg Biological Station, Michigan, USA - KBS S6-3 metaG (SPAdes) (version 2) | ecosystem: Host-associated > Plants > Roots > Rhizosphere...
AGCCTGGATGGCCTGCGGCAGGTTTTTGGATTGGCCACGCTAGGGGAGATGCCGGATGATATCGCCCTATTGGTGTTGAGCAGGAATCTTTGATGAGTACCGGAAGAATCCAATTCGCCGAGCAAGACGGGACCTTTGTCCTGAAATTTGTCGGTGAAGTGCGCCTGACCTTGTGTTCGGCGCTGGATGCGACGATTGAGCGGATCTTCACAGCGCTGAACTTCTCGGCGATCGTGATCGATCTGACCGAAACCCGCAGCATCGATAGCACCACCCTGGGTCTCTTGGCCAAGTTGTCCATTCTGTCTCGGCAGAAGGTTGGCCTGTTGCCGACGGTCGTCACCACCCACGAAGACATCACCCGTCTGCTGCAGTCCATGGGCTTCGACCAGGTGTTCAACATCGTTGACCGCCCGATCCCCTGCCCGGAATGCCTGACCGACCTGCCGTCCCAGGACCAGTCCGAGGAAGTGGTGCGGGTCAAGGTGCTGGAAGCGCACAAGATCCTGATGGGCCTGAACGAGTCCAACCGTGAAGCCTTCCACGACCTCGTCAACGCGCTGGAACGCCACTGATCCAAATCCTGGAACACGGTCAACTGTGGGAGGGGGCTTGCCCCCGATGGCGGTGGGTCAGTTATGAATTTATTGACTGTCACTCCGCTATCGGGGGCAAGCCCCCTCCCACCTTTGAACGCTGCTCGGCTTGAGACCGGCAAAAGGCAAAAAAAGGGCGGTACCCGCGAAGGTACCGCCCTTTTTGCCGCCTACGCTTTTTACAGCTTGGCCGACAACAGCGCTTCCAGCTTCTCCTGGTCCCGAGCAAACTGACGAATCCCCTCCGCCAGCTTCTCAGTCGCCATCGCATCCTCGTTGGACTCCCAACGGAACTGCGCTTCAGTCAGATGCACCCGCGCTTCACCGGCATGGCCTGGCGACAACTTACGCTCCAGCTTGCCTTCATCCGCCGCCAGCTTCTCCAGCAGATCCGGGCTGATGGTCAGGCGATCACAGCCAGCCAACTCTTCGATCTGGCTGAGGTTGCGGAAGCTCGCACCCATCACCACGGTCTTGTAGCCGTTGGCCTTGTAGTAGTTGTAGATGCGCGTCACCGACTGCACACCCGGGTCTTCAGCACCGGTGTAGTCGTTGCCGTTGGCCTTTTTGTACCAATCGTAGATACGGCCCACGAAAGGTGAGATCAGGAACACGCCAGCCTCAGCACAGGCTACCGCCTGGGCGAAGGAGAACAGCAGCGTCAGGTTGGTCTGGATACCTTCTTTTTCCAGCTGCTCGGCGGCGCGGATACCTTCCCAGGTGGAGGCGATCTTGATCAGCACACGGTCGCGGCCAACGCCGGCTTTGTCGTACAGGTCGATCAGACGGTGCGCACGCTTGAGTACGGCGTCAGTGTCGAACGACAGGCGGGCATCCACCTCGGTGGAAATACGGCCCGGCACCACTTTGAGAATCTCTTGACCCACCGCCACCGCAAAACGGTCGCTGGCCAGGCCTACATCACCATTGCAGTCCTGTACGCACTCATCGAGCAGCTTGGCATAGCCTGGGATCGACGCAGCCTTGAGCAGCAGGGAAGGGTTGGTGGTGGCGTCTTGCGGCTTGAGCTTGGCGAGGGTAGAAAAATCGCCGGTATCGGCTACGACGGTGGTGAATTGCTTGAGTTGTTCCAGCTTGGAAGTCATGGGCGTGCTCTGTCCTGTGGGTCTGATGACATTACCCGAGCGCCGACAGGCGCTCAAGGGCGCAAATGCGTTCGATCGTTTGCGAGGGCAACAACCTGAAAACAGCCGTTTGAATGACCGGCCGTGCTGCAAGATAGGAGGGCAAAACGGTCGGCAGGTTCAACCCAATTACCGCATGACCACCACAATCCAAATGTGGGAGGGGGCTTGCCCCCGATAGCGGCAGGCCAGTCACCCCGGACCTGCACGGACACTCACCGCCCTTCCAGCAAAGCCCCGGCCTGATCCAGCAGCGCCAACGGATCACTCGCCTTATGAATATCCACCGACAACAACTGCCTGAACTTGCGCGCCCCCGGAAAACCAGTGCCCAACCCCAGAATATGCCGAGTGATATGGTGCATCGAGCCACCGGTCGCCAAATGCTCAGCAATATAAGGCCGCAACTGCACCAGCGCCTCAGCCCGACTGATCACCGGCGCCTCACTGCCAAACAACTGCTGATCCACCTCCGCCAACACATACGGATTGTGATAAGCCTCGCGCCCCAGCATCACCCCATCAAACGTCTGCAGATGCTCATGGCACTGCTCCAGCGTCTTGATCCCGCCGTTGAGCACAATCTCCAACTCAGGAAAGTCCTGCTTCAACTGCGCCGCCACGTCGTAGCGCAAAGGAGGAATGTCACGGTTCTCCTTCGGTGACAGCCCTTCCAGGATCGCAATCCGCGCATGCACGGTAAAACTGGTGCAGCCAGCGTCCTTCACCGTCCCGACAAAATCACACAACTGGGCATAACTGTCCCGCCCGTTGATCCCGATACGGTGCTTCACCGTCACCGGAATCGACACCGCATCACGCATCGCCTTCACACACTCCGCCACCAACGCCGGATGCGCCATCAAGATCGCGCCGATCATATTGTTCTGCACCCGATCACTGGGGCAGCCGACGTTCAGGTTTACTTCGTCGTAGCCTGCGGCTTCGGCCATACGTGCGCAGGCGGCCAGGTCGGCGGGCACGCTACCCCCCAATTGCAGTGCAAGCGGGTGCTCGGCTTCGTTGTGGCGCAGGAAACGGTCGTGATCGCCGTGGAGGATAGCGCCGGTGGTGACCATCTCGGTGTAGAGCAGCGCGTGCTTGGAGAGCAGGCGCAGGAAGAACCGGCAGTGGCGGTCGGTCCAGTCCATCATGGGGGCGACGGAGAAGCGGCGGGAGAGTGGGGCGGTTTGTAGGGGCATGGGAATCTGAGTTAGCGAGGCGAATGGGGCGCAGTTTATCAGGGATGGGTCCTGGGTGTGGGGGGTGTGTTCTGTGCCATTTAACACGTCTAACCGGAGACGCTGTCGGAATACTCTCAGTATCTGCAGGCGGCCAATGCATCACATATCGTGGTCTGACCCTGATATCCCTTTTTTTCGATCTCGAATTAGGTTGGTTCCGAAACCAATAAAAATGCCAACTGCTGTAGTTATTAATGGAATTATCAACTCAATAGTAGGTTTTTTGCTTTGTGCCAAAGATATATAGTTGAGGCAGTTGCTGAAATTTTCAATATCCATTTGTCTTCCTGCGATCTCAAGTTATTAATGTGAATAGGAATGGTAGTAAAATTTATGTTTTTGGTTTTTCTTCGTCATTTGGTTTGTCTGTATCCTCAACGCTTTTAGATGACTGATTGTCTTCTCTAGTTTTGACAACTGGTGGGCTTTCTTTATCGTTAGTCGAAGATGAGGGCAATGGTTTGCAATCTTGGGTGATAGCTAATTCGTCGATTTGATAACTATCTCTTTGTGAGGTTGGTGCTGATATGTTCGCGAGAGGGATATTCATTCCCTTTATTGCATCCAATATAGCGGCATTTGGCCGAGTAAAGTTTTGTATGGCGCTTAATATCGCTGGGTTAGGTGTGTTGATAAGCTTGATCGCATCTGAATACGCAGCGCTTTGGTTTCTCATCGCTGCTGCAAATTCCGGATTGATGGATAGGCCAGCCATTAAAGCGCGTGCTTGTTCCGCTGCCTGGCTCAAACCGTGCGAGTTGGGTTTTATAATATTATTGATCCATGAGCTATTTTTGAATGACGTATTACGGTCTTTGATTTTGTCGACGCTAATTTGAAGGGAGTCAATTGAGTCGTCTGGCGCTCTGCCGTCAGAACGCAACTTGTTAATTTCTTCTTGAAGTTTTTCTACTTCGGCATCTCTGACTGATATAGCTAGTTCGCTTTCAATTAAGGAGGCGCTCTGCTGTTTTATTAGGTTGTCTAGGAGTATTACAAATGACCCCATTTCGTCGGCGGTTCCAGATAAGCCATTAAATACGTTTAGAAAGTATTTTAGGATCTCGCTGTTAGAGAAGTCAGGGTATTTTACTCTGTGGTCAATTTCGCTCCAGCCTTCTTGGAATATAGTTCTAACTTGTATTTCGACTAGTATGGGTTCTTTTTCAGGTTTATAGGCGATGCCGTAATGAATTGATCTATATCCCGCGCTATGTATTTCCTCCGCGGCACCGCGTGCAATGATGTCGGATATCTCAGTATCCCCATCTCTTTTAAAAATAGTAATATCGTCTACATGCCAAGTTTCACGTATCTGTTTGTCGACTACGATACATTCTTCTTTCAGTAAGTGCAGTGCTCTAACACCAATCAGGTCAGAAAAAACCGATCTGTAGTTTTCTGGTGTGATTGTTTTCCATTTATCCTTTGGTTGTGCTTCAAGATTTTTTCTTAGTATTTTCTTTAATAGCGTGAAAGTGTCTTTGATTCGCCATCTAACTGAGTGAACACCTTCAAAGGCTTGGATTCGGTTAGCAATAGCACCACCGTATAGCACTAATGTAGGTCGCATTTTTTCATGCTGATTTGCTATCCCAATAAACTGTTCCCAGTTGAGCGAGGATTGTTCCCAATCATCCACCGTATAGTTAGCCTTTAAAAGAAAATCTTCTTTACTCATCTGGAAAGTCATTTGATACCCCGTTAGTCAGCATGCGCTGACTATAAATCAAGCGCGTGTCCTTTTGCCATTATCTAATTTCCCACCTGAGGTTATTTTCCAGCGGTTGCAAGGAAAAACTACCTAAGAAGCACTTGTCCTCTTCCCTAAGGGGCTTCGTGCCGTCGTTCTGTGCAATGCGCTGATGTAGCGCCTGGGATGGCCGGTTTTTTAGCAGGGTAAATATGACCAAGGGTCGGGTTTGAACGGTCCTTCGAAGGTCCAGCGGCATATCGTCCTACCTTCCAATTGACCCTCCTTTACGGCTCGTAGAGACAAACTAAAGTATTCGTCCAAGAAAAAATTCTATGAAAAAAGCACTTATCCCCCTCCCGCCGACGGGCCCTGCATCTATTTTTTGTGCAACGGCGGGTGTTGGTTCAACCAATGCTGTCCTTAATCCCGCTGCGGGATCTGTGCGGAATTTGGTAATTTCACGGAGTGCAAGGTTTTGCAAAGTAGTGCAGGGGATTTACACCGCGACCAACGCTGTCCAGATTGGTGGTTGATTGCTAGAGGCCCCGGTTTGCAAGGGGGGGCGGCTGAAAACAAGCGTTTTTATCGAGTTTTGATTTCTTATTAACTCGCACCAAGGAACCGTTGGACGTTTTTCAGGAGGGATATCAACCTGCCTGACCCCCCCTGCTGCGGCACGCCTTTAGGCGGATTAGCGCATTTCATAGGTGGCCATGCAGGCTGGTTAGTTTGGACGGTGGGAATATACCAAAAGCGGTAGCTTGCCACGGTCCACTTTCCGCCCAATGACTTCGTTCGAGTCGGCGGCGGATCACACCAAAAATAATCAATCAGATACGTTTGGCAAACCAGCGCGATTCGATAAGCAATGTAGCTTAATGATTGAATTTCATAATATGGGCGTAAATTTTTGTGCATAACGCTCTAACTGACTCAGGCAATACCCAGTCTGTTGTACTCATTACTTCAATAGCCTCTCGGCAAAATTTAACCTTTTCATTTATAGTTCCACTCTCGTCAGCAAAAACACGACGAGTTGATTTCCCGCTACCTTTTAAACCAAGGCATTTATCTAGATGATACCCGATGCCATACTTGGATGCTGATACTGACTTGTCCAAAATTTTGCTTATGTCATCAACTTCAAGTCCGATCGTGGTTTTACCTTTTTTACGTTTGAATATTCTTCTGGAAGCTTCTTCTATAATGTTCAGTGGTAGTAAGTTCTCTATCTCCTTGCTCGGCAGTAAGTGAAAGCGTTCTTTCAATTCATGGTTCAATATTTCGGTTCGATCGCCTTTACCTAAAATATCTCCATCAGCAATAAGAAATGCTGCTGCGCAAAGTTTTGAAGCGTTTAAACGGTCCGTAGTGTCACTATCATCAAAGCCCCAATGGCCAAGTGTTCCACCTTGATACTCGACGAACGCGTAATGGAAGTTTTCTAATAATCCCTCAAGTTTTATCTTGAAAACGGAATCGCTTAAATCTTCCAAGTGCTTCTTCATAAACACTTTCAGATAAAGCCTGTCAGTTATTCCTTCAACCCAAATAGTAGAGTTGGCCAAATAAACCGATGAGGCTAATACACCAAGCTCAGCTAACAGATCTCTATCTCTTGTACACTCCTGGATCTGAAAGGCGGGACCATCCTCATCATTAACCTTAGAAACCTTGTGTACTACCACATCTTTAATGTTTTCAGCTAAGTCAAGCAAATGGTTTGAGTGGGTCGTAGCCAAATATTGATGGCTCGTATGGTTTAGCAAAAAAAGCGCCAGTTTTCTCAGAAGGCCAGGATGCAGACATGCCTCTGGTTCCTCAATAAAAAATATAGAGGGATCTTGTTCTAGGTATGCCGCAGAGGTGATTATAATTACCTGCTGCAGGCCATCACCTAGATCATATATAGAGAATTGATCGTCAGTTCCGATTTTAACTGCAACTGTATCTTTGTTGTATTGAGGGATTAATGTTATTTCTCTTCCGCCAAAAAACTCATTGCCTAATATTCGCTCGTATTCTCTAATTAGTTCGCGCTCCTCAGGTTGTCCCAATAAAAACCGCGCCAATAAATTATATAAGTCATAGCCAGTTACTATTTTTAGTGATTCTTTTTTATGTGTGGAAAAGTAATCCTTGTATGTGCGCTCTAGGTAAAGATCTGAACTGTCTCCTAGTGGTCTCATCCCTCGAAGTATAGGGATGTAGTGTCTTTTTGTTTCTGTGGCTCCATTGCTAATTCTTGTGATGTTGTTAAGTTCGTTAGCAGGGAAATGTCTCTGAACTATACGTTGAATCTCATAAAAAGCGCTTAAATCTAATCCGCCGCTAAAATATAAGTTAGTTTGGGCGGCCTGATTTATTAAGCTTGAAAGGTTCTCAGTGAGGGACTTGATTTCCTCGCCGTTCTTACATTCTCCGGCGTAAATTTCCATAAACTTTGAACAGTTCAAGTCGACAACCTGTTTTCCTTTTGATATGACTTTGAAAATATCACCAAGCTCATTGCAAGCATCTTGAAAGTCGCTACCAAGACCGAAACTTAAATTTTTATCTTGGGTTGAGAATAGCGTTCGAAGAAGCCTGCTTTTTCCGCTGTTGTTTGGTCCAATAAGAAAGTTTAGCTTCTGAAGTCTTAGGTGTTTTTCATTATCTGTGTCCGTCTTGTATCCCTTGATGTCACTCGACCAAATTTTATTTATAAGCATTATGACCGCTCGTAGGGTTGGTTAATAGGGGGGCGTCAAATTTCAATGCTGTCACAGGTTGAAGCTTCATAAGATGATTTAATAAGTTCAATATGTTTAATTGAAGTCAGTAAATTGCCTATCGTGTGTTAGGCATTCCATACTCACTCCTAGCCTTAAGCACCTGTGAGAGAGCGAAGCCGCAACAGAAGTTAATGCATTCATTAATACTTTCCCATCGCTCTCAGGCGCGCTGAGGCCTGCTTTATAGAGCCGGCACTCGCCAATTCAACCGATGGCAGTACGGGTATCGTCGAAGCCTTGTCGTTCAGCCTGGAGCGTCTGTTCCATGATCGCTGCTTCTAAGGTCAACTGATTTCGTAGATTTTTCAAGGACGATTGGGAGGGAATATTCGCTGGCCATGGCTTCGACTCCGTTCGGAAAGTCGCAAGCATAGCAGCGAATTGAAAGGTCAATTTCAGGTTGGGGTCGGGGAAAGGGTAATTTTGGTAAGGCGGTGCAGAATCGGGCCTGTAGACCTTATATCATGTGGCTTTGACGTATTACTTCTGAGGGTAATATTGGGTAAGGCTGAAGGTAATATTTTCCCAACTTACTAATTTTAAAGGGTTTTGTTAAAGCGTGAGATTACTATGCTCAAAGGTAATTTTCTAACCTGTTTCTTACCTTGTTATTACCTTGATAGAGTCCACGCAACTATCTGATTTTTATAGATTTTTATTCGATTAAAACGATAAATTACCAAAATTACCTTTTTCCCAGGGGTCAACATGAAAGCCGGAAATTGCAGAGATAAGGTGCAAGACCGGCGCTCCCACACAAATCTTGTAAAGCTCACATGCTTAGCCCTGACGCTACTTTGAAACCAATGGATGCCTTGAAATAGTGGCATAGATGGACGCGATTGACCCCTCGTTATCAGCTTGGGAAGCTTCCGATGAAACCTGACAGCTTGGCAGCGATAGTGCCGTGATGGGAGCTTAAAACGGATGCTTAAGCTTGAGCGGCTGGTAGGAGGGGCGAGGGGATGGGAGCTGATGTTGGTGGTACATAGGTGGTACGAGGTAAGGGGGGGCGTTTGGGTCTTTACTAATAGGGGGTTAACAGAATGTCCATCCAATCCATCATCGGCGCGACGGAGCAGCGGTAGGCAAGAGTTCTCTAAGAAATTTCCCACACTTTTCTCGGCTTGCCCATCAGACCACCCATAGCTAACCTCCTCCAGCCGCTGCCAAGCCAGCGGCCGGATGTGGAAGTCCGTACCAAGCTAAGACGCAATCGTCACAAACACCTATCGGCGTTTTTTTACGCATGTATCATGTGTTTTGGCGGCTGTGCGCGGGGCACTTCGGTGCGCCGGGTCCTTAGCCCTGGTCTTCCACACCCGCGTACGGCTGCCACCCTCATGTGGAAGTGAGTTTGGCAGTTCCTGAATAGTTAAGGAGCTTCGCCATGTACAAGGTCACGCCAAATCCGCCTTATGCTTTAAACGCTGCATTCTCCGACGCCAAGCTTCAAGCTGCGGCTCGGCGAGCAATTCACCAGTACCTACCTCAGTCTGAAGATGCTGTACCCGCCGAGCAGCCAAGCAACAACCTGTTCTCAGTCAGCCCCAACATCGACACCGAAACCCTCCTCGCCAATGCCGCCGAAAACCTCGCCTCCGCCAACCAAATGGCCGCCACCTTGGCGTTCGACCTCGAAGACCCGCACCGTGCCATCGTCCTGGGCATCCAGCAGCTAATCGACCTAAGCGCTCTGCTCATCGACCGAGCCCAGGAGCAAGTTGCGCCTGCCGCCATCCTGACCACAGCCTGACATTCAACCTCGCCGCCTTACCCAAGGCGGCAACCTGAACCCATCCTGTCACCCCGCCAAGTTTCATCATTCCCGGCGCTTTTGAGGTCTACGATCCTCTTCAAGAGAGGACGCCCACACCTCCAGCCCACAGGGAACTGAAAACATGATCTCAAACCTCGCCAAAGCCATGATGATCGCCGGCACATTGCTCTTGGGCGCTTGCTCGTCGAGTTCGTCGAACGTGAACAGCGACCCGTGCTTTTCAGGGGGATGCCAGGCGTTTGGAGACCACTGCCCGAGCAAGGCCGCCAAGATGAATTTTGGCGGCAGTGGGTTGGGGAGTAGTTATGGGGAGTATGGGTCGGGGTTGTTGCATGATGATTGATGGGGTGGTGGGTCAGGCGTTGGTGTGTTGACTGACCCACTGCTATCGGGGGCAAGCCCCCTCCCACATTCGATCTGTGGTGGGGGCAAAATTGTGGGCTTTAGTGGCCGCCCTTCATGCGCCGGGCGATCAGGTAGAGGCCCAGGCCGGCCAGTGCCGTAGCTGCGCCGATGTAGCCGGTGCTGGTCCAGCCATACCCCGCCGTAATCGCCATCCCGCCAAACCACGGCCCCAACGCATTCGCCAGGTTAAACGCCGCATGGTTGGACGCCGCCGCCAAGCTCGGTGCTTCGTGGGCAATATCCATCAGGCGGATTTGCAACGGCGCAGCCAACGACACCATGGTGCCGACCAGGCCCATGCTCAGCAGTACGCCCCATAGCGAGGACGCGGCGAAGGGGAAGAACAGCAACACGGCGATCGACCACACCAATATCAGGCCCACCGCGCGAAACTGCATGCGATCAAACAGTTTGCCGCCCACGATGTTGCCGATAATCCCACCCACGCCAAACGCGGCGAGGCCAAACGGAATCCACTGTGGCGATACCTTGGTCACTTCGAGCATGGTCGGCGCCAGGTAGCTGAACACGCAGAACATCCCGGCAAACCCAATCGCACCGATCGACAATGCCATCCACACCTGAGGCTTGGTGAAGGCGCGCAGTTCTTTGCGCGGGTCGCTGCGTTGTTCGTCGTGGCGGTGCGGCACGAACTGCCAGACCAGGGCGATGGTGCACAGGGCGATCACGCTCACCAACGCAAACGCCGAGCGCCAGCCCAGGTGTTGGCCGAGGAAGGTGGCGATGGGGTTGCCGAGCAGCATGGCCAGGGTCAGGCCCAGCATGACGCGGGCCACGGCGCCGGCGCGTTTGTCATTGGGCACCATGCTGGACGCCACTACCGCGGCAATCCCGAAATAAGCACCGTGGGGCAGGCCGCTGATAAAGCGGAAGGCCACCAGCGAACCAAAGGTGGGGGTAAACGCGGTCGCCAGGTTACCCAGGGCATACAGCCCCATGAGCAACAGCAGCATGTGTTTGCGCAGTAGCTTGGCGCCAAGGATGGCCAGCAACGGCGCGCCGACCATCACGCCGAGGGCGTAGGCGCTGATGGCGTGGCCGACCTGGGGTTCGCTTAGACCCAGGTTCTGGGCGATGTCGGGCATCAGGCCCATGATGGCGAATTCGCCAGTACCGATAGCGAAAGCGCCCACGGCCATGGCCGCTTCCATTTTGGCGGCACTGCGCGCGGGCAGCACGTGCCCGGGAGTTTGGTGGATAGACATGGATCGCTCTGTTGGGATGAATAACACGAAAGACCGCCGCGGATGCTACGCACGCCGCGGCGAACCTGTCTAGAACAGCGTTTGGCGGCAGAGTTCAATGGCGCTTTGAGATCCGTCTTATTCTCCCGCCCCCTTGTGCTCCGTAGGCTTGCGGTGATGAAACTCAAACATTTCCTGCAACCCCTCGACGCCACTTTCTCCACGCCCAAGGCCGCCCGCAAGCTGCTGCGCCTGTTCGCCCTGGCGTTGGTGTTGGGTGTGTATGCGGGCGCCTACAGCTATTTGCGCGCTGCGTTCAGCGAGGAGATTTCGTTGCGGCGCAGTTATATGAATGAGGCGATTTCCGATGCGCAGAGTTTTTTTGTCAGCCGCCAAACGCTGTTGAAAAGCCTCGGCCTGTCCACCGTGCGGCATGTGACGCCGCCCGTGGGCAACCTCAATAATGTGCCCGCCGAGGAAGTGCATATCACCCTGGGGGAAGCGGGCAATATCTGGAGCCTGTGGCTGACCCGACGCCTGCTCGACTACTTGGAGGCGAACCAGGTCAACCTGATTTATGTGGCCCAGCGTGCCGAGCCTGGCGTGGAGCGCCTGTTCACCGTCGGCCCGGCACCGGAGGCGGTGCCGGAGACGGTGTTGCAGCGGCTGATGGCGGTCGATACCGGCAAGGTCTCGGTCAGCGACGAGCTGTGGCTCACCGAGCAAAGCCGGCTGGATTCGCCGCTGTATATTTTTACCCGCCTGGATGACCGCAGCCCCACCTCGGGTTGGCTCGGCCTAGAGGTCGGTGGGCCGGACCTGATCAACGCCCTGCAGCATGAAAAGGCTGGCGACTTCATGTTGCTCGACGCCGCAGGCCAGCTGATTTTCAGCAGCACGCCCGATCAACCAGCGGCGGCGCAGGTGCTGCGCCAGTATCATTCCACGGCCAGTTTCGGCTGGGAGGGCAGTCGCTGGTTGCCGGACCGCTTGGCCATCCGCAAACACCTGGGCTATTCCCAATGGCAGATCGTTTACAGCCTGGAGCTGAGTTCGTTGCTGCCCAGCCTGGCGTTACCGCTGTTGGTGTGCCTGCTGCTGTGCGCACTGGCGAGCGTGTTGATGATGCGGCTGGTGCGACGTATCGATCAGCGGCTGATCATCCCGGCGGCCAATCGCATCGAAGCCTTGGTAGAAAGCGAGGCGTTCAGCAGCGCGGTCATTCGTATCGCGCCGGTGGCCTTGTGCGTATTGCGCCGCAGTGACGGCGAAGTGGTGCTGGAGAATCCCTTGTCGCGCCAATGGCTGGGCAACGGGCAGGAGCGCCAGCAGTTGTGCCACGACTGGATTCGCCGGGCCTTTCACGCCTGCGAGCAAAGCAACACCGACGAGCTGCAAATAGCCGACGGTCGCCACTTGTTCCTGAGCTTCGCACCCATCCGTTATCAACGTGAAGAAGTGTTGATCTGCGCGTTCAGCGATATCACCGAGCGCAAACAGGTGGAGCTGGCCTTGCAGCAGGCGCGTACCTTGGCGGATGCGGCCAATGAGGCCAAGACGTTGTTCCTGGCGACCATGAGCCATGAAATCCGCACCCCCCTTTACGGGGTGTTGGGCACCCTGGAATTGCTCGCCCGTACCGACCTCAACAGCCAGCAGCGCGGCTACCTGAATGCCATCGAAGGCTCGTCGGCGAACTTGCTGCAACTGATCTGTGATGTGCTGGATGTGTCGAAAATCGAGGCAGGGCAACTGTCCCTCGAACTCAGCGTATTTTCCCCGCTGGAGCTGGTGCAGGAGGTGATTCAAGGCTACGCGGGCGCCGCCCAGAGCAAGGGCTTGCAGCTGTTTGCCTGCCTCGACCCGCAACTGCCCGACCAGGTGCGCGGCGATGTCACGCGTATCCGCCAGATCCTCAATAACCTGCTCAACAATGCGCTCAAGTTCACCGAGAGCGGGCGCATCGTATTGCGCTTGCGCCTGGAGAGCCGCGAAGGCGAGCGCGCCCTGTTGCAGTGGCAAGTGGTCGATACCGGCAAGGGTATTGCGGCGCACGATCAGCCGTATTTGTTCGAGCCGTTTTTCCAGGCCAGCGGCAATGCCAATGTGGTGGCGGGCACCGGGCTTGGGTTGTCGATCTGCAAGCGCCTGGTGCACCTCATGAACGGCACGCTGCGGCTGGTCAGCGAGCCGGGACTGGGCAGCAGTTTTACCTTCACCTTGCCGTTGGAGCAGGTTGACGAATACGCGCATGAGCCGTGGGCGTTGCCCTTGCTGGGCGAACGCGTCTATGTAGTGTCGCCGGTACGCGAGCTGGCCGAAAGCATTGGCGGCTGGTTGCGGCGTTGGGGCGCGCGGGCGCAATTGGGCCTGCCGCACTCGGTCGAGGCCGACCCCGGCGCGGTGCTGGTGGAGCTGTATCCCGGCCCGGTCGACCCCGGCCAACGGCTGCGCTGGTCCGGGCCTCGGGTGATGGCGGCCGCCGATGAGCATGGTGTCCATCAAGGGCCGGGTGCCTGCTGGCAGATCGGCCTGAACCAACTGCAGGCGCTCAATCGCGCGGTCAGCCGCGCCCAGGGTATCGAGGAACACCCGTCGCCAACGCCTTGCGAGGTGCCGGCCGAGATCAACCTCAACCTGCGCCTGCTGGTGGCTGAAGACAACCTGATCAACCAGTTGATCCTGCGTGATCAACTCGAAGAGCTCGGCTGCACCGTGGTGCTCGCGGGCGACGGCATTGAAGCGCTGTCGCTGTGGGGCGAAACCGCGTTCGACTTGATTCTCACCGACGTCAACATGCCGCGCATGAATGGCTACGAACTCACCGAGCAATTGCGGCGCCTGGGCTGCGCCTTGCCGATCATCGGTGCCACCGCCAACGCCATGCTCGATGAAGCCGAGCGCTGCCTCAACGCGGGCATGGACCACTGCCTGGTCAAGCCCTTCACGTTGCGCGTGCTTCACCAGTGCCTGCAGCCTTATCAGAGGAGCGTGCTTTGAGTGCCTATCGCGTGCTCATTGTGGAAGACCATCCTTTTCAGCATGAGTACCTGATCAACGTGTTCCAGGGCATCGGCGGCTTTGACGTCGACGTGGTCTGGGACGGCGCGAGCGCGTTGCAGCGCCTGGCCCGCCAGCGCTATGACCTGTTGCTCAGCGACTTGATGATGCCGGGCATGGACGGCGTGCAGTTGATCCAGCAACTGGCGCACCTGCAGGCGCCACCGGCCTTGGCACTGATGAGCGTGGCCTCGCGGCGCATGCTGGTGGGCGCGGGCCAGGTGGCGGATAACCTGGGCCTCACTGTCGCGGGGTTGATCTCCAAACCGGTGCGCGAGCCCCAGGTGCGCACCCTGCGCGATTGCCTCGACAAACTCGCCGAACAGGCCCGCACACCCTGCTGCCGTCGCGGTGTCGGTCTGGCCCGAGAGGACTTGGTGCGCGCCTTGGCCAACGGTGAAATCCAGGCTTGGTTCCAGCCCAAGAAGTCCCTGCATGACGGGCGCATCGTCGGCGCCGAAGCGTTGGCACGCTGGGTCCATCCGGTGGAGGGGCTGTTGCTGCCCAGTGAGTTCCTCGGTGAAATCGAGCGGCTGGGCCTGGAAACCCAACTGCTGACCTGCATCCTCACCCAGTCCCTGACCGCCCAGGCCCAGTGGGCGCAGCTCGGCTACCGGTTGCCGGTGTCGATCAACCTGCCCACGCACTTGCTTGACCAATGCGACCTGGTAGACCGCCTGCTGGCCCAGGTTCAGCAGCGCGATGCCGAGCCTCGGCAAATCACCTTCGAATTGATGGAAAGCTCCACCACAAGGTTGCCCAGTAGCTACTACGCTGGAGCATGCCGCCTGCGCATGATGGGCTTTGGCTTGGCGCAGGACGATTTTGGCAAGGGGTTCAGCTCTTACTTCAACCTGGTTTCCACGCCGTTCAACGAAGTGAAGATCGACCGCTCGCTGGTGCACGGCTGTGCCGAGAATGAAAGCCTGGCGTCGGCCCTGCAAAGCATTGTCGAACTGAGCCGCAAGCTGGGGCTGACCACCACTGCCGAAGGCGCTGAGACACAGGCGGAACTGGCGGTACTGCGGCGTATTCGCTGCGACCAGGTGCAAGGCTTCCTGATCTCCCAGGGCGTGACGGCGGATAAATTCAGCGCGTTGTTGATCGAAGATGGCCCTGCGCCAGCACTTATCTGAGCGGCCAGGGTCACACAGTCAAGAAGCCCGAAGGAAGGGTCGCCCGGTTCGCCGGGCGTTATTGGCCAATGCCGGGATCACGCATAGGCTCCACGTCCTGATTCAGGCTTCTGCGGTACTGACGATGAAACATGCAAGCTTGCGCCTGGATAAACTCGCGCAAAGTTCCCAGCGCCTGAACAAAGCCCTGTTGTTGCTCACCGGGCTCGCCTTGTTGCTGTCCAGCAGTTGCTACTGGGCGGTGTCGCGGTTGCTCGATGCCGAACAGGAAAAAGTCGAGTTTCACTTCGCCCGCGTGGTGGAAATCATCCATGAGCATGAGGCGTTCCTGCGCAACGTTGCGGTCGGCTATAGCCGCAGCAATGCGCCGCCACTGCCGGTGGTGCAATCCACCCAGGTCGTGCAATTGCAGCACGACGCCGGGCAGGTCGTGGTGCAGGCCAAGGGCTTCGCGCTGTCGTTGCCGTTCACGTTGTCTTACGGTGCGGATTTCACGGCGGATGACACGCGCCGCGCGCTGGCGTTTGGTGTGCAATTGACCGACTACTACGGCGGCTATTGGGCCAGCTCGTTCTACGCCTCACCGCAGCTGTTCGTGTTTACCCCCAATGACGTCGCCAGCCTGGCCGTCCCTGGCATCGGCGGCCTGCGCCAGCATCAGCCGTTGTTGCGCGAGCGCTACCGCGACGTGGTGAGCCGTTTGCACCAGTTGCAGCAGAGCCAAAACCTGTTGCTCACTGACAGGCGCGTGCGCTGGATGCGCGCACCCTTGCAGCTGTATCCAAACACCCGCAGCCTCGTCGCGATGATCGGCCTCGATGCGCCCGCCGCCGTATTGCCGGCCAACCAACCTCAGGGCCTGCTGACGTTAGCGGCGGTTGTCGATACGTCTCAGGTCGATGAGTTCGAGCGGGTGCTGCAACTGTCGGTCTACAACCAGTTCACGCTGATCTCGCCTCAGGGCGATGTATTGCTCGGCAGCCTTGGCGATGAACACTTGGCGCCGCTTGGGCTGAGCTTTAACAGCCAGGGTCTGCGCTTCAAGATGATCAGTGAGGGCGGCGAGCACTGGACCGGCTTGTACGCCATCAGCTACCAGGATTTCCTGCGCTACGCCAAATGGCCGCTGCTGGGCCTGGGTCTTACATTTCTGGCGGCGGTGCTGCTGGGCTGGTGGATCAACCATTGGTACAAGACCCGTATCGTCAGCCCGGCCCAGCGTGCCCAAGAGCGTCTGTTCGAGAGCGAAGCGTTCAACCGCATCATGTTGCACAACGCCCCGGCCGGCCTGTGCGTGGTGCGGCGCAGCGACTGCCAATTGCTGCTGGAAAACCAGCGTGCCCTGCAGCTGGGCGGCACCGCGCCGTTGGTGGACGTACTCCGCGCCAATAACGGCCCGGACACCCCCGGCGAGATGTGCCTGGCCTTACAGGGGCGCTACCTGCAGGTGGTGGTGGTTGCCGCGCGCTACGAGGGCGAAGACGTGTTTCTGTGCGGCTGCAACGACATCACCCGGCATGTGGACGAAGCTCTGCTGCTCGACCAGGCGCGTCAGGAAGCCACCGCCGCCAACGAAGCCAAGACCGTGTTCCTGGCCACCATGAGTCACGAAATCCGCACACCGCTGTATGGCGTGCTCGGCAACCTGGAACTGATGGCCCTGACCGCCATGAGCGAGCGCCAGCGCCAGTACCTGGAAATCATCCAGGGCTCTTCCACCGTGCTGTTCCAACTGATCAGCAATATTCTGGACGTGTCGAAGATCGAGTCCGGGCAAATGGCCGTGGAGGCGGCGCCCTTCAACCCGCAGCAATTGGTCGAGGAGGCGGTGCTGGGCTTTACCGCCACGGCGCGCAACAAGGGCTTGCAGATTGATGCGGAGATCGACCCCCAAGTGCCCTGCCAATTGCTCGGCGACGCGGGGCGTATCCGGCAGATCCTGCACAACCTGCTGGGCAATGCGATCAAGTTCACTGAGTCGGGGCGCGTGCGTTTGCGGTTGACCGTACAGGCGCTGCTCGCGGATGAAGTCGCCCTGCAATGGCAGGTCACCGACACCGGTGTGGGCATTCCGGAAAAGGCCCTGGACCAGTTATTCAAGCCGTTCTACCAAGTGGCCAACGGCCAGGATGGCAACGGCGCAGGCCTGGGCTTGTCGATCTGCTCGCGCCTGAGCGAGCTGATGGGCGGTAGCATGCGCGTGGTCAGTGAGCCTGGGCTGGGCAGCAGCTTTTCGCTGTTCATCACCTTGCCGATTGTTGACAGCGCCCCTTCAGTGGCCAGCCCTGAGTTTGCATCGCCGTGTCTTGACGCGCCGTGCTTGAACGTACGGGTGCTGGTGGCCGAAGACAACCCGGTCAGCCAAGCCGTGCTGCAGGAACAGCTCGAAGCCCTCGGCGCCCAAGCCACCGTGGCGCGCGACGGTGAACACGCCCTGCAAATCTGGGGCTCGCAGCCGTTCGACCTGGTGATCACCGACATCAACATGCCGCGCCTCAACGGCTACGACTTGGCCCGCGCCCTGCGTGAACAGGGCGTGCAGGTGCCGATTATCGGCGTCACCGCCAACGCCCTGCGCGAGGAGGGCGAGCGTTGCTTGGCGGTGGGCATGAACGCCTGGGTGGTCAAACCGTTGAGCATGAGCATGCTGCGCCAGGCCTTGATGGCGCACTGTCGCCGCGCAAATGCCTTGACGGTGCCCCCGTCAGACCGCGACCGCGACGGCTGGATCGAGTTGTCCCCGGCCATGCGCCAATTGATGGGCGACACCTTGCTGGCGGACGTGCAGCACATCGAGCAGGGCCTGGCCGTCGGCGATTCCGAGCGGGTGCGCCAGCGCCTGCACAGCCTCAACGGTGCGCTGGCCAGTGTGCGCGCCGGGGTTTTATCCGGTGCGTGTCAGGCATGGGAAAACGCGCTGTACGAAGCCCCTCTCGATAATCACGCCGCCACGCAGATCCGCGGGTTGTGCGCGCGGCTGACGGCGGTGGCGCAGTGCTTGCTTGCAGAACTTTCTGCCCAGAACAAGGAAGCTGAATAATGCGAGACATGAACGTTGTGATCGCCGACGACCACCCGATCGTACTGGTGGGCGTGCGCGAGATTGTGCAGCGCGATTCACGTTATCGCCTGGTGGGCGAGGCCGTCAGTTCCAGCCAGTTGATCGAGCTGTTGCGCGCGCATCGGCCGCAAGTGCTGATCACGGATTTCAACATGCCGGGTGATGACACCTACGGCGATGGCCTGAAACTGATCGAGTACATCCTGCGCCACTTTCCCGACACCCAGGTGCTGGTGCTGACCATGATTTCCAACAGCCTGATTCTTACCCGCTTGCAGGAACTGGGCGTGGCCGGCGTGATCCAGAAAAACCACCTGCACGACGAAATCGAAAAAGCCCTGGGCGCCATCAGTGCCCAGCGCAATTACCAGGCGCCTATGCCTGCGGCGACGTCGGTGGTGGGCAATGCGTACCAGGTGCAGGAGCGCTTCCAGAGCCTGTCGCCGCGGGAAATGGAGGTGCTGCGTTTATTTGTGACGGGCATGAGCGTCAGCGATATCGCGCGGCAACTGAGCCGCAGCAACAAGACCGTCAGCGCGCAGAAAATCTCCGCCATGCGCAAGCTGGACGTGGACAGTGACCAGGCGTTGCTGACCTATTGCATCGAGGCGCGGCAGTTCCAGTAGTCAGCGGTAGGTGATTTGCATCAACAGCATTGCGCTGTAGCTGCCCGCGGCGGGCAGTTCACCCACGGACACGGGCTTGACGCGCAGGGTCAGTTCCAGCGGTCCGTCGGTTACCGGCCAGGTGCCGGTTTCCCCCAGGCTGAAATCAGCCTTCACGCCTTTATTCAACAAGCCAAGCTGCAAGCCCAGGGCCGGGCGGCTGGTGAGCAGGGTGTGGCTGTCAACGCTGCCCACGCCCGCCGTGAGGGTTAGGCTGACTTGGCTGTTGGGCTGGCAATCGAACACCAGCGGCACGTCGGTGACGCCGGCACTGGCGTCGGCCAACTGGTTGAGGTTCACGTTGCCCAGGTCCACCTGTTGCGTACTGGGAAAACGCGCTGAGCAAGGGGGCGCGATCAGCTTGCCGGTGACGTCGATCTGCGCGTCATCCGCCGATTGCGCGAGGGCGGTGCCGGCCACCGCCAGCAGTATCCAGGTGAGCGCTTTCATAGGTAATTGAGGGTCATGACCATCGACGAGGTAAATGCGCCAGGCACTAGCGTGCCGCGCTCCACCAGCTTGGCCTTGAGGCTGATATCCACGGTGCCGCTGAGGTTGCTGTACGTCTTGGTGGTGCCGTTGAGGCTCGCCGCCGTGTCGTCCGCCCACAGCAACGAGACGCCGAGGTTGTCGGCGGTGGTCTTGGCCACGGTGGCGGTGTAGGTGCCGTTGTTGGCGGTGAAGCTGACGTTCAGCGATGAACCTGCCGGGCACGTCATGCGTACTGGCAACGCGACGGTTTCGGTGGCCGCCACTTGGTCGGTGCGCACATTGCCGAACGCAGCGGTGAGAGTGGTGCCGGTGTTCAGCACACAGGGTGGGCGGGTGAGGGTGCCGCTGACGGTGATATTGACCGTGTCGGCGGCCTGGGCGGTGGCGCTGAGCAGCGCCAGAGCGAACAGCGAAGTTTTCATGGCAAGGGCCTCAGCGGTAATCGATAGTCAGGGTGTATTGGCTCTGGAAGGCCCCGGTGGGCGACTGGCCGGCGACCGGTTGCGGTTTGAAACTGAGATTGACGTTGTTGCTGCCGGTCTTCAGTTGCAGGTTGCGCACGCCGCTGAAGTCCACCGGGTTGTAGGAGTCGGTCCAGATCGCCTGCATGTTCAGGCCGGCCAGCGTGGTGCGCGATACCCCGGTGGTGGCGCTGACCACTGCCTGGCTCGGCCTCAGGGTGGCCGTGGCTTGCACGGCGGTCGCACACGTGACCGACACCGTGGTGGATTGCACTTGGCTGCTGAGGTCGGCGTTGCTGATAGTGCCGAAGTGCAGGTTGACGGCACTGGGCGAGCTCAGCGTGCACGCCGGCGTGTAGACGGTGTACATAAAAGGCATATCCAGGAACCACTCGGCCCATGCCAGGTAGTTAAGGGAGGTCACGCCAATGCGTACCTGCACATTGCGCGTGCCGGTGGTTCTGGGCGCGGTGCCCACCAGGTTGTAGCGGTAGCGCACCACCGTGTTGATGGGCAATCGCTGGCACGTACCCCCCAGGCAGATACCACTGAATTGGCCAATATCCAGTAGCGGCATAACGGTCCAGCTGGAGGGGTCTACAAACTGCAGGGCGGCATGGTTTTAGCCGGTTCCGTAGGTGATGCTGGTGTTCACGCCTGCGGCATAGGGAAAGGCACGGCGAATCGTGCATGTGCCGCTGTACTCGATATTGATCGCTTCGCCCGGCTGGAAACGGTAGCCATAGGTCGGGTAGCCCGGCGTTCCGCACTCGACGTTGCCGCCGATCAGCGCCTGCGCCTGGAACGACAGGCAGCAAAGCACGCCGGCCCACAGCGCCAGCGTCATGCGCTTGCGTATGTTCATGATCACGAATCCTTGGCGCCCGGCTCACCGGCCGCGCGCTCACATTGAATGTTCAATTGAGTAATCCCACCCTCGGCAGGACCGTCGTCTTGCAGTTTCAATTCGCGGCTGCACCACGGTTGCCCGTCCACGCTGATCAACAGGCGTGCCTCGGGCGGCACGCCGGTCAGGAACGCGCGGCCCTTGTCCGCCACCAGGGTGTTGCCCAGCGAACGGCCGTCTGCCGCGAAGAGTTCGGCGCGGGCGGCAAAGGGCGCGGCTTCGCCTTGGGTGTCGCGGATGCGGAACAGAATGCGTTTGCCGCGCCGGGTGTCGAAGTCCGCCAGCACGAAGGCGCCGCGATTGGGCGTGACGTCCTGCACCGGTTCGGCGATGTCGACGTCGGTGGACATCGACTGGGTGTCCAGCGACACACGGTTCTTGCGATAGGGCAGGGCGGACGGCACCACCGTGTAGCCATTGGCATTGGTGCGCACCCCGCGCTTGTTGGTGACCGCCACGTCGGCGGCCCCCGGCGTGGCGACGATCACATTGGTTTCGCCCAGCGGCTGGCTGAACATCAGGTTGCTGCCGTACGCCACCACCGAACCTTCCACGCCCAGGTCCAGTTGGCGGTTGCCGGTGGACTCGTTGTAGGCGCCGCGCACAATCGCGCTCGGCGCGTCGTACTGGGCGGCGAACGTGCCGCCCGCCTGGCGTTGGGCGCCGTTGACTTGCTGTGACACACCCGCGCTGTAGGCCAGGGTGTCGTCTTCAAATGCGTTGCCGCTGAGGGTCGCGGTGCGTGACGCCGCGCCGCGCGCGCTCTGGTTCATGTTGGCGGTGACCCGCTGGTTGCGCGTACCGCCCAGGGGCATGCTGATGCTCAGGGACAGGCTGCGATCGTGACTGTCGGCGCCTTTGTTCAGGCCCAGCCCGAGGGAGTAGGAAATGCTCCCGGAACTCACGCTGTAACCCAACTGGATCGAGGTGTCGGCCTGGCCCTTGTCCCAATACGCGGTTTTCGACACGTTGGCGTACACCCCGCCGTAGCCGCCCAGTTGTTGGGACACGTTGGCGGTGAAGTTGCTTTTCATATGGCCGCTGCGGTACGTGTCCAGGGTTTGCCCGGCGTTGCGGCTGTTGAGCGCCTCGTTGAACGAGTAGTAGCCGCCGGTGGAGTAGCGGTAGCCGATCAGGCTGAAATTGGTGTCGGTGGCCGCCAGGGATTTGGAATAGCGAAAGCGGAACGACTGGCCGCTGGCGCTGGTTTTTTCATGGCCCATGGCGTCGCTGCGGGCGTGGGTCACGTCCACTGAAATCGCGCCGAAGCCGGCGAAATCGTGGGCGAAACCCAGCAGGCCGGCGTTGTATTGATCACTGAGCAGGCTGGCGCCGAACAGCGTGGTACTGCCGCTCAAGCCTCGGCGTAGCGAGGCCTGGATGAAGGTCGGGGTCTCTTGCACAAACGCTGACTGCGCCGGGCGGTATTGGCCGGCGAAGACGGAGTAGCTCTGTTGCCCCTCGCGCAGCATGTAGGGCACCGACGAAAACGACTGGGTGTAGACCTGGCGCTGGCCGTCCGGGCCTTCCACCGTGACCTCGATGTCGCCGTTGCTGGCGGTGGGATAAAGATCGGTCAAGGCAAATGGCCCTGAGGGCACCCATTGCTCATGGATCACGTAGCCGCGCTGGCGGATGATCACCCGCGAGCGGCCATTGGCGATGCCGCGAACCACCGGCGCGAATTCACGGGATTGGTCGGGCAGCATGTCCAGGTCCGAGGCGATGCCCAGGCCGCGATAGGGAATCGCGTCGAACAGGTCGCCTTCGGTGGTGGCGTCGCCCAGCGTGGCAATCGCCATCATGTTGCCCATGTCCCGCTGGGCGTAGGTTTCCATCGACTCCCAGCGCCCGGCGTCGCCCGTGCCTTTCTGCCAGGTCGAGAAATTGCGCAGGCGCCAGGCCCCGGCATTGATGCCGCTGCGCAGGCTGCCGAACTGGTTCTGGCGGCGGCCGCTGTCGGACTCTGCCGTGCTGCCGCTGAAGCTGTAGTTGGTGAACGCCACGTTCTCACCGTCGCTCCACTGTCGACGGCGCACCTCAAACGGAATGCTGCCCAGGTACGCTTGGGGAATCTCGATCGACAGCAATTGGTGGTTGAAGTCGTAGTCGTAGACCACCCCGGCCAGGCCCTGGTCGAAGGCAATGCAGGTGGTGTCGGCGTCGCTTCTGTTGTGCAGGGCGGTGTCGGCCACTCCCTGGGCGCGGAAAAACTCGACATCCAGGCACGGAAACAGCCCGGTGGCCGAGCGGTCCGCGGTGCCGGTGGCGCGTACGAAATGCACATCGCGTTGCTCGACCGCGTGCTGGTTGACCCGCACATCCACCCGATAAATACCCGGCAACTGGCCTTCGCTCATGGCGCTGACTTGTTGTTTTACCGCCGCCGAACTCTGCCCGCCGCCGATCTCGAGGAACGACGCATCGAACTCGTAGCCGGCGTGTGCGGGGGCCAAGTGCAAGGCCACGGCCGCCGCGAGCGGGCAGCCGAAAGCCTTCACGGCGCGACGGCGCGTGAATCGGAATGAACGGGGCATGGGCGTTCCTGGTGGGGGCGTGCGCGTGTATCAGTGAATGCGGATAAGAGGGGCGGTCACGATGCTGCCGTAGTCGTCGATATAGCTGAGCGACACTTCATCGCCAGCCTTGGCCTGGATCGGTAGTTCGCGCTGTTCCCCGGGGCGCAGCACATCCGGCGCCTGGGTGATCGGCAGGCCGTTGAGCGTGAGTTCGCTGACCACCACGTGAAGCTTGGAGCCGTTATTGAAATGCAATGCCCCCGCCTTGGACGTCCAGCCCACCTGGGCCACCGCGTCCTTGAGCGAGCCTTTGACGCCGGCCGGGCGGTAGAACAGCTTGATGGTGGTCTTGAGGGCAATCTGCAGTACGTTCTTGCCTTTCTGGTCGTCGCTCATGGCCGGGATTGCCTTGACGTTCATCAGGAACAGGCTTTCGCGGTCTTGGGGCACATCGGTGCCGCCGGTGAAAATGACGCGCAGGATGTTTTCCTTGTTGGCATCCAGTCGGAACAGCGGCGGGGTGACGATAAAGCTGTCGACGCTTTCTTCATTGCCGCCGCCAAAGCGGCTGACCCAGGACTGCACCAGGTAGGGCGAGGTGTCTTCGCGATTGCTGACCGTGAGGTTGGCTTCGCTGGAAGCGCCGTCGTAGATCAGCCGCGTGGCGCCGACCGTGACGGCGGCGTTGGCTGCCGCGCTGTGCCAGAGCGGGAACAGGGCCAGCAAAAAGTACACTTTAAAACGCATGATGAGTGACCTTTGGAAGTCCGTGGGACGGCGGACGGCCCACGGTATTGACGAGCAATTACTTGTAGGTAACGTCGAAGCTGGCCAGGGCGTGCACCTGACCGGTGCCGATACCGGACGTGGTCTTGGCGGTATCGCCTTCGCCGGTGGTCGTGTCGGCGACGGTGCGCACGTAGGCGGCGGTAAAGTCGAAGGTGTTGGACTGCGCACGCAGGTCGTAGTCGGCGGTCGGCGTGTTCAGTGGCAGCTTGTTACCGTTACGGGCGTCGGCGATCTGGATCGCGATACCGCGCACCTGGTTTTCACCGGTCAGGCCGAGCAGGGTCGAATCGGTGGCGTCCTGCTGACCGCTGAAGGTAATGGCGGCGTTCTTGCGGGTCGCGGTGCTGCAGTTGTCCAGGCTGATGGAGAACGCTTTGGGCTTGGCGGTGGAACCCACGGTGGGCGCGAAGTCGGCGATGCGTACCGCGTCCAGGGTCACGGATTTATTCACGTCGCCCGTGGTGATGGTGCAGGCGTTATCGGTGACGGAACCGGTGAACTCGATCTGCCCATCGGCCGCGTGTGCGGTGCCGGCCAGCAGCCAGCAAGCGCCGCAGGCGAGGGTGAGTTGGCTCAGTTTGTTCAGCATTGCAATGCCCCTTTAGAGAGATGGATGGTTGTCTGCTCACGCTTGAGTGAGCCAATCCATGGTGCATTGCGGCGGTTGTGAGGCACATGAGACGGATCTTAAAAAAATGGCGAAGTAGTGGCGCCATTCGACCGGCGAGCCCATATCCGGCGCTGGCCGTGATATTCTGCGCGCCATCTTGGTCTGGTCGTTCTCTGGTACGTACATCCGTATACGTCCCGGCGGTTGGCTGTCGCCCAGGTAGCTGAAGCCAATAATGATAAGAAGTCAGCGCAGAAGGGACATAAAAGTGAGGTCGATACATCGGCCTTGTGTGCTCACCCTGCGGCCTTGAGAGTCAGGGGCGGTGGGGCGGATGGCGTTTTATCATAGGTGCTACTGATGTTTAAAAAAGTAAACACTGCCCTGCTGGGGCTGGCTTTGTCGCTGGGGATTACGTCCGTTCAAGCGGAAGAGGCAAAGAAAGTCGATGTGCTGCTGATCGGCGGCGGCATCATGAGTGCGACCCTGGGTGTATGGCTCAATGAGCTGGAACCGAGCTGGTCGATGGAAATGGTCGAGCGCCTCGATGGCGTGGCCGAAGAAAGCTCCAACGGCTGGAACAACGCCGGTACCGGTCACTCGGCCCTGGCTGAGCTGAACTACACCCCGGAAGACAAGAACGGCAACGTTGAGATCCCGAAAGCGGTCGAGATCAACGAAGCGTTCCAGATCTCCCGTCAGTTCTGGTCCTGGCAGGTCCAGCAGGGCGTGCTGAAGAACCCGCGTTCGTTCATCAACTCCACACCGCACATGAGCTTTGTGTGGGGCGATGACAACATCAAGTTCCTGAAAAAACGCTACGAAGCCCTGCAAGCGAGCCCGCTGTTCGCCGGCATGCAGTACTCCGAAGACCCGGCGCAGATCGCCAAGTGGGTTCCGCTGATGATGGAAGGGCGTGACCCGAACCAGAAAATCGCGGCCACCTGGAGCCCGCTGGGGACCGACATGAACTTCGGCGAGATCACCCGCCAGTTCGTCGCTCACCTGCAAACCACCCCTAAGTTCGACCTGAAACTGTCGAGCGAAGTGCAGGACATCACCAAGAACGCCGACGGTTCGTGGCGTGTCAGCTACAAAAACCTCAAAGACGGCACCAAGACTGAAACCGATGCCAAGTTCGTGTTCATCGGCGCCGGTGGCGGTGCACTGCACTTGCTGCAAAAGTCGGGCATTCCTGAAGCCAAGGAATACGCAGGCTTCCCTGTGGGCGGCTCGTTCCTGGTGACCGATAACCCAACCGTCGCCGAGCAGCACCTGGCCAAGGCCTACGGTAAGGCGTCGGTTGGCGCGCCTCCGATGTCGGTTCCGCACCTGGACACCCGCGTACTGGATGGCAAGCGCGTTATTCTGTTTGGCCCATTCGCGACCTTCTCGACCAAGTTCCTGAAAGAAGGCTCGTACCTGGACTTGCTGACCAGCACCACCACCCACAACATCTGGCCAATGACCAAAGTCGGTATTCGTGAATACCCACTGGTCGAGTACCTCGCCGGCCAACTGATGCTGTCGGATGACGACCGCTTCAAGGCGCTGCAAGAGTACTTCCCGAACGCCAAGCAATCCGACTGGCGCCTGTGGCAGGCCGGTCAGCGCGTGCAGATCATCAAGCGTGACGAAGAGCAGGGCGGCGTCCTGAAACTCGGCACCGAAGTGGTCAGCTCCGCCGACAACACCATCGCCGGCCTGTTGGGTGCATCGCCAGGCGCGTCCACCGCGGCTCCGATCATGCTGACCGTGCTGCAGAAAGTGTTCAAGGACAAGGTAGCGACCCCTGAGTGGCAGTCCAAGCTGCACCAGATCGTACCGAGCTACGGCACCAAGCTGAACGACAGCCCTGAGGCCGTTGCCAAGGAATGGGCCTACACCGCCAATATCCTGCAACTGCCAACACCGCCTGTGATTCCGCAAAAGGCCGCTGTGAAGGCGCCTGAGGCTGCCAAGCCTGCGGCTGAGCCGAGCAAGCCGGCATCTGACCTGGCGTTGTAAGGCGCTGGCGAGGTTCTGAGATCAGGATCTCACCGGTCACGAAAAAACCGCTGAACCGGTAACGGTCAGCGGTTTTTTTGTGTTTTTAAATACGGGAGCGCTCGACAGGCGGCAGTTCAACCGTACGCTCGGCGGCCGCCAGCGCTGCCTTCAAACCCGCTTGGTCCAGCGGGACGCAATACGCAGGCTTGCCCCGTTCCAGCCGCCAGCTTTCATCCAGGCCTCCGGCGTCCACGGCGTCGAAACCCAGTTCGTCGAGTAACGTGATGACCTGTGCCTTCGCTGCCGTGTCGTCCGCGGCCACCGGTAATGCTCGACGCTCGGGTGCGCCATGTGGGCGGGCGTCCTGCGTCAGGTCGGGGGCGAAGATTGCATTGAATACTTTCACCACGTGCGAATGGGGCAAATGCTCGGCAAGCAGTCGGCTGGTGGTGGTTTCAAAGCGATCCAGGGCCGGGATATGCCCGTCGCGGTCCGGGTAGTAATTATTGGCGTCCATCACGGTCTTGCCCTCAAGCCATTGCGCCGGGACGCTGCGGTAATGTTCCAAGGGGATTGCCACGAGCACCACGTCGCCGAATTTGGCGGCGTCTTCGGCGCTGCCCACTTGCACGCCGAGTATGCCGCTGACCACGCTGCTCATGGTGTGTGGGCCGCGGGAGTTGCTCAACATCACCTCATGCCCGGCCGCCAGTGCCAGTTGGGCCACGGCGCGCCCGATAAAACCTGCTCCAATAACACCGATCTTCATCGCCTTGCTCCTGTTGAAAGGGGGGAGTCGCTATGATGATTGGCAACTGTTTGGCGATAAATGATCGCTCTGGCGTGGCTGTTATTACTGGGAGTTGGGAATGATGGACCGTCTATCCAGCATGAGTGCCTTCGTGATGGCCGCTGAACTGGGCTCCTACGCCCGCGCCGCCGAGCGTTTGAACCTGTCACCGCAGATGGTGGCTAAGCATGTCAGTGCGTTGGAGCAACGCCTCGGCGCGCGCTTGCTCAACCGCACCACGCGTCGCCAAAGCCTGACGGAGTTGGGTAGCGCGTACTACGAGCGCTGCAAACACATCCTGACGGAGGCCGAGGCCGCCGATTCCCTGGCGCAGATCATGAATGACACCCCGCGTGGCAAGCTGAAAATTACTGCCCCGGTGACCTTCGGTTCCTACAGCCTGATGCCATTGATTACCGAATTTCTGCGTGATAACCCCGAGGTGGAAATCGACCTGCACCTGACAGATCGTTTCGTCGACCTGGTGGACGAGGGCTATGAAGCGGCATTTCGCATCGGTCCCTTGGCTACTAACAGCCTGACGGCTCGGCCTCTGGCACCTTATCGCTTGGTCGTCTGCGCCTCGCCTGCGTACCTGGCGGCGCGTGGTACGCCGCAGGTGCCGGCCGACCTTATGCATCACGAATGCCTGGGCTACGCCTTCTGGTCGCGCCCGGCAGATCGTGAATGGGTGCTTTACCAAGGCCCGACACCTTACCGCGTGCAGGTTGCCAGCCGACTGCAAATCAACGAAAGCAGGGCGTTGATGTCGGCTGCGCTGGAGGGCTTCGGTATTGTCCTGGGGCCCGAAGACTTCCTGCGCCCGGCGCTGTTGAGGGGCGAGTTGGTGCAAGTGCTGGCGAACTTCGAGGCCCCGAGCCGGCCGATGCATTTGCTCTACACCGCAAATCGCCAGCGCACTGCCAAGTTGCGACGGTTTGTGGAGGCGGTGCTGGAGCGTTTCGGGCCCGCTTGAGTGGGCCAATGCTGACGGTGCCTTTCATCTGCGCTCCTGAGTGCAACGCCCTCAGGTTCAGCAACCCGACAGACATTACCTGTTAAAAAAGATCCATGGCCGATCAGGAGAGCGGCTGCAACAAGGGGGCATTTTTTGCAGTGTAAGTGGTGGGCGTCAGCGCCCGAGGGGTTTGTATGTGGCTACGTTATGCAGCATTGGCGGCCATGGTCGTCGCGGCATCCGGGTGTGTGCAAGAGCGCGTCGTGCATGAGCGCAGGCCGGTGCAACGGGAGTATGTAGAAGTCGTCGCGCCGCAACCGCCGCCGGTGCAGGTGATCGAAGTCGAGCCACCGGTGCGCTACGGCTACATATGGTCACGCGGTTACTGGCGCTGGGAAGGCGGGCGCTATGTCGCGGTGCACGGCCATTGGGAGCCGGTGCGCGAGGGCTATCGCTATGTGCATCCGCATTGGGTGCAGCGTAATGATGGGTACCACTGGCAGGGTGGCGGTTGGGTTCGCTGAGTCTCGGCTAAATCGGCTTCTGGGTGCCCAGGAGTCGAACCTCCCGCAGCAGCGCGGCACCGAGCTGATCGGTGCCCAGTTCCCTGTAGCCCACTGCCTTGACCTCGCCGTTCTCCTCCGCCTGGATGAGGATCACCGGGGTTTCCTTGCCGGTGGTTTCGTCGATGTGCAGGGCGTACTGCGGAATATCCAGCTTGATCGGCGTGCCGGCGGCCTTGCCTTTTACATTGATCAGGAACGCCGCACAGCCAGCGTCGACGTCCGTGCTGGTGGCAGAGCGACCACTGACAAAGCAGGTTTCCGGCAGGTCGGGCCAGGCGATGGTGTCTGCCTGGGCGAGGGTGGGGGCGATGGCCAGCGCTGCGAGTAGAAACGTGCGCACGTAGTCTTTCTCTCGATCAAGGTGATAAGCCGCTTTTTACCAAAGCCCGCTCGCTGTCGCAACGCTGTGGTTCAGGCCAGCCGCTTCATGCCCGTTGTCTTGATCGCGTTGAGGTCGAAGGTGGCCGTGTACTCGCAACCGGCGGCGAACGGGATCATCCTGGGTGACGTAGCGTACCAGCACATTGGTATCCAGCCCGATCATCCGGCGTTTGCTCCCTGCGCTGCGATGGCCTGGTTCATCTGTTCGATGGAGACGGCCTTGGCAGGTTTGCGGATCAGCCCCTTGAGGTCCTGAACCGTCTTGCTCGCGGCAATGATGGAAAACTGTCCGTTTTCCATTTCGACAAATTCAACCCGGTCTCCTGTTTCCAGGCCGAGGGCAGTCCTGACTTGGACTGGAATGGTGATTTGACCTTTCGAGGTCAGGGTGGCGGTTGCCATAGTGAAGTGCTCCATCGTGATATTCCTTACCCTGGGGTAAGGAATGACAGAGCACAATATCCGTTGGTCCATAGGTCGCTCATTGGGTGTGGGTGAGTTGGAACAGGTAAAACACTAGTCCCAACTGTCCTTGCTCGCCCCCCTTCCACCGGGTTTAAAGCGATACAAACCATGACCAACCGCCACCCCATTATCCGCCTTCCCTGCACGCCATTGTCGAGCCCGCCGGCGACGTGATCGCAGTCAAAGTCGGCAAGACTTCGTGCTGTGCAGGGTCGGTTGAGCGCTAATTCATTGAACCACGCGGTAGCACGGCACATAGGCCGCGCCGCCCGGCAACTTCATGCGGTGCTGAGCGACGAAGGCCTGTAGCAGTTCGTCCAGCGGTTTCATGATGGCCGGGTCACCGTGGATTTCATACGGGCCGTTCTGCTCGATCAGGCGAATGCCCTTGTCCTTCACGTTACCCGCCACGATCCCCGAGAACGCACGGCGCAGGTTGGCGGCCAGTTCGTGCGGCGGCAGTGCGTGGCTCAACTGCAGGCTGGCCATGTTCTCGTGGGTCGGGTCGAACGGGCGCTGGAAGCCTTCGTCGATCTTCAGCAGCCAGTTGAAGTGGAAGGCGTCGTTGCGCTCGCGGCGGAACTGCTTCACCGCCTTGAGCCCCGCGGTCATCTGGCGCGCCACTTCGGCCGGGTCATCAATGATGATCTGGTAGTGCGCTTGCGCTGCTTCACCCAGGGTGGCGCCGACGCAGGCGTGCAGCTGTTGCAG
>Ga0207650_10000555_pt1 | contig 30291 bp, 21 predicted proteins | sample KBSS63metaG_FD_184325 | JGI IMG/M metagenome (GOLD analysis project Ga0207650, IMG submission 184325) | Switchgrass rhizosphere microbial communities from Kellogg Biological Station, Michigan, USA - KBS S6-3 metaG (SPAdes) (version 2) | ecosystem: Host-associated > Plants > Roots > Rhizosphere...
GGATGCCGCTAAACGTCAGGCCAGTCGAGCACGCGCCCGCGAAGTCTTGTTGAAATCCCAAGCTGCGGGTGACGACAGCAATCTCACGAAGATCGCTCTCGATGCGTTATCGCGCGATGACGTCGCGGCCGTTCCCTTTTCAAGCATGAAGGCGGCCGACAGCGAAATCCGCAAAGGCGAGAATGCATTCGTCAGCGGCAATCTCGACGAAGCCCTCGAAGCTTACAAGCGCGCCCTCGCAATTGATCCGCAATTGTACGAAGCAGCGTTATACGCGGGCGACGTGGAGTTTAAGAAAGCCTACATGTCGAAGGACGAACGCTTTCGCCAGGAACACTTCGATCAGGCGGGTGTCTGGTTCGCCAAAGCGATCGCCATCGATCAGAACCGCGAAACGGCATATCGCTACTGGGGTGATGCTCTCGATTCGCAGGGCAAATTTGATGAAGCCCGCGATCGGTTCGTCGAGGCAATTATTGCCGAGCCTTACACGCGGACCAGCTACGTAGGGCTGACTCAATGGGCGGACCGGCACAATGTTTCGATGGGCCATCCGAAGATTGACGTGCCTACCAACGTGACCGCCAAAAAGCCGGGCGAGATCAACATCACGGTGGAAGACTCGGCGTTAAAAGGTAACGACGGCTCGGCGGCGTGGCTTATGTATGGAATTGTTCGGTCCGCCTGGATGGACCGGAAAGACGCACGAAGCGAGCGCTTTGCGAAGGCGTTTCCTGGCGAGACGGTCTACCGGCACAGTCTCGCGGAGGAGATGGCTGCGCTTAGCGGCGTGGTGGAATCAGTGAAGGTGCAGTTAAAGGATAATCCGGGGCTGAAGTTAAGCCCGTCTCTCGCCAACCTCGTCGCTTTGAGTAATGGGGACGTGCTCGAGGCTTACGTTCTTTTCGTTCGTTCTGATGAAGGTATTTCGCGTGACTATCCTGAGTATCGCAAGACAAATCGCGATAAGCTGCGCCGCTATTGGACTGACTTCGTGATTGCGAAGCAGGGCAAGTTCTAACTGAATTCTTAGCCGCGGATTCACGCGAATAAACGCGGATATGAAGCCATAAATGTTTCTGATCCGCGCCTATCCGCGTAAATCCGCGGCTACTAATCTTTCAGCGCGCGACGGGTGCGGGCTTGCGCGGAAGCTTTTCATCGCGCATGGCCGCGTCGTAAATGAAAGCCGCCATGATCGTCGCCGCCTGTTTCATGTCGTCCGCTTGAATCCGATCGAACACGTCCTGGTTCGAATGGTGCGTCCGCGTGTCGTATTCGATCTCATCCTGAATAAACTGAAAACCGGGCAAACCAATCCCATCGAACGACAGGTGGTCCGTGCCGCCCGTGTTTGCGATCGACAGCGTGGCCGCCCCCATGTCGCGGAAAGGCGTCAGCCACTGCCGGAACAACGGACGCACTGCTTCGTTGCCCTGCAAGTAGACCCCACGAATTTTCCCGGTGCCGTTGTCGAGATTGAAGTAGGAACTAAATTTTTCGTACTCGGGCTTGGTCACGAGCACGCCGGGAGCGGGAGTGGGAGCGGGCGAAGCTGTTGCGACAGGACCGGCGACCGCCGGCGCGGGCGTCTCCAGCTTGCCGAAGTGTTCACTCACGTAAGCCTTGGAACCGAGCAAGCCCTGCTCCTCACCGGTCCACAGCGCGATGCGAATGGTGCGTCGCGGCTTCAGATTCAACGCTTGCAAGATTCGCATGGCCTCCATCGCGACCGCCACGCCGGCGCCGTTATCCGTGGCGCCGGTTCCAGCGTGCCACGAATCCATGTGCCCACCGAGCATGACAATTTCATCTTTCAGGTCAGAGCCGGGAAGTTCGGCGACCGTGTTGTAGCCCATCGGATCCGCGTCTTGCCATTCGACGGCGAGGTCTACCGTCATCTTCACGTTTTCACCCGCCTCGATCATGCGCGCGATGCGGTTGTAGTGTTCGACCGCCAGGACCAGCTGCGGAGTAATCGGCGGCGCCGTCTTGTCATAGGATTGAATTTGGCGCGGCGCATTGGGATTGAACAGATCGACGCAACCCGCCTGCGGCACGCTTGCCGACTGGACGAAAATTGTGCCGCCATCGCCGGCGCGGCTGGCATCAACCAGTACCGCAGGGCCCTCGTCTTTGAAGAACTGCAATTTCTTGCAAGCGAACTGAAGCGCCGTCCTGAAGTCCGCGTTCTGAGCGCGTCGATTAGCTCCAGGTCGCGGTTCAGGCGCATCCGCCAGCTCGAGCAAATCCTTTTCGTTTAGCCGCGTACCCTGCGCGTCGAAATGTGCTTTGACTTCTCGCATCCGGCTGGTCAACACGATCGCGCCTTTGAGCTTGCCCTTGAAGCGCTGCAGGTCCGCCTCGTCCTTGGCGTCGACGTAGACTACCGGAGCGGTGATTGGCCCACCGGTGCCGGGCGACCAGGCTTTGGGATAAGCAATAAGCGGAATCGTCAAGGGATCGGTTACCTGCGCCGAGAAACGCTTGAGCGTCCAGCCGCGGCCAAACGGTCCCCACGCCTCGAGGTGTGCGTTCTGCAATCCCCACTTGGTGAGTTGATCGCGCGTCCACTCGTTTGATCTCTTCATGGCCGGCGATGCGGTCAAACGCGGACCGATGACGTCGCTGAGATAACTAAGCGTTTGCATCACCTGCGACCGGTTCATGCCCTCGTCTTTTATCCGCTCGATGGGATCGTTCGGATCCTTGGGAGGCGTATTTGTCGCCGGGGCGGGCGCCGCCGGCGTGGGTGAAGGCGATGGTTGCTGCGCAAAAGAAGTGACGGGCGACAGCGCAAAAATGAATAGCAGTACGAAAGCCGCATTGCGTCTAAGCATATTAATCTCCTGGTTTTTCCGAATATGATTTCAAAGGGGTACGAAATTGTGGAGGGAAATAATACCGAACGAACGCGAGATTACAAACCGGGGAGTTAATCAGCAGCAGATTCGAGAAGAAAATTAGCCGCGGATTAACGCGGATTTGACGAATCTGAAAAAGGTAGGAGGCTCATACATCCAGAGAAATTGGCAGATAGAGAAGCTCAGGGGTCAGGAAGGTGGGCTTGCCCCCGCCTGTTCTGCCAACAGCTCTCTGTGAAAGAAGAGCAGGGGCAAGTCCTCGCCTCGAGCTGCTCGGCCTTCTGCTTAGTCTCCAAAAGTTTATGTTTGCTATTTATCTGTTTTGATCCGCGTCGGTCCGCGTAAATCCGCGACCAAATTATTTCTTCGCCTTCACTGCCGCCGTCGCATTCGAGCTGTATCCACATTCCTCATTAGCGCAGTGTCGAAACGTGCCTTGTTTCTTCGTCGTCTTCTCCAGCAGAAACGGCTCCTTACAGTTTGGGCAAGCTTCAGCCACCGGCTTGTCCCAGTAAACACGATCGCAATCAGGATACGCCGCGCAGCCATAAAAAACTTTTCCGCGCTTCGACTTCTTGACCACCAACTCACCCTTGCAGCCCGGTCGCGAACAGGCCACGCCCGTCGATTCCTGTTTGATGTATTTGCACTTCGGATAATTCGAGCAGGAGATGAATTCGCCGAAACGTCCAAAACGCCTCACGAGCTGCGCGCCGTCTACCGGACACTTTTCGTCGAGCGGCACTGGCGCCGGCGCGGCCACGCCGCTTTTCGCAATCTTGCGAATGTTCCGACACTCCGGGTATCCGGTGCAGCCGAGGAATGGTCCAAAGCGCCCGCGCTTCAACTGCATCGGCTTGCCGCACAGCTCACAAGCTTCCGGCTCGGCCGCCTCTTCACCACCGGCCGCGGCTTCGGTTCCGTTCCCGTCCGCTCCGGCCCTGGGCTCGGCATCGCGCGAGGCGCCACAGTTCAAACACTTGAGATACTTGCCGAAGCGTCCCCACTTCTGCACCATGCCCGGCGTGCCACACTTCAAACAGACTTCGTCGGTCGGCGTGTCTTTGTCTTTGATGTCCTTGACGTAAATCTTGAATTTGTCGAGGTCTTCGGCAAACTTCCCGTAGAACTCATGCAGCGCGTCGGTCCACTTGAGTTTTCCTTCTTCAATCGAATCTAGCTCCTCTTCCATCCGCGCGGTGTAGGTTTCGTTGAAAAGATCGTCGAAGCCGCCTTCGATCAGGAGATCGTTGACCGTCTTTCCCAACTCGGTTGGGTGAAAACGGCCTTCAAGTTTTTCAACATACTCGCGTGCCTGGATCGTAGTCATGATCGCGGCGTAGGTTGACGGACGTCCGATACCTTTTTCCTCGAGCGCCTTGACGAGCGTGGCCTCCGTAAAGCGCGGCGGCGGATCGGTGAAGTGTTGCTCGGGCGTCACCTTGTTCAGATCCAGCGTCTCGCCCTTTTCGACCGGCGGGAGCGTGCGCTCGGCTTCCTCATCTTCCTCGGTCTTCTCGTCGCGGCCTTCCTGGTAGAGTTTCAGGAAACCGTCAAACTTCTGCACTGAACCGGTGGCGCGGAAAATAAAGCGGCCGGCGCCGATGTCAATCGTGGTCTGGTCAAACAAGGCGGGCGTCATCTGCGACGCGACGAAGCGTTGCCAGATTAGCCGGTAGAGCCGCAGCTCGTCCTTGTTCAAATAGGCAGCCAGCGAATCAGGCGTGCGCGTGACTTCCGTGGGCCGGATCGCTTCGTGCGCGTCCTGCGCATCTTTCTTGGAACGATAGTGAATCGCCTTCTCAGGCAGGTAAGGCTCGCCGTATTGCGTGCGAATAAAATCTCGCGCTTCTTGCAGCGCAGCATCCGACACGCGCGTCGAATCAGTTCGCATGTAGGTGATTAAGCCGACCGAGCCTTCGGCGCCCAGCTCCACGCCTTCGTAAAGCTTTTGGGCAATCATCATGGTGCGTTTGACGGCAAAGCCAAGTTTACGCGCTGCCTCCTGCTGCAACTTCGAAGTGATAAACGCCGGAACCGGATTACGCTTGCGCTCTTTTCGAACTACATCGTTGACAACAAACGTTTGCTCGTTCACTTCCGCCACTAGCTGATCAGCCGTCGCCGCGTCGCCGATCAAAACTTCCGTCGCTTTCGCCGGCTGGTCGAAATTGCCGGTCTTTACAGTTTGTTCCCCAACCTTGAAGAGGCGCGCATCGAATGCCGGCGGCAGCTTGGCGGCGAGGTTCGCGGCTATGGTCCAGTATTCTGTTTTGACGAACTGTTCGATCTCGCGCTCACGCTCAACCACCATTCGCAAAGCCACTGATTGCACGCGTCCGGCGCTAAGTCTGCCGCCCACTGTGCGACACAAGAGCGGTGAAACTTTGTAACCGACGAGTCGATCGAGCACGCGCCGCGCTTGCTGCGAGTCGACGAGGTTCTTGTCGATCTGTTTAGGATGTTCGAAAGCTTCGTTGACCGCTCGTTTCGTAATCTCATTGAACATCACGCGAAACGTAGCCTTAGCCGGACGCTTCGGCACAATCTCTTCCGCGAGATGCTGGCAGATCGCCTCGCCTTCGCGATCGGGGTCAGCGGCGAAGTAGATGTTGTCAGCAATCTTTGCCGCCGCTTTCAGTTCCGACACGATTTTCTTGTTGTTGCGTTTCTTGGAATCGGGAATTACTTCATAGGTGGGTTTGAAATCGTCATCAATATCAACTCCCAAACCTTTCGAAGGCAGATCTTTGATGTGGCCTATCGAGGCCTTAACCAGATAGTCCTTTCCCAGATATTTGTTTATCGTTTTCGCCTTCGCCGGCGACTCAACTATTACTAAATTTTTTGCCATAACTGTTTTGAGTAAATCGTAAATCGTGAATAGTAAATAGTCGGTCGACTTTAGGCTGTCCTGATTCACTCACCTGTTCGCGACTCACTGTTTACCGTTTTTTCCATTCAATAATTTGAGGTCGGCAGTTCAGAGTTCAGCCTTTAGGCTGCGCGCTTCGCAATCGTCGAACAACGCAAGCTAAAGCTTGAACTCTGAACTGCATGCGCTTTCACCATTTACCATTTACTGTTTTCTACTACATCTTTCGCACAAAACATTTCCCCGGCAGCGCCCGCACCAGGTCGCGCATCTCGAGGGTAAGCAGCGCCGATGTTAGATCGGGAATCGTGAGCCGGCTTTGATTGACGAGCACATCAATGTGCGCCGGATGGTCTGCCGAAAGCAACTTGAAAACCGATTGCTCGAATCCGGTCAACCCCTGAGGGACCATTGCCAGTTGATCGGAAAGCGACTTCTGCCTCTCCTTCTTTAGCGGTGGCGGCAACAGCCTCGCGGCGATTTGCGGCGGCAGCTCAGCGGCCACGTCCTGCCACTGCTGCACCAACTTCGCGCCCGCGCCCTTGATCAGGTAGTTCGTACCAAACGAGTTGCGCGAGGTGATGTTCCCGGGCACTGCAAACACTTCGCGGTTCTGCTCGATCGCCAATCGCGCCGTTATCAATGAGCCGGAGTTTTCGGCGGCCTCAACCACGATGACGCCGAGACTCAAACCGCTAATGATGCGGTTGCGGTAAGGAAAGTTTTCCGAGACGGGTGGAGTGGCGAGGGGAAACTGCGAAACCAGCGCGCCGCCGGCGTCCAAAATTTCTTCCGCTAACTTTTTATGATCGCGCGGATAAACCTGATCGATGCCGGTACCCAGGACCGCAATGGTCCGGCCTCCGCCTTCGATCGCCGCCCGGTGCGCCGCCGCATCAATGCCGCGAGCAAGTCCTGAAACAATCGTCACCCCTCGTTGGGCCAAATCCCTGGAGATCATCGACGCTGAGTTTTGTCCGTAGGTCGAGCATCTACGAGAACCCACGATCGCCACGCACGGCTGCTCCCAACATTCCGCCCACGCGCCCTTCACATAGAGCGTCACCGGCGGATCGAAAATCTCTCTCAGGAGCGGCGGGTAGACCCCGTCATCAAGGATCAGGATATCGCCGCCGAGTTTTCTGACAGCTTCGAGTTCGCCCTCAGCTTTCTCGTGCAGATCGCGAGCGATGATGCTGTCGACTGCTTCCGGCAGCAGGCGAAGTTTTTCCAGCTCGGCCCGGGTGGCGCGATAGACCGCCTCCGCCGAACCAAACCGTTCAAGCAGTTTGGCGGCGGCGCGAGGTCCGATACCCGGCGTCATGTTCAGCGCGATCCACTCTCTCATACGATCTCGGAATGCGGAATTCGGATTGCGGAATTAGCTACGCCGCCATTTCTCGCAGTCCTTATTGACGAAACTACGATGGATAAGATCTCGTCTGCTTCTTTCAGCAAGTCGGAAACTTTTTCGCGCTTGATGAGATCAGCCTCAATTAATAGCTCGATCCAATAACTACTTTCGTCGGCTTCCTCTTCTACAATGCCCATCTTGGCAATAAAGTCTCGTCGAGACTTCGCTCGACAAGCGGCTCGATAGTTCGCACCTACTATGGACCGCAACGAAGCATTTGATTCCTAATGGCAATAGCCGTAGGCGTTTTTGGCAAACTTTCGGCTAGCCGAATAATGCGCAAAGCGAACGCTCGTGTTCGTTTCTTCATGTGGTCGGCGTTCGTAGCAGGAATCCGCAATCCCCTATCCGCAATCCACAATTCTTTTTGGCGGAGGCGTGTAGGAATCGAACCTACCTGAGCCTGTTCTCACAGTCTCACTAACGGTTTTGAAGACCGCGCCATTCACCAGAACAGATTCGCCTCCATATTTCTCAAATCTTAAATTCAAATCTCAAATACCGATGACCAATGCAGAGCGAGTCAATGAGTTTCTACCCGCTTAACTACGCAACTCGTCCTCATCGGTGCGAAACCCTACGCGCCAAACTGCGAGACTGTCAAGCAACACCCTTGAACCCCCCTGATCAAAAGAATGCCAAAATTCTCGCTAGCCTAAGAGGCTAAACTTGACTCAATTCAGCCTGCGACGCTATCCTAACAAAACCCGAACGAACGTTCGAACTAGACGAAGTTGGTCCGCCGATTACGCAGATTTCACGGATTAGAGAGCAGTGCAGTTAAGACAAGTAGCGACACGCGAGTAAGAGGATTAGATGATTAACTTTCAAACGTCACCCGACCAGTACAAGCACTGGAAACTCAGCGTCGACGGCAGCGTCGCGACGCTCACCATGGATGTGCAGGAAGACGAGACGCTCGCCGAGGGCTACAAGCTCAAGCTCAATTCCTACGATCTCGGCGTGGACATCGAGTTGGCGGATGCCATCCAGCGCCTGCGTTTCGAGCAACCGCAAGTGAAGGCAGTCGTGCTCACCAGTCTCAAGCCGAGGATTTTTTGCGCCGGGGCCAACATCTACATGCTGGGCACTTCGTCCCACGCGTTCAAAGTTAACTTCTGCAAGTTCACCAACGAAACGCGCTGCGCTATCGAAGATGATTCGCGTCATTCCGGCCGACGTTATCTCGCCGCGCTCAACGGCACGGCGTCAGGCGGCGGCTACGAACTCGCCATAGCCTGCGACGAAATCTACCTGGTTGACGACGGCAATTCTGCGATCTCGCTTCCCGAGGTTCCGCTCCTCGGCGTGTTGCCGGGCACCGGCGGCCTGACGCGGCTGGTGGACAAGCGCAAGGTGCGCCGCGATCGCGCTGACGTCTTTTCCACACTCGCTGAAGGACTCAAAGGAAAACGTGCGAAGGAGTGGGGACTGATTGACGACTACTTCCCTACCAGCAAGTTTCAGGAATCGATCGACAACCGAGTCCGCGAGATCGTGAGTGACGTAAAGCAAACTGTTAGTTTGCGTGACGACGCAGAAGCCTCCAACTTGAATGGTGTTGAAGCATCGCAAACTAACAGTTTGCTTTACGATCAACCGCATACTGACGTTCCTCCTCCCGTCGGCATCAAACTGAACCCACTTCAAGTCGAGATCAAACCAGCCGGTCGTGAATACAAATACGTCAACCTGGTCCTGAACCGCGAGCAACGTTACGCCGATCTGACCATGCGTGGTCCGGAGTGCCGGCCGCAACGAACACCGGAGGAGATTGAGCGTGAAGGCGAGGCGTTTTGGCCGCTGCAGGCCTATCGCGAGTTGGACGATGCGCTGCTTTACCTGCGCGTGAACGAACCCGAGATCGGCCTGGTTTGTCTGCGCACGGAGGGCGAAGTCAGCAATGTCGAGGCGATTGACGAAACGCTCGTTACTCATCGTGACCACTGGCTCGTGCGTGAGATTGTGCTTTACATGGCGCGCGTTCTGCGACGCCTGGATCTGACCGCGAAGAGTTTCTTTTCAATCGTCGAGCCGGACAGTTGTTTTGCCGGCAACCTGCTCGAGCTGCTGCTCGCTTCCGATCGCAGTTACATGCTGAACAATCCGGATCAAGAAGTTGAAATAATGACCAGCCAACTGAACGCCGGGGCCCTGCCGATGAGTAACGGCTTGAGTCGTCTGCAATCTCGCTTTCTGGCGGAACCGGAAAAGGCCGACGAGGCACTCGCTCGCACGATTCCATTTGATGCTGCGGAGGCTGAAGCGGGGGGGTTGATTACGTTTGCTCCTGACGATCTCGATTGGGAAGACGAAATTCGGGTCGCAATCGAAGAGCGGACTTCGCTTTCGCCCGATGCTCTCACGGGCATGGAAGCGTCGTTGCGCTTCGCCGGCCCGGAGACGATGGACACAAAGATTTATGGACGGCTGACCGCCTGGCAGAACTGGATCTTCCAACGACCAAACGCGGTCGGCCCGGAAGGCGCACTTACAAATTACGGCAAACCGACGCAAGCCAAGTTCGACTTTAAAAGAACGTAGATAAGCCGCGGATAAACGCGGATCAGCGCCGATATGAAAAAGAAATCCGCGTAACTCCGCGAAAACCCGCGGCTAATTTTGACGAGGCATCATGAACTTAAACGAACGAATACCAAACAACGTCAATCTCAGCGAAGACAAGAAACTCCAGCGCGCGTTGGAAAAGTGGCTGCCAAACTATCTCGACTGGTGGCAGCAAATGGGCCCTGACGGTTTCCAGCAAAAAGACGTCTACCTGCGCACCGCGATCAGCGTTGAGCCTGACGGTTGGGCCAATTTTGATTTCGTGAAGATGCCTGAATATCGCTGGGGGATTTTTCTCAAACCCGCTGCGCCTGACGCGAAGATTGGTTTCGGTGACAACCTCGGCCAGCCTGCTTACCAGGAAGTGCCGGGCGAATTTCGCAACGCGCTGCGACGCATCATCGTCACGCAGGGCGATACAGAACCCGCCTCAGTCGAACAGCAGCGCGAGCTCGGCAAGACCTGCCCGTCGCTTTACGATCTGCGAAATCTTTTTCAGGTGAACGTGGAAGAGGGACGGCATCTCTGGGCCATGGTTTACCTGTTACAGAAATACTTTGGCCGCGACGGCCGCGACGAAGCCGATGCGTTGCTCGAACGCCGCAGCGGCAATCCCGACAAGCCGCGCATCCTCGAAGCCTTCAATCAACCGTGCGACGACTGGCTCAACTTTTTCTGCTTCACGATGTTTACCGACCGCGACGGCAAGTATCAGTTGTCGGCCCTCGCCGAGTCTGGCTTCGAGCCGCTCGCGCGCACCTGCCAGTTCATGTTGACTGAAGAAGCGCATCACATGTTTGTCGGTGACACCGGACTGAACCGGGTCGTGAAGCGCACCGCGCAGCTAATGAAGCAGGGCGACGTGCGCGAGCTGGGCGGCATTCCGCTCGACATTATTCAGAAGCACATCAACTTCTGGTTTAGCTATTCCCTCGATCTATTCGGCGGTGAAATCAGCTCCAACTCGGCAGACTTTTTCGCGGCTGGTCTGAAGGGACGTTACAAAGAACAGGACCAATACGAAGACCATGTGCTGGTGGACCAGAACTTCACGATGAAAGTTGTGGCTGACGGTAAGCTCAGCGATCGCGAGGTGCCCTTGCGCAACGCGTTGAATGAAGTATTGCGCGGCGAGTACGTTCGAGACTGCGAGAAGGGGTTGGCGCGCTGGAACAAGACTCTGGCGGAGGAAGGTCTGTCCGAGCGGCTCTTTTTACCTAACTCCAGATTTCACCGTCACGTCGGCGAATATGCCGGTCACTATTTCGACATTGAGGGCAACCTGATCGCGGCGGAAGAGTTTGAGCAACGCAAGGCGGATTGGTTGCCGACCATGGAGGATCGTGAATACGTGCGCAGCTTGATGCACCCGGTTGTTGAGCCCGGAAAGATCGCTAACTGGATCGCGCCACCGGCGACGGGCATCAAGGGCAAGCCGTTTGAGTTTGAGTATGTCAGATTATGAAAACGGATCTTTGGGCTTAGGTCTTGGGTCTTTGTACTTTGAGCTTGGTACTTTGAGCTTGGTTTTGGCGCGTTGCTTCTGGAGTTAAGAAAGCAAAGCTCAAAGAACAAAGCTCAAAGTACAAAGACCCAAGTCCAAAGTCCGAAAATCCAAATCAGTTAATGCAAGTCATAACCAAACACGATCAAAAATTAGAATTCATCCTCCGCAATGCCGCGCGCATTTTCGCCGAGAAGAATTACCATTCGACCACCATGCGCGACATTTCGCGCGCCACGAACGTCAGCCTCGCCGGCCTTTATCACTACTGCAAGTCGAAGGAAGAGTTGCTCTACCTGATTCAGGACAATTGTTTTGGACGCGTGCTGGAAAGCCTCGAGCGGCGTTTGCGCGGAGTTGACGATCCGTTAACCAAACTCCGCATCTTCATCGAAAATCATCTTTCGTTCTTTGCGGCAAACATGGCCGAGATGAAGGTGCTGTCGCACGAAGCTGAGTCGCTCGAAGGCGACTTGCACACCCATGTCTCCACCAAGAAAGACAAATACACCAAACTGGCGCGCCGCATCCTGAAAGAAATTCAGCAGCAACAAAAAGTTGAACAGCCGATCGATCTCACCGTCGCCACCTACGCGCTCTTCGGCATGATGAATTGGATTTACAACTGGTATGATCCGCAGGGCAAACTGAAAGTTAGCGAGCTGGTTGGTAACGTGACGCGCTTGTTTCTGTCGGGCCTGGTCGCCGGTTCGGCTCGCGATCAACTAGAATTCAAACCGCAAGCTCCGACTGCGGAACGATTAAGCGTGTGGCGGGAGAATTAGCAATTGAACGCTTTCTCTGTGAGTCAGAAGACGGAAACGATGACACAAGTGAAACAATCTTTAATCGACTACCGGGCGCAAGATGGCATTGCCTTCCTGACGCTCAACGATCCGCCGGCGAACACTTACACCTACGAAATGATGCAAGCGCTCGATGCGGCCATCCTGACGGCGCGCATGGATGAGAGCGTGCAGGTGATTGTCCTAACCGGAAACGGCGAAAAGTTTTTTTGTGCCGGCGCGAACATCAGCATGCTCGCGGACGTCACACCGACTTTCAAGTACTACTTCTGCCTGCACGCCAACGAAACCCTGAATCGTCTGGAGCAAACGCCGAAGCTTGTGATAGCTGCAATCAATGGACATTGCGTCGGCGGCGGTTTGGAAGTAGCGATGGCCGCCGACCTGCGAGTTGCGCGCCGCAACGCCGGCAAAATGGGACTGCCGGAAGTTTCGCTCGGTGTGTTGCCGGGGACCGGTGGAACGCAACGTCTCGCAAGAATTGTCGGCAAGTCAAAAGCGATCGAGTTGATGGCTACGGGGGAACTGTTTCCTTTCGAGCGCGGCCTGGAGTTGGGCCTGGTCAACCAAATTCTTGACGCCGAAACCGGCGACCAGTTCGTTCAGCAAGTAACCGAATACGCGCGGCAATTTACCACGCCAAACAAAGCGGCCGGGGCGGTCGGCCGTATCAAACGCGCCGTGCAAACCGGCGCCGAGATTCCGTTTGAGTCGGCGCTCGGGCTGGAGCGCGAACTGCAACAACAACTCTTCCAGGCGGAAGACGCGAAAGAAGGACTGGACGCTTACGTCAACAAACGCAAAGCGATCTTTAAGAACAAATAAGTTTCAAGTTCCAGGTTTCAAGTTCAATGATTCAAGTTGCGATATGAGGTCAGTACCACCACGCGGTAGCAGGTGGGTGCCTTATTCGATTGATAATCTCCGAGGTGGTTGGGCCCACGACCCACACGCTACCGCGTCGTGGTACTGACTTCATTTCGCAAGTTGATCTTCAGAATCTCGAGCTCGAACTTCGAACGCGGAACTTGGAACTTGGAACTTGAAACTACCCCATGGCCTACGAACACATCGACGTCACTGAAGATTCCGGCATCACGACTATCACGCTGAATCGACCGGAGAAGCTAAACGCGCTCGCCGGGCACATGCGTCGCGACCTGGCGGAGGCACTCGAAGCTGCCGGCAGCGAGCGCAGTGTTCACGTCGTTGTTATCACCGGGGCCGGACGCGCTTTCTGCGCCGGCGGCGACGTTCGCGCGATGGCGGATTTGATCGAAGAGAAAGACGCCGACGAGTTTTCGCGTCTGCTGGGATCGGCGCGACGCGTGATCACCGCCATCCGCCAGATGACTAAGCCCGTCATTGCTTCGATTGGTGGACCAGCGTCGGGCGCCGGATTCAATCTCGCCCTCGCCTGCGACCTGCGCATTGCGTCGAGCGACGCCACCTTCAGCCAATCGTTCGTCAAAGTCGGCCTGCATCCGGACTGGGGCGGCACATATTTCTTGCCACGGCTGGTCACGCCCAACAAAGCGTGTGAATTGTTTTTTCTTGGCGAGACGATCGACGCGAAGGAAGCGCAGCGGCTGGGAATAATCAACTTTGTCGTGGAGCCGACTGAGCTGGAAGCCGAGACGCGTAGGCTTGCCGAGCGTCTGCGCGCCGCGCCGGCTGTCTCCGTGGGCGCCGCCAAGCAGGCCGTCTACATGAGCCAGTCGGCCGATATGGAAACTATGCTGCGTTACGAAACTGAAGCGCAGTTGCGTTGCTTCGAATCCGACGACGCGCGCGAAGGTGTCCGTGCGTTTCTGGACAAGCGCGAACCGAAGTTCACCGGACGCTGAGTTTCAAGTTCCAGGTTTCAAGTTTCAAGTTCTTACTGGGACCGCGGGCGTCTCGCCTGCGCGCAAGCGGCAAGTTCACTCACGTTAAGACTGAACCTGGGCAATCGGTGCAATGTGGCATTCAACGAAAGGCGGGCGAGACGCCCGCGGTCCCAGTAAGAACTTGAAACCTGAACCTTGAAACTTGGAACTGTTTGAAGATGACGAAGCTAAGAGATCGCATCGCATTGATCACTGGTGGCGGACGCGGGATTGGCCGCGCCATCGCGCTCGAGTTTGCGCGTGAGGGCGCCGACGTGGTCCTCGCCGCCCGCAGCTTCGATCAGGTTGAAAGTGTTGCAGGCGAAATCAGCGAGCAGGGTCAAACGAAAGCGCTGGCCTTGAGCTGCGACGTTTCGGATTCGGCCAGTGTGGAAAAGATGTTTGCCGACGCGCAGGAGTTCTTTGGTCGTGGGCCAGACATTCTGGTCAACAACGCCGGCATTGCCGAGAGCGCTCCGTTAGTTAAAACTTCAGACGAGCTTTGGCGCCGGCATCTCGAGATTAATTTGAACGGCACGTTCTACTGCACGCGGCGCGCCCTGCCGGAAATGATTGAACGCGGCTGGGGACGCGTTATCAACATCGCTTCCATTGCGGGTAAAACCGGCTGGCCTTACGTGGCAGCGTACTCGGCTTCAAAACACGGCGTGCTGGGCCTGACCCGCTCGGTGGCACTCGAGGTGGCGACGAAGGGAATAACGGTGAACGCGATTTGCCCGGGTTACGTTGACACGGAGATGACGACGCGGGGGGTAGAAAACATCACGAAGAAAACGAAGCTCTCGGCAGAAGAGGCGATGGAGTCGTTGAAGAAGATGAGTCCGCAGAACCGGATCGTCACGGTGGAAGAAGTGGCCGCGCTGGCTTTGTTGCTGGCTTCGGAAGACGGCCGTGGCATCAACGGACAAGCGATCAATGTGGATGGCGGGACGGTGGTGTCTTAACGAGTTTCAAGTTTCAAGTTTCAGGTTCGAGCAACTGAGAGCATGAATGTCAGGTTGAACCATTACAGCACCCAAAAGTGAACTTGAAACTTGAAACTTGAAACTATTTTCCTTTCCTGACCAGCTCATACACCAGCCTCACCGGCAACCCCACCACGTTGTAATAGTCTCCCTCGATCTCTTGAATAAATAGCGCGCCCTGGCCCTGGATCGCGTAAGCGCCGGCCTTGCCTTTTGGCTCGCCAGTCGAAATGTACCACTCGATTTCTTCGCTCGTCAGCTCGGCGAAACGCACGCGCGTCGTTTGATGTGCTACTGATGTTTGCGACTTGCTGACGAGCGCAACTCCAGTCACAACCTCATGCCATTTACCGCTTAGCAGCGACAGCATGCGGCGCGCGTCGTCGTCGTCGCACGGCTGACCTAAAATTTCCTGGTCAACCACCACCACAGTATCGGCGCCAAGCACGCGGCCCGACGCCACGCGCGCAGCGACGGTCTCCGCCTTCGTCTGCGCCAGCCGCAACACGTAGCTGAGCGCATCTTCCGACTCAAACCTGATCTCATCGATGTCGGCCGGGATCGCTTCAAACGGCCAGCCAACGCTCGTCAATATTTCAGCGCGGCGGGGGCTTTGTGACGCCAGGATTAATTTGTCTTTCAGCATTGGGCAAAGTTTCAAGTTTCAGGTTCCAAGTTTCAAGTTCGTGTGCACGGTGTCTGGTTTCTCAAGATCGCCACCCACACGCTAACGCGAGTGGTACTGACTTCACATCGTAACTTGAAACTTGGAACTTGAAACTCGAAACTTGGAACTTGAAACTTTACCAGCTACACTCGCCCGACGATTGACCGCGGAAAAATATGAACAGATTAATCGACACCTTACCGGCAATACTCAAAGCCTCGGGCGGCGGCGAAGCAATTGCTGAGGCAGCTTGCCTGGCGGCCTGGAAACATGCGGTGGGTGAAGCATTGAGCAGTCATGCGGTTCCGCTTCAACTCCAGCAGCAGACCTTGATTGTTGCAGTGGCCGACAACATCTGGAAGAAGCAGCTAGAGCTCATGCGCGGCCAGTTGTTGTTTCGGCTTAACTCAGTGTTGGGCCAATCGCTGGTAAAGTTAATCGAGCTCCGCATCGATCCGAAAACTGTAGAGACGGCCCGGGCCGCGGCGACTGGTTCGAGAGAGCGCGCGCTGAAAGATTACAGTGTGCCCGCTGATTTGTTATCAGCGGCGGCCGGAATTGAAGATGCCGAACTGCGTCGCGCGTTTTTGGGCGCGGCCGGTAGTTGCGTCAGGCGTTTGGAAAAACTGACATCTGAAATCTGACATCTGAAATCTCAACTATGCCAATCACTGAAGCCGACGTCGAAAAAGTAGCTCAACTGGCCCACATGGAAATTACGCCGGAAGAGTTGAAAATATTTGCTCCGCAAATGGCAGATATTGTGGCCTACGTAGAACAACTAAACACTCTCGACACCAGCAACATCGAGCCGGCCCTCGGTGGTCTGACACCTGAAGGCGAAGCCACGGATTCGTCACGCGAAGACACGGTCGCGCCTTCGCTTGGTCAAAAGACCGCGCTCGCGGAAGCGCCCGATCCAGCGTCGGGACATTTTCGCGTACCGAAGGTGCTTTGAGGAAGAGGTTCATTGTGCTTTGTTCTTTGAACTTTGTTCTTCGTACTTTGCATCTTTTTGGTGGATTCAACTTGGAACGGCAATACCGGTAACTGTCTTTCGCTCCAGAGGAGCGAGATGTCTATAGTCCCATGCCTCCCCTATTGTTGCGCGCTCCGGAGGAGCGCAATGTTTGGTTGGTTCGCCAATTCACTATAGATTTCACTTTAACCCGAGCGAGGATTAATAAGGACGGCTGCTACTATAAACATCTCGCTCCGCTGGAGCGGGGGCAGTTTCTCAAAGTTGCACTTGTACCTTGAATCCACCAAGTACAAAGCTCAAAGAACAAAGTACAAACATTCCCGATGAGTGAAGACAAAAGAAACATCGATTCGCTGACAAAGAGCATGGCAGGCGGCGGCGCACGCACGGTGGTGGAGTCTGCCCTGAACGCTGCGGAGAAACTGAATGAGCCGCTCAATGCCTTTCTGCAAATCGATCGAAAGGGCGCACTGCAGCGAGCGGAGTCGATCGCCAACTCGCAGGCAGCGCTCGGCGGAATTCCTCTCGCTGTCAAAGACAACATCTGCGTTCAGGGATTGCAGGCTTCGTGCGGTTCGCACATCCTCGGCGACTATCACCCGCCATACAACGCCACTGTGATTCAGCGTCTACTCGATGCCGGCGCGGTAGTTATCGGCAAGACCAATTGCGATGAGTTTGCCATGGGATCGTCAAACGAGAACTCGGCGTTTGGTCCGGTCAAAAATCCGTGGGACACCGCGCGCGTTCCCGGCGGCTCTTCAGGCGGCTCCGCGGTGGCGGTGGCGGCGGGCATTGTGCCGGTCGCGCTCGGTTCAGACACCGGCGGTTCGGTGAGACAACCCGCTTCGCTCTGCGGGGTGTTCGGTCTGAAACCGACCTACGGCCGCAACTCACGCTACGGCCTGGTGGCCTTCGCATCGTCGCTCGATCAGGTCGGCATCTTTGCTCGTAACACGCGCGATGTCGCACGCGTCCTCGGTGTGATTGCCGGACGCGATCCTCACGATGCCACGACCGCTGACGTTCCAGTACCGGCCTACGAAGCGGAGTTGTCAGGCGACATCAAAGGCGCGCGCATTGGGGTGCCGCGATCGCTGCTGGGCGAAGGGCTTGATGCGGAAGTAAGAAGCGCGGTGGAAGCGGTGATTGATGTCTACCGCGATCTGGGCGCGGAGATAGTTGACGTTGAACTGCCGAACGCGCAGTACAGCATTGCGGTCTATTACATCATTGCCACCGCCGAAGCATCGTCAAACCTGGCGCGCTTCGACGGCGCGCGCTATGGCTTCCGCGCGGAAGACGCGCCGCGGCTGCGAGAAATGTATAAGAAGACGCGCGAAGAGGGATTCGGCGCGGAAGTTAAACGGCGAATCATGTTGGGCACCTACGTGCTCTCTGCCGGTTACTACGAAGCTTACTACGGCAAGGCCCAGCAGGTCCGCTCGTTGATTAAGCAGGATTTTCGCAGTGCGTTTGAGAAGTGTGACGCGATCATTACGCCGACGTCGCCGACGCCTGCGTTTGCGCTGGGCGAAAAAGTTGACAACCCTTTGGCGATGTACCTCAACGATATTTACACGGTCACCGCAAACCTCGCGGGCATCCCAGGGCTGAACGTGCCCTGCGGTCTCTCGTCGAATCGCCTGCCGATCGGCTTTCAACTGTTGGGCGCTTACTGGTCCGAGCCGACAGTACTCAAGCTGGCCCACGCTTATGAGCAGGCCCGACCATTCACTGAACACCCACCGATCTTTGCTGAATGAGAAAATCTGCAGAGAAGAGCGGGGGCAACCACCTTCCTGACCCCGAGACTTTCAACGAGTTCAATACATCAAGCTCAAGAGACTTTCCAGGTTTGAATGCTTTCCAGGTCCGTGGCAAAACTCAGGTTCATTCAGCTCGGGGTCGGGAAGGTGGGCTTGCCCCCGCCCTTGTCTTCTGCATTGGCATCCTTATCCGGTATCCAGTCGCCGGTCACAATCTCGATGACGTTCTTCGCTGTTCCTACCACCGGCGTCACATCCAGGCCAATATGAACCGCGCCGGGCACCAGGCCTTTTTTCTTGATGTCGTGCCCCGCAAAGCCGACGGTGAAGACAGGACCGATGATCGGAATCGCCTTCAGGAGTTTCTTCACCACCGCCCAACCGACCCGGCCTTTGACTGTCTTCGCCATGTGGACGATCACACCACATCCAGACTCCTTTGCCAACTTGATCGTCCACTGATTAAGTAGTCATTCGGATTTTCTTTGTGCCACCTTTGTGCTCTTTGTGTCTTTGTGGTGAGTTTCCCGCCAAACCTTCACCACAGAGACACAGAGTACACAGAGGTTGCACAGAGAACTGATCTAATCGGCATCAAGCGAGCGGAAGAGAAGTTGTGCTAGCATGCAGCGATTCCGCTAGCTAAAACTGTCGAATACATGCGCGCTAAAATATTTGTAATCCTATTCGTTGTTTGCCTTTCAATGCTGCTCTTCTCCTGCAATCGCAGCGGCGTTAGTCCGAAACGCAAACTTCTTATCTACACCCCGCACGGTCAGGATCTCTTGCGCGACTTCATCAGCCGTTACCAGGTCGAGCACAAAGATGTCGAGGTGCAGTTTCTCGACATGGGTTCGCGCGAGATACTCGAACGCGTGCGCGCGGAACGCAATCGTCCCCAGGCTGACTTGTGGTGGGGCGCGGCCCACACAACCTTTCAAACCGGCGCCGAAGAAAATCTGCTGGCGACTTACCGGCCCAGCTGGGCCGACAAGGTGCCGGCTTCGAGTCGAGATGCTCAAGATCGCTGGTACGGAACTTATCAAACGCCGGAAGTAATTGTTTACAACAGCGACGCCGTGAAGCCGGAAGACGCGCCGAAGGATTGGGACGACGTGCTCGATCCGAAGTGGCGGGACAAAGTGCTCATCAGAAATCCCAACCCTTCAGACTCGATGCGCGCGATCTTTGGCGCAATGATCTGGCGCTTCTACAAGGACACCGGCTCGCCCGACAAAGGTTATGATTGGCTGCGACGGCTTGATGCGAATGTTCATGAGTACACCGCGGACGGCACCCTGATGATGCAAAAGCTGGTGCGTCGTGAAGGCGTCGTCAGCTTGTGGAACCTTCCGGACGTTTGGATTTATAAAGAGCAGAAAGGTTTTCCTGTCGGGTACGTGTTTCCGGCCAGCGGCACACCGGTCATCACCGATGGGATTGCAATCCTGCGCGGCGCGCCAAACGAAGAAGAGGCGAAACGCTTTTACGAGTTCGTAACCACGCCGGAGAGTCTGGCGCTGGCCGCAAAAAAGTATTACCGCATGCCGATCCGCACGGACCTCGACCGCAGTCAGTTGCCGGCCTGGATGAACGAGCGCGTTAACGAGATGCCGCTGGATTGGGATTTACTGCGCAAACAAAGCAGCGACTGGCTGCGCTACTGGGATACGGAAATACGCGGACGCAACAAGAAGTGATCTCCTCTGTGCTATCTCTGTGTCCTCTGTGTCTCCGTGGTTAGCTCGGCTTAACATCACCACAAAGACACAGAGAACACGAAGAACGCACAGAGATTGAAAACCATGCCGCTGCTATCGCTCAAGAAACTTTCCAAGAGTTTTGACAAGACCACGGCAGTTGCCGACGTCTCTCTCGATGTGGAGCGTGGCGAATTCTTTGGTCTGCTCGGTCCATCAGGCTGCGGCAAGACCACCACGCTCAGAATGATTGCCGGACTCGAGCACCCGGACTCCGGCAGCATCGAATTCGAAGGTCGCGAAATCACAAACCTTCCCGCCGAGCGCCGTGGCTTTGGCATGGTCTTTCAAAATTATGCCCTCTTCCCTCATCTCAACGTCTTTGAAAACGTCGCCTTCGGTTTGCGCGCGCGCCATAAACCGAACCCCGAAATTGCCGAACGGGTAAAGGGCGCGCTCGAGCTGGTGCAGTTGCCTGGTTACGAAAAGCGTCGCGTTGACGAATTGTCCGGAGGCCAGCAGCAGCGCGTGGCCATTGCGCGCGCAATCGCGATCGAGCCGGCGCTGCTACTTTTCGACGAACCGCTTTCCAATCTCGACGTCGCCTTGCGCGAAGAGACTCGCGGCGAATTGCGCGAGCTGGTTACTCGTCTGGGCCTAACCGCCGTTTACGTAACGCATGATCAGGAAGAGGCCTTTGCGCTTTGCGACCGCATCAGCGTGATGGTTGGCGGGCGGCTGCTGCAAACCGGTCGGCCGCGTGATTTGTACGAACACCCGGCGCAGCTTTCGGTGGGAAAATTCCTGGGACGAAACAATTTGATTCGCGCCATGCGCTTGAGCTCGAGTAAGTCGGCCTTGGGCGAGTTCAAGACGCTCGACGGCGGTCACGTGCTGCGCGCCCCCGTCGATGAGAAGAACCCCTTGCCGCTCAATCAGCCTTGCATACTCGCGATCCGGCCGGAGCATGTTGTCGTCACGAAATCGAAAGACGAACCAGAGAACGCTTTGCCGGCGACTGTGCGCGAGATCAATTTCTCAGGGGCTACCTCGAGCGTAAAGCTCGACGCTAATGGCCTGCTGATTGAGGCGCTCGCGCTCGACGCGAACGAGTTGAAGGTTGGAGACAATCGAACTGTCGTCTTACCGCCCGAGCGAATTGCGCTGCTGAAGGATGAGTGAGCTTTTGCCGCGGCAGCGGCGGAGAGAGGGTAGCCAGACGCGGTTTTCGCCGCGGCAGCGGCGGAGAGAAGGTAGCCAGACGTGAAACGTCTGGATCCAGCCCGATTTGTTGAAATGCGCGCTGAAGGCGCGCACAGATTTCTGAGCGCACCTCCGGTGCGCGAAATGAATTCTCTGATCTTTCCCAGAGGTTTCACCTCTGGCTACCTTCGGCGCGCGCTTCCAACGCGTATACGAACGGTATATTCAATGCCACCTATCGCCATCTCACCGCGTCGCCGCGTCTGGCTTTCTCCGCGTCTCATCGTAATCCTCACGACCGCAGCCGTTCTCGTTTACGGCGTCATCTATCCAAACTTTCACGTCATCGTCGCCTCGCTGCAACAGGATGGACGCTGGTCGCTTCAGAATTACGCGCAGGCGCTTTCGCAGTCGATCGTACTGGAGTCGATCATCGCGAGTGTCGGCGTTTCGGTGCTGACAGTTTTGTTTTGCGCGGCGGTCGGAATTCCGCTTGCCTTTCTTTTCGAGCGTTACACCTTCCCCGCGCGAAAGGTGTTTGCCACGTTCGCCGCTCTCCCCCTCGTTTTGCCGCCTCTGGTTGGTACCGTCGCTTTCATTTTTCTTTGCGGGGAGTCGGGCATACTGGCCCGCCTCGTCCAATCCGCGCTGCGTCTCGACCACTCGCCCTGGTCATTGCGCGGCTGGCCGGCGTTGCTGCTGTTTCACACTTACACGATGTATCCGTTCTTCTACATGCTTACCGGCGCGGGGCTGACGCGAATCGACGCGGCCCTCGCCGAGGCGGGCCGCAGCCTGGGCGCCAGCCGCACGCGCGTGCTCATGCGAATTCTTTTGCCGCAGTTAACTCCCTCGCTGATCGCCGCCGCGTTACTTACTTTCATGACTTCGATGGCTTCCTTCAGCGCGCCGTTGTTGTTTGGCGGCGGCGTGCGTGTGCTCACGCTCGAGATTTACACGGCGCGCCAGCGCGGCGATGCCAGCCTGGCTTTGACCGAGACGGTCATACTCGCAGTTATTTCTCTCAGCGCTCTCTTTTTCTTTCAACGCTACGAAGGAACGAGAAAATTTGCGTCAGCGGCGCTGAAGGGCGCGACTAAAACCCGACGCGCGATCGCCACCGGCCGCGCGCGTCTCATTGCCATCGCGTGCGGCGTTTTGTTTTCGCTTCTGCTGGTCCTCCCGGTGGCCACGCTTGTTCTCGTCAGCTTTGCCCGCGAGGGAAACTGGACCACGCAAACGGTGCCGACCGCCTACACTGTCGCCAACTACGTCAGGATTTTTTCCGACCCGCGTGCCAGCGAAGTTTTTCTTAACAGCCTTTCAATGTCCGCCATCGCGGCGGGCGCGGCGCTCGTTTGGAGTTTGTCGGTTGCTACTCTGCTGGCGCGCAAGGGTGGCCGGCGTTGGAAGCGTTTGCTTTCGTGGTTGATCCTGGTGCCGTGGGCCTTGCCGGGAACGGTGGTCGCGGTGTCGTTGGCGGAAGCTTACGGCCAGCCGTCGGCATTGTTGGGCTCGTTCATCCTGGTCGGCACGTTTTGGATTTTGCCGGTCGTTTATTTTCTGCGCTTCATGCCGCTCGTGGTGCGCGCAGTGCAAGCGAGCCTTGAACAGATCGATGCCGCGCTCGAAGAAGCGGCGGCGAGCCTGGGCGCGCGCTGGTGGCAGCGTTTCAGCCGCGTCACGCTTCCGCTCGTTTGGCCGGGCGCGCTCGCGGGAACGCTGTTGGCTTTTGTGATCGCGCTGGGCGAATATGTGGCTTCGGTTATCGTGTTTGTGCCAACTAACCGGCCGGTCTCGATCGCGATCGCTTCCGAGTTACGCGATTTCAATTTGGGGACGGCCGCGGCTTACGGCGTCGTGCTCATGGCGATGATCGGGATAATCATGACCGTCGCCACCAGACTCGAACGCCGGCGTGGGTAACCCGATTTGGAAGAGCAAAAGATCAAGCAGGAGTAGCTCGTGGTTGGGAAGGGCGGCTTGCCCCCCGCTGTGATCGAATGGCATTCAACGGGCGGGGGGCAAGCCGCCCTTCCCAACCTGCGAATTAATTGCTCTTGAGTAATAATTGTTGGCAGCTCCGGCGATACAAGCTTTGCAGAAAAAGTGCTCGACATCAGAACCGGGAGCGGTAGCGATCGGCCAAGTACTCTTCAGGCGTTTGGCAAACTTTCTTTTTTTCAAGTTGAATGTTTGGCCGGTCGCTACCGCTCTCGGTTCTGATGCGACGAGCCGGTGATACAAAGCAGGAAAACTCTTAAATGAAGCGTCGCAATTTTTATCAAACACAAGTCTCGATTCTTTGTTCACTCGCGCTCGCTTGTTCGCTGCTTGCGTCGTTCACGCGGGCGCAGGAAACCACGCCAACTCCCGCAACCCATGCCGCCGGCAACGGCGAGCTGCATCAAGCGCTTATCGACCTTACAAACACGTGGACGGTGATGTGCGTCGCCGCGCATCCTGACGACGAAGACGGCACGACGCTCACCGTGTTACGAAGAAGAGACGGCGCGCACACCGTCAGTTTGTTTTCAACTTACGGCGAAGGCGGACAGAACGCGGTTGGGCCTGAGCTTTACGAAGAGCTGGGCGTAATCCGGGCGCAGGAAACCCGCAACGCCGCGAAGATTCAGGGCTCCGAACCTTATTTCCTCGGCCTGAAAGATTTCGGTTTCTCGAAATCCGCCGACGAGGCTTTCAAGATGTGGGGCCACGATGAAGCGTTAGGACGTATGGTCCAGAAAATTAGGGAGTTGCGTCCGGACGTAATCATCACGCACCACGATACGACCAGCGGCCACGGTCATCATCAAGCCACCGGCCGTTTGATCATCGAAGCTTTTGACGCGGCTGCCGATCCGAAGCGTTTTCCCGAACAACTGTCTCGCGTGAAGCCCTGGCAGGCGCAACGATTGTTTGTGCGCGTCTTCGGCGCGCCCAGCATGCAGAAGCCCGACCGTGAGGGAGGGCTTGAATCCATCTTTACCGTCGATCCGAATGAACTCGATCCGGTGCGCGGCACCTCATTTGCCGAACAAGCTCTGGCGGCGTTGCAACAACACGCCACCCAGGGTCCCTGGCCCAAAACAATCGCAGACATGATGCGCGCGCGACGGATTGAAGGCGGCAAGCTTCCGCCGATACGGTATCGACTTATACGCGAAGCTGCCGGCGCCCGTCCTTTAACCGAGAATGCCGTCACCCCTCTCGCCGGGCTCGAATTGCCCGCGACGTTTGCTCAGAAGGTGTCGCCGCCAACCATCGACGGCAAGCCCTTGACTGATTTCCTCGATAGACAGGATCGAGTGTTGGCGGCGCTCGTCGATTGGCGCGCGAGTCAAACGGCTCCGACCGGAACGATTGAAGACATCGAACGGTTTCGTTTGTTTGAAGCTCGCGCCGATCGCGCGCTCGCACTTGCGGCCGGCGTTTCTTTGTCGGTTAGTCCGCAAAATGCAGTGCTTATTCCCGGTGTCCCGACAACTTTCTCGATCACGCTGGCAAACTATGGGATCGGTGGCTCGCATTTGGACAGCCTGCGTTTTAGCGGCTGGGGTGAAAACGTGCGTCTGAAAACAGCGGACGTTTTGTTGCCTGACACGGAAACCGTCATGACGATTGATGAGTCAACTCCAAAGCATGCCGCGATCACAGTGCCCCGTGAAGAACATCTGTACGATGGAACTTTTCTCGGCAAGCGTGTTTCCGCGCGCGCCGATCTGGAAATTGACGGCGCGAAGTTTTCGGTAAACGCCGAGACGATGCTCGACGTTGCGCCAGCCGTGGAGATAAAGAAGATTTCGCCGACGCCTATTGTTTGGACCTCGGCTCGCGGCGATCACGTGCTGACGCTCACTACCCTGGTTAGGAACAATCAGGCGGCGCCCTTCCGCGGCACGCTGGAGTTGAGCAGTGCCGGCTTGGGTATCTCCGCGGTCGGCGCAAATTTTTCGATTAATCCCGGGGAAGCCCGCGCGGTGGAATTGAAATCGAATGCGGCGCCGTTTGCGAATACGCGCGCTGGTTCAAACACCGGTTCCAATAGCGCCGCTCTAACGATTAAGGATTCAGCCGGCGCCGCGGTCACCAGGCGCAATGTTTCTGTCGCTTTCAGTAACGCGCGCGTCGCGCCGGGATTGAGCGTCGGTTACATTCCGAGTTTCGACCAGACGCTCGAGCATTCGCTGGCGGCATTAGGAGTGAAAGCGAAAGCGCTGACAATTGACGAGATCAAAACTGCAGACTTGTCGGTTTATCACACCATCATAGTTGATAACCGCGGCTACGAAGCACACCCGGAACTGATTGGCGCCAACGCAAAACTACTCGCCTTCGCGGAAGCGGGCGGAACGCTGATCGTTTTCTATCACAAGGATAACGAGTGGAACCCGGACGAGAAAAAGAACCGCCCACAGCTCGCGCCTTATCCAATTCTGCTGGACGATAAACGCGTAACTGACGAAACCGCGCCAATCACCTTTCTGCAGCCGCGACATCCGTTGTTAACCTTTCCTAACGTGATTACGGAAGCAGACTTTGCGAATTGGATCCAGGAGCGCGGACTTTATTATCCGCGGGAGTGGGACGCGCACTACGTGGCGCTGTTTTCGACAAACGATCCGGGTGAGAAGCCGCTAAGCGGCGGGCTGCTGGTAGCGCCGTACGGCAAAGGTAATTACATCTACACCAGCATGGTTTGGTATCGCGAGCTGCGCGCGGGATTGCCGGGAGCGTATCGGATTTTTGCGAACATGATTAGCTACGGACATAAAATTGGCCGCGCGTCTCCCCAGAAAGATTAGCCGCGGATTTACGCAGATAAACGCGGATCGGAATAAGACTTAAGCAGTATAAATGCTTTTTCCGATCCGCGTTTTATTCCGCGTAAATCCGCGGCTAATTTAGGTCGCTTCCTGTTCGATCGCCGACTCGCCTTCGAGTTTCGCCTGCGCGCGTTCAAGAAAAGTCCGAATCATCTCCTGCACTCGCTTCTGCATTTCGGAACTGATCGCGCCTTCGCCAACCAGCGCCGCCAGCCGATGCAGCTCACGCGCGTGTGCGCGGCGAAGCTCCACATGCTGCGACACTTTGATCAAGACGTTGTGCCCGCGCACTTCAAACGCCGCCGCGTAGCGCAAATAGTTTTTCATCTCCGAACCGGCCGGCGACCATTCGAGTCGCTCCGGACGATCTTCAGTCTTGCGGACCGCGAAGCTGGCCTGCACTGAACCGATGACCGGCACTTCCGCGCGCACCGACCAGCGCACGATGCCGCCAGACTCTTTGCGAATGCCCTCGATGCCTGGCATCAAGTCGGCGAAGTTGCGCAGCTCGCCAAAAAATTCGCGCGCGCGCTCGAGTGTCGTTTTCAATTCCAACTGGCCGGTGTATGAAGCTTTGATTCGGAACATGTTGCTGTTTTGTGTCCTGTCCGCTTAACTGAAAACCCTGGTCACTTTGTTGATGCTCTGGTTTGACTTTCGGTTGTAAACACCAGAACCTAATAACAAGTTACACGATTGAGAATTTTACGTAAACAAGCATTTTTGCGGAGTAGCGTCTAAAGTTGTGCCACCGCAGGGCCGTGGCAGTAGTCCGACCGTAAGGGAGGGAGGGGCTTAGAGAGCGTTGAAACAATGAGCCCTTCCTGACGGTCGGGCTACTGCACCGATTTGAATCGATCACAGAGACACAGAGATCATAAAGGACCCACAGAGAAATTACGACGTACTTTTAGGAGGAGCATTGAATTGAACAGTGACCGAAACTGTCCACGTTGCCAGGAAGGAAGGCTGCAGGTTTGGGATGAACTTAGCGACGATGAACGCGAGGTGGTGAGACGGCTACCGGCGTCGGCTGATTACAGTGCTACCGAGCGCGAGCGAATGCATCGTTGGTGCACGCGCTGCTGGTTTGAGACGGGCGCAAATGAGGCTGATGCGTAGCTCACCTTCCGCAGATTACGCAGATCCCCAGATTTAGGAACTGGAATATGCCTTCACGGGCTCACAGTTTATGAATCTGTGAAATCTGCGTAATCTGCGGATACTGATTTGTCAGGCGGTAATTCGATCATAAGCCTCGCGGATCGCGCGCATGCGCTCGCGCAAGGTTTCTCCAAGCACGGCAGGGCTGGAAAAATCCAGGCGCTGAGCGATCTCCTGAAACACATGATAGTCCGTTGACGGCAGCACCGCGACTTTGCCAACAATCAAACGCAGCTGATGATCCACCGAGCGAAGCAGTTCATATCCCTTACTGAGCGCTTCGTAATCGCGCGTCTCCAGAGAGCCGTTGGCTTCAAGCCGCCGGAGCGTTGTCAGCGTCGAACGATTCTCGCCTTCGTCTGAAACATCGTCGCGCAGTTGCAAATAGCGCGTCGCGAAATACACATCGAGCATGCTGCCCGCTGAGTATTTAATGTCCACTTCGCCTTGCGCCCGCGCGGATGCACGCCCATTCCGGGCAAAACTTCTTCCCTTCTCCCACTCGAGTCGTTCACGAACGCGGCGTGTCTCCTGTTTGAGCTCCTGGGCGTCGGCCGCGCGCGCCTTCTCGTGAATCGCGTGGCGCGCATGCGTTTCGATCATCTTGCCCAGCTCCAAATCGCCGGCCACCGCGCGCAGCTTCACGTAAGCCAGCCACTCCCAAACCGCGCTGCGCTGCCTGACATAATCCAGGAAACCCTCGGAGCTGATGACGAGCGGGCCATCCTTGCCGTTGGGACGCAGCCGCAGATCCACTCGATAGAGATAACCTTCACGCGTGACGCTGGAAAGGGCCGCGATCATCAGCTCGCAGAGACGGGCATAGGCTTCGTCCTGCGTCAACGCAGCCACGGGAGAAGAAACGAGTGAATCGTAAACGATGACGATATCGAGATCTGAACCGTAATCAACACCGCCGCTGGCGAGCCGGCCCAGGGCCAGAACACTCAAACGCGGGCCGCCCGCGAGCGCACCGTATCGTCGCACCAACTCACGGCGCGCAATCAGAAATGCGACATTGATGCTAGCCACGGCCAGCTCGGTCTGTTGTTCGTTTGAAGCGGCGAGTGGCAGCAATCCGCCAGCATCTTCAGCACCCATTTCCAGCAGCAGCCGCGACCATTCGCGTCGCAAGGCCGACAACTCTGCCGAAAAACTCTTCTCCGGATCGACAGCGGCGCGCAATAAGGCTCGATAGTCTCGCCGTCGCCGTCGCGAGGCCGCGGATTCCAGCGAACGAACGAGAGGCGGATTGCTCGCGACCATCTCGCCGAAAAAGTCGGACGCGCTACAAAGCCGTACGAGTGCGGTTAAGTTTTGTGTTGACAACTCGAGTGGACCTTCAAACTTTTCCAGCGACGCTGCTACACGAGCAGTGAGCAGTGCCGCGCGCGCGGGATTCTGCGAGTGCCTCGCCACTTCACGCAGTTGCCGAGCAAGGCTTGCAGCGTCTGTCGCTTCGTCCTGACTTGGCGCGAGGTGCGGAAGAAATATTCTTGCCGCCGAATCGAGCAAGCGAAATTCATCGCGCGCGTCAGGCAAAACTGCCGCCGGATCGTCCGCTTCGTTTTCGCGCAACTCGGTGAACGAGGCGTCATTGTCACCGAAAACTCGATCGTAGGCGCGGCGCACGTTCGTCGTATGCGTCTTCAATGCCGCTTCGAATTCTGCAACTGTGGCAAAACCGAGACGCCGGGCGACGAGCGATAGTTGTGGCTCAGTTTGCGGAACCGTATGTGTTTGCAGTCCCTGCTCCATCTGGAGTCGATGCTCAAGGGTGCGCAGAAACATGTAAGCGTCTGACAATTCCGAGCGCTCGGCTTGTGAAATGAGATGGCGATCGGCGAGCCGGCCGAGGCTGATGAGCGTGTGCGTGACGCGCAGCCACTCATCACCCGCGCCGTGGGCCAGCTGCAAGGCCTGGGCAATGAATTCTATTTCGCGAATGCCACCGCGTTGGAGTTTGACGTTGAAACCCGCATTGCGCGCGGCGACGCTGCGGTCAATCTTTTGTTTCGCCAGGCGGACGCTGGCCAGCGCCTCATTCACCGAAACTTCGGAACGGTAAATCTGCGGCTCGACCGCAGCGGCGAATCTCGTGAAGAGCGAATTCGAACCGGCGGCAGCCCGGCTGCGAATCAGCGCCTGACGTTCCCAGGCTTGCGCGGCACTGCGGTAATACTTCACGGCTTCATCAAGCGAACAAGCGAGCGCGCCGTCGCGGCCGTGCGGCCTTAGACGCAGATCGACGCGATAGGCAGCGCCTTCGCCCGACGGGTGGCCCACCAGTTTGCTGACGGCCTCAGAAAGTTTGACGAAGTATTCGCGGTTGCTGAGTTTGCCTTGCTCGCTGGAACCGGCGGTCATGCCTTCGTCGGAATAGATGAAAACCAGATCGATGTCGGAAGCGTAGTTGAGCTCGCAGGAGCCAAGCTTGCCGAGGGCGACGATGCAAAACTCCGCGGTGGCGATTCGCCCGCGCTCGTCGCGCAGCGGCGCGCCGTAACGATTGTCGAGGTCCTGACGCGCCAGGCTTAAGGCGTAATCCAAAATCGCGTCGGCGAGGTTTGAAAGTTCCTCGGTAGTTTCGACGAGCGCATGCGCGCGCCGAATGTCGTGAAGATAAATTCGCAACAGCTCGCGACGGCGAAAGCGCGCAAACAAAACCTGTGGAGTTAAGGTCGAATGCGTGAGCGCGAACCGCGCCAGTGATTCCTTTAGCTGCTCGCGGGAGCGCACACGCACGTCGGCGCGCTCGCGCAATAGCCAGGAAAAGTAGTCAGGATTCTGTTCTAAGGTTGTGGCGAGCAGCGGGCTCCAGGCGGCGAGCGCAAGAGAATCGGAAAGGAGCGCCGGCTCGCGCAGGAGTTTTTGAAAGGCGCGGGGCTGTTCGTTTGCAAGCCGCTCTAAAAATAGGCGGGCGCCGGTTTCATCCGGCAGATCGCGGACCAGAGATTCAACTTTCGCGTCCAGAATTTGCACGCCGACATCTTCGGATGTCCAATGTCCAATGTCCAACGTCCGACGTCCGCGGGCTTCAGGCAGTTTAGAGTTCAAGCTTCAGCTTGCGGCGATTCGAAAAACACAACCTAAAA